>Ga0080064_1001962_pt1 | contig 37854 bp, 25 predicted proteins | sample Subgrocontami54m_FD_69260 | JGI IMG/M metagenome (GOLD analysis project Ga0080064, IMG submission 69260) | Subsurface groundwater microbial communities from S. Glens Falls, New York, USA - GMW46 contaminated, 5.4 m (SPADES assembly) (version 2) ...
TCTCTGTCTCCGGAGGGAGGTCGATAGTTTTTTTACGAGAAACCACAATGTAGTCGTAGCCCTTTTCTTTCAGCCAAAGAATGTTGCTCTGTGTGGCAATGCCCGCATCCATGACAATCAGTGGCTTTGTCTGCATCTCCGCAAAAGCGAGGGTCGTATAAACCCGGTACTGGGAAATATCCGAGAAATCGGTCTCTAACAACTCATCCAGGGCAGTCATGTCCTGGAGCCACAGATGGGTCGCCCGCTCCGAAGAAGGGGCAATCAATCGGGCCGCGATAACGCCTATGGCCGCATCAACTGCCAGCTTGCTGAGCCCCATGGTCATTAGTAGATCGGGAAGCCCCAGGGTTTTTATCGTCTCATAGACAACATGCTCCGCCCCTATGGATCGGGAACGCTCGTTATCGATAGTGTCGATATCCACCCGGTGGTAATCTGGCTCAGAAGATTTTTCCTTCTCCCCTCCCGGTTCCCCTTGATAGGCAACAACTTTACGGGCATAACGGGCGGCAAGCGTTTCGATATCCTCCGGATAGGCGCAAACAGAGCATCCTGGCCAGTGACGATCTCTTCGATGCGATTGGCCAATTCCTTCCATCGCTTTTCCGGCAGGGAGAAGTCTGTTCCCAGGTTGAGGAGCATCCGCTGCCGGGGCCCCCGTTCTGTGCGCACGGATTCAATGAGTTTGAAGGTATGATATTCCTTCTTATTCTTTTTGTCAGTATGGGTGGGTTTTCGAATGAATATGGGGCGTGGTTAACATGAAAATGTTTCTTGTCAATGCCTGCCATGAAGATTTTGGCACTATAAATCATTTCCTGATCCCCAGCTTATTTTAAATGACTGATATTACACGTATATTTATTTTTATAAAACCAAATATTTACCAAATTTACCCAAAATCAGAGCGAAAACCATGAACTTGGGTTAAGGAAACAACTTCACAGACGGGTGGTCAGCCGGTTACTTTGGAGCGGTATGGATGATATCCGAGGAAGACGAGGAACCACTGTACGAAGAAGACCGACGAGAAGCCAGGAGAACATTTGACGAACTGCTAAAGGGAGAATAACAGGGCAATAACCAATTGGGTGCAATTGCAGGCCAACGGCTCGTCTCCTGCGCCATCGGGGCAACTTTATCAAGGCATACTGCAACCAGCGCTGAAGGCCGGATTGCTGGAAATGACCATTCCCGACAAGTCTCGCAGTAGCAAGCAGAAATACCGGCTTACCGAAAAAGGTCGTGCCGTGATTGTTTCGCTGGACGGGTCGTTTCGAACCCGTTCATGTTTAACAGAATGCTTTTGCCTGTTGCCCAGAGGGTTGCGGTTTTTACGATACGGGCCTGCTGGGCGGCATCATGGCTTAGCCCCAGCACCGACCTGAGGATTTCCTGCGGCCTGACGGTGCCCGCGCTGCTCATCCGCACCTGAAGGAGCAGCGTGCATTTCTCTTCGTTCAACGCAAGCCCGGACACGAAGGGCCGGATGTCCTTGACCACCCGTTTTTCCTTGGTCTCCCGGGTAATAATCACGCTGTCGGACTGCAGGAAAGCGGCGATCTTGCTGCTTAATCCGACAAGATCGCCGCTTTCCGCAGGTGGAAGCGCAATGGCATAGGAAAAGCCCGTCACTTGGCTGGCCAAACTTGCCGCCGGGTAAGTCATGGCGTTGATTTCCATGATTTCCAGCCCTTGCGGCAGCAAGGCGTTGATATCCCGTTGCAGTTGGAGATGATCCCGCCCATCGGCAGTCACTTGCAGGTCCGCATACTCCTCCCGGCTTTCCATCCCCGTTGAAGTGGCAAAGGCAAAGGATATCTTCGGATGGGGGTGATAGCCCTGGGAATACAGAAAGTTCAGGCCGCTGCGCTTGACGGCTCGGATCAGGGCCTCGACCAGCTCGGCATGGGAAAGGAAACGCGCTTTCTCATGTTTCCGGAATTTCAACCGGAGGAGGTTGGGAGCGCTTTCCCCATCCGTCGGCGGGACGGCTGCGGGGGCGGGCGAGGCAACCCTTTCTGTCACCGGGGCAACAGCCTCGGCAGCGGTGATGATCCGGATGGTTTCGTGATCGCAAACACCGCAGTTTTGACAAAGGCCGGTCCGGCAATCGGGCGTGGCTTCCCCGGCCAGAGCCGCCCTGGCCTCGGCAAGTAAGAAGGACCGCTCGACACCGCAATCGATCCGGTCCCAGGGAAGTTCTCCCTCGGGGTCGCGAGCCGCCAGATAGGGTGCAACAGTAAAGCCCACCTCGTCCATCGCCTGTTCCCAAAGGTTAAAGCGCAGCAAGTCCGTCCAGCCGTCGAAACGGCAGCCGAGCCGGAAGGCCGCTGCCAGCAAGCGGCCGGTATGCGCATCGCCGCGCGCGAAAATGCCTTCCAGCAGGCTCATACGGCTGTCATGCCATTTAATCTTGATATTGCGGTGGCGAATGCTGTTTTTTATAAATAGCTGTTTTTCTTTTGTTTCCTCCTGGCTGAGCTGCCTTTCCCACTGGAAGGGCGTGTGCGGCTTCGGCACGAAGGTGGAAAGGCTGACGGTGACCTGGCCCTGCTGCTTGCCTGTCCGCAGTACCTGGTAGGCCAGCTCGGCGATCCCTTCCATATCCTCCTTTTCTTCCCCCGGCAGGCCCAGCATGAAATAGAGTTTAACGGCTTTCCAGCCGGCAGCAAAGACTTGTTCCGTGGTGCTTAAGAGCTCCGCCGCGGTGTTGCCCTTATTGATGAGATTGCGCAGGCGTTGCGTGCCTGCCTCCGGCGCCAGGGTGAAGCTGGTTTTCCGCACCCGGCGAATATTTTCGATGAGGCCGCGGGTGAGGGTTTCCACCCGGAGGGAAGGCAGGCCCAAAGCAACCCGCTGTTCATAGTAGCGTTCCATCAGGGTGGCCAGGAGGGGCTCAATGCGGCTATAATCTCCGGTGCTTAAGGAGAGGAGGGAAATCTCGTCATAGCCGGTTGCGCAGAGCAGCCCGGCGGCCATGACTTCGATCTCTTCCTGATGCCTTTCCCGCACCGGCCGCCATACCATGCCCGCCTGGCAAAAGCGGCAGCCCCGGGTGCAACCGCGGGCGATTTCCAGGGTAATCCGGTCGTGGATAGTCTTCATCAGCGGAACGACCGGCCGGGTGGGCAGCGGCCACTGGTTCAGATCGCTCACGAGCCGCTTGCGGATTCTGGTCCCTGCTTGATAGAAGGCGGGGACGTAAAGGCCCGCAATCTCTGCCAAGGCGGCCAGGGTGTCGGTCCGACTTGCTCCCTTCCTTTTCATCTTCAGGGCCGTAGCGGCAATTTCCCCGATCACCGCTTCCCCTTCGCCGATGACAAAGACATCGATAAAGTCTTCCATGGGGGCGGGGTTAAAGGTGCAGGGACCGCCGGCAATGATCAGGGGATCGGTATTCCGGCGTTCGATGCGCAGGAGGGGGATGCCGCCTAGTTCCAGCATGTTCAGCACATTCGTATAGGAGAGCTCATATTGGAGGGAAAAGCCCAGAATATCGAAGGCATGGAGAGGCCGGTGCGATTCGAGCGAGGTCAGGGGCAACTGCCGCTGGCGCAGCAGCTTTTCCATATCCGGCCAGGGCGCGAAACATCTTTCTGCCGCCAGGCCGGGGATGCCATTCAGCAGTTCGTAAAGAATCTGGATGCCCAGATGGGACATCCCTACCTCGTAGGTATCGGGAAAGGCCAGGGCAAAGTGCAGCTCCGCCTCCCGCCCCGGGCGCAGGGCATTTATTTCCGTGCCCAGATAGCGGCTCGGCTTTTCCACGTGTGCAAGCAGGTCTTCCCAATCCATTGATGCCATCACCTTCGATTAATCTCCCCAGCGGGGCGCTTCCTTATCATCATTGCGCCGGATCTGCAATTTATTACTCCGGCCGGAAAATCAGGCGGTGGCCACTAACCGGGAAAACGCTGAGCCTTTAGAAGTGCGCCAAGAGCATATGGGGGAGCTTTGCAAAAGGGCAGGCGGCACGGCCTTCGGATATCATGCTATAAGGCTTAACGGCAACCTTCGCGACCATGCGTCAATCCCCTAAAACAAAAGAATCCGAGGCAGTGTAACTACCTCAGATTCTTGGGCAAGTATTGGCGTCCCCACGGGGAGTCGAACCCCGGTTACAGGCGTGAAAGGCCCGTGTCCTAGGCCACTAGACGATGGGGACGTACAGACCGTAAAAGCAAGTCACGGCGGGTAAATTGCTTTTTTAATAGGATTTTCCGTAAGTGGGCGCTTATATACTTTTTCCTGGGAACATGTCAAGCGGGAAATGGGTGCCAGTTTATTATGGCAAATAAAATAATTAATTGAATACCACCGGCTCCCGCAGAATTGCTTCCCGTGCCTTGGTTGCCAAGGCGGCGATGTCGGGATGTGTATCGCGGAGTGAAGCAATCTGGCGGAGGTTGTCGGCCGTGCGCAGTACCAGCATTGCCAGGTCGCCGTCGGCGATACCCACCTTCTTAACGATTTCATCCCAATCTCCACCCTGCGCCCAGTCATAAATCACCGAACTCGGCCACAGATAAAGGGGGGTTGTCGAAAATCCCGCCGCGGCCATACGCTTGGATAAGGAGGAAATTGCCCGACTTACCTTGCGATGGGCCTGTAACATTTTTCCGGCAATAACTTTGTCAGGTAGCTGCATATCCTGGTCGCCATCATACACAAACGGCGCTACCATGGCCGCTAGGAGCTCTTCGTCCCTTTTTGGGAATGCCTCCCTTTTCAGGCATTCGGCAATCAGCAAGGGGTGATCAAGCCTCAGCTTGGAAGCCCAGATGCCGCTTTCCGTGAGGCGGTTGTTTTCGTTCACAAAGCCTTCCGCACTCAGAAAGTTGAGGTGGCGAAGGCAATCCACCCAGAGAGTGCCGCCGGTCTCGATGTTTATTTTTTTATCCCCTGCGCAGAGTTGGTATGATGCCAGTGATTTTTCAAAGATAGCCCTTATGTCATCTGGTGTTTGCGATAAAAGCAAGTTCAAGATCATGGAAAAATCGTTGCGGATCTGACTCAAAATATCGTTCGGTTTTTTAAAGAGGAGCTTCTTGATGTGCGCCACATCCATAAAGCGGCCCGGCACGGCCAGCATAAAACCGATATTATCCCGGCCCCTTCTTCCGGCCCGGCCTGTCATCTGGTGAAACTCTGTACTGCTTAAGGGTGTAAAATTGTTGCCGTTGTAGAGATCGGAATTAAACAAAACGATCGTCCGGGCTGGATAATTAACCCCTGCGGCGACGGTGGAGGTGGCAAAAATAGCACGGAGGTTTCCCCGCTTCATCATTGTTTCCACAAAAAACTTCCATGTCGGGAGTTGCCCGCCATGATGAGCGGCAACACGGGTGCGCTCCAGACAATCCAACTGTTTGTGGTTCCGTAAATAGGGGAAACGTTTTACTAATTCGGCTAAATCGTTCCCAAAGTCTTCATCGGCTGCTTTGGCGGGGGCTGGACCGCAACTTTTCAAGGCGGCATCACATTCGGCGCGGGACTTGAGAAAAAAGATCGCCGGCAAAAGATTAAACTCTTCCAAAACCTCGATGATTTGCCCCATATTGGGAGGTCGGCCAGCCCCCTGGGCTCTCTTGCTTTCCAGAAACGGCACCAGGCCATGAAAAAATTTTCGTTTTTCCAGAAAAGGCATGACCTTACCGGAAGGATGCTGGAAAAGAGGGTAAAGCGGTACATGCCGTTTTTCCTCCTTTATCACCTTGCACTCTTTGCCCCGGATAGAGGCAAGCCAGGAAGCGACTTCCTCATCGTTGCCTATGGTTGCGGAAAGCAGCAATACATTGACCCGCACGGGCAAATAGATCAGCACTTCTTCCCAGACGACCCCACGATCGCGATCACCCAGATAGTGGGCTTCGTCAAGGATTACCAGATCGCAATTCAGGTTATCCGTGTGATGCATGACGTCATAGAGCTGATTCCGGAGGATTTCTGTGGTGCCCACGATAATCGGAGCATTGGTATTTTCCTTCGTATCCCCCGTAAGAATACCGACATTGGCCTCTCCAAACCGCTGGCTGAACTCCACCCACTTCGCATTGGTCAGTGCCTTCAGAGGCGATGCATACCAACAGCGGCCGCCATTCTCGAAAATTGCCTGGATAGCCTGCTCGGCAATCCAGGTCTTACCCACACCCGTAGGAGCGGTAACGAGACAGTCGGTTTTCTTGATGGCGTCCAGGGCCGCCAATTGAAAGGGGTCAGGGACAAAGGTGGCTGGCGTCGGCTTGCCTATTTTCGCAAGGACGTGCTTCAAGGCCGGGTCGATGGCCGGCTGCATTTTGTATTGATAATGGCTTTTTTTTTGCCAACGGGATTGGCTAACTTTCTTTTCACGGACAAAAAACTTTTTATGATCCAAGATATTCGTCACACTTTCTGTCGTTTTTCCTGCGAAACATTATTATAAATCACGGGTTACAACGACGGTAAAAACTCTTGCCGGAGTTTTGGCTAATCACTGCGCCTCACCTATCATAGTTAAAGCCTCCCGTAAAGTTAGGGAGTGACCTTTGCGTAACTACCTGTTTTGTCATTTCGACCGAAGGGAGAAATCTTAAGCAACCGAAATATTAAGATTTCTCGTCGCTTATGCTCCTCGAAAGGACATTATGCAAAGGTCTCAGAGAGTGATTAATGATCAGCGCCGCCATTTTTTAACCTTGACATTTGCCCCTATCTTAACTAATAAACCTACGGCCAAACAAACTCCCGGGAATATCTTCCACGCTGGAAGGGAAAATAGTCCCCTGATTCGATTTTGCCACCAAATGAACGGTCCCATCGTCTAGTGGTCAGGACGCTGGCCTCTCACGCCGGTAGCGGGGGTTCAAATCCCCCTGGGACTACCATAATTGCTCAAGAATCTGGGGCGCTCACCGTGCTCCGGATTCTTTTGTTTTATGGGCTTGATCCATGGTCGTAAACGTAGGTCGTGAATAGAGGCAGCCCCGACAATCGGGTCGTCTGATGATGGGTTCGCCCTCTCCTGCCATTCCACGGACGGAGGAGATCAGGGACAAGGAGCGCTCCAGTCCTTGCTTGACTTCGTAAACTATTGACTATAGGCTTAAACAGTGCGGAGATTCCAGTTCGTTGGGTCCTCAATAACTATCCTCGGCTGCGTCGGTAAAGGAAGATTGCATGGAAACATTCATCCTGGCTGCGGTAAGCTTGATTATTGCAATTTCCTTAATCCTTTATAAAAAGACCGATCCGGTCCAACTCTCGTTTGCTAAGTTATGCCTCGCAATTTTCGTCTTCAAAATTGGCTCTTTTTTACGTGGTCTTCTTGGCTCGGAATATATTCAGGTAATTGAATACGGCGGCTTGATATCAATTCCCCCCCTCCTTATAGGGTTTTTACGCCGGTTTCTTAATGAGCGGACTTTTTTTTCCAAGGACGACGCCTTGGCTACTTTTCTATTTGGCACCGCCATCGGCCTGTTGTTTTTCGCGCCGCCAAAGTACTCATCCTACCTGCAACCATTTCTTGCGCTGTACGTGTCATACGTTTTGCTGCTTGGTTATCTGTCATTGCTCGCTTACATAAAAAACGGGACAGATCCCATAGGAAACAGGCGTATGAAATATTGTGCCATCGCCATTCCGATAGCGGCGCTGCTTAGTTCCTTGGATTTATTTTATTATCTGGGATTCAACTTTCCGCCACTCTCCAATTTGGTGGTAGCCGCCTTGCTTTATTTCACCCTATTGATCATCGCCTATCCGCATTTAACTGAATTGCACGAGCTTATGGCCAAAGCGCTACTTATTTCCGTAGTTACTGCTTTTGCCCTGGTATTATTCTACCTGGTCATTTTTTTATTTGGAAATACGGTTAAGGCCCCATTTACACATGTATTACTGGCCTGCTTTACTATTGTCATTTCCATCTCTCCCTTCAAGATCCTCATCGAGAAGATATTCAGCGTTGTCTATCCGTCAAGCAAGGATGTATTTACATCTCTTTATCTGCTGGATGCTAAATGGGAAAAGGAGCGGACATTACTTCTGGAAGAAATGGCGCCGGTCTTTGCTCACGAGATAAGAAATCCTCTCGGTTCCATCAAGGGCGCGGCCCAGTATCTGAGATCCGACATTGGGGAAGGGGAAAACCAGCGCCTCCTCGAAGTTATTATCGAAGAGGTTGACCGGTTAAATGGGGTGGTCTCGCAATTTCTTGACTATGCGAAGCCTCATACTTTAGTATTGAAGGATAAAAACATAAATGACATTATCGGCCGGGCGGTTTCCTTGATCAAGGCAAACAATAGATACAGGCATGTATCTATTATCATGGACTTGCATCCGCATCTGCCTAATGTTGCAGTTGACGAAGCGCAAATCATTCAGGTTATTCTTAATATCGCTTTTAATGCCATAGATTCCATGCCGGACGGCGGCCAGCTAGCAATTATCACCGAGAAAGCGTCAGAGGAAACTATGGAGGCAATCAACATCTACATAAAAGACACGGGGCACGGGATAAAGAGAGAGGACCTAAAAAACATATTTAAGCCTTTTTTTACTACCAAAGAAAGGGGTGTGGGATTGGGACTTGCCGTTTGCCAGAGGATCATTCGGAATCACGGTGGTTACATGTCTGTCAAATCTCAACAAGGACAGGGCACTTTTTTTTCTATTCGACTCAATAGGACGCCCAAGGTCGCGTGATAGCCCTCTGGCTTTCAAATTGCTTTGGCCCCGCAGACCGACTTACAGATTGAAGGGATTTATGGAGAAGGTATTGGTAGTTGACGACGAATTGAATATGCGCCTGGTTTTGAACGCCATGATTAAAAAGGAGGGCTATGAAGTAGCCCTGGCCTCAGACGGTCGCCAGGCGTTAAAAATGCTGCAAGAAGGAGGCTATGCCGCCATTATTACCGATCTTAAAATGCCCCACTTGGACGGTATGGACCTACTATCTCATGTAGGGCGTGACTATCCCAATATTCCCGTTATTATGATTACAGCTTACGGTACTATAGCAACGGCGGTAGATGCCTTAAAGAAGGGCGCCTTTGATTATATTACCAAGCCCTTCGAGCAAGATGAGCTGATGGGCGTCATTCGTAAGGCAACCAAAGCTAATAATCTAAGTATGAGGGAGCCTTTTATCAGCCATGAGGAAGTAGAGCGAAATAGCCTTCTGTGGCGAAGCGCAAGTATGCAGTCTATATCTGATACTATCCGACAGGTCGCACCGGCTGCGACGACGATATTTATTACAGGAGAAACCGGAACCGGCAAGGAATTGATTGCCGGTGCAATTCACCGCCACAGCCTCCGGGCTCGCAGCACTTTTATTAAGATTAATTGTGCGGCGATTTCAGAAAACCTGATGGAGAGCGAGCTATTCGGCTATGAAAGGGGCGCATTTACCGGGGCTGTTGTTACTAAGCCCGGCAAATTTGAGTTAGCCCACCGGGGCACGCTGTTTCTGGACGAAGTAGGCGAACTGCCAAAGGATATGCAGGTGAAATTGCTACGGGTAATCCAAGAACAGGAATTTGAACGGGTCGGGGGGCTGCGAACCATCAAAATTGATGTTCGCCTGATAACAGCTACTAATCGTAATCTTGCGCAGGATGTCAGAGAAGGTAAGTTTCGCGAGGACCTTTTTTATCGATTGAACGTTTTTCCCATTAATGTACCCCCCCTAAGGGACCGTAAGGATGACGTGTTACCGCTGGCCGATTTTTTTCTGCAGAAGTTCAACAAGAAATTGGGCAAAGCCGTTAGAGGCATTGCCCCTTCCGTCCAGGACAAGCTAGTCGCTTACCCTTGGCCGGGGAACGTCAGGGAGCTGGAGAATGCATTGGAAGCCATGGTGTTACTTTGTAAAACGGAGTTACTAACCATGGATTATTTACCAGATGCCATAAAAACCACTTTTCTTTCTGCAGATCCCGTATCGAGGGAAAGCGGCCTGCGTCCCATGAGAGAGAGAGTAAAAGATCAACAGGAGGAGATAGAGAAACGGGCGATTGCAACAGTACTGGATGAATGTGGGGGGAATGTTACCAAGGCCGCAATCCAGCTCGGAATGAGCAGGAAGGGATTGCAGCTTAAAATGATTAAATATGATTTGCGCAAGTAAAACTACAGAAGCCCGTCGCCCTTGTTGTTTCACGTGAAACAACAAGGGCGACGGGCTTCTGTTTTATCCTGCATATCAGGTTGCTGGATCAGGGGCGCAGGGGGACAAACGTTGTGATTCTGCCTCTCTTTATCAGCAGAAGTACGCCCTCCTTGGCGCCAGCTTTTTTAATTTCCCGTTCATAATCCTTCAGTGAATTAATCCTCACCCGGTTGATTTGCAAGATTATGTCTTGCGGGCGGATACCGGCTTCGTCGGCAGGGCTTCCCTCCTGCACTCCAGCGATAATTACCCCCGATCGTTCCGATACGCCAAGGTGCTTGGCAATCTCGGGTGTGATAGGTTGCACAGCCATGCCATAGTATTCGTTGCCTGCAGGCCGATCCTCCTTTTCTTTTCGCTCTGAGATGACTACTGTTAAATGCTTTTCCTGGCCTTCATGGATCACCTTCATGGTTACCTTTTCCCCTACGCTGAATCCCGCCACCATCATCAGCAGTTCATGAGAATTTTTGACCGGCTTATCGTTAACGTCAATAATCACGTCACCTGCTTTTAAGCCTGCCTTGTCGGCCGGATCACCTTCAAATACCTCCGCAATCAAAGCACCTACCGGTTCCTTGAGTTTTATCGTTTTTGCAATATCCTCCGTTACGTCCTGAATAGAAACGCCTAACCAGCCCCTGGAGACCTCTCCCTTGCTCTTCAGGTCAGGGAGTATGCGGTTGGCCATGTTGATGGGAATGGCGAAGCCGATGCCTTGCCCTTGGGCAATAATGGCCGTGTTGATCCCGACAACCTTGCCATCCATGCCGAAAAGGGGGCCGCCGCTGTTGCCGGGATTGATTGACGCATCTGTCTGAATGAAATTGTCATAGGGGCCAGCGCCGATTACACGGCCTTTTGCGCTAACAATGCCTGCAGTAACCGTTTGCTCAAGCCCAAAAGGATTGCCAATCGCCATTACCCATTCGCCTACCCGCAATCGATCCGAATCGCCAATTTCAGCAACGGGCAAACTTTTATCGGGCTTTATCTTAATTAAGGCTATGTCCGTTTTAGCATCCTTGCCAATAACTTTAGCCTCATACTCTTTTTCCCCATCGGACAACTTTACAAGAATCTTATCAGCCTGTTCCACAACGTGATTATTGGTAAAAATATAGCCGTCATGACTGATGATAAATCCCGACCCCAAGCTCTTCTGCTTGAATTCCCGTTGCGGCACTTCCCCAAAAAAACGGTTAAAAAAGTCGTCACCACCAAAATACCGCTCAAAGGGTTCCCCCCCTCCAAAGGGAGAGCGCAACATACCGCTCGCGCGCACGCTCTTTGTCGTACTGATATTTACAACGCAGGGCTTCAATTTTTCTACCAGGTCGGCAAAGGAGATAGGCGTCCTCGCTGCTTCTCCCGGTGCCACAGCAGCAGACAACTGCATATCAGGCATTACAGGCGAAAAAGCTGACCTCAGCACTTCCACCAGAGAAACGAGGAAAAAGGCTACCAGAAAGGCCAATAGGAACATCATAAATGTTTTTCTGTTTTTATTTTCTTTCAACATATCCCTCCTTTACTATCAAGAGTAAATTCCCCTGAACATAATATTTTTGTAGTGAATCCTTCGGTGCTGAGTATAAGCATAATTTTAGCATTGTCAAATATTTGTTGCCGGCAAAATAGAATTTGTCCTTGACAAGGGAAATAATTTATAATCTAGTGCATCATTTAATTGTAATGGATAACGGGTGGAGCCCGCTGACGAGCAGATGGGTATCTATTATGTGGTTGGGTTTTGAAGATTAACATTACAACCATCCCCGAAACGGGGTTAAGTGTTCAGTTTTCCATTGCCGAGGATGCCTTTACTGACCTTGCGGTAGGCCAGGAAGAGCCCGCTTTTACGCTGCAGGCGGTAGATGTCACAGGGGAAATAAAGAGAGAGCGACAGGTTGTTATTTTTACAGGCGCCCTTCAAACTGTCGTGGAGACAGCGTGCAGTCGTTGTCTGGAAACAGCGCAGGTCACCATTGATGAGCGCTTCCGCAATGCTTTGCTGCCTGAAACGGATGTTGGAAAAGAAGAAAACGAATTGCAGGCCGAGGACCTGGACGCAACGTACTATACGGGAGAAATCATCGATCTGGTTCCATTGATCGTGGAACAGGTTATTTTGCAGATTCCCATGAAGGTATTGTGCCAGGAATCATGCCGCGGCCTTTGCCCGCGATGCGGAGAGAATTTTAATCTTGCCAATTGCGGCTGTTCTACCGATGCTGTGGATCCGCGCTTGGCCGTACTAAGAAAATTTAAAGTATCTTAATATTAGATTAGAGAGGATTGAAAGATGCCAAATCCCGTAAAACGACACTCCCGAACAAGGCGCAATATGAGGCGCGCGCACGATTTTCTGACACCGACGGAGGTTAATGCCTGTCCTCAGTGCGGTCAAGCGAAGCTATCCCACCATGCCTGTTCAAATTGCGGTACTTACAAGGGGCGGGAAGTTCTATCATTGAAGAAGACCTCCTGAAATAATCGTGGAACGTCAGGCAAGCTGTCAGGAAGATTTTGCTGTGCGTAGGCCGTTTGGCAATAAATTGTCTGTTGTTTGGGGGACGCAAGACGTTAGTTAGCGTCGGAGTATCCAATGGAGGGTAAAGCAGCTTTAATTACCGGAGGTTCGCGGGGCATAGGTCGAGCTGTGGCTTTGCAGTTTGCTAAAGCTGGAGTTTACGTTTATGTGAATTATCGCCAGGACAAGGACGCCGCTGAGCAAACCCTTCGAATAGTCAAGAGCGGCGGCGGTGACGGTGCGCTTTGCCCTTTCGATGTCACGGATCGTAGCGCTGTCCAGAAGGCGGTAGAAACGATCCTCAAGGACCGGGGGCACTTGGATATTTTGGTAAATAATGCTGGTGTGACCATCAACGGCCTGATTATGCGCACACGGGCAGCCGATTGGGCGCGACTGATCGATACAAATCTCAATGGCGCCTTTAATTGCTGTCAGGCTGTCAGTCGGCCGATGATCAGGCAGAGAGGGGGACGCATTATCAATGTCACTTCTATCGTTGCTGAAGCTGGGAACGCAGGGCAGACAGCCTACGCGGCTTCTAAAGCCGGCATCCTGGGCTTGACTAAGTCTCTGGCCCGGGAGTTAGGCGCCAAAAATATTTGTGTCAATGCGGTATCGCCGGGACTAATAGCAACTGATATGACCTCCTTGCTGACAAAAAGTGATAAAGAAAGGCTCCGGGCACAGATACCCCTCAGGAGAGAAGGGAAGCCGGAAGATGTAGCGGGAGCCGTTTTTTTCCTCGCTTCTCCCCAGGCTGATTATATCACCGGTCAAGTAATACGGATCAATGGCGGGCTGTATATGTGAATAACCGTTTACCACTAAGCAGAATTGGCATTGAAAAGAGGGAATATGAATCTCGAAGAAGAAATAGTGACCGTTATTGTTGAACAGTTGGATGTTGCCCGTGAGCAATGCCTTCCCGCGGCCTCCTTTATAAATGACCTGGGGGCGGATTCTTTGGACTTGATGGAACTTATCATGAAGATGGAGGAGCGATTTGGGGTTTCCATCTCCGACGAAGAGCTGCAAAATATCAGAACCATTAAGAATGTGATCGATTTCATAAAAAAGGCTGTTGCGGCGTAACAATAAATGATAGAGGGGCTAGTCTAGGAGTTGCATCGCAGGGTTGTCATAACGGGTCTTGGCGCCATCACGCCGCTGGGCAACACGGTTGCGGATACATGGAAGCGGATTTGTGCGGGCAGCTCAGGAATAGACAGGATAACAAAATTCGACAACCGGGCGTTTGCTACTCAAATTGCCGGCGAAGTAAAAAATTTTGATCCGCTCTGCTTTCTCACGAAAAAGGAGGTTCGCCGGCTAGACGATTTTATCATTTTTGCCCTGGCATCCGCTGAGATGGCGATTGCGGATGCATTCTTGGTGATCACCGAGTTAAGCGCCATGCGGGCGGGGGTTTACATAGGTTCGGCAATCGGTGGATTGGGCACACTGGAAAAGGAAAAGGAAAAGCTCCTTCAGGCGGGACCCGGCAAAATATCTCCCTTCATGATCCCCGCAGTTTTGGCCAATCTGGCCGCCGGTAATGTGTCGATCAAGCTTGGCTTTAAGGGACCGATTAATTGCAGCGTCACGGCCTGCGCCAGCGGCTCTTGCGCAATCGGCGACGCCTTTCGCACCATTGCAGAAGGCCACGCCGATATCATGATTGCCGGGGGAGCTGATGCCGCAGTTACTCCCATGGCTGTGGCCGGTTTTAATGCAATGCGCGCCCTTTCCACTAATAATGAACACCCTGAAAAAGCCAGTCGGCCCTTTGATCGCAGTCGGGATGGCTTTGTTATCGGCGAGGGATGCGGTCTCCTGGTGCTTGAGGAGCTTGATGCCGCCCAGCAACGGGGAGCTCGCATTTACGCAGAAATTGTTGGCTATGGGCTAACAAGCGATGCCTATCATCTGGCGGCTCCTCCCCCTGGCCATGCAGGCGCCGTCCGATGCATGCAATTAGCGTTGGCAGATGCGGGCATAGCGCCTTCCGATGTCGATTACGTAAATGCTCACGGCACATCAACACCCCTGAATGACCGTTACGAAACAGAGGCGATAAAAACTGTTTTTCAGGAGCATAGTAGAGCGCTGGCCGTCAGCTCGACCAAGTCCATGACGGGCCATATGATGGGGGCAGCCGGAGGGGTAGAGGCGATCATTTCCGTCAAGGCCATCTGTGAGGACACGCTGCCTCCCACCATCAACTTGGATAATCCCGACCCGGATTGCGACCTGGACTATGTACCCCATACGGCAAGGGCTAAAACGGTTAAGGTGGCTTTGTCCAACACCTCAGGTTTCGGTGGGGTGAACGCCGCGCTGGTTTTTAAAAAATTTACAGGTGGGGCATGACCAATTTCATAATAGGCGCCGACCATGCGGGATTTGATCTCAAGGAAGCAGTTAAATCTTTTTTGATTAACGCCGGTTGGGTGGTTACCGATGTAGGCACTTGTGACCATTCCCCGGTAGATTATCCCGATTTGGGAGCCCAGGTGGCCGGTCGTGTTTCTGCTGGCGAGTTCAGCCGGGGGCTCCTCATCTGCGGTTCCGGAGTAGGGATGAGCATCATAGCTAATAAATTTCCAGGAATACGAGCAGTTCTGGCTCTCGATGAGGAGATGGCTGTCCTGAGCCGTAAGCACAACGATACGAATATTCTGGTGCTGGCCGGCCGATGCACGGACGAGAAAAAAGCGGTGGCAATTCTCCGTGCTTGGCTTGAAACGGCATTTGAAGGGGAACGGCATCAGGTACGTCTCGATAAGATTCGAAAATGGGAACAAACACTCTGCCGAAAAAATAATGGAACACAGGAGGACAGGCTCTAAATGTCGAGTTTAGCAAAAGTTGATCCGGAAGTTGCCGAGGCCATTTTTCTGGAAACAGAACGTCAGGCAAACAAGCTGGAGCTTATTGCCTCGGAGAATTTCGTCAGTGAGGCGGTGCTGGAAGCCCAGGGAAGCGTGATGACGAACAAATATGCTGAGGGCTACCCCGGTCAGAGGTACTATGGCGGCTGCGAGTATGTGGATATCGTGGAGAGGTTGGCCATCGAACGGTGTAAAAAACTGTTTGGGGCCGAACATGTGAATGTCCAGCCCCATGCAGGCGTGCAAGCAAACATGGCCGTTTTCTTCTCCGTTTTGGAAGCGGGAGACACGATTTTGGGAATGGACCTGGCCCATGGCGGCCATCTGTCTCATGGCAGCGCAGTTAATTTTTCCGGCCGTTTCTACCGGGGTGTTTTTTACGGTGTAGAACAAGGCTCGGAAACGATAGATTATAATATGGTGGCTGACCAAGCCCGGAAGCACAAACCGAAAATTATCGTCGTGGGTGCGAGTTCCTATCCCCGTACTATCGACTATAAACCTTTCCGGGAGATTGCCGATCAAGTTGGAGCGGTCATTATGGCCGATATTGCCCACATCGGCGGTTTGGTGGCGGCGGGTCTGCACCCCTCGCCGGTGGCAACATGTGAATTTGTGACCATGACCACCCACAAGACGCTCAGGGGACCGCGTGGTGGCCTGGTGATGTGTAAAAAGGAATACGCAGCCTCTTTGGACAACAAGGTTTTCCCAGGCATGCAGGGGGGACCGCTAATGCACATTATTGCCGCGAAGGCAGTAGCCTTCCGTGAGGCTCTGACGGAAGATTTTGTTACTTACCAGAAACAGATCGTGAAAAATGCCGCCGTAATGGCCGAAACCCTCCAAGCGGAAGGATTCCGCCTGGTTTCCGGCGGCACCGACACCCACCTGTTATTGATAGATTTGACGGACAAGGGCATTTCCGGTAAGGAAGCTCAAGAACTGCTGGACCGGGCGGGGATCACCGTCAACAAAAACCGCATACCTTTTGATACCAGGAGCGCCCACGTTACCAGCGGTATCCGGATCGGTACGCCGGCAGTCACGACGCGGGGGATGAAGGAAGAAGAAATGAAGACGGTAGCCAGGCTGATTTCCGATGTAATTAAACATGCAAAGGATGAAAAGCGCCTCCTGGCCGTCGGGGCAGAGGTTAGAACCCTTTGCCAGAGATTCCCCCTGTATGATGGGCGACGGAATAAATATTGCGGCAATGAAACATGAAGCATCGACCCCTGGCCGAAAGCAGCAAGACCGTATCCCTGCAAGTGTCCCCGAGACCCAACTGGGATGAATATTTTCTTGACATTGCGGCCTTGATTGCGCGCCGTGCCACCTGCCGCAGGCGCAGTGTCGGGGCGGTTTTAGTAAAGGACAGGCGTATCCTGGCAACAGGTTACAATGGCGCCCCGACGGGACTTCGCCATTGTCTGGACCTTGGTTGCCTGCGTGAACAGCAAAATATTCCCTCCGGTGAACGTCATGAGTTATGCCGGGGTTTGCACGCGGAGCAGAATTCCATCATTCAGGCCGCCTTCCATGGGGTGAGCGTCAAGGACGCTACGCTTTACTGCACAAATTATCCCTGTGTCATCTGCGCCAAAATGATTATCAATGCCGGCATCGCCAGGATTATCTTCCGGGAAGGTTATAGCGATCAACTTTCGCAGGAAATGCTGCAGGAGGCAAAGGTGGAAGTGACTCAACTATGAAATGTCCTTTCTGCGCCCACGGCGAAAATAAAGTTGTTGATTCACGAGTAAGCAGGGACAATGCGATTCGCAGACGTCGCGAATGTTTGGCCTGCCATCAACGCTTTACCACTTATGAATTCGTTGAGGAACTACTGCCAACGGTGGTCAAGAAAGACGGCCGGCGGGAGCCCTTTGACAGGACTAAAATACGGAATGGTATCAATAAGGCTTGCGAAAAACGTCCCATCAGCACCGATGCGATCGAAGAAATCGTGGCTAATCTGGAGAGAGCCTGCCAGGAGTATCAGGAGAAGGAGATTCCTTCCTCAGTAGTTGGCGAGCTTGTCATGCAGGCGCTCCATGAACTGGACGGTGTGGCCTATGTGCGTTTTGCATCCGTCTATCGACAGTTCCGCGATGTGGCAGATTTCGTTAATGAACTTAACGATTTTCTCATAGATAAAAAGGGCTATGGAGAAATAAAAGCAGAATGAGACAATTTCCGCATCGTATATCGAGGATATGGTGTTTACAGGAATAATACAGGCAATGGGCACGGTTAAGCGTGTTACCCACAAGGGCGAGGATACCCTGCTGGCGTTGGCTACGCCTTGGGAGTCGGCGGAGCTCAACATTGGCGACAGCGTCGCAGTTAACGGCGTCTGTCTTACAGTAACATCGAGGTCGGACCGGGAATTTATGGCCTATGTCTCCTCGGAATCCCTGGACAAAACAAATCTCAAGTTGTTGAAAACCGGCAATCCTGTTAACCTGGAAAAAGCGTTGCGAATGACCGATTTGTTGAGCGGCCACCTTGTCCTTGGTCATGTTGATGGCCTGGGCAAAATCCGGGAAAAGATGGCTCGTGCCGATTCCGTGGTTATTGGAATAGAAGTAGCCGAAGCAATCAGCCGCTACATCGTCATGAAGGGCTCTGTCGCCATAGATGGGATCAGTTTGACGGTAAACCGTTGTGAGAAAACGTTTTTTTATGTTAATATCATCCCCCATACGGTCCAGGTCACTAATTTAAAAGATAGACAAAAAGGTGATCTGGTCAATATAGAGACCGATATTTTAGGAAAGTATGTGGAAAAACTACTTCAGCCCCGAGGCGGCATGAGCCCCGATTTTTTGCAACGGCATGGTTTAGTAAAATAAAATACTAAATGATTCTCTTGGAGGAATAACGAAGCGCTTTTATCCTGGCGTTTCGTTTCAAGAGACGAGAGGAAGGCAAAGTATGACTAAAAAAAATAGCTCCATTGAAGAGGCGTTAAAGGACATTAAGGCCGGCAAAATGATCATCCTTGTGGACGATGAAGACAGGGAAAATGAAGGCGACCTCTGCATGGCGGCGGAGTTTGTTACGCCGGAAGCGATAAATTATATGGCCCGTTACGGCAGAGGGTTGATTTGCCTTACTATCAATGTTGAATTAGCCGCCAAGCTTAAACTGGTACCCATGGTGCAGGACAATCAATCCTGTTTCGGAACGGCCTTTACCGTTTCCATCGAGGCGAGAAAAGGCGTTAGCACCGGGATCTCCGCGGCTGATCGGGCCACCACTATCAAGGCAGCCATTGCCGACAACGCCCAGCCTGAGGATTTGGTAAGTCCCGGACACGTTTTCCCCATCATTGCCAAAAAAGGCGGCGTACTGGTCCGGACCGGTCAGACGGAAGGATCGGTGGATCTATCCCGTTTGGCGGGCTTGCAACCGGCTGGGGTGATTTGTGAAATCATGAACGATGACGGCACAATGGCGAGAATGGCCGATCTGGAGATCTTCGCCCGCGAGCATGATCTGAAGATTGCCACTATCGCCGATCTTATAGATTTCCGGATGCAGAATGAGTCGATGATCAGGCGGGCCGCCACCGCCGTTATGCCCTCCCGCTACGGGGGCGATTTTAAGGTTGTCGTTTACGAAAATGACGTGGACGAAATGAAGCATGTCGCCTTGGTCAAGGGTGAAATCACTCCGGAAGATAACGTCTTGGTAAGGGTCCACTCGTCATGCCTGACGGGCGATGTCTTCGGTTCCAGTCGCTGCGATTGCGGCGATCAACTGCGAGCCGCCATGGAGATGGTGGATAAAGAAGGCAAGGGAGTTATTGTCTATATGCACCAGGAAGGACGGGGAATCGGCCTGGTAAATAAGATAAAGGCTTATAATCTGCAGGAGCAGGGGCAGGATACAGTAGAGGCAAATCTGGCCTTGGGCTTTAAGGACGACATGCGGGAATATGGGATCGGCGCTCAGATTTTGGTTGATTTAGGCGTGAGAAATATGCGACTTCTAACCAACAATCCGAAAAAAGTTGTTGGACTGAATGGGTACGGAATCACTATTACCGAGCGTGTACCCATAGAAATAAAGCCCTGTGAGGCTAATATTCATTATCTGAAAACGAAAAAGGAAAAAATGGGGCATATTTTAAAGGTCTAGTGCCAGCAGTGGTGTTAAGGCCAGATTTATTAAGATGGGGAGAGCAGAATATGGCAAAAATTATAGAAGGAAAGTTATCGGCTAAGGGAATGAAAATTGGCATCGTCGCCAGTCGCTTCAACGATTTTATCTGTGGCCGGTTGATAGAAGGCGCGCTGGACGCCTTGATAAGGTCCGGTGCGGATGAAAAGGATGTTGCGATCTATAAGGTCCCCGGCGCTTTCGAGCTGCCTCTTGCTGCCAAAAAACTTGCAAAAAGCGCCCGTTTTGACGCTGTCATTTGTCTAGGCGCTGTCATCCGAGGAGCTACGCCCCATTTTGAGTACATAAGCGCAGAGGTTACAAAGGGCATTGCTGCGGTTGGGATGGAGACGGAGATTCCTGTGGCCTTTGGCGTACTTACCACTGATACCATAGAGCAGGCCATTGAACGGGCGGGAACAAAATCCGGCAATAAGGGCTGGGATGCTGCCATAACCGCGATCGAAATGGTGGATCTTTTCCGAAAGCTATAAAGGTCCGCACCGGCAGGCGTATATAGAAGCGAACTTCACGGGGGAGCTTTTTTTGCGAGAGGACAGAAGAGGTACAGATGCGCCAGAGAAGAAAGGCCCGGGAGGTTGCCCTGCAGGTTCTTTATGGGATAGATGTTGCCCAGGGAAACCTGCGGGAGACCATGGACCTTTTTTGGGATAATTTTGATGCGCCTGAAAAGGTTAAGACTTTTTCCTCTGCGTTAGTCGAAGGCACCTGGCACAACCGAGCACAGCTAGACGCTCTTATCAGCAGTTGTGCGGAAAACTGGTCCGTTGAGAGGATGTCGATTGTCGATCGGAGCATTCTCCGGATGGCAGTCTATGAATTCCTGTATTGCCTGGAGATACCTCCCAAAGTAGCAATCAATGAGGCAATCGATCTGGGCAAACTGTTCGGATCGGAAAACTCCGGCGCCTTCATCAACGGCGTACTCGACGCTTTATATGCCAAGCTGCGCGAATCAGAAGGAACTTAATCCAGCTTTTGTTGAGAGAGTGGGAGAGATTTGAAGTGTCCAAGAAATATGTTCCCCGCATCGTAGAAGAGAAATGGCAGAAACGCTGGCAAGATGAGGATGTCTTTAAGGCTTACGAAAATCCCGCCCGGCAAAAATACTATCTCTTAGAGATGTTTCCTTATCCTTCCGGCAAGATTCACATGGGCCATGTCCGTAATTATTCCATCGGCGATGTTGTGGCACGGTACAAGCGGATGCAGGGATATAACGTTCTTCACCCCATGGGTTGGGACGCATTCGGCATGCCGGCGGAAAACGCCGCCATTGAGCGAGGGGTGCATCCGGCCCTCTGGACGCGGGAAAACATTGCCCATATGAAAAAACAGTTGCAAAGGATGGGCTTCAGTTATGACTGGAGCCGGGAGATAACCACCTGCGACCCGGCCTATTATCGCTGGGAGCAGCTTTTTTTTCTCTGGATGCATGAAAAGGGATTAGCCTATAAAAAAAAGGCCATGGTAAACTGGTGCGCCCAATGCAAGACCGTCCTGGCTAACGAGCAGGTGGAGGCCGGTCAATGCTGGCGCTGTTCTTCTCTCGTGGAAGAACAGGTGCTGGAGCAATGGTTTTTCCGAATTACCGCTTATGCGGAGGAATTACTCGCCGGCTGCGACCAATTGCCCGGTTGGCCGGAGCGGGTCACCACCATGCAGAAGAACTGGATAGGGAAAAGCCATGGCTGTGAAGTAGATTTTCCCCGCGCCGACGGCCAGGGAGTTATAACCGTGTTTACGACCCGTCCGGATACCCTTTTTGGCGCCACCTTCATGCTTGTTGCCGCTGAGCATCCACTGGTCATGGAACTTGTTCAGGGAAAACCAGGCGAAGCAGAGGTGCGCTCCTTTGTGGAAAAAACCAAGAAGCAGGAGAAAGCCCTTAGAACGTCTGACGCTTATGCAAAGGAAGGGATATTTCTGGAAGCCTTTTGCCTTAATCCCGTTACGAACCGTACTATGCCCATCTATGCCGCCAATTTTGTGCTGGCCGATTATGGCACCGGTTGCGTGATGGCGGTGCCGACCCATGATCAGAGAGATTTTGATTTTTCCCGAAAATATGGCTTGCCCCTTATCGTCGTAATTCAACCGCCGGGTCACCATCTCGATCCGGAGACCATGGAAGCTGCCTATGTAGATGAAGGCATCATGACCAATTCCGGAGAGTTTGACGGCTTGAAAAACGGTACGGCTCAGGAGGCAATCGCGGCATACCTGGAAACCACCGGCAAAGGGCGGAAAAAAGTTCAGTATCGGCTGCGCGACTGGGGAATTTCACGTCAGCGTTACTGGGGAGCGCCGATTCCCATGATCTTCTGTGACTTCTGTGGAACGGTGCCGGTGCCGGAAGACGAATTACCGGTGGTCTTGCCTCAGGATGTGGAGTTTACCGGGGAAGGCGGTTCGCCCTTGGCGAAACACCGGGCCTTTGTGGAAACCAGTTGCCCCCGCTGCGGGCGCGCGGCGCGCCGGGAAACGGACACGATGGATACATTCGTCGAGTCGTCCTGGTATTTTAACCGGTTCTGCTGTGCCGATAATGGATTAAAACCCGGACTAGACAGAAAAAGCGTTGACTACTGGCTACCTGTGGACCAGTACATCGGCGGTATTGAACATGCCATTCTCCATCTGCTCTATGCACGCTTCTACACCAAGATGCTTCGTGATTTAGGTATATTAAGCATTGACGAACCCTTCCTCAATCTTTTGACCCAGGGCATGGTCTGCAAAGAAACAACCCATTGCGAAGAGCACGGCAATCTCTTCCCTCAGGAAGCCAGAGAGGGCCTCTGTACTTTTTGTAATCGACCGATCACCGTGGGAAAAACGGAAAAGATGTCCAAGTCATTAAAAAACGTGGTGGACCCCGATTATCTAATCCAGGCCTACGGTGCCGACACAGTGCGGGCATTCTGTCTCTTTGCCGCGCCTCCGGAAAAAGACCTGGAATGGAGCGATCAAGGCGTCGAGGGTGCCTATCGCTTTCTTTGCCGCAGTTGGCGTATTGCCATGGATTACCTTGATGACCTCCGCGATGTCAAACCGTTTACCGGTGATGTGGCGCTGGAGGGGGAAATCAAAACGTTGCGCAGGAAGACCCATCAGACAATCCGGAAAGTAACAAACGATATAGAAGAGCGCTTTCACTTTAATACGGCGATCAGCGCCGTGATGGAACTGGTAAATGCGCTTTATCAACTGCCCCGTCCAGAGCGGCAGGATGTCTTGTCACTTTCCGTAATCCGGGAAACCCTGGAGGCCGTGATTCTACTTTTAGCCCCCATAGTGCCCCATTTTGCGGAAGAGCTCTGGCAGGAATTCGGGGCCGCGGATACCCTTGCCGCCGCTTGCTGGCCGCAATACGATTTAGAGGCAGTGGCGGAAGAAGAAATCACCATCGTCATCCAGATCAACGGCAAGGTAAGGAGCCGGTTGGTGCTGGCGGCGGGAGAAAAAGACGGCGAAAGTATCAAGAAAAGGGCTCTTGCCGATGAGAAAGCGGGACGCTTTATCGCCGGCAAACAGATTCTACGCGTCATTTATGTGCCTCAAAAACTGATCAATATTGTGGTATAAGGATTATCATGAGGAAAGAGTCGGCCAACAGCTTAAGGATTGTTATTTGCGCTCTGATCTTGCCGTTGCTTCTGTGTGCGGGAAGTTGCGGCTATCGCCTTGTTAACCCGATAGGAGAGCGTATCAGCCGTGATATTCAGAAAGTTTATGTGGATGTTTTCGCCAATAACACGCCGGAGGCCAATATCGAGACCGAATTTCGCAACGCCTTCGTCGATCAATTCATCAAGGGGCGGCGGTTTAAAGTGGTTAATAACAGGGAAATAGCCGATGCTATATTAAAAGGCGAAATAGGTAATCTGGTTACGTCACCACTCGCTTATCGCGGCACGCAAAATATAGCTGCCGAAAAGAAGATTACGGTTACCATGTCATTGACGCTCACAGCAAGTAACGCTGCGACGATACTCTGGCAGGACAAAGGCTTTACACAATGGGAGGACTTTGATTTGGGTGGTGGAACTTTCGATACCGCCCGGGGTAACCAGCAAAACGCCCTCTCCAAGCTGGCTAAGGACGCCGCTGAGAGGGCATACAGGATGATGACTTCTGATTTTTAGACTTCGCGCGGGTTTATCAAACTACCAGCTAGAGAGCTTGAACTTTTTTAGTCAGACGCGAGATACGCCGGGAGGCGGTCTTTTTATGAAAGGCGCCCCGTGCGGCGGCCTGAGCGATCGCCGGTATGGTGCTCTGCAGTGATTTGACAGCTTCCTCCTTGTTTTTCGTTGACACGGCTGTCGCTACCGCCTTAATCGCAGTCTTAACGCTGGAGCGAAGCGCGGTGTTCCTGGCATTGCGAGTTACATTTTGCGTCGCTCTTTTTTCCGCCGATTTATGTGTTGCCAATGTTTGCCTCCTTAGTTTGTTATACTTTTAAATAGTGGCGTACCTCTACATGAAGTCCTCAAGGATGTCAAGTTCAAAATCCCGCCTATAGGGAGAGGGAGAGATACACCCGCTTATGACTTTTATAAAAAGGTTCTTGGAAAACTGGAAGCCAGGTGTGCCGAAGAGCATCCTGCCGCTTTTGGCAGCCATAACGTGGATTGGCACGGCAATTGTCCTCAATCTAATTTCCTCCGCCTGGCTGAAAAAAGCCAATGCTCACGAGGTCTTTTCAGCCGTGGCCGTCGGCCTCCTTGGCGCCCTCGTGATCCATCATTTAGGTTTCCTCCGCATTGTAGACAAGAATCTGGGGCGTATCCTGGCCATGGCAGAGGAGCGTCGATGCGCTTTTTCCTTCATGCCGTGGAGGAGCTATCTGCTTATACCCCTCATGATCATCCTGGGGGTCATCCTGCGCCATTCGCCGGTGCCCAGATTGTATCTGGCTGTTCTGTATATCGCTATCGGCACTGCCCTTTTCCTTTCCAGCTTGCGCTACCTGCGGTATGCCCTGCGGGCCATGGGAAAAACCGGCGGAAGCGGAACCTGCGAACCAGACAGGGTGCCGCCCAAGCAGCCGTCGATAAGGTGACAAGCGCCGCCGCTCAGGCAGGCGGGGGGGCACAATCCGTAACTAAAGAGGAGGTAAGACTGCGAACTTATGATCATCGGCGTCCCCAAAGAGATCAAGGTAGATGAGAACAGGGTAGGTCTGTTGCCAGCCGGAGCGGAACAACTGGTGACGGACGGCCACCACGTGCTGGTGGAAACCGGCGCCGGTCTGGCCAGTGGGGCAAAAGACGAAGATTATCAGACAGCCGGCGCTCGGATCGTCACGGCGTCGGGGCAACTCTACAGAGAGGCAGACCTGATCATCAAAGTCAAGGAACCGCTGCCCCCCGAATATCCCTTGGTGCGTCCTGGCCAGGCGATTTTCTGTTACTTCCACTTTGCGGCCAATGGCGAGCTTACGACTGCGATGCAGGAACGGCGGATTGTGGCCATCGCCTACGAGACCGTGACGAGCGCCGACGGCAGCCTGCCCCTGCTCATTCCCATGAGTGAGGTGGCCGGCCGTATGGCCGTGCAGGAAGGCGCCAAGTATCTGGAAAAACCACGGGGAGGCAGGGGAATCCTGTTGTCCGGGGTGCCCGGCGTAGCGGCGGCGGACGTGGTCATCCTCGGCGGCGGGGTCGTAGGGGCAAGCGCCGCGCGGATCGCCGCCGGACTCGGCGCCAATGTGTTTATTCTGGATATTAACCTGCCTCGCCTGCGCTATCTGGCTGACATTATGCCCCCTAATGTGACCACCCTGATGTCCAATTCCTACAATCTGAGAAAGCTGGTCAATTCAGCCGATCTCCTGATCGGCGCCGTCCTTATTCACGGTGCCCGGACGCCCAAACTTGTTTCACGTGAAATGATCCGTACCATGAAGGAAGGGGCGGTTCTGGTGGATGTGGCCGTGGATCAGGGGGGCTGCTCCGAAACCTGCCGTCCCACCACCCACGGGGAGCCCACCTATGTTGTCGATGGCGTCATCCATTACTGCGTAACTAACATGCCCGGTGCGGTGCCCCGCACTTCCACCTTTGCCCTGACCAACGCCACCACCCGCTATGCGCTGGAGATCGCTAATAAAGGATGGCGGGAAGCGGCACGTACGAACCCGGAGATTGCGGCCGGCCTTAACCTGGTGGCAGGGCAGATAACCCACCCCGGCGTGGCGGAAGCCAGGAATGTTTCCTTTACGCCCTGGCAGAAAGTGCCATTATAATCGGGAATGAGCCACCGGGGGAATGAAGAAAAGTTTAGTTTGCATCAGGTTCTGCGGGCTCTTCCGGCTGCTTGTTCCCGGTTGCTTCACGCCAACTGGTGGCAAGGATACTGAAGAAAACGGGGCCAATAATCAGCCCCAGCAGCCCCAGAGCGGTAACGCCCCCCACCGCTCCGAGCACAATAGCGGCCACGGGTATATCGCTTTTGGCCCCGATGGTCATCAGAGGGCGAATGGCATTATCGGCCAAACTAACAACAACGAGACACCAAAGTGCCAGAAAACCTGCCTGGTAAAATGCGCCGGTAAAGACTAAGAACATCACCAGGGGCGCCCAGATAAGGGCCGTTCCCACCACCGGTATCAGGGCCAGCAAGGCCGTCAACGCGCCGCAAAGGGCGGGCGCAGGAATTCCGGCCAGAAAATATCCGATGCCGGCCAGGGTTCCCTGAACAAGACAAGTCAGAATGGTGCCAACTATGACGGCGGTCGTGGTTGACCGAATCTGAAAGAAATATCTTAATACTTTCTCCCGGTTGGCGGCAAACCGATTGATACCTGCGGACACCGCCTCTTCGCCGTCCCGGTAGATAAAGAAGAGGATAAACAGCGTCATGGCCAGCGTAAAGGCGAAATCCGCCAGATTTTTTGCCGCGCCGGTGGCTGTATGCAGGAGAAACTGGGATGCGTTCGCCGCAAAAGTTGCTGGATAGTCCGCAAAATTGAGGCCATTTTTATTTCCCCAGGCAATCATGGTGCGGCCCAAGGGCCAAGTACTGATGGTTTCCGGCAAGGTTTTCGTCAATGCAGAAATCAGTTTTTCGCTTTCCACGTACCAGTCGATGGCATTCTGGGCAATCGTGATGAGCAGCAACGCAATGGGCAAGACAAGGCAAAGCGTGATGAGGAGAACCATGGCGCCGGCGCTACGGTTGGGATGATGGGGAAATTTACGGGAGATTCTATCGTAGTGCGGTATGGTGGCAATGCCGATGATCAGCGCCCAAACCAGGGGCTTGATAAAGGGGGCCACCAATAGAGACAGCAGCCAAAGCACGGCGGCCGTAACCAGAACTGCCATGATGGTGAGGTATGTTTTTTTATCCATATGCCCGGTCTTTCCTCTCTCCGTTATCTCCTGTAAGTGGAGACATGAAATTGTCGCCAATACTAGCACGGCAATGCTCATTATGCGAATCATAGTTTCTTTCTTGTTGTCAACCGAATTTTTGTTGACACTTATTAAGAGCTTAGGTAGGGTACGGGGCAAGTGTAGCAGAGGGAGGACCGATTATGGAGGGCCTATTACCCAACGAAGTGCTTTACTCGCAGGAACAGATAAAGAAGCGGGTGCGGGAACTGGCGGTGGAGATATCCCGCGATTATGAAGGGAAGGAACTCATCGTCATTGGCGTCCTCAAGGGGGCCTTCATCTTCATGGCCGATCTGATCCGTTGCCTGACCATTCCCTGCCGCGTCGATTTTGTCCGGCTGGCCAGTTACGGAGCCGGAGCCGTCAGTTCCGGCAAGGTGGTCATGACCAAGGATATTGAGACTTCCATCAAAGATCAGGAAATATTAATTGTCGAAGATGTAGTCGATACGGGCCTTACACTCTCTTTCCTGATCAACTGGCTGCAGGAAAGAAACCCGCGGTCCCTCAAGGTTTGCGCCATGTTGGATAAGCGGCAGAGACGCCAGGTGCCCTTCGAAGCAGACTATGTGGGTTTTACCATAGAGGATGGATTCGTCGTGGGCTACGGACTGGATTTTAATGAAAAGGCGCGTTTTCTGCCGGATATTTGCTTAGTAACGGAATGAGAGGAAGAACATGATCATCAGATGCACAAAATGTGAGACCAGCTTCCGTTTTGAGGATCAGCTTATGACGGGCGAGGGGGTATGGGTCCGCTGCAGCCGTTGTACGCAGGTGTTTTTTCAGGATAATCCTGATTATGTAGAATCTGTCCCCCCGCCGCCGGAGGCAGAGCTAGGGGAAACCGCCCTGAGGCCGACAGATGTTGACGAATTGGAAACTATCATGATCGAGGCAAGTGTCAGTGAGTTGCAACAGGTGCTTTCCGAACCGGTTGTTCCGGAGAAAGCAAATAAATTGGCTGCCATCGGGAAGTTTATAGCCTACTTTTTTCTGGTGTTAAGCGCCGTTGTCCTGCTTGCCGGCGTATCTTTTTGGGTCTTTCCCGAGGTCAGGCAGCAGGCGATGAGTTTTCTTGCCCCCTATTGCCCCGTGCTGGAAGCTTTCTCAATAGGTAAAAAGACTACCGCTCCGGCCACCAGTCAGTTGCTGTTGCAGGACATAAGGCAACATTTCGTTAATAACTGGCTGTTGGGAAATCTCTGGGTTGTAGAGGGTACGACCGTCAACAGGGGACAATATGCCTTGACGCGCGTGCAGGTGCGAGGCAGATTATATGACACAAACGGCAATGTCCTGGGGGAAAAGCTGTCCTTTTGCGGCAATTTTCTCAACGATGCCGAATTGTCAAGCATGGCGGAAGAAGACATCCTGCAAAAACTTACCCAGCCTTCCGATAGCAGCCTCAGGCCCGGCGGACAGCTCCCTTTTATGATCGTTCTGCCCCATGATCAGCCCTCCGTAGCCAAAACAACCGTCATGGTTGCGGGAGCGGAGAAGCTGCTGGAATAGCAATTGGATCGCCTTGGGGGCGGCGGGTGACATCTGCCAGGCGCGCCGTTGCCCGGCCGAGGCAATATCTGAACGGAAAAAGCAGCTCCGGGGCGGTTTAGTGCAGCGCAACCTGCCGCCTTCATCGAGAGCTTTGAAAAACTGCCAATATTCTCATTTCGACTGAAAGGAGAAATCTTAACATACATAAAATCATTAAGATTTCTCGTCGCTAACGCTCCTCGAAATGACAAAATTCAAAGCTCTCTCATCAAGAGGGGGGACGCGCTCTTTATCGCGCCCCCCTTAACTTTCTTTATGGCACCTGCGCAATTCCTGCTGCCGTACCGGAAAAAGTGGCCGGCGTGTTTATGGTTCCCGCAGCGCCCCCCTGAAACTGGATGTTTTGACCGGCCACAACCCCCGCGCCGCTTGTCACCGTAGCGCCCCATTTGGCATTGGTTCCATCCCACCGTTGCATGGTGAAGTTAGCGGCCAAGCCGCCTCCAGAGATATTTATGGGTACGTTCAAGGTGGGATTCGGCTGCGTATAGGTGCCGGTTACATCTTTTGTGGCCCAAATCTTTGGCGGCGCTCCCACGGAGTTGGCCAAGAAGGTGACATTGTTCATACTTACCGTCATATCGCCATTGCCACCGTTGAGGCTGGCCTGCCCCACCTGAACAGCTGGAATATTCAACGCCTGCAGGGCAGCCGGATTCGAGTTAACCATGTCCAGAAATTTCGCCGTCTCTATAAAGGCTCCCTGGGCTACAGCCTTCCATGTGGCAGCAACAGGATCAAAAAGCCCCTTGATCTCGCCGCCGTAAACATAGGTCGCGGCACTGAGCCAATCGGTATTGGCACCGGCCACGGTGCCCGTTAACTTCACCGTGTCGGCGGTCCAAGCCACGTTTGTCCAATAGGTGGCGTCTGTTGACGAAGTAGTTGCCCATGTCAAGGAGGGAGGAGGAGTCCACGGCTCTCCTGTTGTTGTATTAATAACGTCTGCTCCCCCCAGGCTTGATTGCCAGATGCCCCAGGAAGAATTGTCTGAGATCCAGGCCTCGCTCCTCGTTTCCGTCGCTGTCAGGTACAATTCTCGTCCTATAATGCTGCCATGGAGGTCCTGCGGAGCGACACCGGTGGTGGAAATCTGGGCTGCATAGAGACCGCCTTCCAGCTTAAACATTCCAATGTCCCGATATGTCGTCCCCGCGAAGGCGCCCTGCAGATAACCGGCGTTGCCGCTGGGGTCCACGTAGAGTGCAATCAGACTGCCCTCCATCGCTCCCTCGATCTCCGTGCCGCCCAGGAAGCCCCGGTAAGCGCCCCCATCATAAGTGGTGTGGGATGTATTCGATAAATCCTTATAATTATGACTGAACGCCTCGGTACTCCAGATGTGGGGGACCTTTCCGGTGGGAGCAAAGCTCCCCATCATTGTTACCGGCGCCGGGTTGGCCGCCGTTGCCGTCCAGAGCGATGCTGTCCCGCCCATCAAACCCTGCATGCTGCCGTCGTTATAGGAATAGAAATTGTCGGAAGCAGAGCTCAAGGTCGGAGTGCTCGCCAAATCTAACGGTGTAGCCAGGAAGGCCAGGGAGGCTTGTCCTTCTGTCAGCCAATTGCCCGTTGTCGTGACGCCGGAATCGTACTTACTGTAAGTTCCATCGGCAAAGTAATTGATGGAATAACTTACGCTTGTCCCACCGGTGGCGGGCGCCGGCCGGTAGTAGCTCAGATCGCCGGCATGGTTGTCGGCGTAATAATTGTAGGAGTAACTGCCTCCGTCGCTGTAAGAGAAGCTGCCATTATAATAGCGTGTCGCGGCGGTCAGGCCGGCAGAGATATCACTGACATGGCTTAACGCGGCCCCGCTCCAAGTGCCGCCGGATATGGCCTGCCAGGTGTTGTCCGTGGTGTTGTAAACGCCGGAGACGTCGCCGGAAATCGTGCCCAGTTTCGTATAAGTAAGGAAGTGGCCGTTATTAAGCTTGCCCGCAAGCTTGTTGTTGGACCAAGTGCCATTGTTCACGTCCGCCAGCCAATAACCATTGTCGTTGTCGCCCTGGCCGGAGTGACTGCCCGAAAAAGCAGTGGTGCTGCTGTCCACAGGCGTTGATACCAGCGTGGCGAGGAGGGCGCTCGTATCCCAAGTGTCGGCAGTGGTGGTTCCGGTCGTGTAATCATAGGTGGAAGTGCTGCCGTCGCTGTTGTAGTATGTATAATAATGTGCGCCGGCTGGCCGGTAATAACTCACAGACCCGGAACGGTTGTCGGTGTAATAGTTATAGGAATAACTGCCGCCATCGGCATAGTTGTAATTGCCATCATGGTAATTCGCAACGTTGTAAGCGCCGAAGGGGTTGTACCCGCCCATCTTTGCCGCCCAGGTGGCGCCGGGGTTCGAGTATGTCCCTCCGAGCGACATACCGTAAATGCCCCACGGTTCCGCCTTGTTTTTCTCATAATTCACGAAAGACTGCGTGGACATTTTTCCATTCCCGTAATAGCCTTCCCCGTAATAATTGTCTCCGGCCTTGATTGTCCCGCCGCCGTCAAAGGCCCCCGCTAAAAAATTGCCGCTAGAATAGTTATCGCCGAACGTCTCCCAGATAGAATTATAAAGATTATCCGGGGTAATGCCGATGGCAGTAGCTACCTGCGTGGGATAGAGACCGCCTTCCAGCTTAAACATTCCAATGTCCCGATATGCCGCCCCCGTGAGGGAGCCCTGCAGATAACCGGTGTTGCCGCTGGGGTCGATGTAGAGGGTGATCAGGCTGCCCTCCATTGCCCCCTCGAACTCCGTCCCGCCCAGGAAGCCCCGGTAAGCGCCCCCATCATAAGTGGTGCGGGAGGTATTCGATAAATCCTTATAATTACGACTGACCGCCTCGGTACTCCAGAGATGGGTGGTCTTCCCGGCAGGAGCGAAGTTCCCCATCATCGTCACCGGCGCCGGGTTAGCTGCCGTTGCCGTCCAGAGCGAAGTCGTCCCGCCCAGCAAACCCTGCATGCTGCCGTCGCTATAGGAATAGAAATTGTCGGAAGCAGAGCTCAAGGTCGGAGTGCTCGCCAAATCTAATGGTGTAGCCAGGAAGGCCAGGGAGGCTTGTCCTTCTGTCAGCCAATTGCCCGTTGTTGTGACGCCGGAATCGTACTTGCTGTAAGTTCCATCGGCATAGTAATTGATGTAGTAACTTACGCCGGTTCCACCGTCGGCGGGCGCCGGCCGGTAGTAGCTCAGATAGCCGGCATGGTTGTCGGCGTAGTAGTCATAGGAGTAACTGCCCCCGTCGCCGTAAGAAAAGCTGCCTTGATAATGGCGCGTCGCGGCGGTCAGGCCAGCAGAGATGTCACTGACATGGCTTAAGGATGCGCCGATCCAAGCGCCGCCGGACACTGCCTGCCAGGTATTGTCCGTGGTGTTGTAAACGCCGGAGACGTCGCCGGAGATTGTGCCCAGCTTCGTATAAGTAAGGAAGTGGCCGTTATTAAGCTTGCCAGCAAGCTTGTTGTTGGACCAAGTACCATTGTTCACATCCGCCAGCCAATAACCGTCGTCGTTGTTGCCCTGGCCGGTGTGACTGCCCGAAAAAGCAGAGGTGCTGCTGTCCACAGGCGTTGATACCAGCGTGGCGAGGAGGGCGCTCGTATCCCAGGTGCCGGCAGTGGAGATTCCGGTCGTGTAATCATAGGTGGAAGTGCTGCCGTCGCTATTGTAGTATGTATAATAGTGTGCGCGATCCGGCCGGTAATAACTCACATATCCGGAACGGTTGTCAGTGTAATAATCGTACTGGTAGCTGCCGCCGTCGGCATAACTGTAATTGCCGTTATAATAATTGGCGACACGGTAAGCCCCGAAGGGGGTGTGCCCTCCCACCTTTGCCGTCCAGGTGGCGCCGGGGGTCGAGTATGTCCCTCCGAGCGATGTCCTATAAATACCCCATAGCGCCGCCTTGTTTTTCTCATAGTCCACGAAAGACATGGTGGACATGTTTTCATTCCCGTAATAGCCTTCCCCGTAATAGTCTTCCCCGTAATAATTGTCTCCGGCCTTGATTGTCCCGCCGCCGTCAAAGGCCCCCGCTAAAAAATTGCCGCTAGAATAGTTATAGCCGAACGTCTCCCAGATAGAATTATAAAGATTATCCGGGGTAATGCCGATGGCAGTAGCTACCTGCGTGGGATAGAGACCGCCTTCCAGTTTAAACATTCCAATGTCCCGATATGCCGCCCCCGCGAGGGAGCCCTGCAGATAACCGGCGTTGCCGCTGGGGTCGATGTAGAGGCCGATCAGACCGCCGTCCATCGTCCCACCGATCTCCGTCCCGCTCAGAAAACCCCGGTAAGCGCCGCCGTCATAGGTGGTGTATGGCGCAAGTGAATTGATGTAATTATGGCTATATACTTCGGTCGTCCAGAGGTGGGGGACATTGCCGGTAGGATTATACTGTCCCAGCATGGTCACCGGCGCCGGATTCGCCGCCGTTGCCGTCCAGAGCGACGCCGTCCCGCCCATTAATCCCTGCAGGCTGCCATCGCTGTAAGAATAGAAATAGTCATAAGCGTAGTTTAAGGTCGGGGTGGCCGCAGCATCCGGCTGGTTTTTTAAGGAAGAGGGACCTTCCGTCAAAGGCGATGGCCCGGTGCTGGAAGCCGTTTGATAGTAGTGATTGTATCCATAGCTACTATTTGGATCGCCATAACTATATTCGGTCTTGGTAAAGGTGCCGTCCTGATTGTAGGTGATATCGTAACTTGTAATGCCGGCATCAGGCCGCCGATAGGAAGCGGTGCCGGAATGGTTGTCGGCGTAAAAGTCGTAAGAGTAACTGCCCCCGTCACTATAGGAGTAACTGCCGTAAAGACGTCGCGTAATGGCAGTAAGGCTGGCAGAAACATCGCTGACGTGACTTAGATCCCTCCCACCCCATGTCCCGAGAGAGACCGCCTGCCAGGCGCCGGCCGTTGTGTTGTAGGTGCCAAGCAGATCGCCTGCCATGCCGGTGCCTGCCGAAGCATCGCCCATCCTGGTCTGGGTGATAAATCTGCCGCTTAACGTACCCGTCAGCTTGTTCCCCTCCGCCTTGCCGCCCGTGATGTCCGCCAGCCAGTAACCCTCGTCGCCCGCATTAACTCCAGATTTACTCTCGCCGGAAAGGGTGGCATTTGTTGCATCCACGGCAGTCTTGATAAATGAAAGCCCCTTGGTCGTATCCCATGACACCGTTTCCGCTCCCGTCGTACTATAACCGGAAGCAGCGTCATAACTGTACGTTGTCTTCGTCGATGTACCGTCGGGATGATAATGAATGTCATAGCTCGCTATCGTTGAATCAGGTCTCCGGTAGGAGACATCCCCCGAACGGTTGTCCGTGTAATAATTATATGCGTATGATCCGCCATCCCCGTAACTGTAATTGCCGTAATAATTATTGGCTGCATTGTAGGCGCCGATATACCCCCGCCCCCCCGCCGTTGCCGTCCATGACGCCCAAGGTGTGGCGGGAACCTCATAACTCCCTCCCATGCCCAGGCTGTAGATCCCCCACGGCTCCGCCTTGTTTGCCTCATAGTTCACCAGCGACATGGGCTGAATGCCGTTGCCAAAGTAGTAATCGTCGTGTCCAGCCGTTATCTTCCCCCCTGTATCAAAGGCCCCTGACAGGGCATTATTGTAAGAGGAGTAATAGGAGCCCCACGAGTTATTATTCAGACTATCAGGGGCAATCCCTACGTTAGAGGCCATCTGCGTCGGATAGGCGCTCCCGTCCATCGCAAACATACTGATCTCCGGATAGGCATTGCCGGCAAGCGCGCCCTTCAGATAACCCGCATTCCCCGACGGGTCTATGTACAGGGCGACAAGTCGCGCATCCATCGCCTTGTCTATCTCGGTGCCGGCCAGATACCCGCTGTATGCCCCGCCGTCATACGTGGTATTGGCGCCGTCCTTGTAATTGTGGCTCATGATGTTGCCGCCATTGCCATACCCTTCACCCCAGTAATCGCCACCCCACATGTGCGGCCGGGCGTGTGATGAATCATAATTACCCATCATCGTGATCTTCGCCGTGGTTGCCTGCGTCGCCGTCCAGATTGTATCGGTCCCACCGAGGAGGGCAGTCAAACCGCCAGAACCATATAAGTATGGTAAATTGTTGCTCGAAGTAAGGGTTGCGCCTGTACCCTCCGCTGTCGCTATAAAAGAAAGCCCGCCTGCAATCGTCCAGATCCCCGTTTCCGTTCCCATCGAAGCATAACCAGAAGTAGCGTCATAGGTATACGAGGTCTTCGTGGATGTACCATCAGAATTGTAGGAAATGTCATAACTCGTTATAGCCGGATCGGCTCTCCGGTAGGAGACATTCCCGAAACGATTACCTGTATAATAATCGTACGAATAATAACCACCATCGGCATAGGAATAGCTGCCCGTGAAATGCCTTGCCTGGGCGGTCAGGCTGGACGATACATCGCTGACAAAACTGAGGGGCGACCCCTCTGCCTTCCCGACGCCCGCTGCCTGCCAGTTTGAGTTTGGGCTGTCAAAGCTGCCGTAAATATCACCGGTCATCACATCGCCGTAAATGTAAGGGGTGATAAAGTTGCCCGTCAGAGTGCCGGTAAATGTGGAGCCGAAGTTTGTGCTGGTGATATCGGCAATCATATACCCACCATAGCCGGCACCGCCGGAGTAGGCGCCATAGTTGAAATCAGAACTGCCTACCTTCATGGCCATAGTGCTGCCTGCCGTACCCGAGACGGTCCCGCCAAGGCCGGCATTCCAGATGCCAATCTGCCTCTGTTTTTCTGCAGTCGTTGTTATGGGAAGGCCCAACAGTGCTCCCGCCGCATAGGTAGCGGTAAGATCACCCGCGTATTGTTGTGTCCCATCGACTAGGGTATAAAATTTGCCGGAGGCATAGGTGCCGTAGGGGCCGAAACTGCCCTTGTCGACCGAGGAAGCAAGCACATCCGGGGTTACCTCAGTTGTGCCTTTTTCTTCTTTAGAGAGATTACCGTTCATTTCCCACATGCCAGGGCCGGGATAATAGTTGCCTGCGAGATTGCCGCTTAAATACCCGGCATTGCCGCTGGGGTCGATGTAAAGCGCCAGCGCTTTTGTATTGACGCTGCCGGCGTTCCAGAGCCCGACGTTATAGCCCTTGAAGGCGCCGCCGATCGTATTGGCATATCCTTCCAACGGTTGATCATTATAATCAAGATACCAGCCGGAACCATAGGCGAGATAGGGCTCCGCACCAGCTCCGGTAGAATACGTCCCCATCAGCGTAATATTGGTGGAGCCTGTTGTCCAAGGATTTCCTATCCCGCCGAGAATGCCATGTACGTTATGCGTATTATCACTCGGATTTGAATTGGCATAGCGCAAAACCCCGCCGTAAAAAGTCGGGTCATAAAAAAGCAGGCCACCACTTACACTGCCGCTGAAATCAAGGGGAGTTTCGGTGTATACGCCGCCGGAGACGGCCTGCCAGGTGTAACTATCTCCGTTGTTTTGATAGGCTCCGAAGAGGCGGTTGCCGAAGGTACCGATTACGTCCGTGGTGATATACCGATAGGCGATGTTGCCGTCCACCTTGCCGTCCGTCCAGGCTCCGCCGTGGAGATCAGCCAGCCAGTAGCCGTCGTCGGCCGTGTACGAGTTCCCTGTCCATTTATCGATCCTGCCGCCTGCCGTAGCGCTCCATGTTCCTGCGGGTAATAAGGATAGGGCGCCGGCCAGGGAGGTACTCCAGGCGCCCCAGTGCTGACCGGGCAAAGAATAAAAGTACGTCGAGAAGTTATTGGCGGAAATATCGCCGCCAACCGAACCAGAGGCCTCACGGTCTGTGATATTATCCCAGTTCAGCAAGTCCGGTGTGATGCCGGTGACACCCTGCTCATAGAACGCATAGGGCGTACCGTTTATCTCCCACATGCCTGATCCCGGTGTGGTATCGGTTCCCAAGCCGGGATAAAAGCCGCCGGAAAGGTTGTAGCCGATGTAGCCGCCTCTGTAGAGCGCGTTCCCCTCGGTATCCCTCCCATTCGGCCGGACAAACAAGGCCCCATAGACACCTTCGCTCCTGCCGTTTTGATAGATTACACCCATTATGTCGCCCAACAGGGCGCCGCCGTCCGTCGTCGTGGTCGGGCCTAGGGAATTCGGATTCCAGAGCGACCAGACTTGCCGATTATTGGGATTCGCATAAGTCCCCATGGCAAGGAACGAACGGTCCTGAAGCGGGATGCCGGTGTTCCAGGGGAGGACGGTGCTGCCCAGCAGGCCGGACAGGGATCCTTCCCAAGCCATGGAACCATTTGCATCGATGAACATAAAACCGTTATCCAGGCCCTCCAGGGGACCGGAAAGGACAAGCGGCGACTCCGTGTAGGTGCCAAGGCCCAGATCCTGTGCCTGCCAGGCACCGCCGCTGTAACTGCCGGTAATGACGCCCCGGCCCTGGCCCAATGTCGTTGCCGACAGGTAGTTAAGTGTCGAACTACCCGTCAGGGTATTGTTCGTGGCGTCGGCATCGATGTGTGATAACCAGTAGCTGTTAAAAGTGGGGCTTGTTGGGATGGGATCATTCGGCCCATAAGGCCCGTGCCCTTGGCCGCCCGCCACCAAGGTCTGTAAGCCAACGGGTGCCGACTCGTAACTTCCTTCCAGATTCAGCAGCCAGGCTCCTGTGCCTCCATTGGAAATGGTCCGGATACCTTCGGAAGACGGCAACACGGAACCGGTCAGGCCGCCTGTGACGGCGCCCTGCAAAACGTATTGCCTCTTGCCGGTAAACCATTGATAGGACGCAGTAACGGATTCATTTCCCGCCAGGTCGTCGGCCTTAAATTCGATTTCGTTCATTCCTTCCGCAAACGTCAACGGCGTGCCGTCGAAGGCTTGCCAAACGCCGCCATTTATCCGGGAGTAACGATTTCCCATATGGGTATCAGAAGTGCCGAGGTCAAATACGGCAGTGTCATTGCCCGTCACTTTCCCCGGTAGTGACAAGGGCGATAAAGAGACGGCTGGCGCCGTATAGTCCGTCGTCCAATCGTAGGACTTCGTTGACATATTCCCTGCCGCATCCGTGGCCGTGACGACTAGAGTATGCGAACCCTCACTTAAACCCGTCAAGTTCGTAG
>Ga0080064_1001963_pt1 | contig 37846 bp, 38 predicted proteins | sample Subgrocontami54m_FD_69260 | JGI IMG/M metagenome (GOLD analysis project Ga0080064, IMG submission 69260) | Subsurface groundwater microbial communities from S. Glens Falls, New York, USA - GMW46 contaminated, 5.4 m (SPADES assembly) (version 2) ...
TCAAATCAGCAGCGCCCCCCTCTAACTCCCCCCATGATAGGGGGGAGAATGTGGTGCGTGCCCGAAATGGTGTCATTCACACCGCGCACGGCGACGTGAAAACGCCGGCGTTTTTGCCTATTGGCACTAAAGGTGCGGTGAAGGCTGTTACCAGCGAAGAGTTAAAATTTTGGGGTGCGGATATGATTTTAGCCAACACTTACCATTTGTGGCAACGCCCGGGAGATTTATTAATTTACAAAGCCGGCGGCCTGCACGAATTTATGAATTGGAAAGGGCCAATTTTTACGGACTCGGGCGGCTTTCAGGTTTTTTCTTTGGCAAAAATGCGCAAAGTCGGGGAGGGCGGCGTGACGTTCCAGTTTGACTTGGACGGTAGGACCGAAATACTCAGCCCAGAAAAATCCGTCCAAATTCAGGCCAACTTGGGCAGCGACATCGCCTTAATTTTGGACGACTTTCCCGGCTATCCGTTTGAATACGAGCGGAGCAAAGCATCAATCGGCCTGACTCAAAGGTGGGCGGAGCGTGCTATTCGAGAATTTAAAAAGATAGTTACCGAAGGCGACCCAATCAATAAAAATCAGAAACTCTGGGGAATAGTCCAAGGAGCGGGGTTTAAAGATTTGCGCGAGCAGTCGGCCAAAGATATGGTGAATTTAGGTTTTGAAGCTTTTGCAATCGGCGGCGTGGCAGTGGGTGAGTCGCACGAAGAAATGATGCAGGCCGTAGAATATGCCATGCCGCACCTTCCCGAATCTTCCCCCAAACATCTGCTCGGAGTCGGTATGCCTTACGACATTGTGCAGGCCGTGGCCCGCGGCTGTGACACTTTTGACTGTGTAATTCCAACAAGGGAGGCGAGGCACGGAAGGCTGTATGTTAGTAGCAAGGGGCAAGAAGGAGAAGGATATTCAACGATTGATATCCATCTGGAGAAGTTTAAGGAAGATTTTACCCCCGTAGACAATACCTGTAGCTGCTATTTATGCCTCAATCACACCAAGTCTTATTTGCGGCATCTTTTTGCTACAGGCGAGCCACTGGCGATTCGTTTGGCTACAATGCATAATTTGCGTTTTTATTTGAATTTAATGGAAAAAATCCGTAAGGCCATCACTTACGATTATTTTGAAGATATGGTAAAATCATATCAGGAAATTAAAGTGTAGTTGCCCGATTCATCGGGCTTTTCAGGCTTAATAAATGAGGCAATTACACCGAGCGCAGCAAACTGTATGCAAAATAACGATTTGATGGAAAAAATAGTGAGTTTGTGCAAGCGCCGGGGGTTTGTTTTTCCCGGCTCGGAAATTTACGGCGGCTTGGCCAATAGCTGGGATTACGGGCCTTTGGGCGTGGAGCTGAAAAATAATATTAAAAATTTATGGTGGGAGCGGTTTGTCCATAGGCGGGACGATATGGTGGGAATTGACGCGGCTTTAATAATGAACCCCAAAGTCTGGGAAGCCAGCGGGCATTTGCAAAATTTTGCCGATGCCTTGGTGGAATGTAAAAAATGCCATACCCGTTTTCGCTTGGACCAGATTCCCGGAGTGCTTACCCACCACATTTTTTCTCCGCAGGACAATAATTTTACTTTCAACTACGAACATTTTGGCAATGCCAAGTGTGCCAATTGCGGGGCTTTGGGCAAGGAGCATTTTACCCTGCCGATGTCTTTTAATTTGATGTTTAAAACCTTTCTTGGCCCGGCAGAAGAAAAGTCCGGCCTGGTATATTTGCGCCCGGAAACCGCGCAGGGTATGTTTGTAAATTTTAAAAATATTTTAGACACTATGCGCAAAACCTTGCCTTTTGGCATTGCGCAAATTGGGCCGGCCTTTAGGAATGAAATTACCCCCGGTAATTTCATTTTTCGTACGCGCGAATTTGAGCAAATGGAAATAGAATATTTTGTTCGCCCCTCCGAGTGGAAAAAATGGTTTGAGTATTGGCTGAATGAGCAAAAGGAATGGCTGAAGGAAATGGGCATAGAAAAAGACGCGGTTTTTGTAGAAATACCAGAAGCCGACCGCGCGCATTACAGCAAGCGCAGCGTGGATACGGAGTACAAATTTCCGTTTGGGCAAAAAGAACTTTATGGCTTGGCTTATAGGAGCGACTACGATTTATCCCAGCATCAAAAAATGTCCGGCCAGAGTTTGGAATATACCGACCCCCATACTAACGACAAGTTTTTACCCCATGTTATAGAGCCGACCTGGGGCGTTAACCGTACTTTTTTGGCCGTGCTTTGTTCTGCTCACCGAGAGCAAGAAGATCGCGTTTATCTTGCCTTGCCGCCAAAATTGGCCCCGTATAAAGCGGCGGTTTTTCCGCTGCTAAAAAATAAGCCGGAATTGGTTTCCAAGGCAAAAGAAATTTACGATGATTTAAGAAAACATTTTACCGTGGCTTGGGACGAGCGGGGCAATGTGGGAAAAAGATACTACAGCCAGGACGAAATTGGCACGCCTTATTGCGTTACCGTGGATTTTGACACCTTAGAAAAAGGCATCGTGACCGTGCGCGACCGCGACACCAAGGAGCAGGCAACTATGAAGGTTGGGGAATTGCAAAGTTATATCGCAAAATCGTTGCTGTAGTAGAATCTTGCTATTCAATGAATATCCAGCGCATAAAAAAACTCCAATCGGTTTTGGAGAATCCTATTTTGATTAAGAAAAAAGAGAACCTGCTATATTTGACAGGCCGTGCCTTTGATTATCGCGCAGAGGAGTATTTGCTGGTAAAAAAGAAGGATGTGGTGGGGTTCGGCTCGGGGCTTGAAAAAATTTCTTGGGCAAAAAGGGCGGACCGCTTCAAAAATATCGGTAAATATATATTGCGAAACCAAACTTTGGAATTGTTTGGGGAATTTACTTACGCGGAAGTCAAATATATTCGTGTTAAAAACCCGGGGTTGAAAATTAAAATCAGGACAGAACACAGCCCCGTGGATTATCAGAGAATGACAAAAGAACCCGGTGAGATTGCCTTAGTCAAAAAATCAATGCAAATTGTGGAGAAAGTTTTTAGGGAGGCGCGCAGGGAAATAAAAAAATCCGGCATGACGGAAATTAAGCTCGCGCAATTTATTCAAAAACGCGGGCTAGAGCTTGGCGCTGAAGACATTTCTTTTCCGGCCATTGTCGCAAGCGGCCCGAACGCGGCTATGCCGCATCATTTTTCTTCACCCAGGCGGCTTAGGGCAGGGGAGTCTATTATTATAGACTTTGGTTTTAAATATAAAAATTATTGTAGCGATTTTACGCGTACGGTGTTTCTAAAAAAAGTGCCAAAAAAATTGGAAGTTGCCTATAATCAAGTAGACAAGGCATATAATGAATCCATCAAATTTATCAATGGCAAAATAACCGGCAACGATTTGTATCAAAAAGCGGTTGATGTCTTAGCAGAAAAAAAACTAGATAAATATTTTATCCATTCCCTTGGCCACGGCACTGGCCTGGAAATCCACGAACTTCCTAATTTGTCACCCAAGTCAAAAGACGAATTCAAAAACGGCATGGTCTTTAGCATTGAGCCGGGCGTTTATATTCCGAAACTTGGTGGCATTCGCATTGAAGATTTGGTATATTTAGATAGTGGACAAGTCAAAAAATTTATCCATTTGTCCACAAGCTTACAGGAGAATGTTTTATGAAAAGAGGATATCCCAGGGAGCCAAAAGACGGCAAAGAGTCTTTTAAAGGTTTTCGGGAAAGGGAAATAGACAGCCTGCAAAAAAAGTTTGAAGGGCTCAAGGTATTATTGAATAGGAAACTGCACAAACTCCCAAAAGAAAATGAGGGCAAGAGGGCAACAGTGAAATACTGTTTAAAATTAATTACGCAGTCCTTAGAGGAACTTCCTGGATTTAGACTAAACAGAAATTTGGACTTAAATGTATTTGCCGAAAGACTTGAAGAAATAAATGATAGGGTAATGAAGAGGCCGCCTCTGGCAGCTATCGGCCGTTTTATAGAAAATTCGTCAAGTGTCCGTAAGGATGAAATTCAGCAACCTGTTGAGCAAGAGAAAATTGACAAAAAACAGATAATTGATCAACTGTCCCGATCAGTAAAGGTTTTATCAGAGATAAGGCAGGGCAATTATTTTGACAAATATCCCGATGCAGGCGATAAGTTAGTGCGGCATTTAACAATTCTCCAGGCATTGCTTGAGACTGTTGAAATGCATGGAAAATTGCCGCCAGGAACCTCTTTGGATGAGTTGAAAAATAAGACAGCTGAAATTCAAAAAGAATGGTTTGATAGGATAAATGAAATTTCATGAAATATTTAAAAAAAGTTTTACAAAACGGTCTAACCATAGTTGAGGTTCCCTCCGGCGACGCCGAAAGCGTGGTGGTGGATTTTTTTGTAAAGACGGGCAGCAGGAGCGAAACCGCCAAAGAAAACGGCATTTCGCATTTTTTAGAGCACTTTTTATTTAAGGGCACTAAAAAATACCCTTCTGCCATGGCTATCTCCCAGTTAATAGACGGCATTGGCGGGGAAATGAACGCTAACACAGGCAAGGAGCATACGCAGTATTATATTAAAGCGGCCAGCAGGCATTTGCCGCTGATTTTTGAAGTTCTTACGGACATGGTCCAAAATCCTTTGCTCGACAGTGTTGAATTGGAAAAAGAAAAAGGCGTAATTGTGGAGGAGATAAATATGTATAAGGACACGCCAATGTATGAAATTGAAAACGTTTTAGAGCGGACTATGTGGCCAAAGGACCAGCTTGGGCGTGACATTGCCGGCACCAAGGAAATTGTAACTAAATTTAATTCCGCAATGTTTGCTAATTATATTTTAAGGCACTATCAAACGCCAAATATGATTTTGGGCGTTTCGGGAAAATATGACCGAAAAAAATTCTGGCAATTGGTGCAAAAACATTGGGCCAAACACCCTAAAAATAAATTTCACGGCTGGGACAAGGCGAAAGACAAACAAGCCGCGCCGCGTTTGAAGGTAGAATTCAAAGCAACAGAGCAGGCGCATTTGGCTTTGGGCTTTAAATCCTTTGCTTATAAAGACAAACGCAACCCTGCGGTTTCGGTTCTGGCGGCAGTTTTGGGTGGAGGTATGTCCAGTCGGCTGTTTAGCGAAGTCAGGGAAAAAAGAGGACTCTGTTATTATGTCCGCTCTTCGCCTTCCAGCTATCAGGACACCGGAGTTTTCAATATAGGCGCGGGGGTGCAAATCGGCAAAATAGACGAAGCCTTGCGCGTAATTTTAGAGGAATTGCGGAAAATCAAAAACAATCCTGTTGAAGCAGGGGAACTACAAAAAGCCAAAGAGTACATTAAGGGTAAAAGTATTTTAGCTTTGGAAGACAATCAGGTCAGGCTTGATTGGTTTTTGGAAAGGATTGCTTTTTATCCCAAAATACAATCCCCCAAGGAAGCCTTTAAAAAGATTGACGCCGTGTCTTCGCAGGGCGTTCAAAAAGCCGCTGCCGAATTGTTTAAAAATAAAAATATGACTTTGGCTGTAATAGGGCCTTACAAGAAAGAGAAAATATTTAAAAAGAGATTAGCTATTTAAAATGAAGTTAGCTATTGGTTGCCATGTTTCTATTGCCGGAGGGGTATTTAACGCGCCAAAAAATGCGGCAGATTTGGCTTGCGAGACTTTTCAGATTTTTTCGCGCTCGCCAAGGGGCGGACCGGCTGCCAAATTGACCGGAGATATTATTGCGCAATTTCAGGCAGAGATGAAAAAGTATAATTTAGATACCTTTGTCATCCATTGTCCTTATTATATTAATTTTGGTTCCAGTAACCCTAGAATTTATCACGGTTCATCTGCCGTAATTAGGGAAGAACTGGAGCGGGGGAGTTCGCTCGGGGCAAATTATGTAATGACGCATTTGGGTTCGGCAAAAGATTTGGGCCAAGAAAAAGCGTTTAAGCAAGCTAAAGAGGGGCTTACGAAAGTTTTAAAAGGATACGAGGGCCAAACCCAATTTTTACTGGAAATCGCGGCCGGCGCGGGTGAAGTTATTGGCGGTAGTTTTGAACAGTTGGCCGAGTTAATGAAGCCACTGGTAAAATTTAAGGCTTTTGGCGGCATTTGCTTTGACACCCAGCACGCTTTTGCCAGCGGTTATGATTTGCGCGACAATGAGGCTGTGGCATCTACCTTTAAAAAATTTGATAAGATTATTGGCCTAAAATGGCTGAAAATGTCCCACATTAACGATTCTAAAGTTGAGCTGGGAGAGCGCAAAGACCGCCATGAGCATATTGGTGAAGGATTGATTGGGGAAAAGGGGTTTGAAGCGATTTTGGGCTTTTTGCACAAAAATCCTAAATCTGCAATCTTAAATCCTAAATCCGTTGTATTTCCCTTGATTTTGGAAACTGAACATGATAAAGTCAAAGCAGATATAAAAATTTTAAAAATTTTGCGAAACAAAGTTTCGAAATAAAAGAAAGGAAAATTTATGGGAGAATATACAAGGGAAGGGCAAAATGTAGAAATACCCAGAGGCGAAGACGGCCAAAACCGCCGACTTTTAGATAGGCGCATTAGGGAAGAAGTATTGGGGTTCAAAAATTTTTCGGAGATGTCCCCGATCCTTGATGTAAATGAAACTATTTTTAAAGATACCCTTGATTTAGTTGAGAAATAGATATACTTATGGACGCCCAGGAAAAAATTCAAAAAATTATCAATCTCATTAGCCAGTCAGCTTTGGATCAAACCATCAAAGATATTTTAATTCGGGATTTACAGGCCGAAGGTCTTACAGATTTTTTGCGTGAACAAATTAAGGCTTACTGCCTGGAAGGTTTAAAGCAGTTGGACGAATTAAGGGAAGAAGCGAAAAAGATTTTATCCGAAAAATCCCAAGAAAATCCGGCCGAGTAGCCGGATTTTTGTTTTTGGTTTATAATAAAAACAATGAAGCCTATTCAACTGGAAAATTCAACAAAAATTATTTTAAGAGTCGTGTTTATTGGTTTGGCGCTGGCCTTTTTATGGCTGGTCCGTGACGTGATTTTAATTTTGTTAATTTCATTAATCTTCGCTTCGGCAATGGATCCGCTCGTCGGCTATTTGAACGAAAAACGCATTCCGCGCGCCGTCAGCGTCTTAACCGTTTACGTTTTAGTTATAGGCGCCGCCTCATTAATTATTTATTTAATGATCCCTCCGGTGGTGGAACAGTTTAAAATTTTGCAAGCCAATATTCCGGAATACAGCCAGCATTTCCAAGACCGTTTTGGCGGCTTCATTGGCGGGCAAACCCTGAGCACTTTTTTGCAAAATTTACTTTCCGGATTTAAGAGCGGCAACACACTTGTGTCTAGTACCTTTGGGGTCTTTAACGGCTTGTTTTCTTTTATCACCGTGATGGTTATTTCTTTTTATTTGGTGGCCGAAGAAAAAGGCATGAAAAAGTTTGTGGCTGACTTAATCCCCGCCAAGCATCATGACGTGACATTGGGGCTGCTGGAAAAAATCCAGAAAAAAATGGGTCTTTGGATTTTAGGGCAGATTATTTTAAGCCTATCAATTTCTACCCTAACCTTAATTGGTTTGTTAATTTTGCGGGTGCCAAATGCTTTACTCTTGGCAATTTTAGCCGGTATGCTGGAAATTGTTCCCTATATTGGCCCGTTCCTTTCCGCGGTGCCGGCCGTGTTTATTGCTTTTATTTACAATCCGCCGCTGGCTTTAGCAGTGGCAATATTGTATTTGCTCGTTCAAAAAACTGAGGGCTATGTCTTGGTCCCAAAAGTCATGGAAAAAACCATAGGGACTTCGCCTTTGGTCGTGCTGCTGGCTTTGTTGATTGGCTTTAAGCTCGCTGGCATAATCGGCCTTTTTATTGCCGTGCCTTTGGCCAGCGCCATTACTTTGGTAATTCAGGAGTTTTCCACTAATCCTTCAATTTCAGAACCAGTGGGACATTGAAGCTCCGGCGATTGTTAAAAATTTGATAAAACGCTATAATAAAAAGGCTTTTAAGCCTTTTTTGTTTATATTGATATCATAAAATCAATGGAAAAATTTTATATTACCACGACATTGCCATACGTCAATTCAGACCCGCATTTGGGCTTTGCTTTGGAAATGGTGCAGGCGGATGTGATTGCCCGTTATCAAAAATCACTGGGCAGGGAAGTTTTTTTTAACACAGGTACCGACGAACACGGTTTAAAAATTTACCGCAAAGCAGAAGAAGAGGGAAAAGAAATTCAAAGCTATGTTAATGAATACGCCGAGAAGTTTAAGCAGTTAATGCCGGCCTTGGGCGTATTGGAAGACATTCATTTTATCCGCACGACCGACGCGCATCATATAAAGGCGGCGCAGGAATTTTGGAAGCGCTGCGAGAAGAACGGCGATATTTACAAGGCTAAGTACAAAGTTAAATATTGCGTGGGCTGCGAACTGGAAAAAACCGAAAGCGATTTGAATGAGGACGGACGCTGTTTGGTGCACCCGCATTTGGAAATTGAACTTATTGAAGAGGAAAATTATTTTTTTAAATTTTCAAAGTACGAAAAACCGCTTTTGACTTTATACGAAAAATACCCGGACTTCGTGGTTCCGGATTTCCGTTTTAACGAAATAAAACAATTCGTCAAAGCGGGCTTGCAGGATTTTTCCGTCTCCAGGCTAAAAGACAAAATGCCATGGGGCGTGCCTGTTTCGGGCGACGAAAATCACGTAATGTATGTCTGGTTTGACGCGCTAATAAATTATATTTCTACTTTGGGATGGTTTGAGAACGAATCAAAATTTAAAGATTTTTGGGGGACCATCGACTCGCCCAAAGCCCTCCAAATCGCGGGCAAAGACAACTTGCGCCAGCAGTCAGCTATGTGGCAGGCAATGTTAATCTCTGCGGGGCTTCCGACCTCGCGCCAGATTATTATCCATGGCTTTATTACTTCCGGCGGGCAGAAAATGAGCAAGAGTTTAGGCAACGTGGCTGACCCGTATCAAATATTAGAAAAATTACAATCATTGGGACTATCTAAAGAGCAGGCAACCGAAGCCTTGCGTTATTATTTGGCGCGTGAAATTCCAACCTTTGAAGACGGCGACTACACTTGGGAAAAATTTGTGGAAAGCTACAACGCCAATTTGGCAAATGGTTTGGGAAATTTAACTAGCCGTATTTTAAAGATGGCCGTGAATGCAGTATTGCGTAGTGTGCCCATTTATGGGCCCAATTTGAATGCCGATAAATCGGCAAACTACATGGGACGCTATGAGCTTCAAAAAGCCGCTGACGCAATTTGGCAGAAAATTAAATCCTGCGACGAATTTATTCAAAAAACCGAGCCCTTTAAAACCATAAAAATTGATTCTAAAAAAGCCAAAAAGGACATTGAATTTTTGCTGGAAGAACTAAATCAAATTGCCCTAAGTCTCCAGTCTTTCCTTCCCAAAACCAGCGAAAAGATTTTGGAAGCTTTAAAAAATTTTAAAGAAGGCAATATTCCCAAATTATTTCCCCGAATAGAATGATGTTAATCGACACCCATGCCCATGTAAATTTTAAGGCTTTTAAAGAAGACGCTGAAGACACTATTAAGCGAGCTTTGGATAGTGGCGCCTGGGTCGTTAATGTTGGTACGCAAATAGATACTTCTAAATCTGCGGTGGAGATGGCAGGCAAGTACAGTGAAGGCGTTTACGCTGTTATTGGACTTCATCCGGTCCATGTTTATAGCCAGCATTTGGACGAAGAAGAAACCTCTTTTCGCAGCAGAGAAGAACATTTCGATACTGCGATGTATCGCAGTATGGCGCAAAATTCAAAAGTAGTGGGGATAGGGGAGTGCGGGTTGGATTATTATCGGTTAACTGACGACGCGGCACAGAATCAAATCATCAAACAAAAGCAAGAGGCAGCTTTTATTGCCCAAATAAAGTTAGCCAAAGAATTAAATAAAGCCCTTGTCATCCACTGCCGGCCAAGCGCAGGCACACAGGATGCTTATGAAGACATCTTAAAAATTTTGGATAGCGAACTGCAGTTATCTCCTCCTAAGATAGGAGGAGTGCCCCGAGGAAAAGTCGAGGGGCGAGGTGGTATGAGGTTTGAAATTCATTCTTTCACAGGATCTTCCGAAATCGTTCAGGAATTTGTTAAAAGAGGAGCATTTGTTGGCTTAAATGGTATAATTACGTTTGATAAGTCGGGCAATATGCAAAAAGTAGTGGAAATTGTTCCAATCGATCGGATTGTGCTAGAAACCGACTCGCCCTACCTAACCCCAATCCCTCATCGCGGCAAAAGGAATGAACCGTCGTATGTAAAATTTGTAGCCGAAAGAGTGGCACAGATAAAAGGCTTGTCGATTGAAGAAGTTGCGAGCCAAACTTCCCAGAACGCAAAGAAATTATTTAATATAAGTTAATTTATGTCTAAGTATAATCATCAAAAAATTGAGAGCAAGTGGCAGAAATACTGGGAAAACAAAAAAATTTTTGCCACAAAAGACAGCGCCAAGGGGCCAAAGAAATATATTTTAGACATGTTTCCTTATCCTTCGGGCGCGGGGCTTCACGTGGGGCATCCGGAAGGCTACACAGCTACAGACATTTTGTCGCGCTACTATAGAATGAAAGGTTTTAATGTTTTGCACCCAATGGGCTGGGACGCTTTTGGGCTCCCGGCGGAAAATTACGCCATAAAAGAGGGGATACATCCGCAAAAAACCACAGAGAAGAATATTAAGCGCTTTACCAAGCAAATTAGTTCCATTGGCCTTTCTTATGACTGGAGCCGGGAAGTGAACACTTCCGACCCTGACTATTATAAATGGACCCAATGGATATTTTTAAAATTATTTCAGAAGGGATTGGCTTATAAAAAAGAGGCGTCGGTCAACTGGTGCCCCAAAGACAACACCGTACTGGCCAATGAGCAGGTTATAGACGGACATTGCGAGCGCTGCGGCACCGAAGTTTTCCAGAAAAAACTTTCGCAATGGTTTTTTAAAATTACCGACTACACGGAGAGGCTACTCAATAATTTAGACACAATGGACTGGCCCGATCCGATTAAAACCATGCAGAGAAACTGGATTGGCAGAAGCCAGGGCGTAACTTGGAAGCAAAAAGTTAAGGATTTGGGTATTGCCGTTGAATGCTATGATTCCGTGCCTCAAACTTATATGGCGCAGACATTTTGCGTCATTGCGCCCGAGCACCCGTTGGTAAAAAAATTGGTGGCAGGGACGGAGCATGAAAAGCCTGTGCTGTCTTTTGTGGAGGCGCTTGAGCGCCGCAAAGCAGTGGAGCGTTTTAAAGTTGAAAATGAAATGGAAGGAATTTTTACCGGCAGGTACCTGGACAATCCTTTTGGCACCGGTGATTTGCCTATTTGGGTAGCCTCGTTTGTTGTAGCCGACTACGGCACGGGCATTGTTAATTGCAGCGCCCACGACGAACGCGATTTCGTTTTTGCTAAAAAGTTTAACCTTCCTTTAAGGCCGGTGATGTTCCCGGCAGACCCGGCTCTGGCCGAAAAAGTTAGGAATTTGGAATTTTGCTACCATCACGACCCGGAAGCCATTATGGAACAACCGGGTGAGTTTAAAGGGCGCAAATGGGGTGAGGCGCGGGAAGAAATTATTGACTTTGTGGACAAGAAGGGTTTGGGATACCGCACGGTTAACTACAAAATTCGCGACTGGCTGGTGAGCCGCCAGCGTTATTGGGGCGCGCCTATTCCAGTTATCTACTGCGAAAAATGCGGCATGCAGCCTGTGCCGGAGAAAGATTTGCCGGTAAAATTGCCAACCGACGTTGACTTCCGCCCTACAGGAGAGTCTCCTCTGAAGCGCTCCAAAAAATTTAAAAGCGTCAAATGCCCCAAATGCAAAGGTAAAGCCGAAAGGGATTACGATACCATGGACACTTTTGTGGACTCTTCCTGGTATTTTTTACGCTACACCGACCCGAAAAATAAAACGAAATTCGCAGACAAAAAGAAAATAGAAACTTGGCTGCCCGTAAATACTTACATTGGGGGGGCGGAGCACGCGGTTTTGCATTTACTTTACGCCAGGTTTTTTACCAAAGCCTTATTTGACCTTGGGATGTTAAATTTTGAAGAGCCGTTTACTAAACTTCGCAATATTGGCTTGATTTTAGGACCGGACGGCGAAAAAATGAGCAAGAGCCGCGGCAATGTCATTAACCCCGACGACGTAGTAAAAGAATTCGGCGCGGATTCGTTGCGGATGTTTGAAATGTTTATGGGCCCTCTGGAAGACGCCAAGCCCTGGCAAACCCAGGGCATTGTCGGCGTTAGGAGATTTTTGGATAGGGTATTTGAATGGGCGGATCGGAAAATCGGAAAATCGGAAAATCGGAATTCAGCGATTTCAGATAAAGTAAATCGGGCATTGCATCGTTTGATTAAAAAAATTACGGAAGATATAGAAAATTTTCGGTTTAATACTTGTATTTCTGCTTTTATGGAATTCCATAACGAGGTCAAAGATGAACAGGTGGATACCGAGTTTGTAAAAACTTTTTTGATTTTGCTGTATCCTTTTGCCCCGCACTTGTGCGAGGAGCTGAATCAGCTCGTCAGAAAATCAGCAAGTCAGAAATCTTTGCAATTCGAACCTTGGCCGACGTATGACCCGGCGATGGTCTTAGATCAAATCGTGGAAATCGTCGTCCAGGTAAACGGCAAGTTTAAGGGGCGAGTATCAACCCCTGCGGGAAGCAATGAAGAAACTGTGAAAAATTTGGCAATGAATTTACCCGCCGTATCGCAAGCGAGCATCAAACGAGTAATTTTTGTAAAAGATAGATTGATAAATTTAGTAATCTGATGATAATTTTAGATTACCAGAAAAAAAACCACAAAAAAATTATACACGCTTGCGTAGCCGCGCTTAAAACCGGCAAGGTGGTGGCTTACCCGACGGACACCAGTTACGGCTTGGCCGCAGACGCGAATAACATAAAAGCTATAAAAAAACTTTACAGTATTAAGGGCAGGAATTTTAACAAGCCTGTGCACATTGTGCTCCCATCGATGGCTTACGCCAAGAACATCACTCGATGGAATAGAGCGGCTGAAAAGTTGGCCAAAAAGTTTTGGCCCGGAGCCCTGACGCTAGTGTTGCCGTTAAGGATCAACGATAAAGGATTACGGATATTGTCAGCTAAAACCGCCTATATTGGACTCAGGATGCCCAAGAATCAAATCGCTTTGGATTTGGCAAAGCATCTAAACAGGCCAATTACCGCCACCAGCGCCAATCGTAGCGGCCAGGTTGACTCTTATACCGCCAATGATGTTTTAAGGCAATTTAAGTTATCTAAATACAAGCCGGATAAAATTATCAACGCTGGTAAATTACCGAAACGAAAGCCTTCCACTATAGTAAAAATTTTTCCATCTGGCAAAATTGAAATCTTGCGCCAGGGCCCGGTATCAGAAAATCAAATTAACAAGGTTTTAAGTTTTCTTAAATTTTAAATCATAAATCCAATTTATGATGCACAGTTTTAATTTTTTTAATTATTTTTCTAAAAAAGTCCGCGAAGAAATAAGCGAGCTTTACGCCTCTACGGTAATTGCCAATTTGGCGTTGTCTATTGTTTTAATTTTTGAGCCGATTTTTTTATATAGCGCGCTTAAATTCACCATTCCCCAAATTTTTTTGTTTATGGCCGTGGTTTACGCGGTTTATATTGTTTTAATTCCATGGGGCGGAAAAATTGCCAGCATTTACGGCTACAAGCACGCTATTGCCATGAGCGTGCCTTTCCAAATTTTATTTTGGATGATCTTGCTCATCTCCAGGCAAAATCCAGGCTTAGCCTTTGTGGCGGCTATTTGTTTTGGTTTGCAAAAGTCGCTGTATTGGCCGGGCTTCCATTCCTTAATGGCGCGCTACGCCGACCAGGGCCAGGTTGGAAGGGAGTTTGGTGTGATTTATTCTTTAATCGGCGTTACTCAAATTATTGGACCCTTCATTGGCGGCTGGATGTCCCAGTATTTCAGCTTGACCTCGACTTTTATTTTCGCGGCGATTATTTATTGCTTTAGCATATGGCCGCTTTTTAAAGCCGAGGAAATTTTTGTGCCCAAGGTTTATAATTTTTCAGATACCTGGAAGCTTTACAAACTATTTCCGAAGAAATTTTTAGGCTATTTGGGCTTTGGCGAAGAATTGCTGTTTATGACAATTTGGCCAGTTTTTATTTTTATTGTCGTAAAAAATTACGCGGGGACAGGGCTGATTGCCACTGTTGCCGGTTTTTTTGCCGCGGCTTTAGCTTTAATCATTGGCAGGATTACGGACCAATACACCAAAAGAGTGCTGATTAAACTGGGCGCGTTTTTTAGCAGCCTAATTTGGCTGGCGCGCACCATCATCCCGGCTACAGTTTGGACAGTCTCCACCGTAGATACTTTGGCGCGGACAGCCAAGGAAATGGACTTTATCCCCATCTCCACAGTAACTTATTTGCGCGCTGAAGAAACGCACGTGGTGCCTTATATAGTGTTTTTTGAGCAGTCGTTGTCCATAGGCAAACTGCTTGCCTGCCTCATTGGCATGGCGGTTTTTGCGTTAACAGGCAGTTTTATGGCATTATTCATATTAGGAGCCCTGTTTAGTCTTCTGTATATGTATATTTGATAACCGCGGATCATAACGCTGATCTATGACGCGGATATCGCGCGGATCTTAAAATGACAATTGAAATTATGATTTTGGGCGTATCCTTTTTTTTCGTAGTTCTAATTTTTTTTGTCACCGTAGTTTTATTGATATACGCCCTGGACTCGGCTTTCGGAGGGGAAGATTTTACCACCAGCCAATTGGCAGTTGAAAAAATTGCGGAAATTTTAAAGGTTCGGCATTTGGAGAATGGGTATTTTTACGACTTAGGCAGTTGCCGGGGAAAGTTTGCGGTTAAATTGGCAAAAGAGTTGCCCAACTTAAACATTCTCGGCGTGGACAGTAGCTGGTTTAGGATAATGTTTTCAAAAGCCGCGTCTGTATTTTTGAGGAATTTAATTTTTAAAAAAGGAAATATTTTTCACGAGGATATTTCTTCGGCCGACGTGGTATTCCTTTATTTGCCAAAGGAATTAATGCCGGACTTGCAAATTAAATTGCAAAAAGAATTAAAGCCACATGCCTTGGCCATTACCAACCGCGTAAGTTTTCCCTCTTGGCAGCCTCTGGAAATTTACGACCTGCAAAATTCAAGGCCGGTTTTAGAAAAACTCTTTATCTATGAAAAAATCTAAATTGCAAATTAAATATCAGGAATTAAATCTTTGATTGTCATTCCGGATTTAGTCCGGAATCCATGTTTTTAACATTATGGATCCTGAAACAAGTTCAGGATGACAAGGAATAAATATGAACTATCCAAACATCAAAAATCAAGACCCGTTAATTTACGAAATTATCAAACGCGAGGAACAAAGGCAGAAAGAGGGGATAGAGCTTATAGCTTCGGAAAATTATGTTTCAGTTCCCGTGCTTGAGGCAATGGGCAGCGTTTTAACAAACAAATATTCCGAAGGCTATCCCGGCAAAAGATACTATGGCGGCAATGAAATTATTGACCAGGCGGAAAGTTTGGCCATACAGCGGGCTAAAGAACTTTTTCAAGCCGAGCACGTCAATGTACAGCCGCTCTCAGGCTCCCCGGCGAACTTGGCCGTCTATATGGCCCTGCTGAATCCCGGAGACAAGGTCTTGGGATTTTCTTTGGACCAGGGCGGGCATCTTTCGCATGGGCATCCGTTAAATTTTAGCGGCAAACTTTATTCTATTATCCCGTATTTTGTAAAAAAAGAAACGGAAGTTATTGACATGGACGAAGTGGAGGCCATAGCGCTTAAAGAAAAACCGAAAATGATTTTGGCCGGCTTTTCTGCTTATTCTAGGTCTCTTGATTGGAAACGGTTTAGGGATATCGCGGACAAAGCCGGAGCGTTTTTGTTTGCCGACATTGCCCACATTGCGGGGCTGATTGCGGGGAAACAACTGGAAAACCCTATTCCTTATTGCGATGTCGTGTCAACCACTACCCATAAAACTTTACGCGGTCCCAGGGGAGCCATGATAATGTGCAAGGAAAAATTCGCATCTGCTATAGACAAGTCGGTTTTCCCGGGCGTGCAGGGCGGACCGCACGACCACATTAACGCGGCCAAGGCCGTGGCCTATGGTGAAGCATTGAAGCCGGAGTTTCAGGAATATTCCAAGCAGGTGATTAACAATGCTCGTGCATTATCATCAGCATTGCAAAAGCGCGGCTATAGGGTAATCTCCGGTGGTACGGACAACCATTTAATGTTAATTGACTTGTTCGGTAGCAAGCAAATTACCGGCAAGGAAGCGGAAAAAACTTTAGAGCACATTGGCATTAGTATTAACAAGAACATGATCCCATTTGATCCTCGTAAACCCCTTGACCCTTCGGGTATCCGCTTGGGCACGCCAGCGCTTACCACGCGCGGTTGCAGGGAAGCGGATATGGAAAAAGTCGCCTCGTTGCTCGATACGGCATTAATGAATCGTGCTGAAGAAAATAAGCTTCCTGAAGTAAAACAGCAGGTTAAAGAATTCTCATTAAATTTTCCGGTCCCTGGAATTGAATAAAGCTTTTATGGAATTAGATATAGTTTTACTGCCGCCGAAAGCCCTAAGTCAAAAAATTGGCAGGTTGGTAAAAAAATTGGATGCCCGCTACGGCTTGGCTGTCGCGGTGGACAACAAACAGCTTTTGCCGCATATTTCTTTGCTTCACCTGAAAACCAAGCCCGGAAGAATTAAAAAAATAATTTCGGCTACTCTGGGTGTTAGCAGAAGACATAAAGCGTTTCAGCTAAATTTTACCAAACCGAGAGCAGGGCAAAAATTTTTTGTGATTGACCTTAAAAATACCTCGCCGTTATATGTTTTGCACCTGGGAGTAGTGAAAGCCGTTGCCAAGTTCAGGACTGGCAAGACGGATTTAAGGGCAAGTAATTCCTGGGACAAAAATTATTTCAAACAATACGGAGTGGCTAATATTTTAAAAAATTTCCGTCCGCATATAACCTTGGGTGCCGTGAAAAATCTAAAACATATGGACAAAATTTTTTCGGAAATCGAACAAGTCAAACTGCCCAAGTTTACCGCCAAGAGATTGGCCGTTACTCGGGTCAATAAATATCATCAGGTCACAAAAATTATTAAGGAATTTAAATTATGAATTATTTGAAGTTGTTAGACTTTCGCCTGTTTGAATTTTTTAACGCCTTCGCGGGCAAAAATCGAATATTTGATAAGTTGGTAATTTTTTTGGGATATTATTTAGTGTTTATTTTAGGTGCGGTTTTGATTGCTTATTGGGTTTTTGCCAAAGACAAAACCAAGGCCCGCCAGGCTTTATTCAGCGCTTTTGTGGCTTTTGTAGCGGCGCGTTTTGTTGTGGTAGAAATTATTAGAAAAGTTGTGCCCAGGGCCCGGCCATTTTTGTCGCATCAAGTAATTCAGTTGATATCTAAAGACGCGGAAAAATCTTTTCCTTCCGGTCATGCGGCCGCGCTTTTTGCCATAGCCGCGGCATTTTATTTTTACGACAAAAAATTAGCCGGTTGGCTGTTTGCTCTGGCAGTTTTAGTCAGCATTGCCCGGGTTATTGGAGGCGTGCACTATCCGGCAGATATTTTTGCCGGGGCGATTGTGGGGATTTTGTCCGCTTGGCTGTTAAGCTTTTTTTTCAAGCAAAAATTCGACATCTGGGCCGGCAAAATTTCTCAATTTTATGACCGAATTCTGCCTTTTACAAAGCGCTAAATTTTGCTAGAATAGGATAGTTATGTTTTGCCGCTGTGGTGGAATTGGCAGACACACGCGCCTCAAGAGCGCGCGCCTAACGGCATGTCGGTTCGACTCCGACCAGCGGCACCACGCTAAGCGTGCTACCAAATTATACGGGATTTGAAAATATAAAAATTTATGGACAACCAAAATTTACAGCCGAATATTTCCATCCAGTCTTTAAGCGATTTGCGTTTTCCTGCCCAGGCGGCGGTTTCCGATTTATCCGATGCATCCGATTTATCCGTTAAGCCCCAGGGGACTGCTGCCAGTCAAGTCGCGGACCTCAATACTCTTTCGTCTGATAAGGTGAGTTTTGAAGGCGCGGAGATTCAGGAAATTGAAGTGGCAAAAATTTCCCCCAACCCTTTCCAGCCAAGAAAAGTTTTTCAGCAGGAAGCGCTACAGGATTTGGCGAACTCCATAAAACAGTTTGGCGTGATTCAGCCTTTGGTAGTGAGCCGTACCGAAACAGGCTATGAATTAATCGTGGGTGAAAGAAGGTTCCGCGCTTCCCAATTGGCCGGGCTTCATACAGTGCCGGCTATTATTAAAGCCGCGCTGGTTGACCAGAGCAAACTGGAAGTGGCTTTAATAGAAAACATTCAAAGGCAGGAATTAAATCCAATTGAAGAAGCCCAGGCCTATGAGCGGCTGATGAAAACTTTTCAGCTCACCCAGGACCAGGTGGCAAAAAAAGTAGGCAGAAGCAGGCCGGCGGTGGCTAACACAGTTAGGCTGCTTAATTTGCCGGCCGAGGTGCAGCGCGCGGTGGTGGAAGGGCGCCTCAACGAAGGGCAGGCCAGGGCGCTCCTCGGCCTTAATGATCCGGAAAAAATTATTTTAATGTATAAGCAGGTAATTGAGCAGGGCTGGAATGTGCGGCAGGTGGAAAATAAAGTCCGGGAACTTACGGTAAAAAAGCAAATGGACGCCGTGGCCATAGACCCAAAAATTTTAGCAATGGAGTCGGAATTGCGCGGCAAGCTTGGCACGCAGGTAAAAATCCAAAGGCAGGGGCAGGGCGGAAAAATTACAATTGATTTTTTCAGCGACGAGGAGCTGGAAGAAATTATCCACAAAATGGCCCAAGAAAAAGCCAAAGATGGTGTGGATTATTTAACGGTTTAACATTTTTTCTTTTATTTAAGCCAGAATTTAAGTTTGACAAAAAGCCAATATTTACATATACTTGGCTTAAGAAAGCTAAATTTTATCTAGTAACCAAAAATGTACCAATCTTTTCACAAGTTTATTATCCTCCCAGTCCACATTATGTGGATTAATTTGGGCATGGTTGGTAAATTGTGAAAGCTAGATAAAATAGTTTAGAGAAAAAATACCAATACCAAACCTGCCCAAAGAACACGGCAGGTTTATTTAATATATTGTACTTTAAAAGTTATCTTTCTGTCCGAAAATTTGTTCCTAGCTCATTCTAACGGGAGTAAATTTCCGGACAGAATAAGAAAAATTTTTTGTTTGATGGTTTATAAAACCATTAAGCCTTTCCAGTTTTCTGGAATGAAATTTTTTCGGACAATGTCCAAAGAATCAAGTCGGGGTCCCAGCCTTTTGCCGGGCAGGGAATAATGGAACTATTTTTCGACCAGCCCTCACCAAGCCGGCCTAATTGGCAACACACAGTTTGCCAAAAAAATAGTTTCAAAAGTTTATCCCCCGACAAAGGAGCATCGTAGCAAGCCCGGTCCGCCGCACAGGACCGTTCATAGTACGAGTGCCCCGAGTGCGGTCGGGGAGTATCGTCAATGTTCGCTCATGTTTTAGGAGGAGAAGGATGCAGCTAGAAGGTCAGCTTTTAGAAATTCAGGGAAAGGTCGAAGAACTTACTCTTGTGCAAACGGCACTGGCTGGAATCAAGTCTGAGATTCGTCAGGCTTGGAAAGATGGCGGAAATCGCCATGTCGTCTGCCAATTGTGGGGTCAGAGAAGAGGCTTAGTCAGGAAGAGCAATAAGCTCGTGGCTGAGATAGGAGAGCTGAAGAGGGTTTACTTCCCCTCGTCAGTTATGTACCGGCAGTTGCGGAAGAGCCTCTTGTCGACCAGGGCCTGAAGGCCATCATCGGGGGGCGCATAGCCTCCCACCACGGAACCCCTGTGAGAATTTGTTTTTTTGTTCAATCGCAAGATTGGACATTCTAACATTTCACACAGCGGGTTCCGGGGTGCTGTGTTTAAAAATTGATAATAGCTTTTAGGCTATTTTTTTGTACTCATTTATTATCTTAATAGCGCGCAATCCGCCGAAGTCCCGATTTATCGGGACGAAGGTAGATATGTTTATCATCAGATTTTTGTTATAATCAAAACATCTTAACGGGCTGTAGTATACTGGCAGTACGCATGCATGGGGTGCATGTAGACCGGGTTCAATTCCCGGCAGCCCGACCATATGATGTTACATCTTTCCCAAAAAAACTTTTTCTAAAATATCGCTTTTGATTATTTCGTGTCCGGTTCCGGTGGCAACAACTTTTCCTTTATCTAATACGTAAGCTCTGTCTACAATTTGTAGCAGGCTTTTTAGGTTGTGCTCCACAATTACAATGGCGGTTTTGTGGCGGAGGTTGATTTCTTTAATTTGGGCAAAAACTTCTTTTACTATTTTGGGCGCCAGGCCCAAAGAAGGTTCATCAAGCAGTAAAATTTTAGGATCCGTCATCAAACCTCGGCCAATGGCAAGCATTTGCTGTTGCCCGCCGGAGAGATGCCCGGATCTAATTTTCTTTTTTGCCTTAAGGGCCGGAAAGAGCTCTAAGATTTCCTCTTTACGCCGCGCTACTTCTTTTTTGTTTTGAATAATATAACCGCCAATTTCCAAATTTTCTTCCACCGTTAAATGGCTAAAGACCCTTCGGCCTTGCGGTACAAAAGCAATGCCCAGCTGGACAATTTCGTAAGGAATAGGGTTAAGCGGTTTTTGATGCCAGAAGATTTCCCCGTGGGATTTTTTAGTCAGCCCGAAAATGACTTTTAAGATTGTGGACTTGCCCGCGCCGTTCGGACCCATTAGCGCCACAACTTCCCCCTCGTCAATGGCAATATCAACACCATCAAGCGCTTTAACCCCGCCGTAGTGGACTTTGATATCTTTAAGTTGTAGTAGTGTTTCTATATTCATCTGGTTTTTGTAAATTCCAAATATCAAATAACAAATTACAAATAAATTCCAAAATTCAAATTCAAAATTTCAAACAGTTGCAGAATTGGGGCTTTGGTAATTGGTGCTTATTTGTCATTTGATGCTTGTGATTTGGGATTTATTTAGAAATTAGGTCAATTAGGAATTAGAATAATTAGGTTAATTTTAACTACTCTCCCAAATAGGCCTCAACCACCTTCTTTTCAGATAATACCCCTGCTGGTTTCCCCTCCGCCAAAAGTTTTCCTTCATCCATTACGTATAAATAATCGCAAAGTTCCCGAATTAATTCCATATTGTGCTCAATTAGGACTAAGGTTTTGCCCTGCTGTTTTAGCTCCTCAATAATTTTTACAATTACCTTGATCATTTCCGCGAACAAACCGGCAAAAGGTTCGTCCAGCAGAATAATTTTGGCATCCATAGCCAGCACCCGGCCAATCTCCAAGAGCTTCCTTTGCCCGTAAGAAAGATTATGCGCCAATTGATTTTTTTTCTCCCATAGCCCAATTTTTTCCAAAATTTCCTGAGCCTGTTTTAGGTGGAGCTTTGAATGTGTTTCAAACAAACTGCTAAAAACATGGCGGCTTGTTAAAGTTACAAGGATATTATCTAGTATTGTCATTTGCTCAAACAGTCGGACTTCCTGAAAAGTTCTGGTTATGCCAAAGGCTGGGAGTTTATAGGCAGAAATTTTTTTAAGCGTAACGCCTTCAACCATCACTGTACCGTGATTAAAACCAAAAATGCCGGTCAGCAAATTAGTAAGCGTAGATTTGCCAGAGCCGTTAGGTCCAATAATTCCGGTAATCGCTCCTTGTTCAAACGCAATATCAAGTCCGTTTACCGCGTAAACGCCGTCAAAGTGTTTGGTTAGGTTGTGGGTTTCTAAAATTTTCATAATTTATATTCTCCCATTAAGCCTTGGGGGCGGTACATCATGAGTATCACCAAAAGCAAGCCGTAAACCAGCTGGCGCATTTGGGCGGCGACGTTTTCAGGGAAGCCCACGAAGCGCAAAGCCTCGGGCAAAAGAATTAAAAATAAAGCGCCGAGCAAAGAGCCGCGCAAATTCGCCAAGCCGCCTAAAATAATTATTGACCAAAGGAAGACTGACTCGTTGGAGCCAAAAGTAGTAGGATCAATGTAAGTAATAAAGCAGGCAAAAAGGCTTCCGGCAATGGCAGCCAGGCCGGCGCTGATTACAAATACAAGAAACTTAAAATTACGGACGTTGTAGCCAAAAATTTCCAACGCCTGTTCGTCTTCGCGAATAGCTTTGAGCGCGCGGCCAAAGGAAGAATTTACTATAAAGCGGCAAATTAAATAAACAAGCAATAAGCAGCAAGTGGAAAGTAATAAAAAATTAAAATCTATAGAGGAGTCCAGTCCAAAGAAATTCGGGCGGGGGATTCCCGGGATGCCAAGCGGACCATTGGTTAAATTTTGCAAATTGAGCATTGTGGCAAAAATTATAAAATTAAAACCTAAACTGCCTAGGGTATAGTAGTCGCCCTTAAATTTGCTCAGCACAAAACCTATTAAGGCCGCTAAAATTATTGCTGCAATTATTCCGGCCAGTGTGGCGGACAAAAAGTTAAAATTGTAGCGAGTGGTTAAAATAGCAACCGTGTATGCGCCGATGCCAAAAAACGCGGCATGAGCCAGAGACATTAGTCCGGTATAGCCAAAAATCAAATTCAAAGACAACGCGAGTATGGCGTAAATGGAGAAGAGGATTGCGAGATGGATGAGATAAGCGGGCATTAAGATGGAGTTATAAAGTTATCGTGAACTATTTTTTGATGATTCCTTGAGGTCTAAATAAAAGAAAAATGATAAGCAGGCCAAAGGCAATGGCGTCTTTCCACTCTCCGTTAATTTTCCAGATGCCGAAATTTTCGGCAAAACCCAAAAGGAAAGCGCCTAAAAATGCTCCCGGCACACTGCCCATGCCCCCAACAACCGCTGCGATGATTCCTTTTAGCAATGCGCCAAGGCCCATGGTTGGCTCTATGCCGGTGTCGTAGGCGACTAAAATTCCCACCCAACCTGAAATGGCCGCACCAATAAAAAAGACGTAAGAGATAATCTTGTCGGTATTAATACCCACAATTTTTGCGACTTCCTCATCGTCCGAAAGCGCGTTGACAGCTTTGCCGAAAAGAGTAAATTTTAACAAGAGCATTATGCCAAAAAAGACTACTATGGCGGAAACAAACATTACTGCTTGTGTCTGGGTAAAAACCGCGCTGCCTATTTGGTAAATCTTTTGTTCAATAGTATTTGAGAGCGTCTGGAACTGGCTGGTGAACAAAATTGCAACAAATGCCTGAATTACAATAAACAAGCCAAGCGAAGCGACCAGCTTGACCGTGTTGGTGCTCTTCTTTTTTCGCAAGGGTAAGTTAACGGTTTTGTCTAAAATAAAACCAACACCGCCGGCCACTATAATACTTAAAATTATGGCAATATATATTGGCCAGGCTAAACGCTCCACAAGATAAAAAACAGCGTAGCCGCCAATGACGGTGAAGGAGCCGTGGACAAAATTAAAAAATTTGGTGGCGCCAAAAATTAGAGTAAAGCTCATTGCCATAAGCGCGTAAACAGAACCGGCAAATAGGCTATTAACAATCAGTTGCGGGACAATGGTCATGGAGAAATTATATCAAAAAGCCTCTTTAGTATCAACAAAAAACCGCCCTTCGATTTCTCTCGGGACGGTTTTTCAATATTTATTCTGCGAATGGAACCATTTTGCCGTTTTGTATCATTACAGGCGAGTGCCTGCTTAACGGGTCGCCGTCTGCGCCAATGGTAATTTTTCCGGTGGCGCCTTCCCAGTCTTTTACTGTCCTGGACCAGTCGGCAATTTTTTGCCCGTCGTACCCGACAGCCATTATGGCAGCTTTTACCATATAGACAGCGTCGTATTCAGTTTGGCCGTAAGTCGCAAACGGCAAATCTACATTAAATTTGCTCTTGTACGCTTCCTGCAAGTGGCTGAATTTGGGATTCGTAGCGTCGGTTCCGACCTCGGCGCCCAAAGCGCCTTCCAGTAAATCTTTATAGAGTTCAACTGTTGCGGTGTCCGGCGGGAGGATGTCGGAAACAATTAAATGCGGTTTCCATTTTAAGTCCTGAATTTGTTTTAAGACCCGCGCGGCGGAAGCCGGCGTCTGGGTGTCCAAAAATAAGGCGTCTGGATTTTGGGACTTTAATTTGGTTAACTGCGAGCGGAAGTCAGTCGCGCTGGTGGCGAATTCCTCATTAACAAGCGTACCGCCAAGGGATTTAAATTTGGCGCTAAAGGCGCTGTTAATTCCCAAAGCGTAATCTGTTTGTTCCTGCATCATTGCGACTTTTTTCCAGGATTTTTTGTTGTAGGCTACGTCAGCCAAAACCGCGCCCTGGCTGGCGTCGCTCGGGTAGTTGCGGAAAAAGAAGTGGCTAACGCCTGTTAATTTCGGGCTGCTGGAACCCGGAGAAAAGAGGGCAACTTTGTTGGCCTCGGCAATTGGCGTAGCGGCCAATGACTCGCTGCTGCAGAAGCCGCCGATAATAACCTGCACTTTGTTTACACTAATTAATTTTTGGGCGGCGTTGGCGCCGTCCTTGCCGTTGCATTTGCTGTCCTCGACTATCAATTCCAATTTTTTACTGTTAACTCCTCCTGCCGCGTTGATTTCGTCAACCGCCAGTTGGTAAATATTTCTTGCCGGTTCGCCGTAGCTGGCGGCGTCGCCGGTTAAAGGCAGCATCACCCCTACTTTGTAGGTATCTCCCATTACAGTTTTTTGTGCCGGATTTCGTTGGTTTTTGTTTTTGTTGGCGGCAACTAGCCCCCAAACTACCAGCGCGGCTATTACCACGCCGACAATCCATTTGGTTGTGTTATTCATAGGAATTTAGTTAATTATTCTGATAATTTAAATTAATGATAGCACATATAATTTTACCCGCAAGGGGGTGAAATTAAGTTTTTGTGTGGATAGCCTGACACAAAAAACTGCCAAACCAGCCCGGAGGTGGTATAATTGATTTATGAAAAGACAAATTATTTTAGCTTCTACATCGCCCAGAAGAAAACAGCTGCTGGCGCTTTTGAACATAAAGTTCAAAGCAGTTGATTCCGGATATGAAGAAATTTTGCACAAGCATTTGTCTCATTTTGATCTGGTAAAGTTTTTGGCTTTAGGCAAAGCCAGGGCCGCGGCGAAAAAATATCCAAACGCGCTAATTATTGCGGCGGATACTGTTGTCTCGTTTCAGGGCAGGGCCTTGGGCAAGCCTAAGAACAAAAAAGAGGCCAGGTTGATGCTAAGCCGGTTAAGCGGCAAATCTCACTACGTCATTTCCGGCGCCGTGGTTTTGGACGCAAAGACCAAGCAAATAATTTCAGGGTTTGATAAAGTAAAAGTTTATTTTAGGAAACTTTCCAAGGCGGATATTAACAGTTACCTCAGAAGCGGCGAAGCCATAGACAAGGCCGGCGCTTATGGTTTTTTAGGAAAGGGCTTTAATCTGGTCGCAAAAATTGAAGGGGATGCAACTACGGACTTGGGTATGTCTATGACATTTGTATTCAATGCCCTTCAAAAAATTGGCTTAAAAGTTTGAAACAAAAATCTTATAAATCCGTCTTTAGTAAAGTGATGCAAAAAGAAATTTTAGTAGCAAAAAATTTATCCAAGCAGTTTGGGAGTTTTAAAGCCGTGGACCGGGTGTCTTTTTCCTTAAGGGAAGGCGAGATTTTGGGGCTGCTCGGCCCAAACGGCGCGGGCAAGACCACTACTATTCAAATGTTGCTTGGGGTGCTTACTCCCACCAAGGGAGAGGTTTTTTATTTTGGCAAGAATTTAAGAGCTAACCGCGAAGAAATTTTAGAAGAGGTTAATTTTTCTTCCACTTACACTAATTTGCCCTGGGACTTGACTGTCTGGGAGAATCTGCATTTTGTTTCTTATTTATACAAAATAGGCGACCGCAAAAAACGGGTCGACGAATTAATTGATATTTTTAAGTTAAAAGAGTTAAGAAAAAAAAGAATAATTGAGCTTTCTGCCGGCCAGGTTACCCGCGTCAACTTAGCCAAGGCATTCATCAACTATCCCAAAGTTTTGCTGCTTGACGAGCCGACCGCTTCTTTGGACCCGGATGTTGCCAGCTATATTAGGGAATTTATTTTAAAGGAGCGCAGACAATTCAAGGTCTCCATAGTTTTTTGTTCCCATAACATGGCTGAGGTCGAAGAGCTGTGCGACCGGGTAATTTTTATTAACCACGGAAAAATTATTGCCGACGACACGCCGGAAAAATTAGCGAGAAGCATAGAATTTTGCCGCGTACAGTTATTGGTGGAAAATTTGCGAAAGCTCCAGGATTTTTGCTCAAAAAATAATTTCGGTTTCACTGTGGAGGGGCGATACATCACAATAAAAGTTAAAGAAAAGCACTTGGCCGATTTTCTGCAGGATATTTCCGCCGCAGGAATTAGTTACGATGAAATCAGCATAGAAAAACCCACCCTAGAAGATTATTTCATTCAAAATTCATCCAAGATTCATTAAGTTAATGGCCAATATTCGGCTTATATCATCAAGTATGAAATTCCACAGAATTTGGGCAGTAATACTGCGCTACAACTATCTTTTTAAACACAGCCTGGACCGCCAGGTGGACGCTTTTTATTGGCCCACCGTGGACTTGGTCCTGTGGGGGATTACCAGCACGTATTTGGCGTCGCACGGCAACAATATCAACTTCGCGGTGTTAATGATAATTTCGGGAATTGTTCTTTGGATAATTCTCTGGCGCGGCCAGTATGAATTTACAGTCAATATTTTGGAAGATATGTGGAACAAAAATTTAATTAATATGTTTGCTTCTCCGCTAACGCTTTATGAATGGATTTCTGCTTTTGTGCTGCTCGGCATAGTCAAGGCCAGCATTAGCGTGTCTTACGCGGCCTTGGCGGCTTTTATTTTGTATAAAATTAATTTGTTTGTTTACGGCTTTAAGCTGCTGCCGTTTTTGTTTTTGTTATTGATGACCGGTTGGTGGGTAGGGCTAATGGTCGGCGGGCTGATTGTAAGGTTTGGCGGCAAGGTCCAGAATTTTGCCTGGAGTATGGTATTTTTAATCGCGCCTTTTTCCGCCATTTACTATCCATTGGCGGCTTTGCCCCTTTGGGCGCAAAAGATAGCTTTAATCGTCCCTTCCAGTTATATATTTGAAGGCGCGCGGCAGGTAATTTTAACCGGCGTTGTGGATCCGGTAAAAATTGGTGCCGCCATAGCGTTGAATGTTCTTTATTTAACTTTGGCCTTTTGGTTTTTTAAGACCAGTTTTAAGAAAGTGCTGCAAAGAGGCCTGGTTAAACTCTACTAATAATTAATACTTTAAATAAAGGGCGGCCCGACAATTGTCGGGGCGCCCTTTATGCTATAATGGGTTTATGAAAACAGCGCTTATTTCCGTCTACAATAAAGAAGGCATCGTGGAATTTGCGAAACAGATTCAAGATTTAGGATTTAGGATTTTGGCAAGCGGCGGCACGGCGAAGGTTCTTTCTGATGCGCGCTTAGAGGTTACGGATATTGCGACTTTAGTTGGCGGCGGGCCGATTTTGGGGCATCGTGTAGTAACTTTGTCCCGTGAAATCCATGCTGGTTTGTTAGCTCGTCATACAGAAGAAGATCGCAAAGAATTGGAAAGATTAAACATCCCTTGGATAGATTTGGTTTGCGGCGATTTGTATCCTTTGTCGGAAGAAATTGCCAAAGTTGGTGCCACACAAGAATCGGTATTGGACAAAACCGACATGGGCGGGCCGGCAATGCTGCGAAGTGCGGCTAAAGGCAGGAGGATTGTAATTTGCGATCCGGCGGATAGAGTCCGAGTGGTAGAATGGCTAAAGGCCGGAGAGCTGGAAAAAGAGAAAATGATAAATGAACTTTGCGCCAAGGCGGAATATATAGTGGCGGATTATTGTTTAACTTCGGCAAGGTATCATTCTTTAGGAAGGTTGGATGGCATAATGGGCGCGCAAATTTTAGAAGCAAAGTATGGGGAAAATGGCTGGCAAACACCGGCAGGGCTTTATGAATCAAAAGCGGACGAACTTTCAATCAGCAAATTTAAATTAGTAGCCGGCACAGCGCCGAGCTATAATAATTTGGCCGATGTTGATAGGCTGCTTCAGACTATTACACATATTGCGGCGGGATTTGATGCGAACTTTGGCGAGGTGGAGAAAATTGCGGTGGGAGTTAAACACGGAAACCCTTGCGGCGCGGCTGTGGCGGAAAGTCCATCTGATTCAATTAAAGAAATGCTGGAAGGGGACTTGCGCGCGATTTTTGGCGGCGTGGTTATGGTAAATTTTGAAATTGACGAGAGCTTGGCCGAAGTTTTATTGACACATAAAATGCCCCAAGGCCAAAGAAGGCTCCTTGATGGAATCATCGCCCCGTCTTTTTCCCAAGGCGCCATTGATGTATTAAAACGAAAAGGGGACAAGTGCAGATTTTTGGTGAACCCCGCACTCGGGCATTTGTCCAAGGATTCATTGGACAATCATAATAGATTCAGATACGTGCGCGGTGGATTTTTAAAACAGCCTAATTATAATTTTGTATTGAATCTTAATTTATCGAATGTAGAAAAAATCGGCGAGCTTTCCGAAGAACAAAAAAAAGATATCATTCTTGCCTGGGCGGTGGGCTCTACTTCCAATAGTAACACGGTAACCATCACAAAGAATCAGATGTTAATTGGCAATGGCGTGGGACAGCAGGACCGCGTCAGCTGCTGCCAGCTGGCAATTAAGCGCGCGACAGACGCCAACCACGACACCAAAGGCGCCGCGGCTTACAGCGACAGTTTTTTCCCGTTTGTAGATGGCGTGGAAGTTTTATTTAAAGCCGGCGTAAAAACTATTTTTGCTACAAGCGGTTCTGTGCGGGATGGCGAGGTCAAAAAGTTTTGTTCCGATAATCAAATCACTTTAATTATGCTGCCAGATCCACAAGCCAGGGGCTTCTTTGGACACTAAGAAAGTTAAAAAGTAAAAGTGAAAAGTTTAAAATTTATGCAATTTGATTTAGAAGGCCATCAAGAAAAAGTAGTAAAGCCCTGGGGCGAGGAAATAATTTTTACGCCAAAAGGTTTGGCGCGCGCGGGCAAAATGCTTTTGGTCAAGGGCGGAAAAAAATTGTCTTTGCAGTATCACGACCAAAAAGAAGAAACGCTGTGCCTGTTTTCAGGAAAAGCCTTGATTTGGCTGGAAAACGAGCAGGACATTATAGAAAAAATTCCAATGAAGCAGGGATTTGGCTATACGGTTAAGCCGCCGCAAAAGCATAGACTGGAGGCCATTGAGGATTGTGTTATTTTTGAGGTATCTTCGCCCGAGTCGGGTACGACTTTTCGGATTGAGGATGATTTCAAACGCAAGGATGAAACAGAAGAACTAAGGGCTGAAAAAAACCGGGGCTGGAAAGAATAGGAAGTTAGTAAAATAGAAAATTAGTGAATTAGGAGAGCATATGGGGAAAAATAAATTCTACATTCTGGGAGGGATTTTTTTATTAATAGCCGGCTATTTGGTTTTTAGCGCGTTTAAAAATCCCCAAAGCAATTCAAGCCTTAATAAAGCGGAAGTAAAATCAAGCCAGCCCGCTAAAAACCAGCCAGTCCAAAATTTAAAACAAAGCGTTAATGGGGAATTTTTGCCTAAGGAAATTGGCCCAGACCGGCCAATAGCCGTGGTGGTGGAAAATTTTCCGGAGGCCCGCCCGCAGTCGGGCCTAATTTTGGCGGACGTGGTTTATGAAGCGCCAACCGAAGGCGGCATTACCCGCTATTTGGCAATTTTCCAAAGCCACGAAGCAAAAAACATTGGGCCGGTGCGAAGCATTCGCACTTATTTCGGAGAAATCGCCGAGGAATATGGGGCAGTTTTGGCCCACGTCGGGGGCAACAGCGACGCGCTTGCTAACATTAAGGCAAAAAAATATTCGGGCGTAAGCGACGCGGACCAGTTTTTTAACGACCCGTATTTCCAGCGGGTTACTTTTAGGAGTATGCCGCACAATGTTTATACTTCCATTGCCAAATTAAAAAAATTGGCGGCCGCGCATAAATTTTCCGAAACCACCGGATTTCAAGAATGGAAATTTACAGATGAACCAATGGCGGAATCATTGGTTGCTGAAAAAATCACCATTCCTTTTTCGGAAAGCGCTTATGAAGTTGGGTGGCAATACGACTCCTCAGCTAACATCTATAAAAGATTTTTAGCTGGCAAGGCCCATAAAGATTTGGACACCAAAAAACAAATCTCCGCCAAAACTGTGATTGTGCAGCTTGTGGAAACTTTCCCGGTCAAAAGCGACACGCCTCTATCTATCGGAATGACATTAACCGGAGAGGGTAAGGCTTATGTTTTTGAAAACGGAAGAGTTGTCCAGGCAATTTGGAAAAAATCAGCCGGCGAACGAACCAGGTATTACGATAGCCAAAACCGGGAAATTAGTTTTAACCGCGGACAAATTTGGGTAGAATTATTGCCTACGGAAAAAGCTAGCCAACTGGTCTGGAAGTAAGACTACGAATATACAAATGACTACAAATAAGGACCAATTAAAAAAACAACCGCGAGGTTGTTTTTTTATGAAAGAAATTTATTTTGTCGTTTTGGACTTGCTTCTAATACAGCGGGTGCAGGCTTTAACGCGCTTGCCGTTAAATATAGTGTATTGCAAATTCGGCAATAGGCGCACTATGGAAGGGCGCATGCTGTGGGAGCGTTTAATGGTGCGGCTATAGCCTTTGCCGCAAATTGTGCACATTCGGGGCATAAAAAAAGTGTAAAGTTAAAAGTGAAAAGTTCAAAGTATCTAGAATAGATTACCATAGTTTGGTATAATTGGCAAGAAGCGGCAATAAAATTTCTAATTAGGTTAATTCTAAAATATGGACATTCTAATAACATTTATTATCTTAATCTTCTCCGCCATAGTGCACGAAGTTTCGCACGGGCTTGTTGCGGAACGCTTAGGGGATTCTACGGCCAGGGACGAGGGCAGGATTACCTTGAATCCAATACCGCATATTGACCCCTTCGGCTCAATTATTTTGCCGCTAATCTTGCTGGCCGCCCATTCGCCAATAATTTTTGGCGCGGCCAAACCCGTGCCCGTAAATTTTAACAATCTACGCAATCCCAAAAGCGGCATGGCTTTGGTTTCTTTGGCCGGCCCGGCCAGCAATTTTTTATTGGCAATTTTATTTGTTATTCCAATTAAATTCGGTTTGGCCAACAGCATTTCCGGGCCGATTTTGCTTCAGGCAATTTTAATTAATCTTGTGCTAGGTACTTTTAACTTAATTCCCATTCCGCCGCTGGACGGCAGTAAAATTCTAGCTGCCCTGGCGCCGGACCAATGGACGCACAAAATTTTATCCTTTGAACGCTACGGTTTTGTTTTAGTCCTATTGTTTTTGATGCTCGGCTGGCTGAACACGATTTTACTCCCGGTGATTATCCTTTTTAGCAGGATTTTCAACCTTTCATTTTTTTGATGTATTTGGCACCTTTGACAGGTTTAAATCAATCCTGTATAATCCAAATAATTGAATAAGAAACCTCCCGATTTAGGGAAATTACTTATTTAAGCCGCAAAGTTTGGGAAGATGGCCAAAAGGCCTACATCAACAGGTTTCTGATGACGTACCAACAATGCGAAGTAGCAAAAAATCCAAATTTTGCTCGTGGATTTTTTTGTTGCAAAGATACCTAAATTTAATTCATCAACCTCTCTGGCCTAAAGGCCATCTCCCCAAGACTTGGGAAGAAAAATAAGGAATAACTATTTATGCCTACAATCAACCAACTAGTTAGACGCGGACGTAAGACCGCAAGGGTGAAAAGCAAAGCCCCGGCTTTAATGCGCCGGGTGAATTTAATTAAGAACCTTAACTTTGAAATTGCCGGCGGCGCGCCGTTTATGCGCGGCGTCTGCTTAAAAGTTTATACCACCACACCCAAGAAACCGAACTCGGCTTTGAGAAAAGTGGCCAAAGTAAAGTTGACCAACGGCATGGAAGTAATTGCCTACATTCCGGGCATTGGGCATAACTTGCAGGAACACAGCGTGGTTATGATCCGCGGCGGCAGAGTCAAGGACTTGCCCGGCGTGCGCTACCACATTGTGCGCGGTAAATTAGACACTCTCGGCGTCGACGGGAGAAAGAAAAGCAGAAGCAAGTACGGAGCAAAACGCAAGTAATTTTCAATTTACAATTATCAATTTTCAGTAAATTTTCAATGTCCCGATTTGAAAATTGCAAAATTGAAAATTAAAAATTTTATCCTATGCCAAGAAAATCTCGTTCATTTGAAAAACATATTCCCGAGCCGGACCCAAAGTACGGCAGTGTTAAGTACGCCAAATTTATAAATTATTTGATGCAGCGCGGCAAAAAAAACGTAGCGCGGCAAATTTTTTATGACGCGTTGGATATTGTAGAGGAAAAAATGGGGCAATTATCGTCCGCCGCTCCGTCATCCTCCGCCTCCGCTAAAGCTACGGCGGACAAGCCATCGGGCGAGCCAGCCGCGTCTAAAGGCACCCCTGCCGCTCCGGCTAAAGCATCGGCCGACAAGAAAATGGACGGACGCGCAGTATTTGACCAGGCTTTAAAGAATATTTGTCCATTAATGGAATTAAAGAGCCGGCGCATTGGCGGCGCCAACTACCAGGTGCCAATGGAAGTGTTGGAGCCTAGAAAAAGCACGCTTGGCATGAGGTGGCTAATTTTGGCCGCTAAAACCCGCAAAGGCGCGCCGATGCGCGAAAAATTGGCAGCGGAAATTTTAGACGGCTACAACAAAACCGGCGCGGCAATTAAAAAACGCGAAGACACCCACCGCATGGCCGAAGCCAACAAAGCCTTTGCCCACTTTGCCAGATTCAACAGAAGGAGATAAATTTATGGGAGACTTTCCAATCGACCCCAAAGATCAAAAGTATACAGAAGAATTTGAGAAATACGAGAAAGATCGTGGGGTAGACCCAAAAACCGGATTATTCGGGCACGCAAGAAATTGCTTTATCGCTTTGGGAGATTTTTCCATGAATTGCAATAGTCCAAAATATGCGAATGTCTATTTTGACTTAGTTACAGCAAAACCACTCTTAAATTATGAGGCAACGGTTAGGCAGTTAGTAAGCAAAGATCTAAAAATCCAGGAGATTTTAACAGACAGCGATCCAAAAAAAGTTGAGGAATTTAATAAATTGGTGGATGAATTCAATAGAGAACTGGAACGAATTAGGGCAGACATCAATTATGCCAAGGTCAAGATTCCGGAAATTTGGGGGAAAGCTGATGCTTTATTCAAACAGAAATAAGGATAAAATTTTTTTAAGGATATAGATTTATGGGAGATGTTCCAACAGGCGCTGAAAATCCAACTGAAAAACATCTTGTCAGGGATTCAAAGGGGATAGATCCGAAGACCGGATTATTTGAAGATGCGTGGAATGCTTTTTATTTTTTAGAGCAAATCAGCGAACTATATCGGAGAAGATATGAATACGGAATCAAAATTCCGAATACATTACTTGAAGCATCTACGGCTAAGCCTTTGGAAGATTACGATAGTTTCGTAAGAGTTCGGGCCGCATCTCACGGCAAAAGCCCGGAAGAAATTGAAGCAATTATAACAGACAGCAAAGGGGAAAAGGTTAGAATCTTTAATAAGATAGTCGAAATTTTTAATGCATACAGAGAAAGAATTAGAGACCAGAAGGATTATGGAAAAATAGCGGAAATTGCGCAGCTCGTTGAGCCCTTGTTCGGCAAAAAAGGCCACAGCTTGCCGTAAAGAGCAAGATAAACGATTAAAAAATTTAAATAGGTCTTATGGAATTTGATAAGCCTGATAAGACAAATAAAATATATTAAATTATGCCTAGAGAATATCCAATTGAACATACCAGAAATATAGGAATTATTGCCCACATTGATGCCGGCAAGACTACTGTCACCGAAGGAATTTTGTACAACACCGGCGACAAGCATAAGATTGGCGCGGTGCATGAGGGCGAGACGACCACGGACTGGATGGAGCAGGAGCGCGAGCGCGGCATTACCATTACGGCCGCGGCCGTGACTTGCTATTGGACGCCGCAGTTTATTAAACTGGGCGGCGACTTTAAGCGTAAAATAAATATTATCGACACTCCTGGCCACGTGGACTTTACCGCGGAAGTGGAGCGCAGTTTACGCGTTCTTGACGGCGCGGTCGTGGTTTTTGACGGCAAAATGGGCGTGGAGCCCCAGAGTGAAACCGTCTGGCGGCAGGCGGACAAATATCACGTGCCGCGCATGTGTTTTATAAATAAAATCAACCAGACCGGCGGCGACTTCTTTAAGTCTTTAGACTCTATTCACAAACGTTTAAGCCCGAACGCTTTGCCAATCCAAATCCCCATTGGTTTTGAAAAAGACATTGTGGGTGTGGTGGATTTAATCAATATGAAGGCCTACACTTACAAAGATTTCGCGGATAAAACTTTTACTGTCGGTGAAGTGCCGGCGGAGTTGAAAGAAAAAGCTTTGGAATGGCGGCATAAACTTTTGGAGCGCGTGGTGGAAAGCGACGACGCGATTATGGAAAAATATTTGGCCGGAGCGGAATTAACCGAACAGGAAATTTTGATGGCCATTCGCAAGGCAACGCAGTCGGTGAATTTTTTCCCTGTATTAGGCGGGGACGGACGCGGAATTATTGTGCAAACCATTCTTGACGCGGTGGCGAATTTTTTGCCTAGTCCCTTGGATAAAGGCATGGTGCAGGGAACTAACCCCGACACTGGCGAACAAGCAACCCGCAAGCCCGCTGACGACGAGCCGTTTTCCGCGTTAGCGTTCAAAATTGCCACAGACCCCTTCGTGGGACGCTTGGCATTCTTTAGAGTTTACAGCGGCACATTGGCAACCGGCGGCTACATTTTAAATTCCAGAAACGGCAGCAGGGAGCGCGTGGGCCGTATGGTGCGCATGCACGCCAATGACCGAGAGGAAATTAAAGAAGTTTACGCCGGCGACATTGCGGCGCTGATTGGCCCGAAAGACACTTTTACCGGCGACACTTTATGTGAAAAAGAAAAGCCGATTGTTTTGGAAGCCATCAAGTTTGCCGAGCCGGTTATTTCCATGGCCATTGAGCCAAAAACCAAGGCTGACCAGGAAAAAATGGGCATCGCACTTTCTAAATTAGCGGAAGAGGACCCAACTTTCCGCGTGTCCAGCAACGAAGAAACCCAGCAGACTATTATTGGCGGAATGGGCGAATTGCATTTGGAAATTATTGTGGACCGTATGAAGCGCGAGTTCAAGGTGGAAGCCAACGTCGGCAAACCCGAAGTGGCGTATAAAGAAACTATTAAGGCTACAGCGGAGACGGAATCTAAATACATCCGCCAGAGCGGCGGGCGCGGCCAATACGGCCATTGCTGGATTCGTGTTGAACCTTTGGAACGCGGAAGCGGCTACAAATTTGTGGATGAAATTGTGGGCGGCGCTATTCCAAAAGAATACATTAAGCCAATCGACAAAGGCATTCAGGAATCCGCGGCCAACGGCGTGATTGCCGGCTACCCCTTGGTGGACTTCCAGGCCACGGTCTTTGACGGTAGCTATCACGAAGTTGACTCCAGCGAAATGGCGTTCAAAATTGCCGCTTCAAAAGGACTTCAGGACGCGGTTAAAAAAGCTACCCCAATTATTTTAGAGCCAATAATGAAAGTGGAAGTAATTACTCCGGAAACCAACATGGGCGACGTCATTGGCGACTTAAATTCCAAGCGCGCGCAAATAAACGAAATGACCGACCGTTTGCATTTGAAAGTCATAGACGCTTTTGTGCCGCTTGGAGAAATGTTTGGCTATGCTACGTCACTTAGAAGTATGACCCAAGGCCAGGCATCTTATACAATGGAATTTGACCACTACGCTGAAGTGCCGCGCAACATTGCGGAGAAAATTATTGAAAGCAGGCAGGGCATCAACGTCCGTAAGGGTATGTAAACAAAATTTTCAATTTACAGTTTTCAATATCCCAATTTGAAAATTGCAAAATTATGAAATTAAAAATTTATGGCAAATCTCCAGGACATTATCAATCTTTCTAAAGCCGATGGGGGAAAGTTTTTTGTTATAGACGAAAAAGGCGAGGCCAAGCTTGTAATTATGGCGGTGGAAGAATACCAGCGCTTACTGCTCGGAAAATTACAGAAGCAAATTTTGGACGTTGAAAAAATCAACAAAGAAATTATCCAAGCCCAGCTCCATGAACAGGAAATTCCAAAACCACAAAAACCCCCGGCCCCTCTATTAAGGGAGAGTCCGATGCCCAGATTCGATTTGCGTTCGGAAGTGATTGACCCTAGTTTTGACTTTGAAGCGCCAAAGACGGAAATTGATGACCTATAACTTTAAAATTAGGTTTGACAGGTTTGGGAAATATCGTTAAAATAAGTTTTGTTTAGTAGATTAATTAATCAATAATTAAATAGAGCCCTCCTTCGCGTAAAGCTTCGGAAGGGCAAGCCCTGGATTCCGTTTACGGAAAAAAGAGATACCCTCGGCACTGTGGCGGATCGATACGCTACAGCGGTGAGGGGGTCTCGGGCAATATCCCGACAAATCGGGATAAGAAAGGCTTAAAAACTATGGCAGACAAATTTGACCGTAGCAAGACCCACGTCAACGTCGGCACCATTGGCCACGTTGACCACGGCAAGACCACGCTGACCGCCGCGATTACCACCGTTCTTTCTAAGACCGGCGGTGCCAAAGCGCGCGCATACGACAGCATTGACAATGCCCCGGAAGAAAAAGCCCGCGGCATTACCATTAACACCGCGCACGTGGAATATTCCACGGACAAGCGCCACTACGCGCACGTGGACTGCCCGGGACACGCTGACTACATTAAGAACATGATCACCGGCGCCGCCCAAATGGACGGAGCGATTTTGGTGGTATCGGCCGCTGACGGCCCAATGCCGCAGACCCGCGAACACATTCTTTTGGCTGAGCAGGTAGGCGTTAAGCACATTGTCGTTTATATGAACAAGTGCGATATGGTCCAGGACGCGGAACTGCTTGATTTAGTGGAAGAAGAAATCCGCGACCTTTTGACTAAGTATCACTACCCGGGAAAAGAAACTCCAATTATCCGCGGCAGTGCTTTAAAGGCTTTGGAAGGGGACGCGTCGGAGATGGGTGAAGGCTCCATTAAAAAATTATTGGAAGCTTTGGACACTTACATTCCAGACCCTGTCCGCGAAATTGCCAAGCCGTTCTTAATGCCAATAGAAGACATCTTCTCCATTGAAGGCCGCGGCACCGTGGTTACCGGAAGAATTGAGCGCGGTGAAGTTAAGATCAGCGATGAAATTGAAATTGTCGGTATTCGCCCAACCACAAAAACCGTAGTCACCGGTATTGAAATGTTCAATAAGCAGTTGGACAGCGGTATGGCCGGAGACAACGCCGGCATTCTCTTGCGCGGCACCAAAAAGGAAGAAGTAGAGCGCGGGCAAGTGCTTTGCAAACCGGGTTCCATTACTCCGCATACGGAATTTGAAGCCGAAGTTTATATTCTTACTAAAGAAGAAGGCGGACGGCACACCCCGTTCTTTAAAGGCTACAAACCGCAGTTCTATGTCAGAACCACGGACGTGACCGGTGAAGTTATTTTGCCGGAAGGCCAGGAAATGGTTATGCCGGGCGACACCGTCAAACTTAAC
>Ga0080064_1001964_pt1 | contig 37844 bp, 40 predicted proteins | sample Subgrocontami54m_FD_69260 | JGI IMG/M metagenome (GOLD analysis project Ga0080064, IMG submission 69260) | Subsurface groundwater microbial communities from S. Glens Falls, New York, USA - GMW46 contaminated, 5.4 m (SPADES assembly) (version 2) ...
CTGAGCATCCTAATCTTCTCATTAACGAATAAGGATGATGATATAGTCCGACACTCTGAGTAATCAGAGCAACAGTTGCATAATCTCACAGGCCAGGCGCAACTCCTGGCCCCGCAACACAAAATACGCTATACTATACTAGTACGCAAGTAATGAATAATCCGACAATTATTGTCATTGCTGATTATGGTAGCGGTGATCCTTCTTTCACCGAAGTTACCTTGCAACTGAAAACGCTCATTCCAGGAGCTACCGTTTTGCCACAATCGACACCACCCTTCTCGACGATCAATACCGGCTTTTGGATTTACCAGTTCGGCCTGACAAAAAACCTCAGTAATACCTCTATTTACTCCAATACCGCTCCGAGACGTGAAGATAAAGGTGCTCAAGCGAATAACCGAGGCGAAAAACTCATGTACGCAAAGCTGAAAAATGGCTTTGAAGTCATAGCAGTCAACGCAGGATATTGTTTCTCTTTTATTAAACCGCATATAGCCGAATTCGCCTTTGTAAATACGGCAAATGAAGGTTCACAGTTCCGTTCTCGCGATATTTTCCCTAAAGCGGTTGCCAAAATGCTTGAAAAAGATAGCTCATTTATCAGTGAGACTGCCGACATTAACCTTATCCCCGACTATCCGAAAGATCACATTGCCCATATTGATGGCTATGGCAATATCAAAACGACAACGAGGTTGTCAGATCTTTCTTATACATCTGGACAGAAACTCATTATTGAGTTGAATGGAAAAAGACAGGAAGGCTATTTTACGGATGGAAGCTTCAATGTAGCCATGGGGCAGCTCGCTTTTTCTCCGGGATCGAGTGGTCATGATGATAAATTTATGGAGATTTTCTACCGCGGGGCGAGTGCATCGTCACTTTTCGGCGGCCTCAATGTAGAGCAACCATTTACTACTTCTCCGATGTAACAGCCCAAAAAAACGCCGTCCACTGTTCAATATTCGACTTTTTCATTTGTTGAGGCTGTTTTCCCTTCTCTTTTTCTGTCTGAAGAGACTGTGGAAGGACCACGACTTGCTCTCCTGGCTTCACATAAAAGAGCTTATTTCGAGCTTCTTCCTCCACAAATTTCGGATCCTGTACTTTTCGCAATTTTTGCTCCAGCAGCTCATGTTTCCGCTTTTCTAAGGCTAGCTCCTCCTTCGTCTCCACCAGAAGATCCTGCTTCTTCCAGAGGCTATAGATAGAACGGACCAGGTTATTGATGATGATAAGCGAGGCTAAAAAAATGACGATAAAGGTTATTTTTTTCATATTGTCTCGTTTCCCTCATGCATGCTAGCCTTATCTCAAAGCAAATCTATGCTTGACTATCATGAAAAATACTGATATTATGGGATTTTGAAATCTATGCAACCTATAAAAGTTCGGGATGCCCACGAAAAATTCAAAGAATTCCTCAAGGCGAAAAAGCACTCAAGTGCTACTATTTTAGCATACGGAAAAGACATTGAGCAGTTAGCTTCATTTATCGACGAACTCAAAAGAAACTCTGTTCATGAAGTATCCAAAGATGACCTCCAAGCATTCTTAGCAAAGATGCAGAACCAAGGCTACACCCCAAAGTCAATATCACGTAAATTGAACTCAACAAGAACGTTCTATAGGTTTTTAAAGGTCAATGAGTATATTACCGATGATCCTTCCCTCCTCGTCTCACACCCACGCTACGAACTCGCTCCACCACGTATGCTAAAACCCACCGAATACCGAGCACTCAGAGATGCAGCACGAAATGACCCACGCATGTATGCGATTATCGAGCTTCTGTTGCAAACAGGAATCAGGATTGGAGAACTGGCGAGCCTCGAAATGAGTGATATCATCGGAGATACGCTTCGCATTCGTCCTATGGAAAAACACGAAGAGCGAGTCGTTCCGCTTAATCGACCGGCCAAAGAAGCGTTAGGACGATATTTATCTATTCGACCGAAGGTGAAAAGCGAGCATATTTTTGTCACAAAATCAGGCAAACCGTTCCTCGTACGCAACATTCGAACAGCAATCGAGCGCTATTTCAGACTTGCAGGTATTGAGAATGCAAAGGTAAACGACCTTCGCCATACCTTTGTCGCTCATCACTTAAAGCACGGTGTTTCCCTTGTTTTGCTCTCAAAAATCTTAGGCCATAAACGAATCTCGACCACGGAACGGTATCTTGAGTATGTTAACGACCGCGCAAAGGACACTACCTCCCTCTCAGAACTCTAAATAAGTAGCATCCCAACTAATAACTGACTACTAGTTCCTAGAAACTAGTTTATAGTTGCTAGTCACGGCATGATGAGGCGAACGAAACTTTCTCCGTACGTGAAGCCTTTTTCACGGCCAAATGTCTCTGCCGTGTAGGTCACCCTTTTCTTCTTTTCTTCAAAGTCTGCAACCTGACTGACATGGCACTTTATTGCCGCAAGTTTTTTCTCAAGAGTTGTTGAGATATCGACAATGTACTCTTTCTTGGCAAAACAGACAAACCAGAGCTCAGAAACGCGATGTTCTTCGAACCCTTCCTCTCTATGCTCCGGAAACGTCAGGCGGTCTCTGGCAAGCGGAAATACGGCATCCATTGTCGCCTCCCCAACAGCCCGATGATCGGTGTGATTTACGACACTGGTATCGGTAAGCGCAAACTTTGCCTCATAGAGGCAGGCTGGATCCATAGTAATAACTATTGACGGCTTTAGCTTCCTAATGTAGCGGACAATTTCCTCTTTCAGGATGTTATCGGCAACGAGTTGTGTATCTGTGTGCGTTAAAAAAAAGACATCGGAGAGACCCAGTACCGCTCCGGCGGCAATCTGTTCTGCTTTACGAGTGCTGGAGAGTTTTTGATGGGTCATGTTCGGATCTGCGGAGCCTCGAGATCCGTCCGTGCAGACGAGGTAGTAGCCTTCATAGCCTTCTTCTATAAACTTCGCTATGGTACCTGAAGCCATGAAATCCATGTCATCGGCATGTGCGCCGACACCAAGAATGACTTTCTTCTCCTCTGCCATACTAGCCTGAATTATAACACATGAGCTTAAAAAGAAATGTGTGGGCCTGGGAGGAGTCGAACCTTCGACAAGACTTTATAAGAGTCCCGTTTTGCCGTTAAACTACAGGCCCGGACCATGCATTATATCAAAAATGCGGAATCTTGCCGTTAGAATAATCTACGACAGATTTAATTCCCATCAAAATCCTCTCCTTTATGACCGTATTGAAGGCTCGTATACCACATGTTCCATGCCCAAAACCTTTATGATCTAACTCTATCCTCTTACTTTGTTTTATGTAAGGTTTGGCAAACTGGTTCTTTGGTACATATAATTCTCTACTCCAATAGTTTATTTCATCCTCTATTACCATATCGCTATATAGATGGAGATACACTTGAATTTTTTCTTTAGGAATATCTAGCGCTTTAGTCATCCAGTGCAAAGCGAACTTTAATACTCCTGGATCCGTGTTATTGATGCTTACTACATTGCGTGATGTTTTATCTCCCTCTCCCCAATACAGAAACAAGCCAGCGATGTATAATTCTTTTTTTGCAAATGGCAATAATATTTTTTTCTGTTCATTATAGTAGTCAAGCAATTTAGTGTCCCTTTTACGTTGCATTGTCTGCCTATACTTCTCTATACGACTCTCGCTGATATCACGCAAAAGTCTAATTTGCTCTTTACTGAGTGGATACTGTCTTAACCATAAGCTTAACGTACTCTTACTTATGCCTAGCTCTTTTTTTATTTGACTATAGCTGTTGCCTAGCTTACGAAGCTCAAAGGCACGTCTTCTATCTAATACCCTGGTCATATCGAACCTTTAGTTACGTAATTTCGTAGATATACATTCAATGGTACGAATATTGGCAGGCAGTGTCAAGAGGAAACTACAATCGCGCGCGAGAGGAAATCTCGGCCTCGACCATATTCACATCGTGACCATATTTGAGACGGGAAAGTTCTTTAATAAGCTCAGAAACGCGTGGGTTCTCTGCTGCTTTCTCAACCGTAATATCTTTTGTCGTATCTAAAGAGAACGGATTAACCGGCTCTCCTTGGACGAGTGTTTTCATATAACAGTTGAATCGATCAACATTGATCAAATCTGATTCACTGAAGACTGGTTGGAACTCGTGCTGGAGATAATTTGCATCAGTCACACCTACCCGGAAGGCAGCAACAGTACCGACGTTTCCGAAGATAGCATTTTTTACTTCCTCTTCCATCTGACCGATGAACTGATTGGCGACGATGAGGTTCAAGCGGTATTTTCGTGCCTCTGATAAAATCTGCGCGAAATCAGGCGTGGCAAAATTCTGAAACTCGTCCACATAGAGAAAAAAATCTTTTCGTTTATCTTGAGGGATATCTTGTCGACTCATGGCTGCGACCAAAATTTTCGGCACGAGGACGAGACCTAAGAAGCTCGCGTTTTCTTCACCTATTTTCCCTTTTGAAAGATTGACGAGTAAGATTTTTCCTTCATCCATAACCTTTCTGAAGTTAAATGCACTCGTTGACTGTCCGATGATATTTCGAATCATCTTATTGGTAACAAAACGTCCGAATTTGGAAACGATGTAATCTAAAACTTCCGATTTATGAAAATCACTCGTCTGTGCGATCTGATCAGTCCAGTAACGCTTGACGATCGGATCGATGACCTTTGGCAGTAACTCCTGAACGAAGGCGGCATCGGTCAACACGCGAACGACCTCGACGAAGGTACTACCTTTCTCGTACATAACTGTCAACATCGCATTACGAATAGCATGCTCAAACCTGGGACCGATAATACCAGTCTTATTCGGATCGAAAAGCTTATACATAAGCCCGATGATCGAATTAACGACAAAGTGCTTTTGTTCTTCACTCTCAGCATCAAGCATGTTAAAGCCCATCGGACGAGAGGTATCTGAAGGATCAAAAAGAATGACGTCTTCTGCTCGTTGCGGTGGCGTGAGCTTGAGAATGTCCTCAATCAAGTCTCCATGAGGATCGATGACCGCGAGTCCTTCCCCATTCTTAATATCCTGCATAATCATCTGCTTGAGAAACTCTGTTTTCCCGGTACCTGTTTTTCCGATGATATACATATGACGCCGTCGATCATCTCGTTCAATATTCACTGAGCGAGAGATACCTCGGAAGACACTTCTTCCCAAGAATAATCCTGTTGTGGGAACATGTGCAGGAACGGGTGCTCGTTTTGATGAAAGCCAATGAATACCGGGTGTCGCAACAGACTTGTTCGGAAAATGAAAAAGCGTCGCTAGTTCTTCTGAGGAAAGAACAGATACTTGATTCCACATCGGAAAGTATCGATAAATAAAATCTGTTAAAAAAGCTCCTTTAAGACGAAGTTTGTTTTTCTTAAAACTATTCTGACCGGTGTACTGGCTGAGCGTATTAACGATATTTTCCAGATGCGATTTGGCTGCTTCGGTCGAAGAAGAAGAAATTACCACACGAACGACGGTCCGGAACCCGGGCTTACTGATCTTATTTTCTATTCCTTCTAGCTCCTTTGCATCTGATGAATACTTCGCTGTTTCGGGATTTGCCTCATTTTTCTTTGTTTTTGAGAGGTAATCTCGTCCGTCTTTTTTCCATTGTTCTCCTGCCGGACTGATAATAACTTGAATTGCTGCGCCTTCTCCGGGATTCATCTTTGCCAGAATTGAGGTAACGGATGATAGAGGATCGACAGGCAAATCTTTAAAAATCTTGATTGGCTTATAATTTTCACTCTTCAGTTTCAGCGAAGCGAAGGCTACTTTTCCCTCTTCAGAGAAAATATTATACTCAGATCCTATAAGTGACTCTTTTTTCTGTTTTGCAGTAGGATCAGACACCTGTGAAATCTCAGCATCAGGATAGGCACCGTTTATCTGTTTCTCGACAAAATCCCGAAGTTTACTCGGAGTACTGACATAAAAACGAATATCTCCCGGCATCCCGACAATCTCAAACGTGAGATGCGGCGCATTTTTAAGAGAAAACCGTTTCGGCTCTTCACCGATTGAGACAAGGCTTGAGAAAAGCTGTTCTGCAGCATCGATCTTTATTTCGTTGTCTCGTGGGAGTGATACCTGAAGAAGCACTCTATTCAAAGACTCTGCCTCACGTCCCCTGTTTCGCATCCACAAGATAAAAGCGATTCCACCGACGACGCCTAATCCGGCCAGAACTGCCAGTGCAATAACGGTTATGACTAAACTAATAAAAATAAGCTGCAATGACTCGATCAGTTCCATATTATTTCTTGGCTCCCGATTGCTGATACGCTTTCTTTAATTCCTCAAGCACCAACTCCGCTAACCAACGTATGGACTCAGTCACCGGTCGCGTTTTCCTAATCTGTACTATTTCTTCTCCTTGTAAAGGAAACTGTACAGCGCCTGTCGGGCTTGTGCTGACTGGTACTGATTCTTTCGCCGGCTCTATACCGACACGTTGTTGCGAAGCGTTCACCTTCATATCCTCGGCATCCGAGGACGCTTCTACACCATACTCTTTCAGTTCCGGATGAATTATCGGCTCCGGTTCCGAAGGCATAACATATTCTTGGACAGGGGCTAATGGCACATGAATCTGTTCCTTTCCTGGTCCTGGAACACTAACCGGCGTAGACTGTGGCGGTGGCGGTGGCGGGATTTGCGGCGCTTGCACTGCCGGTGGAGCAACAGATGGCACGACATCTTGCTTTACTATCGGAGCTGGCTGTGCATCTGCAACTTCCTTCACCGCTTCTTCCGGCTGAGGAACAAGCGCAGGAGCAGGAGGTAACGATTGCGTTTGTGCTGGTTGTAGCGTCGGTACGACGACAGGATTTATCGGTTGGGCAGAATCATCCATATTCGTATCTTACCATGATCAGCCTGGAAGCACAAACCATATACAACTACTATTAACTAACTACTAGTTACTAGTAACTACTTTCTAGTTGTTAGTTAGGATTTCGTTTGTTTATCGTTTTTATACGGACAGTGTTTACACAAATTATGACAACAATAGCCTCGTTTGCGAAGAAATTTACCGGTTAAGACCATGAGCCCCTGCTCATCAAAGTAGTAGTCTCTTCCTTCTTGAAAAAGCTGCTTTTTTTTCATCTTATGCCGCTATTTGAATTGGTAGTGGCTGTCCTACTTTAAATCGTTCCCGTCGATCACAAGCCTCACAGATACCACACGGGCCTAAAGAGACATGAGCACCACACATGATACAGTTCTCTCCCTCTTCAGGCTCCTCAAAGGTATACCCCAGATCACTTGAGTACTCCAGAATACCGACATCCAGAACGCTCCAGCGTGATCGTACCAGATCCTGCACAGGGTTTCGTTCGACAAGATCGGTCAGAGACATGCCACCTGATGTACCACACCCGGTCGTTGTCTCTCGTACCTGCTGTGTGCCTAGCGTATAGAGTTGCTCTTTCGTAGGCATCGTTGCCCAGGTTCTGTCGTAGGCAAGAAGAAGTCCCCCTTTTTCTTTTGCCTTTCGAAATGTCTGTGCGACCTCATCTGCCCTATTGAGGAGCGCATTATAGGCAAGATTTCTCATGTGGCGGTCATTCGGATTCTCAGAAACAATGTGTATATAAGCATCCATGTATCCTTTACAGGCAGAAAGAATGTAGGAGAACTCCTCCTCCCCCATAAAGTCATAGTCTCGATGAAAGAATGTGTGAATCGCCTCAGGCGTGATATGCGAGTTAGCCATCGGATCAAGATAGATAGGGTTTCTCTTAAAGTAGATATCATCAGGCAGAAATGCCGGATCCTTTCTTTCACTGATTGCATACCAGGGATCTAAAGATACTACTTTTGCAAATGTTTCCTCAGGGGTAAGGGCGGAGCTATACCTCCGATACTCAACGGTCTTTCCCTTTTTCATGTAAATATCATAAAAATTGTGTTGATACTCTGAACGTTTCTTTCCCATGCGATTTTTCCCGGGAAGCGATACCTCTATGGCGATTACTTTATCTGGAGTATTTGGGGTACAAAGTTTTGTTTGGGTTGTAGCAAATGATTCTACTTCTGCTTGTTCTCTTTCTTGATCATCTGGTGTGGAACCGTTTTTCTTACGATGTTCTACGCCGCGCTGAAAGAGCTTGAGAAGAGGCTCCTTCCACAGCGGTGAGTAGAGTTGTCCATCTCGTATCTCATAGGTCTGCTTACTCATCAATACGTGATACCTCTCTCCCAGCATTGTCTGCAAATTAGCTTCTGTGTAGGCATCCAGCCGCTGCTTCTCTTGTACTCTGACCAGCTGATCAGCAAAAGACAGTTTATGAAAAGAGGCATACATCTGGGTATCAAATTCGGGGTCATAGGTCATCAATTCTCTGCCCGAAAGCGCCTCAACCTGTACTGTCTGTTCTGCTCCTTGTCCTCCTCGTGTATTATTTTCCATAAAAAAACTCCTCGCGCTTCCGAGGAGTTCTGAAAAACTTCTGCTCGGAAGCCCCGATGGTATCGGGATGTGGGGATCTGGCTCTTCGGTTCGCTTCGCTCTCTCAGAGCAAGCTTTCTGCACTCAATTCATTTATATTGAGCGCAGCCGAAATACAGTTACGGCATAGCCGAAGATTTTCACTTCGTTCACCCTACACTTTTTTAGACCACGCTATTTCTGGTTGTTTCTCTTGTTGATTGACTGAACGTGCCATCGTAAATAAAAGATCTGAGAGTCGATTGATGTACTTTATTACCTCTTCATCGATATGTTCTTCCTGAATAAGCGCCACCATATGCCGCTCTGCTTTTCGACACAATGTCCGTGCAACATGGAGGAAAGACCCTGCCTTCCCACCGCCGGGAAGAATAAAGTGCTTTAAGGGAGGTAGACTATGAGTTAAACTATCGATGAGCTTCTCAAACGCTACTGTTCGTTTTACTAGCTGCGTCGGCACTTTTCCTTTCGGATCAGCCAAGTATGCACCCAGAGCAAAAAGATCGTGTTGTATGGGAATGAGTTCTTCCTGAATATGCGAGATTTGAAATTTGCTCTGTGTTATTTCTGCAATTGCTACTCCCACCATCGAGTTCAGTTCGTCTACACTACCATATGCTTTCACCCGAAGGCTAGCCTTTGAGACACGAGTTCCGTCCACCAGTGATGTTTGTCCTTTATCCCCTGTTCGTGTATAAATCTTCATGTATGCTTTGTGGCAGGCTTTGTTAGATGAGAGAAACGTTGGGCGAATGCATAGCCTCCAAAAAATAATCCTGTATAGAAGAGATCTCCAATCAGGGTATTTCTAAAAAAAGGCAACGCGAAGTAGTAGGCAGCCATTTGACCTGCAAATGTCCTCGGATAAAGGCTATTGGTTAACCAGTAGCCAAAGTTCGTTACCAGAAAGAAAAGCACTGAAGAAAGTAAGGATGCAGCGATGACCATCCCTACTGACGTATGACGCTTCAACCACATGCCCATACATGCTGTAAGTATAAAACAACCATAGACAAAAGGTGTAGACTGAGAAAAACCAAGAAAAATATCTGAGACTATCATCGCCACCAGAGGTAGTGCAATGGCGAATCGTCGATCCAGATAGACACCACCAAAAAGCGCCATGGCAGCAATCGGCGCAAAGTTTGGCATATGTGGCAAAAGCCTCAAAAAAGCAGCAATGCAGATAATAACTACTGGTAAGAGAATTTTTTGCATATTAGTATTTCTCGATTTTCCACTCTATCGTATCGCCGTTTTTCGTTTCATACGCTGCTGGACCTACCTGTGCCAGATTACCATTCAGGTAAAATGCCCAGTACTCTTGCTTCTTCTCGTCTACTTTTCTCCCGTTAATACCCACGACTAAGCCTGAATTATTTTGTTCTACACCCTTTGCTTTTTGCTTCAAGAGTGATAAGGCATCCTCCCCTGCTTGTCCTTTATACGAAAAGGCGTCAATGTTTTTCTTAGGAGAAACCGTTATGACTTGCGTTTGGCTGGGTTTTTTATGCTGTCTTGTTGCGAGAAACGACCCCAGTCCTAGATTGATAATCAAAACAAAAGAAATAACACCAAGGGAGAGAAAAAGGATATGTTGTCTTGCTCGTTTTGTTTTATTTTCCATAAAAAAACTCCTCTTCCCGAGGAGTTACAGCGTCACAAAACGCTTTTCTTTCCTGCTCGGGAGTCCGCTCAGTGGCGGGTCAACATTGTATAGTTTTCTGACTTTCCCCCTCGATGCTCTGGGAAAATTTATCCTGAGCTTGTCGAAGGACAGTTACGGCATAGCCACAGAATTTCACTGTGTTTGCCTATACAATGGCTTTATTTAACACTCGCTATAAGCACAGCTGTAGCATTTTTTACAACCCTCTTCGTAGGCCAGACTTCCCTCGCCACATTTCGGACAGATATCGAAAAGACTCGTTGTCGATTTCTCCAGAGACAACTTAACACTCGCTATAAGCACAGCTGTAGCATTTTTTACAACCCTCTTCGTAGGCCAGACTTCCCTCGCCACATTTCGGACAGATATCGAAAAGACTCGTTGTCGATTTCTCCAGAGACAACTGTTGCATAACCACCGGCTCTTCTTTCACTGCTTCGCCATTTGCTTTCCCGTTACTTACTCCGTTGCCGTTTGCATGACCATTGGTTGTACCATTTCCATTCGTTAAGGCTGGTCTATCTTCTACCTGACCATTTACTCGGAAACTTGCGTGTTTTGCCAGTACCTTTGCGACAGCATCCGGCAATGATCGAACACGATTTTCCCCAAAGCCGACACTTCGTGCTCCACCGATACCGACTAACTCCTCAACAATCTTTCGCATACGCTCTCTCGTTGAAACAGGACTACTCAGACGAAGAACTAAAGAGATCATTCGCCCTAAGGCATCTGCCATTGCTGCGACATCAGAACCACTTTTTCCGTTCGTAATAAAGACTTCAAATGGTTCTTTCGCGGCATTATGATTGACGGTAACATAGGTTTTACCGATAGGACTCTCTGTTACGTAAGTAACTCCCTCCACCATCATTGGTCGTGGTACAACCGGCGTCAGAGGAACGAGGGCTACTTGCTCTTCTTTCTTTTCTTCTTTTTTCTCCGAAACACGCTCGAAGATTGCCTGACGTGATCCGTCTCGCATGTAGGTAATGCCTTTGCATCCTTGATCGTACGCCAGCATATAGAGCTTCTTAACATCCTCTACCGTATGCGCATTTGGTGCGTTGACTGTTTTTGAGATTGAGGCATCGACATACTTCTGAACCGTGGCTTGCACTCGGACATGATCCTCCGGACTCAGATCATTCGCTGCGACAAAATAGTCTGGCCTACTGTCTTCCGGATGTTTCTTTCTCCAGTCACCATAGAGACTATGATAGACAAGCTGTTTCCCCAGTCGACCCATGTGATAGTACTCAAACTCATAAACCGGTTCTATTCCTGAGGAGACACCGGATAAAAGACTCGTTGTACCGGTCGGCGCTGCCTGAAGAATCATTGAGTTTCTGACGCCATACTTCTTCATCTTGTCTTTGATTGGCTTGGGTAATTGCTTAATGAAGTAGCCCTGCAGATGTTTCTTAATATCAATTCTTGGAAAAGCTCCTTTTTCTTTTGCAATATTCACCGATTCATCATAGGCTGCATCTCTGATCGTTTTGTAGATTTTATCGACGACCTTCTCTGCCTCATCAGATCCATAGCGAAGATGCATCTTAATAAGCGTATCGCCAAGACCCATGGTACCGAGCCCTATGCGGCGCTCCCCTTCAAGCTGCATTTTCTTAATCTCTTCATAGATATACTGATCTGCATCAACGACGTTATCCTGAAAACGAACACCTACCCGAGCATGCTCGGCAAGCGCTTCGTAATCAAAGGTTCCCGCTTTATCGACGGCATAACCTTTGACAAAAGCTGCCAAGTTCAGTGACGCGAGGTTACACACACCCCAGGCAGGTAATCCTTCCTCGCCGCAAGGGTTCACGCAGTTAATTGTATTCCAATACCAATTGTTATACCATTTGTTGTAGCGCTCCATGAAGACTAATCCCGGCTCAGCACTACGCCATGCGCCTTCACAAATAAGATTCCAGAGGTGACGTGCTTTAATGGTCTTGAATTTCGTTACTTTCTTACCTAATTTCAACCAATGATCTAAGATACCGTCCCATTTTTCATCGTATTCCGGATCATCAAGATCTGGGAAAACGAGATCCCAATCGAGATCCTTTTTTACTGCGTCCATGAACTTATCCGAGACACAGACAGAGAGGTTTGCGCCGTTGATACGGGCAAGGTCTTGTTTCACCGTAATAAACTCTTCGATATCGGGATGCCAGTCCCACAGCATGAGCATGAGTGCACCCCGACGAGATCCGCCCTGCTGAATAATGTCATGCGTTGCTAAGGAATACATCTCTGCCCAGTTAATAGGACCTGAGGAAAATCCATTCACTTTCTTTACCCGAGCGCCGCGTGGACGGAGACTTGAGATATTCACACCGACACCGCCACCTCGTGCCATAATTTCAATCATATTTTTGAGGTTATCGAGGATGCCGTCTCGTGAGTCTTGCGGAGATGGAATAACAAAACAGTTATAGAAGGTTACTTCGTAGCCGGTTCCAGCACCCGCTAAAACACGACCTCCGGGAACGAGCTTGAAGTCTTCCATCGCGTTATAGAACGTGTCTTCCCATTTTTTCTGGAGATTTGGTTTTTCGACACTGGCTATTGCTTTCGCAACACGTCGCCACATCGCTGATGGATCTTTTTCGATTGGAGCACCTTTTTTATCTTTTAGAGAATACCGATCTAAGAAAACTTTATCTCGTACCCCTTGTAATTTTACGCTCATAATACCTTTCTTCTATTTCGTGAGTTTTCGAACTTCCTTTTGGAAGTCTTCAACTTCAACGAATCTTTTAAAAACACTTGCGAACCGTATATATGCTACCTTATCGAGCTTTTTTAACCGCACAGCAACAAGCTGCCCGATTCGTTTACTTTCTACTTCAACCGGACCGTTGGAACGAAGCTCTCGCTCGAGTTCCATAACAATACGCTCTATAGCATCAAAAGGAACAGTTGTCTTCTCTGCTGCCTTCAGTATCCCGCCTTTTAATTTATCACGACTGAACTGTTCTCTTTTTCCGTCTTTTTTGATGACAATAAGCGGAGCAATCTCAACTCGTTCATACGTGGTGAATCGCTTTTCGCATCCACTGCACGCTCGTCTTCGTCGTATTGTGTCCGCATCTTCGCTATATCGTGTCTCTACAACTTCTGAGTCTTTACTTCCGCAGTATGGACAATGCATACTAGCTTTCTATATTTAGTGCTTAGACCCATGATATGGCACTACATCTATCGTGTCAATAGCAATTTCTATATCAAAAACTCTCAAGTTTTTTTACACGCACAAAGACAAAAAGAAGCGTTTATAGGTCTATCTGCTGAATAGCTATTGTACCCTAAAACGGTGGAGATTGCTACTTCTTAGCCTCGAGGTCTTTCGCCTTTTTTTGGAGTTCGTGGATATGAGTAAGAAGAGGCTGCCATTCTTTCTGTTGATCCTTTTTCAGTGATTTTCCTTTATTCTTTACGAGTTCTTCATGTTTGTTCAACGAAAGGATAAGTTTCTGCTTCGTATCATTTATCGCCAGGCCTTGACCTCTCGCCTGTCCTAATTGACTCAGCGCTTCCTCGAAGTAATTCTGACCTTTAGAAATCGTTGATTGACCCAAGGCAAACTTCTTTTTCTCAACCAAGGCAAGACCACTTTGCAATCGCTTGTCTGCCTGAAGAATGGAGAACTCAGCTTTTTTCAACGGATCTGCGATGAGAAATGCGATAATCTTATCTCGGGATGCTTTTAATGGATACAGAGGGCTATCAGGAAGTAGTCCGGGGTAAGGAAGCGTGTACTCGACCGCATCTTTCTGCATAGCCGCGGCCATCGTTCCTTCCTGCGTCTCAGCAGCGCTTACTGTAGGTGCCAGAAGAAATAACAATAAGAGAGAGAAAATAGCGAACTTCATCAAGCTCCTCGTATAATACTGCAATCCTTACCGGAGTTCAAGCCTTATATCCGACCGCCTCTAAAACCAGCCGCACACTTTCTGTCGCATTATGTGAGTAGGTATTAACGACAAAGTCATAGTACTTTCGATCCCAGTAAATCCAGTTTTGATCATTCTCAGCATAAAGCCGCCTGAATTTTTCCAGATGCTGTTTCTCACGCTCTTTCACCTCGTGCTTTGCCTCCTCGATAGAAACGCTATCTCGATTTACCAATCGATCAATTCTGATATCTGTCTTATCATTACCCTCCTCATCTTCACAGACAACGAGGATTTTAAAAACCCCCTCGATTCCCTGAGCGTCAAACCCGGCCAGATGCGACTGGATAACGTGCTTTGCCTCCTCACGAAGCATTTTTTTAATCCGTTCCTCGTAGGAGATATCAAAATGATCCGGTCTATTGTTAGATTGGGTAATACTCATTCCCAGCTCATCGTTAATCTTACGGAAAAGTTTCCCTCCGTCAAGCATTTTCCACCCTAATGTGTCGGCAACGTGTGAAGCAAGTGTCGTCGACCCACTCCCTATTCGTCCGGAAACAGTTATATTTCGTATATTTGGTAAATCAATAGGTGTATTCATGTATTAAAAAGTAAGGGCAGAGAAACAATAAGAATATGGCTACTGTGGAGTAGTTGCATTACCACTGACCATTACAACCTCTTCAACCAGTCTATTCGCATAACCGTATTCATTATCATACCAAGCAATCACTTTTACCATATTCCCCCCCACGACATCGGTCAGTGTTAGATCGACGATCGCGGAGTGTGAATCACCGATTATATCACTTGAGACGATCGGGTCGTTAGTAACCGCAAGAATATTCTGCCAGGAAGGGTCCGTGGAAGCCTTACGAAGTACCTCATTCACTTCTTCCTTCGTCGTTTGTTTTTTCAAAAGAAAGGTGAAATCAGAAAGCGATCCGACCGGGACTGGAACTCGAAGTGATAATCCGGAGAATATACCGGTAAGACTGGGAACCGCTTTGGCAGCAGCAGTCGTCGCGCCGGTCGTCGTTGGCACGATATTTAAGCCTGCTGCTCGGGAACGCCGATAGTCTTTATGTCCTCCATCGTGGAGTTTTTGGTCAGATGTATACCCATGGACGGTCGTCATCATCGCCTTCTCTATACCAAATACTTCATCCATAATCTTGGCAACAGGAGCTATACAGTTAGTCGTACACGAAGCATTGCTAATAAGCTGCTCTCCTTTATACTCACCTGCATTCACGCCAAGCACATAGGTTGAAACAGCTTGTCCTGAGCCTGCCGAAGGATCTTTTGCAGGAGCTGAGAGGATAACCCGTTTTGCTCCGGCTGTTAGATGAGCCTGCAGCTGCTCCTGTTTCGTCAGCTTACCGGTACACTCTAAAACGACATCAATTATGAGATCCTTCCAGGGAAGCAAGGTTGCATCTTTTTGCGAGTAAACGACAGCTGCCTTTCCGTCAACGGTAAGTGTGCCTAAAAAATCCGGCTTTGTGGTGTCGGTACTTGGAGTACTACTTATCTCATGCGGAAGCATGCCGTAGACAGAGTCATACTTGAGAAGAAACATCCAACCGTTAAGATCAGTGGAAGAACCGGCGTTGATAGCAACTACCTCTATGCTATCTGCGAAACGTTCGAGGATGACACGGTGAGCGATTCTTCCTATTCTTCCATAACCATTGATCGCAACCCGAATCATACAGAAAGTATATCTTTTATGGAAGATCTTATCAATAGGATACTGCTTCTGCGGATGGGGTACTTCCTACTCCTACTAATAAGCTCTTGAGCGTTAAAAACATCTGCCCCCTTGCTGTATTGACGAGTGGAGATCTTACTGTCATTGGTAGTTCATCCCTCGAGTACTCTACATCTAATAATGGTCTAGGCTGGGTGCCCAGTTCCAGAATATATGCTCTTGCTATATCTCCTGACACACCTACTGCAGTGAGCGCTTCCATTGTCCGATTTTGGACATCTGGCAACTCTAAAAAGAAGGGCCTAAAGTAAGGAAGCATAAACTGGTCAGGATCGCAGGTCATACCTCTCCTAACAAATTCTCTTTCTAACTCATCAAGAGAGTCAACGCACGCAAGTACTTCTGCTACACTACGAATAGCAGCTTGAGGAAGACCTGCTTTTATTAGTAGTAATCTCGGATCCTCAGTAGGTTGATGTTGTGGCTCTCTATCCATCGGGCGGATTATAGCAAGCGTTTACTAGTCTGTAAACTCTTGGGTGAACATTTTTCCGTAGATTCCCCCATCCATCACACCGATACCGACGTGCCCGAAGTCTTTTGAGAGCATGTTTGCCTTATGCCCGGGACTGTTCATTAACCCCTGCATTGCCAGCTCTGTACTTGGGGCCAAAGCCAGATTCTCACCGGCATGAACATAGGTTATCCCCTCCTCCTCCATTCGATCGAAAGGAGACTGCCCTTCAGGATTGTTGTGTGAAAAATAACCTCTTTGAAACATATCTGCCGAGTAGTTACGAGCCAAACTTCGCAGTCTTTCATCTATCGCCAGAGCCGGTAAGCCTACGTTCTTTCGCTCCTCATTGAGCATGGAAAGCATCTGTTTTTCTGCCGCCTCATCGACTGTTGGATCACTGACTGTGAAGTGCAGATTAACACTTTCATCACTCTTCGGTTCGACCGTTAAGAAGCTCAGTGTGTCGTTTAATGCACCTCCGAAAACGCCATTCAGTGTTTTCTCTACCTGCGCAGTATTTGCGACCAATCGTGATCCTATCTTCGAGTGAGTAACGAGTTGCTTTAAGAATGGTGAAGATGGGAGTGAAATAACGACAGTGAGCAGAAATGACAAAATGATAAACGCTGAGGCAAACCCGGGCAGTAAACCTAAAAAATGATTACTCTTTACAAAGAAGTGTCCTATCCTATTTTGATCTCGAAAACGTGGGATTTTATTCACCAAACGACGCAATAGGATATTGAGAACAATCTCAAAGACAAATGCGAGAAGGAAAAAGCCTATTGCGTTGGCAAAACCCTGAGGCAGAGAAAACTGCGCTGCTATAAAGCCGCCCACGATGCTATACGCTTTTAACGCGATGATAAATGAGAGAATAAAGCTAATCAGATCGACAAAAGCCGCCAAAAAACCGAGCACATAGCCTTCGTATGCATAGAATGCCAAAACGAGAAGAATAACGATATCCAGTGATGTTAGTCCGAAAAAAGGCTGTTGAAAAAATTGAGCAATCTGTGAGACATCCAACATGCATGTATTATAAAGGATTGTATTCTGTCCGACTAGTTGATGCCTCGGGCAAAAAATTTGTCAATTCCTTACAGAAGCTGGTATGATGAAGATAATGAAACGCTTAAAGCGTATTATACAGTGGGGTAAAAAAAAGTCTCGAAAGTTTTGGATTGTCTTGATTCCTCTTGTTATCTTTGCAGGCATATTTTATTATTTTATCCTCAAAGATCTTCCTTCTCCGACCAGACTACAGAGTAGTTCGCTGCCGCAGTCGACTCAGATTCTTGACCGTAACGGGGCGCAGCTCTACACTATCTACTCCCAGAAAAACCAAACCTTCATCCCTTTAAAAAAAATTCCTCGTGAGATGCAACAGGCGACAATTGCTATCGAAGATAAAGATTTTTACCATCATGGCGCGATCGATCTTCGTGGTATTATTCGTGCCTTCTACTCTATTATGGTACATAAAGAACTCCAGGGTGGCTCTACCCTAACCCAGCAACTTGTCAAAACGAGTCTTTTGACACCTGAGAGAACTGTTCAGAGAAAAATAAAAGAAGTCATCGAAGCCTTTGCAACAGAAGCGCTGTACTCAAAAGACCAAATTCTTGAGATGTACTTGAACCAAATTCCCTATGGAGGAACAGCGTATGGGGTTGAAGCAGCGGCACAGACGTATTTTGGGAAGAAAGCAGAAAAGCTAACGCTCTCAGAAGCGGCACTGCTCGCCGGATTACCTGAAGCGCCTACCATCAACTCACCCTACGGCATTCACCCTGAACGAGCGAAAAGACGACAGGAAGAGATCCTACGAAAGATGCAAGAACAGGGCTACATCACGACGAAACAGCGTGATCAAGCGATAAAAGAACCGCTTCAGTATCAAAAATTGACGAATAAAATCGAGGCACCCCACTTCGTACTCTACGTCAAAGATCTACTCGTTAAAAAGTACGGTCTCCAGACCGTCGAGCAAGGAGGATTACGAGTCATTACCAGCCTTGATCTCCCTACCCAAACATTCGTCCAGGATACGGTAGCAAGTGAAGTCGCGAAACTGAAGAATTCTCATGTCTCAAACGGAGCAAGTCTGGTTACCAATCCTGGGACCGGTGAAATCCTGGCCATGGTCGGCAGTACTGATTACTTCAATACTGATAACGACGGCAACGTGAATGTAACGATCGCCAGACGTCAGCCGGGATCATCGATAAAACCGATTAACTATGCTGTCGGACTGATGAAGGGTTACTCCGCAGCCACGCCGTTTATTGATCAACCAATCTGTTTCCCAAGTCCCGGCCAGCCTCCCTACTGTCCGAAAAACTATGACGGAAAGTTTCGAGGCGTCGTTCAGATGCGTTTTGCCCTCGGAAACTCGTTGAATATTCCAGCCGTTGAGATGCTGAAGTTAAATAGCGTTGATGCGATGATCGCCACCGCTTCAGCCATGGGTATCACTACCTTTACCGATAGAAGTCGGTACGGCCTCTCCCTCACCCTCGGTGGCGGTGAAGTCATGATGACCGATATGGCGACTGCCTTTGGTGTTTTTGCCAATCAGGGGTATCGAGTCGACCTTCATCCTCTACTGAAAGTAACCAATGCGCAAGGAAAAGTGCTTGAAGAGTATAAACCGCCAGCGAGTCCTATCTTTGGTAAGAAAGTACTCCCCGCTGGTGTCGCATTCATTATCTCTCATATCCTCCTTGATAATAATGCGCGGCAAGATGCCTTTGGCTCCAACTCCGAACTTCGCATTGGCAATTTGCCGGTATCGGTAAAAACCGGAACGACGAATGACTACCGAGATAACTGGACGATTGGCTATACCAGCAATTATCTCGTCGCGACCTGGGTCGGCAATAACGATAATACTGTCATGACAGGCATTGTCTCAGGTGTCACTGGTGCTGCTCCGATCTGGCATAAAATCATGAGTCATGTGCTTGAAGGAAAGAAAGTATCCTGGCCACGCCAACCATTTGATGTTATCGGAAAATCTGTCTGTAACACCTCAGGCCTGCTCCCTGCAGCAGGCGATAATCGCTGTGGTATGCGCTTTGAGTATTTTATAAAAGGGACAGAGCCGAAAAAATCTGAACAAACACGCCAAAAAGTGCTGATAGACAAAGGGACGAATGATCTTGCCAAGCCTGGACAGACAGAGAATGTAGAAGAACGAGAGGAAATTATCGTAACTGATCCTTTGAATAATCGTTACTGTCTCTCCTGTCCACACCCTAGCCCAACGCCAAAACCTTAGATTCCTCCTTTTCAATAGCTACTTGCTTTTAGTATAATCGAGCCGACTTTAGCCCACAGCCCAAAGCTTACTCAGCGTGTTCTCTGTCCTATCAAATGTATGCATGTACTCGTGCAATGTATTTATGTACTAACAGTTCTTCTTCTTGCCGTCTTTGATGCGATCGGCTATCTTTTCGAACTACTAAATCAAGCAGGTACCTACCTCTTCGCAGCAGTACGAAAAACGAAAAAACATCTTGTGACAAGCCTCGCACAAGTAAAACGGACACTCTTGCCGAAAAAACGTAAGCGGAAAAAACAAGCCCCCCAGAAAATACTGATACGAGAAAAGAAGCAGAAGAAAACCTCCAGTTTTTCCTTTCTCTTTAAGCTGAAGTACTTTTTTATCGGTACCATTTTTTCTCTTCTCTTCATTTTCTTTCCCCTCGTTGCGCTGCTTTTCTTACAGGATCTTCCGAATCCGAAAGAACTCACCCTTCGACAAATCCCCCAAACAACCAAAATCTATGATAGGCATGGAAAACTGCTTGATCAGATCTATGCCTCACAAAATCGAACGATGATTCGTCTCTCAGATATTCCCCCATCACTCAAGAATGCGACACTTGCTATTGAAGACAAAAACTTCTACAAGCACCCGGGCTTTGATCTTCCTTCAATCATTCGCGCTTTGCGAGAGAACATCTCAGGACGAAGTTTCCAAGGAGGGTCAACGCTGACACAACAGTTGATCAAATCATCCATGCTGACGCCGGAACCGACTATTGTCCGAAAGGGGAAAGAAATTATTCTTGCCTTCTGGGCCGAACGTCTCTACACAAAAAATCAAATTCTTGAGATGTACTTTAACCAAGTTCCCTATGGAGGCACTGCCTGGGGAGTGGAAGCGGCTTCTGAGCTCTACTTTGCGAAAAAAGTAAATGATCTCACGCTTGGAGAAAGCACCTTTTTAGCCGGTATTACTGCTGCTCCAACAACGTACTCGCCGTATGGCCCGAATCCGTTTCTGTGGAAGAAACGACAGAAAGAAGTACTTAATCGTATGGTATCTCTTGGCTATATCAACAAAAAACAAGCACAAGAAGCCTCCCAAGAAGAGCTCACCTTTCGTCCACAACGAACGACCTTCTATGCTCCCCATTTCGTCGAGTATGTAAAACAACTCTTAGTCGATAAGTACGGCATCACCATGGTTGAACGCGGTGGTCTCCAGGTAACAACCAGTCTTGACTACCCGTTGCAAGAAACGGCGCAGAAAATTGTCGCTGATGAAGTAGGGAAAAGTGCTTACTTGAACCTTACCAATGGTGCAAGCCTGGTGACAAATCCGGGGAATGGCGATATTCTGGCTATGGTCGGCAGCAGAGAGTTCACCGATCCGAATGGCGGCAACGTGAATGTCACGACCTCACTTCGCCAACCTGGTTCATCCATTAAGATTGTCACCTATAGTGCAGCTCTCTCAAATGGCCTGACGGCTGCATCAATGCTTGATGACACGCCGATTACCTACAGCATTCCCGGTGGTACCCCTTATACACCGGTGAATTATGATGGTAGATCCTATGGTCGCATTCCACTTCGAGCAGCTTTTGCAAACTCGCTGAATATCCCCGCCGTGAAGACGCTTAATCAAATAGGTATCCCAACAATGGTCTCCACGGCACGCGATATGGGTATCACAAGCTGGGGAGACCCTGATCAGTACGGTCTCTCCATCACACTGGGAGCGGCTGAGGTAAAAATGACTGATATGGCAACCGTTTTCGGTACTATCGCAAATGAGGGGAGAAGAATTACCCTCAATCCTATCTTGAAAGTCACCGACTATAAAGGAACTGTCATTGAGGAGAAGCATCCGCAAGAAGGACGTCGAGCATTGAGCACCGGCGTTGCTTTTATCATTGCCGACATTCTCGCAGACAACGCGGCTCGTTCACTCGCTTTTGGCCCCAACTCTATCCTACAGATCCCAGGACACAGAGTCTCCGTAAAGACAGGGACGACTGATAATAAGCGCGATAACTGGACGATTGGATTTACTCCCGAATACCTTGTTGCAGTCTGGGTAGGAAATAATGATAACTCGCCGATGAGTCAAAGCCTCGCCTCCGGAATAACCGGCGCAGCACCGATTTGGCATAGGATTATGACAGAGCTTCTGAAAAATACGCAAGATAAGCCTCTAGCTATCCCGGCAGATATTACAACGAAGCCTTGCTTTGGAGGAAAAACGGAGTACTTTCTCAAAGGAACAGAGAACACTGCCAGCTGCCAGGGGGGTTCATTTTTACGGACTACTCCCCGCCGTTAGCAGAAAGCAATTTTTGCAGTATCTGAAACTGTGTTTCCGGTTCTCCTTTGACGAAAAGAAAGTTCGTTGAGACAAAACGACTAGCCCCTGCAGAAAACGCTTGCCTAATCGTCAGGTCATTGATACCGCCATCCACTGCTATCGGAATTTCTGTCTTCTCGGAGAGGAGACGAACCTTCTCAAGGCACTCCGGCATGAACTGTTGATGAGAAAAACCTGCATTGACAGTCATAATTAAAATCCCGTCCAGATCAATCTCAGGAACGGTAATTGCATCAATCGGCGTCTTTGCATCGACAGCAAGCATCGCTTCACCAAGTTCTTGCGCCTTACTGACAAATGCCGCTTGATCGCTCATGTGCTCTACATGACCGATGAAACGACGGAACCCGGCATCGGCAAAGGATTGCAGGTACTCTATCGGCTCATGAACCATCATATGCAACTCGAGAAAAAAGGTATCTTTATATTTGGCAAATGGCTTGGGATCAAGATAGGAAGTATTTGGGGCGAACTTACCATCAAGTAAATCGATATGGATTGCTTTGGCAAATGGCTTGGCAAGTGCTAGTCTCTCCTCAACAGGAGCCCACTCTTTTTCAAGAATACCGGGGAGAATTTCAGGAATACGACTTGTACTACTCATATATGACTCGAAACCTAACTAACTACTATAAACTAGTTACTGATAACTCGTTATTCGTTTACTTCTCAGATTGCTCAATATACTTTATCTTCTCTATCCTTCGGCTGTGACGTTCTTCCCCAGAGAAAGCTGTCGTTAAAAAAAGAACGGCTAACTTCTCCATCTGTTCTTGATTAACAAATGCACCGCCGAACGAGAGCATATTGGCATCATTATGCTCACGAGCTAACCGGACATTTTCCTCGTTTACCGCCAGTCCACATCGTATTCCCTTTACTTTATTTGCCACTATCAACTCTCCTGTTCCCGACTTACCGAAGACAAATCCGAAACTCCCTGGAGTTTTTGCCACATCCTTGGCAGCTTTTCCGCAAAAATCCGGGTAATCGTCTTCTTTATCATAGGAATGCGCTCCATCATCAACTACTTCATACCCCTTCTGTGTAAGAAACTGTTTCAGATGTTCTTTCAGTTCAAAACCGGCGTGGTCTGTTCCCAAATATATTTTCATCGTCCGTGTACTCCTTATTATATACGTTCAGGTTTTGGCGCCTTATCCGATTTCGCCATACGAAGTATCTGTTCTTCGGTAACAAGCCCTTCATGAGCACTGGCATTACTGATCACCGAGGAGGCGCTACAGGTTCCCCATAGCATTGCATCGGAAAGTGATGCTTTTTTCAGTATGGCTGCCAGAAAACCGCTGACATAGGCATCACCAGCACCGGTCTTCTCAATTACGGTTGTCGGGTAATTGCCAAGTTTTATGGTTTCTCCAGTACCATCCTGTGCATACGATCCTTCTTTCCCGTCGGTAACGACAACGGTCTGTGGCCCCATCTTCTTCAAAAGCGATACTAACGTTTTTGGATCGGCGTCCTCTTTCTGGGTGATCTCTTGTGCTTCTTGTTTATTCACAAACAGAATCGCTGTGTCTGGTAAGATATGCTTGAATGTGGAAACACCGGCGGCGAACTGCGTCGGCCCGGGGTTAAAAACTAACTGTGCTTTTGTTTTTTTGGCATGAGTTACCGCTCCTGCGTATGCAGCTTCCCAGGCTTGACCGAGCGAACCAAGATAGACAAAGGTTGTTGAAACGGCATCGAGGAGAAAAGTATTTTCCCGTTTCACCAGCGAGGTAAAGAGCGTTCGATCGCTTAAAAAATTTATCCCCACGGTAAAAGAAGTCTGGCCTTCTGTTATTTTGAGATTGGAAAGATCGACATGTTCTTGCTGTAAGGTAGTAAGGATTCTCTGGGCAAATTCATCAGTGCCTACCTCGGCACATACGGTCGTTTTGAACCCAAGCCTACTGAGTCCAATAGCTACGCGACAAGCACCACCACCTATGGAGAATTGACTATGCTTGGTAAGCAGTTTTTCTCCTGCACGAATACACAACTCGCCATTTTCGAGACGATAATGAGGATCCTGATCTTGTAAGGTAAGGAGTGCATCGACAACGGCATTGCCGACACACAGTACATCAACGGTCATGTGTCTTACTTTCCGATAATAACGAGCGCATCCGCCGACTCGTTTGCGGAAAGATCAGATGAGGACTCCCCTACGGTGTGGCTCCCTGAAAGATCTTTCTTTAAGAGGGGCAGATACTTCGATTTACTGCTCTTTACTTTTATTATGACATTTTGGTAATCAAATGTGTCAGCATTTCCTGTCGAGACAACATTATAGCCAAGGGCTTTGAGATCATCTGAAATACCACCCGCGGCACCTTTAACGCCACTACCATTTTGGACTGCAATAGATAACGTTGCTCTATCAAGCCCGGTTGCTTTATCAACACTACTTCCCGTGCTCCCTGCCGTGGGTTTTGGTGTGACCGTTGTTTTAGCAGGAGTAGGGGTTGTTTTCGATGACTTTTCAGGTGTTGGGGTCACGTCAGATGTAGGAGTCGGTGTTTCACTCGGTTCAATAATAGTCGTTGGCGCGGGAGTAGGAGTCACGTTACCATTATTACTATTACCTAGAAAGCGAGAGCCGGCAAAAATTGCAACACCAAGAAGAATAAGAACGATCGCAAGATACGTCAAGAGACGTGGTCGTTTGGCAGATTTCTGAAATGATTTTCCGACATCGGGGAAGGCTGTGTCATCCATATTGCGGCAGGATTCTCCTATTGAGCAGAGAGCAGTGTACCACACTTTTTCTTACTCGTAAAGGAGAATTTTGCTATAATAGAAAGATGCCCAAACGATTCCTCCACGTCTTATGCGGTCTCTTCATCAGTTTGCTCTTCCTGTTCGTTTTTGCTGTTCCGGCTCCGGCGGATGAGCTAGATGATATCAATAAACAGCTAGCGGAGCTGAGTGAAGCACTCAATAAATCTGTTGCTGCGACCAAACCGCTTGAATCACAGTTGCAGAGCTTGCAAAAACAAGTCGATCAGATCAAGCTACGCGTCAACACCATTGATGCCGATGTTGCAGTAAAGAAAAAAGAGATCGACGCTAGCTATAAAACACTCGCCAAGAAACAAGAAGTATTAAATAAAACAGTTCGTGATTACTACATGAAAAGTTATGCCAACTCACCCTTCCTCATCTTTCTTTCCTCATCCTCTGCCTCTGACTTGACCCAGACACTCGTCTACCAAAAAATTACCGCCGATAAAGATAAAGCGATCATTACCAATATTGCCCTTTCTATTACCGGTTTGGAGGAGAGAGAGCGAGCACTCAAGAGTGAGCAAACGCGTCTTCTTGCAGCAAAGACAAGCCTGGATGAACAGAGTAGTAAGCTGGATCAAATCGTCAAAGGGGCGAAATCCTACCAACAAGAAGTATCGGGTAAAATTGCTGCTCTGTCGGCAAAGCAGCAAGAAATCTTAAGCGCTCGCTCGGGAAGTTTTACCGCAACCATCGGCGATAGCGACTTGGCAGATGACTATAACGCCTCGATCAAAGGGTTCCGAGAAGCAGCCCCTGCCGGATCATTTGCTGCCTTCTCCTTTGGCGCACATACGCATCGTAAAGGATTGAGTCAGTATGGCGCACGAGGACGAGCACAGTCTGGACAAGATGCAAAGACGATCCTGAAAGCCTACTACGGGAAAGAGCCTGTCAGTAAAGATACGGGAGGAACGATTAAGGTTTCAGGCTTTGGGGAGATGGACTTTGAAGGCAGATATCTCCTGGGTATAGCCGAGATGCCGTCCACCTGGCACCCAGAAGCATTAAAAGCCCAAGCGATCGCAGCGAGAACATATGCCTATCGCTACAAAGCAGAAGGAAAAGAAATTTGTACGAGTGAAGCCTGCCAAGTATATAACGATGGTAAAGCAGCAAACTCTCCTGACGCATGGAAACAAGCAGTTGAAGCAACGCGTGGACAAGTCTTAGAAGATGTCGTTACCTACTATGCCTCAACACACGGCGGTTTTGCTTCCCCTATCGGGTGGGATACGACCGATGGTCAAGGCGGAGGAAACTTTATTGAGAAAGCATATGACAAGATAGGCGGATCCCCCTGGCTTTATAAAGCATGGTATACAAAAGGATATAGCTCATCGTCAGATAAGTGCGGACGAAGCAGCCCATGGCTCACAGGCGAAGAAATGGCTGATATTGTGAATGCCGCTATCGCACTTCGAACCGGCGGCATTGACACCTCACGAATCACCCCTGTGACGACGTCTTGCTGGGGAGGCAATCCCTACAGTATGGACGAACTTCGTAACCTTGTTTCGGGCAACGGAGGCATATCTTCTGCTTCGAGTGTCTCTGTATCCCAAGGCAACGGAACGACAAGTAATGTGACGATCAATGGCATTTCGTTCAGTGGTGAAGACTTTAAACGGGCGTTTAATTTACGCGCGCCTGGCTACCTCTCGATTCCTCAAAATGGCTTCGCCTTCTTTAACATCGAGAAGAAATAGCTTGCATTTTTGATACTCAACCCTGGTTGTGCTACACTTCAGCTGTTATGCCTAAATCCACCTTACCGAAGACGGGGAAAATGGGAATACTCAGCACCTTCACCGTTGAGCCTGAAGGTGTTACCTTTGAAAATCAAGAAGAGGGCGAAAGTATTATCCTTGTTTTACGACGAGACTTTATAACAAATGTTCCGTGGATCACAACGACATTGTTTCTCCTCATCGTCCCACTTCTTGTTCCTCTCCTCTTTTCTTTTTCTGATTTTTTCTTCTTCGTCTCATTACCGGACACCTACCTTACTGTTTTCCTCGGTTTATACTATCTTATTGTCCTCGGCTATGCATTTCTCAATTTCGTCTCGTGGTTTTATAATGTTGGTATTGTTACAAATCTGCGAGTCATTGATGTTGATATCCATAACTTTATGAGTAAAAATGTTGCGGCGACGAGTATTGACGGTATTGTGGATGTTGAGTATTCCCAAGCAGGCTTTCTACAAAACACCTTTGACTTTGGCAATATCCTTATGCAGACAGAAGGTATCAAAGCAAACTTTGAGTTTTTATCGGTACCCCGACCGGCAACAGTGGCAGATATCATCAGCGATCTCATCTCGGAAGGGAAACATAAGAAATAATGGATATTACACAGCTTCTGCAAGATCTACAGCTCGAGAGTATCGGTAAAGGCATAACGCTTTTTTTTCTCTTTTTCTTTTTGCTGACAGTTTTTGTTATTTTTAGTAGTCTTCGATCGCTCAATCGTGTTATCTATATTAAACAATCTGCGTCCTCTCTTCTCATCCAAGGCATTGCTATTGTCTATGTTTTCCTTGCAATTTCACTTTTTATCCTAGCACTTGCTATACTGTAAGCAATGCCTGCCACAACCGGCCCGTTTGGAAAAATTGTTTCGACAACGTCGAGCACACGCTGGTCACATACCTACTGTGCAGGTGGCCTCTATGCTGTTCTTTCCCTTACCGGTCCTGCCGAAAGTGAGATCAGTCAGCACGGAAAAGATATTATCAACTATCTTGAGGCGGAATTCTTCACACTGGAGGAAAAAAATCTGGGAGGCATTAAAGGGGCAATTGTTCAGAGTATCGCAGAACTTCCTAAGGATATCTCCCTCTCATTTTCTGTCGCATTTATTAAAGAAACGATTCTTTATCTCTTCATCGTCGGAGGAGGAAGCGTCTTTCTGAAAAGAGAAAGTACCCTCGGAACGCTCCTGACAAAAACAGCCACTGATGACGCTATTGAAGACAGAACCGTTACCGCTCTCTCAGGCTATCTTCATGATCATGACATTATTATCATAGAAAGTGAGAGCTGCCAGGAAATCCTCACCCTACAAAAAATATCAACCGCTCTTGTCAGTGAGGACGTAGAGAAAGCTGCTGAAACCCTCAGCCCTGTAGTAGCAGATAAAGAGGATGGCGCAGCGGCTGCGCTCCTTATTCTGCATAAAGCCCCGCCGAAGACAGCTGTTGAAGGTATTATTAAGCCTGCGGAAGAACCCACTCCTTCGGCCAAGAAATCTCATCATTCTCACAACACGCCGCAAGAAGAGCATCCGGTGATACATCATGAAACGACAACACAGCACCCTTCCTCTTCGCCTCATGCAATACCGGAAGAAGAGATAGCTGTTCATCCAGAACATGAACAAGCCAAAGTATCTCCTTTTGCGCTTGTGATGAAGTTCTTACCGAAAAAATTCCCCTCGCTTCCCGGCTTTCGTCTCTCGCACAAAAAAAAGATTATCTTGAGTGTTGCCGTCATTCTCCTTTTGGTCTTAGGTGGAAGCATTCTCTTAACCGTACAAAATAAAGAATCTGCGAAGCAGCAATTGCTCTTTAAAGATATCTCAGAGCGAGCTCAACGAGACTATGACGAAGGCATCGGTCTTCAAAGTCTGAATAAAAGCCTCGCTCAAGAAGATTTTCTCAAAGCGAAAAAAACGCTTGAAGAAGGAAGAAAACAATTTAAGCCAGGATCCAAAGAAGAGAAAGATATAGCAGCTCTTTTAGAAAAAGTGAATAATGAGCTTGGTGGAGCAACGGGGTCACAACAAGCTGCATTTACAAAGACAGGCGATGATACCTCTCCTCTTTTGAAAACGGCAAAGGCAGAAGCACCGCTTGCAATCACCCGAGATGAAAACACGGTGTTTTATCTCACAAGCGATGGTGTCTTTAAAGTTCCGGATGGTGAAAAAGCAGAACGAGTTATTAAGAATGACGATGACTGGAAGGACGCTGTGGGTATCGGCACATTCTCGGGAAACATCTATGTGCTTGATCGAACAGAAGGAATTCTCAAATTCGTCAGCACCTCCGATGGCTATGCAAAAACGACCTACTTTAAAAAAGATGAACCTGATCTGAAAACAGCCGTCTCGATGGCAATCGACAGCTCTGTCTGGATTCTTCTCGAAAACGGTACGGTGCTGAAATATACCAGAGGTGCCAAAGATGCATTCTCGTTAAACACCTCCCAGTCTCCTCTTGCCGGTCCGAAGCGTATCGTAACCGATGCAGATACCGAAAATCTCTATATTCTCGATCCGAAAGGAAAACAAATCGTTCGATTTACGAAAAACGGGACGCTTGATAAAGTCTACGGAGCATCTATCGTGGCAAATGGAAAAGAGATGGATATTCATGAAGGAGATAATAAACTTTTTGTCCTCTCAGACGGCACCATCTACGAACTTGGGCTATAGAAAGCACTTGCAAACTAATAGGCACCACACGTCAAAGCTCGACTTGACCGCCTCTTTTCAGTAGATTACAGATATGCAAAGTGACATGCCGAAATTACCACTCAATCATCAGATAGCCACCAAGACGAGCTTTATTCAAGTTGCAACGTCTAACATAGCAGAGAATAACGAAAAATCATACCCCTTAACAAACGCAGAAGATTTTGGTGGTTATTGGACCATTTCTAGAGGAACGGGTGGGACAACCGTAAGCAGCACAGCAGTCCCTTTTACAGGAACGGCAGGAGGCTCACTAGTAAGTGGATCTACCCAACCTATGACGCTAAATTATGTGCCAACAGATGGCGTTATTCCTACTCAAGAAATGGAGAGATTACAAGACGCTAGAAATATGGAGCTTGCAATAGTACTAGATAAAACTGCAAAGAAACCCTAGGCCTTTATTTTTAAACAAGCCGCTTGTTTCGAAATGCGAACCCAGAACTGCTTTTCAAGTAGTCTTCAAACTTAACAGCTTTTTCTTTAGAAGCAAAGCCTGCATAGAATACAAGAGCTACAGGTCTTAGATTTTTTGTTGAAGAAACTGTTCCCTCTTTATGTGCTTTTAAACGGTTTTTTAAATCTGCAGAGGAGCCATGATAATAAGACTTATCTTTTAATTGAAGGATATAGACATAATACACATATTCAGTATAGAGTCCCACTACGCATAAAGCTACGCGGGACACACTTCGCTGCTGTATCTGATGAGCTGGAGTAAACTTGTGGCTTGCCACGCGAAGCCCCACATTGCGTTAGCTTTGTGGGGCGAAGTGTGGAGATGTCCGGATGTGATCCGGAGTCCGAATATTCCTATTAAAAACATCTACAAGCGTAGTCGATTATTACATGTCGTATCTGTATGTTCCAATCGACAGGAATACAGATACCAAGGTTTATCAAAAACAAGAGAAGAGAAAACCATCCTCTTCCCTCTTTTTCTCAACTGTATTTCTGCCTCCATAATCCCGCTGAGAAAAGATCATAGAGACATAGACTAAAGTTTAAGCACTAAGTGCGTAAGCTGGTCTAAAGTTCATCCCCTGGAGTGATCCAAGGAAAGAACCTGTGCTAACGTTTTCGTCGTCAGCTATTATTTTGAGTCTGTTTTACGACTACTCCTCAAAGTCGGCTTGCAGTTGTTAATGAGCAATAAATCGTCGAATCAAATCATCCCCCTACGCGTTTTGAAGATTGTCTTCAAAATTCGCTAGCGAATGACTTATCCTCGCTGGTTTGCCTTCAGCGCTGCTTCTACTTCGCGGTCTCGTTCGCGGCGCTTGAGAGCTTCTCGTTTATCAAATTGCTTTTTCGGCTTCGCCAAGGCCAGTTCAGCCTTAATGTAGTGCCTCGTAGTATACACTGAGATAGGCACAATTGTCAACTTTTCACCCTCCATTTTACTCTTCAAAGAGAAGATCTCACGCTTGTGTAAGAGTAATTTTCGTGTTCGTTTTTCATCGTACCCGTCAGGCCTGGCATATTTGTACGGAAAGACCTTCGCATTGACCAGATAGGCCTCTGTGCCGGTAATACGCACGAAGCTCCCCGTGAGATCGGCATGGCCTAAGCGTACTGCTTTTACCTCAGCTCCCGTGAGGTTAATCCCAGCCTCGAAACGTTCTCGTATCTCAAAATCATAAAATGCCTTTTTATTCGCTATTTTCATAAGAATCTCCACCCGTATGATACTAGAGGAAGGCCAGATTGTAAAATCCTTAGAATCTTATAGTATTGACATTTGACAGAGGTATGCTATAATCCCCCGAATACTATGGCTTTAAGCGAATCACGACTTATCCATGGCCCCCGCTTTACCCACGATAGAACTGGTGACGTACGAGCTTTACTTACTGACGTCGATAAAACACTTCTTCCTAATGAATCCCTTGGAAACCCTACTGAAAGAGTAACACAGGCACTCCGTGCTGCATCAGAAATTGTTCCTACCGGACTTGCTACAGCCAGACAGCCGCAAAAAGCTAAATACCTTATTGAGCATCTTGGATTGAGTGGCCTCTCTATTTTGAGTAATGGAGCACAAATTTATAATGGTGAAACAGGCGTAATCGTTATCGAGCGCAGCCTTCCCCAAGATACAACAATGACGCTTGCTCTCGAACTCCAGAATCGCAACATTACCCACTGGGTACAAGATGATGGTGTTGATCATCGATGGAATGCAGGAAGTACTGTTGCACGAAGGAGTAGGATGACTACTGAAGGACTTGGTAGCTACCTACGACCAGTCGATATTCGAGATAAAAGCGCTGGACAAGAACAGGTCAATAACTATAAACCAACAAAACCATTTGTTCTGGTAGCGCATGATATTACCGCAGAACAGGTTATAGATATTGAAGAAATGGTCCGAGCCTATGATGATCAAGGCTTTACCGCTTTTGTAGCTCACGAACACGATAAACCGGACGGAATAAAAACCTTTGAGGTATTTATCACCCATAAAAAAACAAATAAACGAGACGCAATGAATGAGGTTGCAGAAATGCAGAGAGTACCTCTGGAGGACACTATGGCGATGGGAGATGGACCGAATGACACAGTATTAGTCGTCAACGCGGGTATTGGCGTCGCAGTAGAAAATGCTGTTGATGCCACAAAAAAAGCTGCCGTCTATATAGCCCCAAGTCAAGAAAATGATGGTGCTGCAGATGCTATTGAAGAGCTTATCCTCATTCCTCACCGAAAAGCTGCATAAGTATTACTGGCCGTGAGCCAGGGCCAGACCGAAGACTTTCTTTGCTCCATAATGTTTCAAAACTCCTGCCGCTTCACGAAGCGTCGCTCCTGAAGTCACAATATCATCCACCAGAAATACCGTCTTACCTTGTATAAATGGTTCCAACTTCTTTTGAAGACTAAGAGCTCCTCTGATATTTCGTTTCCGTTCCTCTCTATCCTTCCCTACCTGTGACTCTGTATGCTTTACTCTCTTCAATCCGTCAAGAAAATGAAGCTGCGTTTTCTTTGCTACTCCCTTTGCCAGAAGTGCTGCTTGGTTATATCCACGCGATCGGAATTTCGCTCCGGAGAGTGGGATAGGCATGATCAGAGCATCCTTACTGACATGTCGGTAAAATGCTTCGCTCTGAATAAACCCTTCATAGAAAAGATCGATAAGAACTCCTCGTATATCTGTTATGTGTGGTTGGAATTTAAAAACAAAGAGTAGTCGCTTCACGATTCCGGTATAAACAAGGCAAGAAAAAATACCATCGATACTGTACTTTGTCGTACAAACAGGATGCGTCATCCCTTGCATCGCTGATCTATTACAGATAAAGCAAATCCTCGTATCATCAAAATGGATTTTCGCAAAACAGCTCGCACAGACATATGATCCGAACTTCTTACACTGAATACAACGTTTGGGGAAGAAAAGATCCAGAAGCAGACTCATGGTTTGAGTGTAGCAGAAGGTGCTATAATCTACGGACATAACTAGCAACTAGTATCTAGTTACTGGTAACTAATTTTCAGGAGGCGTCTCATAGTGGCCCATTGAGAGGGTTTGCTAAATCCTTGAGTCGTAAGGCTCGCGTGGGTTCGACTCCCACCGCCTCCGCCTTCGGTCGCCATAGCTTTAGCGACGGCGACCTTCGCTTAGAAAGGTTCTTGGGAATTCCAATGAACATATTGTCATCCTTGGGCGACCTACGGCGGACAAAATCCGCCAAGTAAACCGAGAGGGGTTGTAAATGTATTACGTTTATCTATTATCATGTTCTGATGGTAAACCGTATACTGGCTGCACCGATAATCTTAAAGATAGGATTATTCGTCATCAAAAAGGCTACGTGCAAGCAACAAAAGAAAGACTTCCGATAAAACTTATTTGTTATTTTGCATTTACCAGCAAATACACTGCCTTTAATTTCGAGAAATATCTTAAGTCAGGTTCTGGGCGATCGTTTATAAAGAAACATGGCTTTGTCAGTTAAACTTTTACCCTAATCTAGTCAACTCGTTGTGAAAACTGTACAATATTGTCGTGGAGACACAATCAAAACGCATTGATCAACTCGACGGTCTTCGCGGCATCGCCATTCTGCTTGTCGTCCTAAACCACCTTCGGCTCACCCCTCTCTATACACTTCTACCGGAATCCCTTCAGCCGGTACTCGGTTCTTTACTTAATAGCGGAAAAATCGGCGTCAGTATCTTATTTCTCTTAACCGGCTTTCTGATGGCGACTATTCATCCGCACGTACCATCAAAACTCGCCTTCTGGCAGAAACGCTATACCAGAATCTTCCCAGCCTTTGTCAGTATGTGTCTTGCTCTTTCCCTTATTCGATTTTTTTGGACATCCCTTACACCCGTGACTGCCACGGCTATCGTCCTTGGTGTCACTATCTTCGGAGGAGTTCTGTGGAAAATACTTTTACACCTGAAGCACCGAGCAGGTATTGGAAAGGGTTTATTTTTCCTCTTTCTTGGCATTCAAACGCTTACCATTCTTGGCTACATCTTTGTTCTCTCGCGTGTCTCATCGGCCGTTTTTTACCTTGTCTGGCCGAAATGGTTACAGTCGCTCATCTTTCTGGTCGTGAATAGCACCGTCGCCTTACCGTTTGGGAATTATGTACCCCAACTCGACGGAGCATACTGGAGTATTGTCACTGAGGTATTGTTTTACCTTTTTTTCCCAATACTGTTTCTCCCGATCGTAGGCTTTATCGTAAAAAAAGGTTCCTTTCTGTTAGGAGCAGCCTCCACGATTATGACAATACCATTTTTTTATGGGCTTTCTTTGTTATTTTCCTCCATCTTGGGTTTTCAAGTACTTGAGATTTATCTCGCTGTCTACTTCGCATTTGGTGTCGCACTCGGCCTCATCTATCAGTCAGAAACAATAAAACGTTTCCAGTCTAAAATAGAGCGTATCCCTTCCCTCCTGCTTATCCTCTTTTGTCTCGTTATTGCTCTAGGGATGCCATATTTCCGACAGATACTGTCACTGCCGCCAAGGCTAGATACACTTTCGTGGTCTCTTCCTCTTGCACTACTCATGCTCATAACCATAGGAAAACACAATGGTTGGATACGCTTTTTACGTTTTCCTCCGTTGATGTGGATTGGTCGATTAAGCTATGCTCTCTACCTTACGCATACGATTGCCATCGAGATGTTTGTGCTCAAATCCGGCGATCCGAAAACGATTGAAACGATGATCCATGTTGGGTTACAAGCGATCGGTGTCATGACTCTGTTGAGTCTTGTTCTTCACTACTTCTTGGAAGTTCCGTATTTCAGCCGAAAGATCCCCTCAAAAGCGACTGCAAAAGTAGCTACCCTTGACTGGACTCTGAAAGGCTATAGAAAAACGATGGTACTCGGAACAGCTGCTTTCTTACTGCTTGTCTGGCTAGGCTTCCGAATCCCCGTCGCTTTGACGAGTAAGGTTGTGAACCACGTTGATCGCTCTATTCCTCCTCTCTCTGTTATTACAACCAAGCCAATAACACTCGATTTTACCGGTCAACAACCAAATCTTGGCATGATTCTTTTTCACATAAAGCCACTGACTGATAGTGAGCTCAAAAAACTGCAGGTTAAGCGAGGAGGAGAAACAGAAGAAGCACTCCTGGTCGATGTGATAAACGAAAAAGGTACAAAACTGACGACGAATCGCTATCCTCTGTACCAGATGTATGACGCACCATTTCAACCGGTAGGACTACCTCTTGATGCACAGTCGGAAGGAAAACCTTTACAAGCAAGACTGTACCTTTCCGGTCCGAGAGTCAGTCAGGTGATTGCCTTTGTAAATACCGACGTGACATTTCGCAGCGTCTACTTTTATGACAAGAAGACCTTACTCACCAACCCCGTACTTCTCATCAGTACGCTTTTTGATAAAGCCACACAGTCATTTATGGAACGTGGAGCACTCATCGTGCTGCTGTTCTGTGGGCCGTTACTTGTAGTACTACTTCTCCCCCTCTTTTTCCGGAAGAAAAAAACCTCTAAGTAAGGAGAAATACTGCACCGAGGATCAAGAAAGCAACTCCTGAGATCTTATGAAGCAGTTCAGGCTGAACTGACTTGAGCAAAAACTTTCCTGCATAGATTGCTGTGACTGAAAGCAGAAAAAGTGCTGCCAGTGTACCGGCAAGCACAAGAAACATTGGGTACTTTGTCGCGAAAAGAGCTGCTGCGATCTGCGTCTTATCTCCCCACTCAGAAAGAAAAATAGCCATAAATCCCATGAAGAATGCCTGTTTATGAGACGTGCTCGTTTTCTGCTCCTCTCCTTTTTCCCGTAACGTCTTTATGCCGAAGAGAAAAAACCCTAACGCAGCGACTATTTTTATTACCTCCCCTGGAATAACCGTGGTTATGAATGAACCGAAGAGGATAGCAACACCATCGACAATACAAAACGCCAGAAAACTTCCGAGAAGCATCTGGAAATGATGTTTTGTTTTCACCGAAAGAAAGATGAGACTCAGCTGACTCTTATCTAGTAACTCAGCAAGCAGAATGGAAGCAAAGGGGATAAGAAAACCGGACGTCATAGGTATATTCTATCGTTTTTACGAATGAGTAGATAGAGTGGAGCCTGGCGGAGGGAGGGAGATTCGAACTCCCGGTCACCTTACGGCGACATCCGCTTTCCAAGCGAACGCACTAGGCCACTATGCGATCCCTCCATATTTCCTGTCCTTACTGCGGAGGAGGCGAGATTCGAACTCGCGGTCCCTTGCGGGACGGCGGTTTAGTAAACCGCTGCACTCGACCACTATGCGACTCCTCCAGGAACAACTAGTAACTAGTCACTAGATACTACTAATTAGTTTTCTCGCCTCTATCCATACCTCTTTGTCTGATGGATAGGTCAGACGATCTGCTACTTTCTCCACAGGAAGCCATTCAACAGCCTCCATCTCATCATCATGTTTGGTGATATCTCCTGAGAGATACTCCATGAGATAGTAGTAGACTGTCTTTTTACGCTTTTCCCCACTCATCATGTACCAGTAGGTTACGGGAGAGAGGGGTTCGACTATCTTTGCAACAACTCCTGTTTCCTCCTCTACCTCTCGTACTGCTGTCTCTTCTCTACTCTCCCCTTTAATCTGATCACCGATCAAACCCTTTGGGAAAACCCACCCATGATGCTGTGAGTGTTGTGAAACAAGAACCTCGACCATTTTCCCCTCTTCATGCTTGAGAACAATGCCTCCTGCAGAAAATTCAAATATCATACATCCCTTTCTTTCGTACTGCTGTTGAACCGGAGTGTACCCCTGGCGGGAATCGAACCCGCATATCAGGATCCGGAATCCTACGGTTTATCCATTAGCCTACAGGGGCTCATTCTTGCGGACAGTGTCCGCCGAAGCCCGCCCAGCCAAAATATGTTCGTTTCATCGCAGCTTTCTTGAAGGACGGAATTCCGCCTTCGCTAAAGCTACGTCGGGCAAAGGCGGAGGGTACAGGATTCGAACCTGTGTAGGGATTGCTCCCTCGAGTTTTCGAAACTCGTGCAATTGGCCGCTATGCGAACCCTCCCTATTTTAACGACCTTACTAATAATTTGTTTATGCTTCGAAAACCCCATCCGCTTTTTAAGTACACTTCTCTCTGTTTAGCATCTATTTTATCAATGAATGCTTCATAGAAGAGTAACTGATACGGTCGCTTATGTTTAGTCGCTACACTTAGGCCTTTGTTGTGCTCAGAGAAACGATTTTTTAAGTCCTGCGTGTATCCTATATACAAACTTTTATCTTTAGTGCTCCGAAGGATGTATACGTAATACATGGGCGAGACGTACAAATTATAAATAATTTTACGTCTCAGCAACGTAAAAATCTCAGATTTTGTACGTTGCGTTCCCGAGAGGATTCGAACCTCCGACCTTAACGTCCGCAACGTCACGCTCTATCCAACTGAGCTACGGGAACAGATGGCCATATTGTAGCCGATTGACCCTTTCGAAGCAAATAAAACGACGCTGCTATGCAGCCTTGTCCAGAGGAAACGTCTTGCCTAACCAATCTCCTGCTTTCTCAAGAGAGGTGGGTTTGACATACTCACGGTACGGGAGGTACGGGAGAAGGACCGATTTTACATGGTCTTTCGTCATTTCACCAAGGACGATCGTCAACTCTCCTGGGAAATAGCTCTTTGTTCGAAGATGAAGCACCTCGCTACCATGAATCTTCTTAAAGTAAAAGTCGTAGAGCTCCTGCCAAAGAAAGAAATGATCCTCTACTCGAATGCCTTCGGTACTTACTTTATAGTGAAAGTTATGCGGAGGCACGGTGTTTAATGCATAGGTCATAAAAACGACAGCGATAACAAGCAGCATCAACATATACTGAGAGAAAAGAAAGAGAATGACGAGCACTGCAAGCATGATAATGAAGATATTGGCGAAATACTCTTTGCCTTTTTTCTGAAAAGGTCGTCCAGGCGCTGACCAGGTAAGGAGCGTGCGTACTTCATGCCGCGAGTTAGTAAAATTGCCGGTTTCTCTTGGTGACTGTTGGTCGTCTGGGGGCATACTTGTACTGTAACTTATTCCATCGTTTGAGTCAAGAAAATAGTATACTCATCAATACTATTTATCATGCTTCTTTTAAGGAGCTTTGGGTTACCAAAACCAATTACTTG
>Ga0080064_1001965_pt1 | contig 37831 bp, 33 predicted proteins | sample Subgrocontami54m_FD_69260 | JGI IMG/M metagenome (GOLD analysis project Ga0080064, IMG submission 69260) | Subsurface groundwater microbial communities from S. Glens Falls, New York, USA - GMW46 contaminated, 5.4 m (SPADES assembly) (version 2) ...
GGGGGGGCGCGGGCGCCCGGCGCGACGGGGGGCGGGGGGGGCCCCGGGCGTTCCAGGGGGGGCGGGGGGTGGGGCCCCCCTCCCCCGGGTCGCCCCCCCTCTCGGGCGGACCCCCCCCTTTTTTCCCCCCGCCGATAGCACGGTGGCCGTGAGGGTCCAGTGCAGAGACGAGGGAACCGTCGCCATCGAGGTCAGCAATCTCGGCGATGGGATCCCACCGGAAGAGCTGGCCCACGTGTTCGAGCCGCTCTTTCGAACGGAGCTAGCCCACAAGCGTGCCGTGCAAGGGCCTGGGATCGGATTGGCCCTGGTGCGACGCATCGCCGAGCTTCATGGCGGGCGCGCGACGGCGGAAAGCTCACTCGGGCTGGGAGCGACGTTCCGCGTCGTTCTTCCAATAAAAGGTCACTTCGACGGCCATCGCGGCGCTGAGCACGGCAGGCGAGCAGGAGATACTCCGGCTAAGGAGTGATCGACGACGGGTCGTGCACGACGACCCTGTTGCGGCCGCCTCGCTTCGCCTCGTAGAGGGCCTCGTCCGCCAGCTTCACTAGCGTCTCTGCCACGAAGTCCGTCTTGGGATCCGCGATCGCGATGCCGGTGCTCATCGTGAGGACCTTGAGCGGGGGGTTGCCCTCATGCGGAATGGCACGAGCGCTCAGCGCCTCGCGCATGCGGTTCATCGCAATGGTGGCTCCCTGGGCGTCCTGAGCCGGCAACAGGACGAGGAACTCCTCCCCGCCGTAACGGTAGGCGCGGTCTCCCGTCCGGCACTGTTCGGCGAGGACCTGGGCGACGATCCGAAGCGCCTCATCCCCGGCAGGGTGCCCGTACGCGTCGTTGAACTGTTTGAAGTGGTCCACGTCGCACATCGCCACAGCGTATTGGAATCCGTAGCGCTCTACGTGGCTCCGCGCAGCCCCGAGGTCTTCCCAGAGCCGCAGTCTGTTCGCCAGGCCCGTCAGCGGATCCGTGCGGGCGCTCTCGCCTAACGCGCGGTTGAGCTTCTCGAGCTCTGCGTTCTGGCCAGCCAATCGGCGATGTAGAGCCATGACCCGTCCGGCGGCCAGGAGTCGCGCCCGCAGCTCCTCGGGATCGAATGGCTTGCCGAGATAATCGTCGGCGCCCGCTTCCATTCCCGTCATGAAGTGCGCTTTGTCGTCGAGCGCGGTGAGCAGGATGAAGTAGGTGTACGTCGCAGAATCGTGCTCTCGAACCCGCTGGCAGAGCTCGATGCCATCCATCCCGGGCATCATCCAGTCGCTGATCAGGACGTCGACGTCGTCTTCCTGGAAAGCCTCCCACGCGGTGGCGCCATCCACGGCCACGCGGCACTGGTGTCCGTTTTGCTCAACGGAGCGTTGGAGGACGCGTCGTGAGATGGCGTCGTCCTCCGCGATGAGGACCTTCAGCTTTTCCATCGCTGCTCCTCGACGGGGAAGGTTGCTTGCGCCCCGGCCTTCTCCAACGGGAGCCACTGCACGAGTACCGCCTCGAGCTCGTCTGGTCGCACCGGCTTTGAAACGTAGTCGTCCATGCCAGCCTCGAGGCACCGTTCGCGGTCGCCCTCCATCGCGCCCGCGGTCATGGCGACGATGATGGTGTGGCGTGTCGATCCCTCGCGTTTCCGCACGAGGCCGGTCGCCTCGTACCCGTCCATCTCGGGCATCTGGCAGTCCATGAAGACCAGCGGGTAGGGGATGCGCTCGATGGCATCCAGCACCTCCTGGCCGTTGGCGACCACATCGGCCCGGTACCCGAGCTTCTCGATCATCCGCACGGCCACTCGCTGATTCACCGCGTTGTCCTCGGCGACCAGCACGCGGAGGCCACCGACAGGCGAGTAACGGGCCGGCGCCACGGGTACGGTGATCTCGACCGACGTATCGGAGGCACGGCTCATCACCGCTGCAAGCGTGTCGTAGAGCTGCGACTGGCGCACGGGCTTGCTCAGACACGCGGCGATGCCCGCGGCCTCGGTCTCGGGACTCTGCCCCCGCTGACTCGTCGACGTGAGTAGGACTAGGCGCGTCTTCGAGATGGCCGGGTCGTTCTTGATCGCGTGGGCGAGCATCAAGCCATCCATCCCCGGCATCTGCATGTCCACGATGGCGAGATCGTATGGCGCGGCTGAAGAGGCGGCACGCAGGCGCTCCAGCGCTTCAGCTCCGCCTGGGACAGACTGGTTTAGCATCCCCCAAGAGTCGAGCTGGTGCTCCAGAATTGTCCGGTTCGTCGCGTTGTCGTCCACGATCAAGACACGCAGCGCCTGAAGGTCTCGATCGGCCTCCGGCTTCGGTGGTCGCGGTGCGGACTCCGCTTCGAGCTGCAGCCGCGTGGTGAACCAAAACGTGCTGCCCCGGCCAGGCTCGCTCTGGACGCCGATCTGTCCACCCATGAGCTCGGCGAGCTGGCGCGAGATGGCGAGGCCGAGGCCTGTTCCACCGTACTTGCGAGTCGTCGAGGCGTCGATCTGGGTGAACGCGTGAAAGAGCCGTTGCTGCTCGGCGGCGGGGATGCCTATCCCCGTGTCCTGCACCTCGAACCGGATCATTGCCGCGTCGGAGGATGCTTCCACGCGTCTGATGCGCAGTGTCACCTCCCCGCGATCGGTGAACTTTATGGCGTTCCCGAGCAGATTTGTGAGGATCTGGCGCAGTCGACCGGGATCTCCGCGCACGGAGCTCGGAACGTCTTGGGGGAACATGTAGGCGAGCTCGAGGCCCTTCGCGTGCGCCGCTTCCGCAAGGAGCTCGGCGACCTCTTCCACCATGCGGCGCAAGTCGAACCGAACGCTCTCGACCTCCAGGCGACCTGCCTCGATCTTCGAGAAGTCAAGGATGTCGTTGATGATCGTAAGGAGGGATTCACCGGATGATCTCACGGCCTCGGCGAACTCGCGTTGCTCGGCGTTGAGCGGTGTGTCGAGAAGCAACCCGGTCATGCCGATCACGCCGTTCATCGGTGTACGGATCTCGTGGCTCATCGTTGCGAGAAATGCGCTCTTTGCCTCCGTGGCTTGGATGAGCGCACGGTTGCTCTCCTCCAGTCCCGCTCGGGCCTCTTGCTCACGGACGAGCAGCGCGGCGCGTTCCTCTTCGAGGCGTTTTCGCGGGGTGATGTCTGAGAATGTGACCACCGCCCCCACGATGCGCCCACGCTCTCTGATTGGCGCCGTCGCGTACTCAACGGGGAAAAACGTGCCGTCTTTGCGCCGCAGCTCAGCGTCTGAACCACTGGTGCTCGTGGCGCGGGTTCGCGAAACCACGAGCATTCGTTCGCCAGGAGCCTCGTGGACGGCTGGGAAGATCTCTCGCTCGTGGCGTCCGACCAGTTCATCGCTCTTCCATCCTAAGAGGGAGGCCGCGGCTGGGTTCGCAAAGGTGACGTTCCCTTCCCCATTGACGCCGTAGATGCCATCACCCGCGGACGAAAGCATGAGCTCCGACTGAGCACGTACCGCCTCGTTCAGGCGCCAGCTAATGATTCCGGCGACGCTCGCCGCCAGCACGAATCCGCCGTGGATGAAGGCCCATTTCCAAGGGTTGGCCCAGGCGTCTGGATGGCTGTAGACCGCCTGCGGAGCAATTGTGCCCATGACCCCGTGATGCAGCGCGATGTAGGCGACGGCGACGAGGAACGGCCACCAATCCTGGTAAAGGGTGATGACGGCCAGCATGACGAAGAAATGGAAGTGCAGCTCGATGATGCCACCCGACAGGTGCACGAGGACGGCGGACGCCGTGAGAAGTCCCAAACTGGCCATGGTGGCACGCAGTCGGCGCCCGAGGCGGGACGAGGTTGCCAGCGCCGCGGCAGCCGCCACGGCTCCCCCTTCGACTAGACTGTGCGCCGGACCAAATCCGGACGCCAGGCCATACAAGGGAACCACGAGGGCGTGGAGCCACAGAAGGATCAGGATGCCCCGATGTCTGCGCCGCCAGACGTCGCTCGGAAGTGGGCGTCCTTCGGGAAGGAACTCGCGAATGCGCTCGAGAATGGAGGCCAGGCCGGTCGTGGCGCTCGTGGATGACCGGTGTTTCACGGCTGCTGCCATACGGTTCAGCCCCTATCGCCGGCTGTTTATGCGTGTATGGACTGTACTACTAATCATCATGATCGACCGATAGCGCCATCTCTTTAGTGACCTATGTGTCGGTGAGCGCGCCTAGCCGCGGGCGTCGCGGCCTACCAACTATGGCGTGCAGCGAGAGCCCAACCGTCACGAGGGCTGCGACGATCAGGTACAGCACAGTGTAGCTCCCAGTGTGGTCGATGAGGGCCGCCAGGGCGAGCGGCACGATTGCGTTGCTCAGCCCCTGCAAGAGCTGGCCCGTCCCGATGATGGCGCCGATCTCCTTCCGCCCGAAGTACTCGGGCCAGATCTGCAGTTGCAGCACGAGGTTGCCTCCGAGACCCAGCCCGAGGACTCCCGCGCCAATGAACGCCCAAACCTCACCCTGCGCAAAGGCGAGCAGCAGGCTCGAAGCGAGCAGGATGCAGCCCCAGACGATCACGATCCTGCGCACGCTCCGGAGGCGACTGATGACCGGCGACCAGAAGAAGAGTCGAGACAGCACCTGCATGGCGCTCACCGTACTGATCGCCGTCGCCGCCACAGACGGCTCCATACCCTTGCTGCTCAGGTACGAGAACATGAACACGATCGAGACGTTCGGCGCGAGAAGGATGAGCGACATCCCCGCGGCAACCATCCAGAAGGCGGGGCTGCGCGCCGCCTCACGAGCTGTCCACTCTTCACTCGTCGGGGTCGCGACAATAGCGGGACGTGGCTCGGAAGGAGCCGCGGGCTCCGTCTCTGGCGTGTCTCCATCGGCGTGGAGCCCAATGTCCTCCGGTCGCCGCCGGACGACGAAGAGCGCGGGGATCAGCCCGAGCACGAGGCACACGACGCCGAGTCCGACCCAGCCCGTGCGCCATCCAAGGCCGGTCACCAGTAGGGTGACCAGGGGTGGAAGCACGAAGTTCGCGATGGGTGGACCCATGGCGGCCGCGCTGTAGGCGGCGCCTCGCCGACGCACGAACCAGTTGGCGATCATCACCCCGGGAAGCACGCTCTGCAGGGCCGAGCGGGCCGCGCCGATCATGATCCCAAACGCCAAGTAGAACTGCCACGGGTGATCCACGAACCCGCACGCGGCCAGCGCGATGCCCATGCAGATCACGCTCAGGAGGAAGGTCAGTCGTGGACCGCGGCGGTCCACGATGCGCCCGAGCACTGGAGCGATGAGCGCGGAGGTGATCGAGCTGAGGCTCGAGGCGACGACGATGGTGCTCCGAGACCACCCGAGGTCGGCGCTCATCGCAGGCAGGAAGATGCTGAAGGTGAATCCGCCGGTGCTCGCCTGCAAGAAGAGGCTGATGAAGGCGGCGCCCGCGACGTACCACCCGTAAAACGGGCGACGGAGTCGCGCCAGAGCTCCGCCTCCTGCCAAGAGCCGTCTGCGTCTCGTTAGTTCGTCCAGCCCCACTCGTGGATGTTCCAGGTGTAGCCGCGCTGCGCAACCGGGCGGGCGACTGGGCCCGTGAGACCCTGACGAACCGCGATGAACTCGATGTTGTAGGAGAGCGGCACCGCCGGCAGCTCGTCCGACAGGAGCTTGAGTGCGCTCAGCGTCAGGTCTATGCGCTCGGCCTCATTCAGGTTGGTTGTCGCGGCTCGGAAGAGTCGGTCCAGCTCCGTGTTGGACCAACATCCACGATTGTTGCCCTGGTAGCGTCGCTCCGGCGTGGGGCACTGATCGGTCGTGAACTCCTGGATCCCTTCGGGGATGAGCATGTTCCGCACGGTCAGGAACGACATACCTGGGAATAGCGCGGTCGTCTCCGCGGTGACGGCGGCCTGGGTCGGCGCATACTGCGACACGTCCATCCCAAGCTGCCCGAGATCGTGGGCGATGACTTCCATCTCGGTCACGTTGTCTGAGACGATGCTCGTCCAGTATGCGGTGACGAACTGCTCGCCCTGATCGTTCACGAGAGCGTCGCCTCGCCGCGACCAGCCCGCCTCCTGAAGGAGGGACAGCGCCCGCGTCCGGTCGAACGGGTACTTGCTGACGACTTGCTGCGCCCGACTGAACATCGGGTCCGTCGGGCTCACGAGGGTGTCGGCCGCGCCCGAGCCGCCGCCCGAAATGTAGGCGGCGAGGCCCGCGCGATCGATGCCGTGCGCGATAGCGCGGCGGACTCGCGGATCGAGCAGCGCCGCGGGGCTAGCCACCTCGGGCCGCTGCTGTACCCAGAACTGACGGAGCACTGCTGGGTTCTCGAGGACGCGGCCGGCGCCGGAGCGGCTCCATTCCTGCTTGATCGCGAGTCCGCTCTGGGTGTTCAGCGTCTGTCCCGAGGTGAAGTCGATCGAGCCGGCCAGCACCTGCGCCAGCGCGGCGTTCTGGTCTGGCACCACCTGGAATACGACTTCGTCCGCTTTCGGGCGTCCCATGAAGTACTGATCGAAGGCTTGGTACCGAGTGAGGATGCCCGGCTGTATCTCCGCGACCCGGAACGGGCCCGTGCCGACGTACGCCGGGGTGGTCCAGATCGAGGAGCTCTGGAAGGCAACCTTGTCGCCCTCGTCATAGAGTGCGCCAACTGCCTTCTGGGGCAAAGGCTCCATCTCGCCCGTGATGAGACGGTTGGCGCGCAAGTAGACCTGCTTCCAATGAATGACGAACGTCTTGTCGTCGAGCGCGTCGATCTTGTCGATCCGCGTCTCGACGGCGCGCTGATAGACCGCGATGTCCGGATCCTGAAAGACCCGCAACGCGAACACGAAATCGTTGCTCGTGATCGGCTCACCGTTGTGCCAGACCGCGTTCGGACGGACCTTCCACGTGGTGGCCATACTGCCGTCGGCATTCACCGTCCACGTTCCTGCCTCCTGTGACGGCGTCTCCGCTGCCAAAAGCGGCCGGTTTGCCCCCTGCTCGTCGAGGATGGAGAGCGGGCTGTTCACCATGAACCGTGTGTCGTACCGGAACGAGCCGGCCTCACTGGCGTCGAGCTTCGTGGAGAAGTGCGGGGTGTCGGATCCGACGGCGATGACGACGCGCGCGGGCCGAGGAGCTGCGCCGCTCGAGTTGGATCGTGAGTCCGAGCCGGTAGGCGTGCTCGGCCCAGCGCAGGCAACGACCGTGAGGGTCATGAAAAGTGATATGGCCCGAATTCCAAGCATCGTTCGTCGTCCCGAAGTCACCATTCCCGTCACACCTCCGACGCGTATCATAGCTGTTCCATGGTCGCTTCATCGCGATGAGCGGGAGGTTGGGGATGAGCGAGTCACCGCTAGAGGGCAAGGTCGCGATCGTCACCGGCGCGGCGAGCACCATCGGCCTTGGGCGCGCCATGACCCTGGCACTGGTCCGTGCCGGCGCCCGCGTCGCGATGATGGACGTCGATCCCATAGCGCTCGAAGAGAGCGCTGCTGTCGCGCGCGAGATCGGCGGACCGAAGTGCATTGTCACGATCGTGGGTGACGTGACCGACCCCGCCGATGCGGAGCGCGTGGTGCGCGACACCGTTGGCGAGCTCGGCGGCTTCCACATTCTGCTGAACAACGCGGGCATCAACCCATTGATCCGCGAGAACCCGCCGAGCCCAACCTTCTCGCAGATAGCGACCGATGTTTGGACCAAGACTATGGCCGTGAACATCAACGGGCCGTTCTTCATGGCCAGAGCCGCGGTTGGCTACTTGATGAACCAGCGGTGGGGGCGAATCATCGGCGTCACCACGAGCCTCGACACGATGATTCGCGCCGCGCCCTATGGCCCCTCCAAAGCCGCCCACGAGGCGCTCGTCGCCATCATCGCTCGCGAGGTGGAAGGCTCTGGCGTGACGGCGAACGTGCTCATTCCAGGCGGAGCCGTTCGCACGAACATGACGGCCGACCGGTGGATCGACAACATGCTGGAGCCGGAGGTCATGCAGAAGCCAGTGGTTTGGCTCGCCTCCGGTGCGTCGGATTGGGTGAATGGGCGGCGAATCATCGCCCAGTTCTGGGATGAAGAGCTGCCGATCGAGGAGCGTTTGGAAAAGGCGGCGGCACCCGCTGGCTGGCCTCAGCTCGCCAGGCGGAGTCCCGCCCAGCCCTGATGTGGCGCGCTTCTGTCTTCTTGAACGCGGCCGGTCGAGGCCACTACACTACGCGAGCGCAGGGGGCCGACCTACGCCTCTGCGACCCTGGAGCTCGCCACCTTGGAACAGATCGCGCGCAATGCGCTCGTTTCCTTGCTTTTTGCCGTGCTCGGTTTTGCCCTCTTGTTCGCAGGGTACCGAGTCTTCGATCTCCTCACGCCAACTGACCTCGATAAGCGCATCTTCGAGGAAGGCAACCTCGCGGCGGCGATCGTTGCCGGGGCGTTCATGCTTGCCCTCGCCATCGTAGTGCACGCCGCTATTGCTTAAGCTAGCGTAACTGTCCAGATAGCGTGAGGACATCCCCTCGATGGCGCGGGACACAAGACATGGGGTCCTTCACGAAGAAGAACCCCAACATGTTGGTCGGGCCGGGGCGATTTGAACGCCCGACCATCCCGACCAGGTCACCTCGTGGCCCTCGGAGGTCAAGCAGTGCTCGCCTGACTGGGCGGCGACGATGCGACGACCCCAATTGCCCGCAGCAACCCGCAAGTGACCGTTGGGGTAGAGGTCGGGCCTGTCGCCGTGCGCCCTCGCAAAGATGGCGCTCACGAGCGATGTGCCATCCGTGGTGTCCATCGACGACTCCCAGAACATCATCCCCGCGCCACGCTGCAGCAGTAGCTCCGTCTTCTGCTGCATGGTCGGGATGCCATTGTAGCAGACGTACGAGTCATTCATGGTGGCGCAGTCCTGGTAGGCATTCGCCGGGTTGGCCGCCACGGCGTCACGATACGAGATGTACCCGGGTTGAGCGTAGAATGGCGCCCCCAGCACGGTCTTCGAGGCCGGCAGCCCGCGGCTCTGCCAGTAATCCAGGTTCGCGACCGCATACGCATACGAGGCGTGGGGTGTCTCGCCCTCATAGGACATGATGTTCAGGAAGTCCACATAGCCGAACACCGCGCTCTGCACGCCATCGCCGTACCAGCCGTCCGCCGCCACTGCCGCCGTCAGCAGCTTGCCGCGGCTGTGCATGGCGCCGGCCAGAGCACTCATCAGGTTGGTGTAATTACTCTCCGTGGCCCCCGGATCCGGGTATTCCCAGTCGATGTCCAGACCGTCCAGGCTGTAGGTGTTCACCAGGGCGATGAGGTTGTTCACGAAGGTCGTGCGCGCGGTCGGGCTCGCTGCCAGGAGCTCGAAGCCGGTGTCGTTGCCGTCGTTCCAGCCGCCGACGGAGATCAACACCTTGACGCCACGGGTGTGCGCTGCCCTCACGAGCTGGCTCAGCTTGGCGGGGTTGTCCAGCGGCTGTAGGCTGCCGTCGCCGCTGTCACTGGGCACGACGAAGGCGTAGTTGACGTGGGAAAGCCTGTCCAGCTGCAACTCCCCCACCGTCCCCTGCCAGGAAGGCAGGTAGGCGATGATCTTGAAATCGGCGGCCGCCGCCGTACCCTCGGCGAAAGGCGGGACCAGAAAAAGAGCGAGAAAAGCCCCGACGATCCAATGAGAGGGATTCATCTTTCCTCTGCGCATCGTGCCCCCAGAAACCATTCAATGACCACGGGACGCGTCGGACCGATCTCAGGTGTCCGTTTCAACGAGGATGCGACGCCACCTCGGACCGGTAGTGGTCGACGACCCGCCAGGGCAGGAAGCCTTCCTCGGCAAGGATGACGGCCGCCTCCTCGATGCAGGTGGCGTACCGCTCTGTAGTGAACGCCTCCCCGACGCTCAGAAGACCCAAACGTCGCCATGCCCCTTCGACCGATTCCCGCTCATCCTGCACCCCGTTTCCGTTCATGTCTACCAACATATCGTGCCAGTCCAGAGGCTCCAGGCCCGCCCCGTCGAAGCGAGCGAACGTCGTCGTCTGCGATGCCTGGATCTCGTCGCGTTCGTCCGCTGGGAACGGGTAGTGGACCCCGAGCGGACAGGCGATCTCCGGGAGGGCGACGGGTAGGCCTTGGACGCCGTCCACTCCGTCAGCGCGCGATGGCGGCGGCACGACACCCGCCTCGACCCACTCGTCCAGCATGTCGATCACCGCCTCCATGAGACCGCCCAGGTCCAATGACTCGGCCCTCCCAAAGCCGTGGCCAACGTCGACGTGGCTAACGCCGGCCACTTCGTACACGCGATGTCTATCGCCGAGCCCCTTCTCCAGTAGCAGACGCGCATTTTCGCGCTTGAGAACCAAGAAGGAATCCACCAGGTAGAGCCCATGACTGATATCGATCTGCGGCGCGAAGTTGGCCCGGTCGCGCGGGCTGCGCAGCAATACGTCCTCATCGCCCCTGAAGAGTACGGGTAAGGGGAACCCGCCCCCCGCGTCATCGATCAGAAAACCGTCGACGATGCGCGTGCCATCCCGGTCGAGGTTGGCCTCGGGTACGTAGTTCATCAGGCGCCCGGTTTGCCCACCCCCGGAGAAGCCGTAGAAATAAGTGCGCCTCGGCGCTTCACCCAGCCGCTCCTCGACGAATCGCTGCGCGTACCTGGTGAGCGCCAGCTCGAGAGTGGCGTGGTCATTGAGCGTCCGCCTTACGATAGTGCCATCGTCCAATTGAACCGTCGTCACCGGTGTCGGCTGTGCGTTGTCCTTTCGGATCCACGCCACCGCATACCCCTTGTCCACCATCAACGCGGCGTATTGGTTGCGGCTCATCAGCGGGTTAAAGTTTGCTTGCGGGTCTCGCGGCGCCAGCTCGCGTATCGGAAGGTTGGGCCCGGTCCCGTGTTGCACAATCCAGAGCTTGCCGTTCCAGGTCGACCTCGATTCTGGATAGAGCACCGTCATGCCGCTGCGCTCCGCGGGGTCGAGCGTCGCCACGCCGTGGGAGACCGGCCCGTATGCCCTCGGGCGCAGCAAAAACGGCCGCTCTGGCTGAATGGGGAGCGGCTGTCCGAACCAGAGCTCAGGGGCATCCGTGAGCACCTCGGCGCCACCGGCACGCCCGGGACTGTCCAGCAGGATGCAACCTTCGACCTGCCCGCTGGAGGCGATATTGACTTCCCGATACGGATCGCCGTGTACATTGGCGATGGTCCGCTCGGAGAGTACGTCCCCCTCGAGGGAGTCCAGGATGTTGCTGATCAGCGTCTGCGGCGGTGGTAACACGCACCCTTCCGTCTGCAACTCTGCCGGCGCGGACCCTGCTGTGCCAACAAACCCGACGGGCAGCGTCAACAGGACAGCGATCAGCAGCGCGCCGGTCCGCGCTTGGCGCCAGGAAGCTACAGCGCGAATCGATGCGAAATGTCGCGGGACCATGTCGTTCCTCCTGGACATGCTGGACGGCCGTCCCACTCAAACCACCTCCAGGTTGTGCTTGCGCCCCAACTCCTTGAGTACTTCCGGATCCAGCCCGGCGTAGTCAACACCCAGGGTCGCCGCCAACTCCTGGCGCTCGAAGAAGTATTGTTCCATCCCCGATGGTGAGAAGATCTGGAGGAAGCGAGCAGGCTCATTGCCGTCGTTGCCGAAGCTGTGGACAATGCCCCGTGGAACGAGCACGAACGAGCTAGACGGTGCTAGCACACTTTGCCCGGCGATTCGAAAAGTCAGCTCCCCACTGAGGACATACCAGGCTTCTTCTTCGGCGTGGTGGATGTGAGGCTCGATCCAGGCTCCCGGCGGCACTGACTCGTTGACTCGGACGATGTAGGCGCCGCGGGTCTCAGACGCCTCGGCCTTGAGTAGCGAAGGGCCACTCTTCCTGCCTTCTCCCGGCATTCGGATAACAAACTCCTGTATCACGGCGACCTCCCTCGACGGTGGATCTTAGGTCCTAATTCGACAAACACACAGCAACTCAGCCCTTGACGTCCCACTCGTGGCTGTTCCAGCCGGTCCGGCCACTGCCGGCGGGCTTGACGTTCTCCACGCGACTCGCCACTGCGATAACCGCAGGCCGGTAGTAGATCCCGGCCACCACGACCAGGTTGGCGACGTGGGAGAGGATCTCGCCCAACACCTGGGTCCGCTCTGGCATCGGCACGGTCCGGCGATACCGTTCCACGAGCGCGTCGAGCTCTGGATTCATGTACCGGCTCAAGTTTTCCGGCGCCGGCACGCGGAAGTTGTTGTCCGGCAGTCGCGCCCGGGAGCTGTGGAGGCCGACGATGCCCGCTTCGTCTCGGCCGTTGGTCCGGACCTGGAACGCCGGAAACGTTGCCCGAGCCTCGAGACTCTCGACCTGGTCAGGTCGCAGAACCGGAGTGTCGGCGGCGAGGCCGAGGCGACGCCACTGGTCTCGAATGACCTCTGCTGCCTGGACATGTTCGTCCAGCGGCGTGCTGCGTAGCTCGATATGCAGGGGGGCATCCGCGGAGTCGCGGTAGACGCCATCCGAGCCCTTGCGATAACCCAATTCCTCGATCATCTCGGCGGCGCGGCGCGGATCGTAGTCATAGCGCGGGAGTCGCGCCTCGATCTCCTGGTACTGGGGCTGGTCGGGACTCATGAAGCTATGGGGAACCGGTGACAGCCCCGCCGCGAGGGTGTCCACCATCGCCTGACGGTCCATGGCGTGGAGAAGGGCGCGGCGGAAGCGAACGTCCGCGACCACCGCCGGCTGGGGATTGACGAACTGCGGGAACAGGGCGACCCATCCGTCGCCCATGGAGCTGAACGTGACCGCCCCGTCCCGCCACCGTTCACGAATCTGGACGCCACTGTCGATCGACTCGATCACCGGCGCCATGTCGACGGCCCCGGCCAGCAGGTTCGCCATCAGGGCGCTAGCGTCGGGAATGATCTTGACGTGGATCTCATCGACTTGCGGTCGCCCCAGAACGTAGTCGGGCACGGCTTCGAGCACGATCTCGACGCCGGGAGCCCAGTGGCGCACCCGGAACGGGCCGGCGCCCACATAGTCTTCGGCCCAGAAGGAGAGCTGCAGGAAGCTCGCCGGGTCGCCCCGGGAGGCCTCCTCGAGCCGGTGCCGGGGGAGGGGGCTGGCCAGCGTATAACCGAACAGCCGGTCGGCTTCGATGAATGGCTCCTTCCACCACACCGTAACCGTCCGCGCGTCCACGACGACTACTTCTTGAATCGCTGCGTAGGCCGGATTGCCGAACGAGGGCAGATCTCGCCCGACTTGCAGGGTAAAGAGGAGATCGTCCGTCGTGAGCGGAACGCCGTCATGCCAGCGAGCGCCGGAGCGGATGGTCCAGGTGGCCTCCATTCGCCCATCGGAATGGAGCGTCCAGAGGCCGTTCTCGAGTGATGGGACGGCCTCTGCGAGCACCGGCCGGAGCACCCGCTGATCGTCCTGGATGCTGAGCCCTGGATTGACCAGCGGGTTCATCGCTGCGTACGTCGGGCCCGCACCTGGCTGGAGTTGGGGCGGACCCGGGATTGCCATGACGATCCGCCTGGTCGCCCCACGCCCGCCTGGGGCCGATGGGTCTGGCGCCGTACCCGGACTCGAAGGCACCGGGCCGGCGCAGCCCGCCACAAGTACCATCACCAGCGCAAGAAGCAAGCGCCGCCACGGCATCCCGAGCTTGTTCACCGCGCACCGCCTTACCATGGTTGATCCCACCCCACGCAGTCGCCATAAAGTCGCCTCAATCGGCGGCCTCTCCGACACGACCAGTATGGGGTGCTACTCGCGGCCAGGGCATCGTCAGAACCTGCCCTTTTTTCGAGGGCAACGTGCGGCTCTGAGAGCGCGGGGTGGTCAACGGAATAGCAAGATCTTGCCGGCAGCGTCGGAGGAAGTTGGCGTCGACCGGGCTCGTGAGGTCCGATTCGCCTGGTTCTCGGCCGGCCCGACCGAGTCGGGTGATTTGCTGTGCACGCACTCCTCCTGTACGCCATTGGCGGATATAATTGGCCATGGAGTTCATCGAAACCCCAACCTTCACCCGACTGGTCACCACGCTGTTGGCCGATGACGAGTACCGGGGGCTGCAGAATGATTTGCTGTCCAATCCCGCGCGTGGTGCATTGATCAAAGGAGGCGGCGGCATACGCAAGTTGCGGTTCGCCATGGTGGGGCGGGGCAAGAGTGGCGGAGTTCGGGTGATCTACTATTGGGTGCCGGCACAGAATCAGATCTACATGCTGTTGATTTACCCGAACTCCCGTAAAGACGACCTCAGCGACCGGGAGACGGCCGTCTTGCGCGAGCACGTGAAGGAGTTGTGACGTGGACAAAGACTTGTTCGACGATCTGGTGCAAAGCCTCAAGGAGGCCAAGGCCATCGCCAGGGGGGAAGGGCAGGCTTCGCATCGATTTGAGCTAATGGCGCCAGACGCGAAGGCGGTACGCGAGCAGATTGGCCTCTCGCAGAGCGAATTTGCGCGGCTGATGCGGGTCAGCGTCAAGACTCTGCAAAACTGGGAGCAACATCGGCGCAACCCGACCGGGCCGGCCGCCGCGCTGCTGAAAATCATGTCGTCAGCGCCAGAAGTGGCGATAAAGACGCTGCACCCCTAGCGCGCGGATCACAGGAAGCGGGGCACAACTCGATACCCTCTCGGGGACACGCTAATCCGCGCGGTGGCAGCTTTGCAGGATCGCGGTCGCCTGCTCGTCGTCCCAGTCGTGAAGGACCTGGGACAGCACGTAGGCGTCGCCGCCCTCCGGCACTGATACGAAGAAATCGCCGCCGACGATCTTGCAGCGGTCGAGTGCGCCGGCCGCCTCCAGGCCGGGGGCTGCCCCGGCGACCACGGAAGGTAAATCAAACAGAATGCCCCGCAGGTGGGGGTGGGACTTGAGGATGGCCGCAAGCACCCCACCCTGGCCGCCGCCGATGTCCACGACCAGCCGGAGGGGCGCAAAGTCATAGGCCCCGACAAGGTCCGCCTTGCGGTGGGTCCCGCCGGTCATCGCGGCGTTGAACACGGCCGCGGCGTCAAAGTGGGTGGCAAGGTAGGTGAAGAGCGGGATCCCGTGGACGCGGTCGAAGGCTGCCTGGCCCGTTCGGACCGCGTCCAGCAGGTGAGCCCAGGGTTGCCAGTACCAGTCCTGCCGGTTGTAGCGGGCGATCGCCCGCATCGACTGCGGATGATCGCTCCGCAACGGCTCGGCGAGTAGGGTCAGGGCGAAGGTATGGGGCCTGCATTCGGTGAAAACGCCCACACTCGCGAGGGCCCGGAGCAGACGGTAGAGGGTATCCGGATCCGCGCACACCGCAGACGCGAGCGTGTCGCACGCAACCGGGCCGTTTACAAGCCGGTCGGCGATCCCCAGCTCCGCCGCCACGGCGATCGCCTGGGAGATGCGGAAGCCGTCCATCAGCGCCAGCAACGCCGCGGCCATGTCTTTGCCGGGGTCTGCTCGCTCCAGCATGGTTGATCCCACCCTCCGCCGTAAAGTCGCCTTGATCGAGCGGCTTCCCGACACGACCAGTATGGGGTGAGACTCGCGGCCGCACATCGTCAGAACCTGCCCTTTTTCGCGGGCAAGGTGCGGCTCTAACGGCGCGGGGCGGTCAACGGAATAGCAAGATCTTGCCGGCAGCGTCGGAGGAGGTTGGCTCGGGGTACGGCTCACTTTATTGCGCGGGGCGGGGCTGGATTAGGCGCGAGGAGGTGGAGGGAGTACGCGGGAGCACGGCCAGTCCGACGCGTGCTGACCGGCAAGCCCTACCGCCCCGCGGCGGCGCGCAATCGCTCGTCGAACGTGGCGAGAGGAATGCCCAGCGCGTCAGCCAGGTGCACGTAGCTTGCATCGTAGGTGCTGATCCCTTTTTGTAGGGCCAGTCGTAGTACGGCCGGGTGGGCAACGTCTCGGCTGTGTATGGGGCCGGCCAAAAGTGCGGTGAAGCAGCTCGGCAAAAAACTCGGCCTGGTCTGGGTAGAGGAGGGCTTTCTTCCGAGCGACGCTGGTAAGCTCATACGCCAGAAGTGACGGCGCGTACAGGTCGTCGGTGCCAACAAGCGTCAAGGCCTCCTCTGCTCGAGGCTCCGCGAACGCAATCGCCGCAACTACCGACGCGTCCACGACTCTAGCGGGCATCGCGCTCCGCCCTAATGATCGAGACAGCCTCATCTCCGGTGCTCACGCCGAGCGCTTTCGCGCGCTCATGAATCCCGGCCAATGAAGGTCCGGCGACCCCCTCCAGGATCGCCAGCAGCTCGCCTTGCAGGGATCGGTGATTGTGTTTTGCGCGCTCCCGCAGACGTACTACCACCGGTTCCGGCACGTTTTTGATGGAGAGGTTTAGGGTCGTGGAGCCTCCACCTGGTTCTATTTAACTCCCATTTATAGAACCACCGGAACGGGCCGTCAGGGATCGAGGGCACGCCAGCAACAGAAGCGGGGGCGAATGGTCCGCCCCCGCGCAATAAAGTGGGCCGCACCCGTTAGCTCGCGGGAGTGGGCGTTGTTTCAGTCATCATGGAACGCGCCCCCCTCCCTAACCCCCTCCCCCGCGGGGGGGCAAGATGGCTGCACGAGGCCGTGGCGAGTCGCGTAGCTGGCCGCTTCGGTCCGGTTGGCGGCGCCGGTCTTCATGAGAACGCTCGTGACGTGGTGGGCCACGGTATTGGCGCTGATGAACAGTGCGTCGGCGATGTCCCGATTGGTCTTGCCCGCCGCGATCAGGCGCAAGACTTCCACCTCGCGCTCGGAGAGGCCGCCGGGGTAGACCGGCTGAGGTTGCCCAGCCACGCCTCGCTTCTGGTCACGCTGCAGGGCGAGGGCCCGTTCGAGGGCGGGCTGCATTCCCATGGCCTGGAGCTCTTGAATCGCGAAGTCCAGGTGTTCGAGCGGACTCGTGAGGTCCGATTCGCCTGGTTCGGGGCCGGCCCGACGGCCTGCCGCGTTTGGACCTACATGGGGCTGGTCGCGAAGCTCGAGCTCGGCGATCCCGAGGTGGATGAGGGCGATCTCGGGCCGAAACCGGATGCGCCGACAGACGTCAAGCGCCTGTTCATAGTAGGTCATGGCCCGCTCGGCGTCGCCCAGCAGAGCAGCGGCAGCACCCAGGTGGCGCGCGATGCATGCCAGGTCACCGGCGGTGTTGACGATGTGGGCGACCGGTGCCAGCAGAGGGAGGAAGAACGCCGCCGTGGCTCGGTCTTCGAGCCAGACGCTGAGCTCCAGGACCTGTTGCAATCGGAACGTGTTGGGCTCGCTGTGGGGAAGCATCCTCGGCCAGACGCGCGTGATGCCGTCGAGGTTCTCTCGAGCTTCGTCAAGCCGGCCTACCGCCGCGAGCCCGAGGCCGAGCCGCATGTCACCCCCTCGCATCTGCTGTATTTTCGACCAGCGTTCCAGCGGGTCCAGTCCCTCCTGGGCACGTCCCAGGTACAGATGGGCACGCAAGCCGGCGCTCACGCTCAGTTGGAGACCCTGGATCGAGCGGCCCGCCTGGTCCGCGGTCGTCCGGAGCTGCTCGGCGGTCTCGATTGCGTCCTCTAGGCGACCGTCGAGCGTGGCGAGCGTGATCTGGCGGCGAATGGAACGCGCCCCAATGGCGGGGTCGTTCGTCCGCTCTCCCAGCTCGGCGACCTCCCGCCAGAGCTCTTCTGCCCGCTCCCGCCGACCCCAGGCGAGCATGACCGCACCACAGCCGTCCAACGCGACGGCCGCCGTCCAGCGGTCGACGTCTCGTCGCGGGAGAGCCGCCACGTCGTTGGCCAGCTGCAGCCGTTCCTCCCAATGCCCAACCGATCCATTCTCCAGCCAGTGCGCTGCGCATGCGAAGAGCAGCGCGGGCTCGCCCAGGGCGCGCGCCGCGTCTATTGCCCGGCGGTGGCGCTGGTACGCCGCCGTGAGGCTCAGAGTTCCCGTTCCCATTTGGGCCGCATCGCCGATGGCGAGATCCGCGTACACCCGGGCCGGACTGCCTGGTGGAGCGCAGCGATCCGCGCGCTCGGCCCAGCGCTGCCCGGCCGCCTCGGTTCTTCCCATGACCCCGCCGTACCGACTCAACGATGCAAAGGCGATGCGGCATGCCTCAGAGGCGAGAGGAGCGTCCCCGATCGCCTCCGCCAGTCGAAACGCCTCTTCAGCCAGGACCTCTGCGGCGCTCTGGGGCTCGCCGGCTGGCCCGAGGGTATCCGCCAGGGCGAGCAACAGCTCGCCGTGCGTTCTGCGATCGTCGGGATCGGCAACCTTCTGGATGCTGAGCGCCTGTTCGAGACCGCGGGCGGCTTCCGCATAGGCGTACACGTCGCCGGCCCGCCGTGCCGCCATCCGCCAGTAGGCCACGGCCTTGATCAGGTCGGTCGGGTCGGTGGACTGCGCGAAGTGCTCCGCGATCTCCGCGGCGTGCTCTTCTCGCCGGGTGGCGTACTCGTCTTCGAGGACCTGGGCCACTCGCTGGTGGAGGCGGAGGCGGCGGGGGGCAATCAAGTCTTCGTAGAGGGATTGACGGAACAACGCGTGGGCGAAACGGTAGCGGACCTGCCCGGGACCAACCCGTTCCTCGAGCAACCCGACGCGCACGGCCGCTTCGAGGGCGGCGAAGACGGCCTCGTCGTCCATCGCCGCGACCCGCTGGACGATATCCGGCGAGAAGTCTCGGCCGATCACCGCGGCCGCCGTGAGGAGCTGGTTGCACTCCGAGCTGAGGCGGGAGAGTCGCTTGCCGACGACATCCCGCAGCCCTCCAGGGATGCGCATCTCCCAGGGTGGCACCCGCGGATCCTGGGCTGTCACCTCGATCGGCACTGGAGCCTGCTCGGCCTCCATGAGATCGCGAAAAACCTCCTGCACGAACAGGGGATTGCCTTCGGTTTGCCGATAGACGGCTTCGGCGAGAGGAGGCTGAACCACTTGCCCTTCGAGGGTCGTGAGCATGCGCTGGACATCGGCGGGCGCCAACCCGGCCAGCTCGAGGCGGCGAAATCTTGCCACGCGCCCAAGCTCGGCCAGTGCCCCGGCGAGCGGATGTCCCCGATCGACCTCGACGTTCCGATAGGTGCCCACGAGAAGCAGGGGAGCGTCCTCGAGGCTGCGGGCAAGGTGCACCAGCAGATCGAGCGTACCGCGCTCGGCCCAGTGGAGGTCCTCGAGGATGAGCAAGAGGGGTTGCGACGCAGCGATAGTTCGGACGAATGCAATGACCGCCTGGTAGAGGCGCCAGCGGTCTTCATCGGGATCGGCGGACGGATCGGCGGGGATCCGGGGCGCGAGGGCGAGCTGCTCACGGAGGTCGGGAATGATGCGGGCGACGTCCGCCGCGCCTGCGCCCAGCTCCTGAAGAATCTGCTCCGGCTCCTGGCCGAACACGTGGGAGCGGAGCGCCTCGACGAAGGGGAGGTAGGGCAGGGTCAGGGAGCCCTCCTCATAGCAGCGGCCCACGAGCGCATGGCCGCCCCGCGACACGACGTGGGCGACCAGTTGCTCGCAGAGCGCGGACTTCCCGATGCCGGGCTCCCCACTCACCATAGCCAGCGCACCCTGCACGGAACGAGCGCCGGCGAAGGCAGCCGTCAGTTGGCCGAGCTCATCCTTGCGTCCGACGAAAACGCGACGGTAGATCCGTTCATCAGTCCGGCGATACCCGGGAGGAGTCGCCGGCTGTGAGGAGAACCCCCCGGTCGGCGGGCCGAGCAACGGCTGGCCGCAACTCATGCAGAAGCTGGCCGTTTCCGGGTAGTCGTCGCCGCAATTCGAGCAGAACATAGGCCATTCTATCGCGACTCACGTGAGGGGCGGCCGGTGTGGCGCGGGTCAGGCGCGCGATGCCGCAGTCTGAAGGCTACTCGGCAAATCCCTCGACTACGCTCCACTGCGGGGTGCGGATCACGCCCCCGAACCGAAAACCGGCCGCTTGGAACAGCGCGTCGTATTCGGGCAGTGATCATCCGCGTGAGTGTGCTGACCGAAGTGGGAGGTTGGGTTGACTCATGGCGGCTGCGTTCCGATAACCTTACGAACCGCACAGCAGGCGGCGGCGATGGCAGTGATAGAGAGGGCAGCTTACACCCCTGGATGCAGCCTACGCTGCAACGCTTATTGGGCCTTGCCGACCTGGAGCCCGACTGGGACTCTTACGGCGCGCCTTGCATCAGCCCTGCCGCCATCGGATTCGCCGGGTTCTTTGGCTCACACCATGGTCAATGTAGGGCGGCTTACTTCTCTCGGTTGCGGTAGATCGCGGTGATATCCGTGCGTTCCAGCTCTTTGCCGAATGAAAGGCAGACGTGGGCCGTCCAGAGGCCGAGCCCGACGTTCTCCTCGTTCTCCACGTCGACGAGGCCGAAGTAGACGTTCTCGTCCGGGTTCTTATCGAAATAACGCCAGCTCATCGGCTCGGGTTCCGCGCCCACACGGTCCGCGCCAACGGTCCCCGTTGACGTGATTCGGTACTCCTTCTCGTCGATCGTGATGTGGACTGGTCGGCGGCCGGACGTGCCTTCGCGCACCCGCTCCTCGAAGCGAACGAGCGCGCCGTCCTGCGCGGAGATCTCCTCGTAGAGAGCGGTGCCCTGCTTCAGAACCCGATGCTCGGTATAGCGGTACAGCCCGTCCGGTGAGACCTCGAGCAGGCTTCCGTCATCCAGGAACATCCAGCGCCACTCGACCTTGCCGCTGTCGGACGTCTCCCAGCAGCGCAGGACGGTCTGGATCACCACGCTCTCGTCCATCCAGAAGTCGAGGACGTCCCCTGGGAGCAGATCGTCGAGGCGTTCCTCCTGATCGGCAAAGTTCTCTTCCGGCGGTACCCCGTTGGTCCTCATGCGCCCTCCTTCTCCGCGAAGGTCGCGAGCCACTTGGCCCGCGACGTAATGATCTTGCCGCCGAAGCGGGTGTAGTAGCCAGCCCATTCGCCGTCGGCAGCATATGCGCCGACCGTGGCGCGGCCTGGTTGGAGCTTTGGACCAAGAGAGGTCCAGACGACGCCCTCCTGCTCCACGACGTCGATCCGCTGCTGTGCCACGTAGGTGCGGCGCCGATGCAGCTCGTCCCAAATGTCTGGCGTGATGTCCTCTCCAAATAGAACCTCAGCGCCCTCCCTTCCGAAGACCTGCTTCGCAACCAGGTGCTCCGCGGGCACATCGTCAGGCCGATCGTTGATCATCCAAGTCGGCGGGAGATGCTGCTCGATGGCGTCTCGTTCCTCCTCGGCGAATCGTGGGTCGTCTCGATGATCCCAGACCCAGGCCAAGAGGCCCTTGTGCTGGAGGAGCAGGCCAAATAGCCCGTTCAACAACCCAACCCGCCCACTTGCCGTCGCCTCCGCGATCGCCGCAAAGATGGGCGTGCCAAAGATCGCTTCGTAGGGGACGTAGCGATACAGGGCGCCGATCGGGCGGCCGCACAGCGAGAGGCCTGAGGCCGTCGCCCGAAGATTATCGGCGTCTCCGAGTACGACCTCCAGGCCGAGCCCGCCGAGAGGCTCGCGCAGCAGATCCTCGGTAAACGCCATCTGGGCCAGATCCTCGAGCTCGTTGGCGCTGGTCAGCAATCCGAGGCGGCGGGGCTTGCTCACGTCCCTCACGGAGGCCTCGAACGCGCGGATCAACGCCCGTCCAAGTCCGACGTTTGGTCGTTGCAGCCGTCGGGCGGCGGGGATGCTAGCGTGGGCGATGTGGTCGACGACGATCGCTTCTCGAATGCCGGACGGCGTATCTGCGTTGAACTCGAGCAGCCACCAGTGGCCAGAGACGTCACAGACGAAGTCCAACCGGCCGATGAGGGGAATGCGAGGCTCTTCGGCCGCAAGCAGCTCGGCCGCCACCCAGGGAAAGCCCCACTCGACCATCTGCGCGCTGTCCGACATCACGATCGTTCCGGCGCGATGGAGTGCCCGGGCGAAGACGTCGGTCAGTCGTCTTAGCTGCGTATGCTCGCCCGCGCTGAGGACGACCGCGTTCGGCGCCAAATACGGCTCGCCGTCCACCAGGTGATCGGCCATCAGGGCTTCGAGCTGTGCCCGCTGCACGAACCGCTGGTATTGGGCGCTTCTGATCTCCGCCGGGTCTGAGACGAGGACGCGCATGACAGGCTAGGTTCTGCGGCTCGAGTGCACGCTGGGGGCGAGACCCGCGGTTTGCAGTCGCTCCACATAGAGGAGGACATCTGGTGCGAGTCCCGCAGGAGAGATCCAATGAACGGCCTGAACGCCCTCGCTGAGCAGGAGCTGAGTCGGTGGAAATCGACACATGGGGTATTCGTAGCGGTTGTCGAAGACCCGCATGGGTCGGACGTCGGGCACGCGAGGCACGGCTCCTGGCTTGAGTCCCGTTCGGTCGCCGTCCAGCAAGAAGACGACGCCGTGCGGCTTTCGCGGAGCCCTGAGATGGCTGCTAGTCTCGACCAACTGCTCGGCGAGCCGCTCGCAGCGAAGGACCGCTGGCGCCGCCGGCCATCGCTGCACTATCGGAATCAGGTGGAAGCCCAGGTCGTTCAGCTCTGGAGTCAAGGGAAGCACGCGGGTTGGGGGCAGGTCGACGAAAACGGCGAGCTGCTGATCTTCCCGCAAGGTCGAAATGATGTCGAGCGCGCCGCGGTCCTCTGGTGGCGGCTTGTCCGTTGGCATGGGCAGCGAGCGAAGAAATGGTTCCGCACAGACGTACATCCAGTAGGGACCCGCAGCCCGTTGCCAGCGATGGAGAGCCTGGGCGAGATCCTCGCTTGTGGGGCCGTCGATCGTCGACGGTGCGCTCATGCGGAGTTCTTGTTGACGGACTTCCGCTTCGGCTTGGGCGCTGCCGAGGCGTTGCCCTCTTCGAGGATGGCGCGCAGGCGTGCATGGTCGGCGGCCTTCAGATGTGGGAGCACTCCGAGCCACTGGCGCTTCAGCAGAGGATCGAGAACCGTGCTCTTGCGAATGAGCTGCGCGAGCTCGCGCGCCTCATCCGCAGGGGACTCCTCGGTCAACTGCTGCTGCTCGCGCTGCTGCCTCCCCCGCTGCTACTGCTGCCCGCCGACGAGCCGCTCTTTCCGGAGGAGAAGCTGGATGAGCCGGCCGCGCTCTGTCCACCCAGTGCGCCAGCGCCCGCGGCACCGGTCTTGTTCGTGGCGGCACTCCCGAATCCGGCGCCGCCGGCCTGCCCACTCACACCGTGCGACACGCCGCTGGTTCGTGCTGAGGCTGGCGGGGGCGCGACCGAGCTCGTCGAGCCGCTCACGGTTCCGGAGCTTGGGACCGTCTGTGCGGGTGGATCGTAGTAGCGTGGTCCAAAGTAGCCGCCGCCCATGAACGGCATCCAGTAAACGTAGCCCGGATTCCGCTGCTGGTTGTTGCTCGTCGTGGCGAGCTGAATCGGCGTGTTCGGCGGCAAGTTCAGGAGCGGATCGCCGCTCTGCGGAATCACCAGTGTTGCGCTGTCGGCCTGGCCGAGCTTGAGCAGGCTCACCGCGGCTTGCTGCCCGCCACTCGTCTCGCCGGGGCGACGCCACTGGAAGTGGTAGATACCCTGCTGATCGCGCAGCACGGACTCTTGGACGACGGGGTAATCACCCGGCTGCGAGGGAAGTCCTCTACGGACCTCCTGCGTCAGGGGTTGTACGGGGGGCGCGGGCGATCCCGACGCGCCACACGCCGCGAGTGAGGCCGCTAAGAGGACTGCCGCGGACAGCCGTATAGTCGGCTGGGCGCGATGTCGCAGGTAGGAGCTGACGTCGTACGCCAGGTCCAGGAGTCGCTCGAGAACTTCGGCGCGCTCGGGTGCCGGCTGGAGCTCGGACGGACTGGCCGGGGGTTCCCCGGAGCCGTCGAGCTCAGACCGCTTTTTCTTCGATGTCACGGATGGCCTCTCGCGCCGGTCTCGCAGTAGACGGGCGCATTGTATCGCTTCTTGGCTTTATCAAATCGAGCGCAAGTTCTGCGCGCGGCATGAGCTGGGTTGTCTCGGCCGACTAGCTGACCCGTCGGTCGGCGTGCTCGTCAGGAACGGTCAGCCCGATCTTCTCGATGATCGGCGTGATCTCCTCGACGTACATACCGCGGGCCTCTTCGTTGCGCCACCGCTTGATCCCGAGCTTGACCGCCATCTCACTGCCGCGCGATCCGCTGTGGCCGAACATGTCCAACGCACGCGGATACCACTTGTTTACGGCAGCCTGCGCGATCTGCTTGTCGCCGTAATACGTGGGATCGTTCGCGATGCGGTTGAGGGTGTTACGGCCAGCGCCGATGTGCAGATTCTCTTCGGCCAGCATCTGTGGCATTGCCCGCGCGAGGGGCGCGTAGCTGCATTCTTGAAAGGAGCGAAGCTGATACAAGCCCACGCGGTCCACGAGGCACGCGAAAGCGGCCACGTCATCCCACGTGTCGAAGTCCATGTTGAACGAGTCGAGCTTGTGCTCGTGCTCCTTACGGTTGAGCAGGTCCTGGATGTACTCGCGGCCGTCGTCGCCGAAGTCCTCCAGGATCTTCACCATCTGCCAACCGTGGCGCATCTCGTCGGCGATGATTCGGGCCTCGATCCAGCGATCCTCGAAGGAGGGCGCGCTGTCAAGCCAGGGACGATGCTGCTGGACGGAGGCGAACTCCGTGTCCGCCTGGACCCAGAGCAGCTTGAGGAGAAAATCGCGATAGTCCTCCGGTAGCTCCTGCGCGTGCTCGAACTTCCGGATGCCCTTCATCTCTCCCCATTGAATGTCACGTGTCTGCATGCTGTGTCGTACTCCTTCGTTTGCCAACCGAGTTCTCCGGTTAGCCGATCGTCGCTCACCCAGTGCCGCCGCAGCGGTTTTAGAGGAGCGAGCGATCCTTCCTTAATTTTCGCATGAAGTCGTCCATCAGGACGATGCGGCGCGTCTGCGTTCCGCGCGCGACCTCGCGCAGCGAGCCTTTGTCTTCAACCGTAAAGCGGAAGGTGAGGTTGCGGTCCTCTGCAGCCTCGAGCAACACCTCAGCAGTGAGGGTGTCGCCAACCTGGCTTGGAGCGATGTGCTCCAGCACGACCTCGAAGCCGACGCTCGTGTAGCCGTTTGTGAGGTGGCGCGTAGCGAGCTGGTGTGTCGCGTCCTCGACGAGCTGGAGCAGACGGGGCGTCGACACAACCGACGGCAAGACACCGCCGCTTATGTGGGCCGCGGTATCCTCTGGTTTAACGGTCAGCTCGGCCTCACCACGGAGGCCAATGGATCCGGTGAAGCACTCCGCGGCGGCCATACTCGTCCCTCGGGGTCAGTCTCGCGAGGCCGTGTCTGGACGCTACGGCTCGCACCTATAGGGTACCGCTTTCCTGCCCCCCGGCGCGCGAATCGTGGCCTATCTCACCGATCGAAGGCGCCGCTGGCGGCGAGAATCGCCTCCAGATCGGGCAGCAGAACCACGCTCTCTTGCTCGTTCGGATCGGTTCGGCTGAGGACCGCCGTGCATGGCTCCGTCGAGCTCGTGTTTGCAGGGAGGTGGGGCATTCCGGCGGGAATGTAGACGAAGTCACCCGCGCGGGCAATGATGAGCTCGTCCAGGTTCTGTCCGTACCACATCTTCGACTCGCCGCTGAGGATGTGGATGGCAGTCTCATGGTTCTGATGCAGGTGCGCCTTTGCCCGTGCGCCTGGCGGGATCGTCAGCAGGTGCATGCAGAGCCCTGAGGCCTGGGCGCTCTCCGCGGAGACGCCGCCGAAGTAGGTCAACGCCTGCTTGCCGACGTATTGCTCGCCACCCCGAATGACGGCGCACGTCTTTTGGATGCCGCTCATCCGATCTCTTTCCAATGCATTGTGGTCTCTCGAGCGTGGTCCCTCAATGGAATCGTAGGCAGTGGGCGAGCAGTGGGTCAAGTGTCGTGTAGCTGCTCGTCCGGCGATAGATCGACCGGTATGTATGGTTTTTCCGATGGTGGGCCATCCGCATGCCAGTAGGCGGCCAGTCTCCCTTCAGGAGTGAGCGCGATGAGGCTGGATGACACCGTGCCTCGCTCTCCCCCTGGTCGGCAGATCGGTGCGGGGCCTTCCTGGTCCGAGCAGATGCGTCCGAGCTGGGAGAAAAGCTCGTCCAGACTCGCGCGGTGGTCTACGTCCTCGGCAAGTGCGAAGCCTCGGGCCACCCGCGGGAGAGTCATGTCGTCGGCGTCACCCTCGTTGGTCACCACGTGGATGCCAGGATCGAGGCGCCGCGTCTTGCCCTCCCACGTAGTGACCAAGGCTTCCGCGACGCTTGCACATAGCAAGTTGAAGGGATTGAAGCGGCTGTTCTCGAGCTCCGTCTCCACGAAGGAAGCCGCGGCTTGGACCGAGTCGCGGCGCAGCGCACCCAAACAAAGAGCCCCACGAGACGGAAGTGACGGATCGACTTTGCCGTTTCGCCGATTGGTTATCGCGGCGAGCAAGCCGTGGTCGTTCACCCCGAGCCAGGTGCCGCCCGCTACCTCGTCGCGACCGGCCCAGATCCCCTGCTCATCCGCCCAGCGGTGTGGTGCCCGCGAAGCCCGTGCCCGGGACTCGTCGCGGTTCGCGGCGACGATCAATGGGTATCGGTCGTTGGCGTGGAGGAGCATTAGGATGAAGCACATATTGGGAGCAACACACCTGCAGGAGGCGAGCGTCGACGCTTCCCCTCGAGCGGATGATCCCATACGAGCGGCATGCGACGCACTGTGGAGAACGGTGTCGATCTTTGAGAGAATCACCGTTGCCTGCTCGGTACGGCGGCGTGGGGTAAGGCCGCGCGCGGAGGGTACGTGGCTGACATCCGACTCATAGTGGACTTGGTCCTCGCCGTAGGCGTCGCATTCATCGGTGGAGCAATCGCTCAGCGGCTCGGGCAGCCCGTCATCCTGGGATACCTGCTTGCCGGATTGGCGATTGGCCCGTTCACCCCAGGCCCGACCGCCGACGCTCATTCGATCGAGATCCTCGCCGAGATGGGCGTCGCCTTCCTCATGTTCGCCCTGGGGGCCGAAGTTTCCATCGAGGAGCTGCGCCGCCTCGGACGGGTCTCTTTCCTCGGCGGCCCGCTGCAGATCCTCGGGACGATGGTGCTCGGCGTTGCCCTAGGTCCCATGCTTGGCTTGACCTTCACCCAGGGGGTGTACCTTGGCGGGCTACTGGCGCTCTCCAGCACGGTGGTCGTGCTCAAAGTGCTGATGGGGCGGGGTGAGCTGCAAACGCTCCACGGGCGAGCATCGCTCGGCATCCTCATCGCGCAGGACCTGGCTGTGGTGCCCATGGTCATCATCCTCCCCGCGATCGCGAGCGGGAGCGATCAGCTCCCCATCGCTCTCGCAACCGCGGGCGCCAAGGTGATCGCCGTCCTGATCGCCGTGTACCTCATCGGTGCGCGCATCACGCCGTGGCTCCTCGAGCACGCCGCGCTGAGCCGAACGCGCGAGCTCTTTCTTCTGAGCGTGGTCGTCCTCGCGCTCGGCACCGCGGTCGCCACGCACGCGGTGGGCTTGTCCCTCGCTTTCGGTGCATTCCTGGCCGGGCTCGTCGTCGCCGAGTCCGAGTACCGGACGCAGGTGATCGCGGAAGTCCTGCCATTCCGAGATCTCTTCGCAGCCCTCTTCTTTGTGTCGATCGGGATGTTGATCAACCCGATGGCCATGGCGAGCGACCCGGGACTGATCATCCTCGTCACGGTCGCGGTCGTCCTCGGCAAGATCGTGATCGGAACAGGCGTCCTCCTCCTCGTCGGCGTCACCGGACCCGCGGCGCTTCTCACCGGCCTCGCTATCGCCCAGGTGGGTGAGTTCTCGTTCGTGTTGGCTCGAATCGGCGTCTCCGAGGGCGTCATCCCGGCGCCGCTGTTCGACCTGACCCTCGCGGTCGCGCTCCTCTCGATCGTTCTGACGCCTTCGCTCCTGCGTATGGCGCCTGCGATCCAACGCGTCATGGAGCGCGTGCCTCTGATCGGACCACGGATCCGCGTCCCGCTGGAACCGGGCCATGTCGGAGAGGGCGCTGGCGACCACGTCATCATTTGCGGGTACGGCCGAGTGGGTAAAGAGCTGGGCGACGAGCTTGACCTGCGCGGCGAGCCCTACGTCGTCATCGAATACAACCCGCCGATCGTGCAGGACCTTCGGAGGCAGGGCAAGACCGTGGTGTACGGCGACGCCGGAAATCCCGTGGTTCTCGATCACGCCAACGTCGCCGGAGCGCGACTCCTCGCCGTGCTGGTTCCGGACATCCTGACGGCGGAGCTGGCGACCCGGAACGCTCGGCGCATGAACCCAGAACTCGACATCATCGCGCGGGCGACGCGAGCCGACGACGTCCGTGCCCTTTGGCGCGCGGGCGCGAGCGAGGTCGTACAGCCCGAGTTCGAGGCGGGCGTCGAGGTCATTCGACACACGCTGTTCCGTTATGGCGTGGATGCAGGCGCGGTGGAGCTGCGCCTGTCGACACGGCGTCAGGCGTACTACGGTGGTGGCTTGACCCTGGGGTGGCGCCTGCCCGGCGAGAGCCGCGTCGAAGAGACCGTTCTTGCGCCGGTCCTTACCCAGGTGGACAAGGACCCTCCGAATTGACACGATTGCTCGCACGGAGAATACTCGCGGTAAGGACGGCGCAGCCGACCGTGTAGGGCGCCTCGTGGGGGTTAAGCGGCATGGTGGGGACAGTCGAGACCACACACACCGAGTCAGTGGACGAGCAGGAACTATCGCTCCGAAGCACCCGGGGGCCCCGGTACGATGCCGCGGTCCTGGGCTTTCGGCACTACTGGTATCCGGCCCTGCTCTCGAAGGAGCTTGGCAAGGAACCGAAAGCCGTGACGATGCTCGGGGAGAACCTGGTGTTGATCCGCGCCTTCGGCAAGCCGTATGCCCTCCACGATCGGTGCGTGCATCGAGGAATGATCCTCTCCGCCGGCGAGTGCCTGGCCGAGGGTACGCTTACCTGTCCGTATCACGGCTGGACCTACGACGTCGCCGATGGCCGTCTCGTTGCCGCCCTCACAGATGGCCCTGATTCGGCCGTTGTCGGGAAGCTCGGCAAGCAGGTTCGGACGTATCCCACTGAAGAGCGCAACGGCACGATCTTCATCTACATGGGTGACGGCAATCCGCCGCCGCTGGAAGACGACGTGCCAGAGGAGCTGCTCGACCCGAAGACGTACGTCTCAGGTGTGGTCGTCAACAGTTGGAAGTGCAATTGGCGCGCGGCCGTCGAGAACGGCCACGATGCGGCGCATGCCCCGATGGTGCACCAGCGGAGCCTTAGATGGCGAGCGGGCACGTCGAGTCAGCCCGCATGGTATGGCTACGTGGACAACGTGCTCGAGGGCCCATACCTCCACCGTCGCGCGCGGACCGTTGGCGGTCCGACGGTCTTTCCGCGGGTCGGGCTATGGCCTCGCCATAGCTGGCTCCGCCGGCACCTTTCAAAGCGCGGAAAGCGCACGGCGGGAATCCAGTCGAATTCGTTCCGCCTGCCCAGCATGATCCGCAACACCTACCCCGGCTACGCCATGGTACGCTGGGTCGTTCCTACAGACGCTGGGCACTGCCGCAACTTCATGTGGCTCACGGGGAAGGCGCAGGGCCTCGCCCGTCTGAAGTGGCTTGCGCAGTATTGGCTTTGGCACAAGTGGGTCTTCACGGTCTGGTTCACCGAGCAGGACCAGCAGATCGTGGAGCGCCTGGACTACATGGCGCCCGAGCAGCTCTTCCGCCCTGACAGCTCGATCGTCGGCCTGCGCAAGTACATCGAAGCGAACGTCCGCGTCGCCGACCCGACTCCCTAGAACCGTTGATGGAAACTGTCATTCTGAGCCCGCAAGCGAAGAATCCGTACCCGGTGACCGTGGATGTACGGATCCTTCGCTTCGCTCAGGATGACCGTCTGCTTTTCGACCACACTTCTGGGAGCAGCCAGTTCGTCACCACTGGTACACTCACAGGGCCACATCTCTTACAGCAGGTCCTTAAGCAACCGTGATTCTTGCCGTTCTTTTCCTGCTCCTCGCGAGCCTGGTGCTCGATCCTCCTCCGTCACCTGAGAGCTCGATCCCGACTCCGAGCTCATTCGAGTCTGACACCGGTGGCACGTCCGTCGGTCCGCTGGCGAGCGTGATCGTCGCGGCGGCGACCAGCAGCCGCGCTGCGGGCGTGTCGAAGACGCGCGTGGCCGATCACCCTGCAAACGGCCACACCCGCCTATCGCTCGATCGTGACCTCGCGGCAGCGAGCTGCCACTACGCCACCGGGCGTCCGTCCGTCCCCGAGTTCTCTCCTCTGCGCTGTTAGACAAGAGACGCATTCCGCTCATCGACGCTTCGCCCTCTGGCGAAGTGTGTGCGTCGTCTATCTAGCTTCAGCAGGAGTCTTTCTCTTGATCGATTTCGTGAGCAAACGCGGTCTGTTCTTCATCATCTCAACAATCCTCATCGTCCCCGGTCTGATCTCGTTGCTTCTCCCAGGAGGACTCAGGGCTGGGATCGACTTCACCAGCGGTTCGGTGGTCATGCTGCGACCAAACCAGCCTGTCGAACAGGCTGATATGCGGCAGGCATTCGCCGACCTGGGCCACTCAGAGGCTATCGTCCAACGCTCGGACGACCTGTATCTCGTCCGCACGTTTCCGTTGGCCGCGGAGGTCCGCAACGCGGAGGGTGACGTGACCGAGCCGTCCGAGCGGCATACCCTTGAGGAGGGGCTCGACCGCCGATTTGGCGGAGTGGAGATCCTCGCATTCGACTCGGTGTCGCCGCTCCTCGCCACTGAGGTCGTACACAAGTCGATTCTGGCCGTGATCGCGGCCTGCGCAGGCATTTTGCTCTATCTATGGTTCGCGTTTCGTAGTGTGGAGCGTTCCTGGCGGTACGGCGTTTGCGCTGTGGCCGCGCTCGTCCACGACGCCGTGCTCTTGATCGGGGTGTTCTCGCTGCTCGGGCGGTTCACCACCATCGAGTTCGATGCGCTCTTCATCACGGCGACGTTGACCGTCATCGGTTTCAGCGTCCAGGACACGATCGTCGTCTTCGACCGTATTCGGGAGAACCTGCAGCGCAATCCCGGCGAGCAGTTCGGGACGATCGTCAACCACGCGCTGGCTCAGACGCTCGTCCGATCGATCGCCACGTCGATCACGACGTTGCTCGTCATGGTCGCCCTGTTCCTGTTTGGTGGTGTGACGATCCGACCGTTCGTCCTCGCACTGCTCATCGGGGTCGTCTCGGGGACGTACTCCTCGATCTTCAACGCCAGCATGTTGCTGGTGGTCTGGGAGAACGGCGAGCTCTTCCGTATCTTCGGCCGCCGACACTCGCCGAGCGCGGTACCGGTCGCCGCATAATCGGCACTTGCTGCCCGGCCGCCCATTGGGGGTGGTCGGGCAGCAACCGGTCCTCAGACGTCCGCGCCCCGCTGACGCAGCCCCTGGATGATGTACTGCAGCTCGGGCCCTGTGACGCCGAGGCGATGGAGCGTATAGCGGGCCATCTCGGCCGCCACCTCTCGCTCCCCGAGCACGACGTCATTCACGTCACGGCCCAGTAGGTAGGCCCGTTCCGCCTCACTGCTGGTCCGCGCCACGATCCTTACCCGCTGGTTGAGTTTGCGGGCCTGGTCGATGATGTGCCGGCTCACGGGAGGATCTGCCAGGGCGATGACCAGCACGCTCGCTTGGCCAACGTTCGCGTGCTCGAGGAACACGGGGTTGGCGGCGTCCCCATAGAACGCGGTGACTCCTCGCTTGCGCAGCTCCTCGACCTGTCGGCGGTCCTGATCGATGACGATGTACGTGAACCCGCGGCGGTCGAGCGCGTGGGCGACGAGCCCTCCAACCTTCCCGAAGCCGCAGATCACCGCGTGTCCGCGACGGGGCACCTCATGCTCGCCGGTCGGAGGCTGCGAGAGCGGGCCTTTCCTGCGTTCGATAAGCCCAGCGAGACGGGGGCGTCGTCGGATCCAATCCTCGATCGGGTCCACCGCGCGGAACAGGAATGGGTTGAGGGTGATCGAGATGATCGCGGCCGCTAGGATGAGGCTGCGGCCTTCCTCTGGAAGCATGTTCAGCCCGCGGCCAAGCTCCGCGACGATGAGTGAGAACTCCCCAACCTGCGCAAGACCGGCGGCGACAGTGAGGCCGGTTCGCAACGGGTAACCCAGTGCCGCCACGATGGCGAGCGCCGCCAGCCCCTTTACGAGGATGACGAGTGCGAGGACGGCGAGGATCTGGAGCGGGGCTGTGAGCAAGAATGATGGGTCGAAGAGCATACCGACCGAGACGAAGAACAGAACGGCGAAGGCGTCGCGTAGTGGCAATGCATCGGCTGCCGCTTGGTGGCTGAGGCCCGCCCCCCCCACGACGATGCCCGCCATGAACGCGCCGAGGGCGGGTGAGGCGCCAAACACCAGGGCTGCCATCACCGCGATGCCGAGGGCGAGGGCGAGAACCGCGAGTGTGAAGAGCTCGCGCGAGCCTGTGTAGGTGACCTGGACGAGCACCCAGGGCACGAGCCGTGCACCCACCACCAGCATGAGCGCGGTCAGCACCGCCACCTTTACCAGCGCGGTGCCCACGGTGAGCAGGACCTGTTCGATCCCGCCGCCGGCTCCACTGGTCGCCGTGGCGATGGCTGGCAAAAGCACGAGGACCAGCACCGTGAAGAGGTCCTCGACGATGAGCCAGCCGACCGCGACGTGGCCGTGGATCGAGTTCAGCGCGTTCCGCTCTGCTAGGGCGCGCAGCAGCACCACGGTGCTCGCCACGCTGACCGCGAGGCCGAGCACGAGTCCCGAGCCGAGATCCCAGCCCCACGTCAGGGCGAGAGCTGCGCCAACGGCCGTCGCCACCGTGATCTGACCGAGCGCACCGGGGATCGCAACTGCCCGCACCGCCATCAGGTCACGCAGCGAGAAGTGGATCCCGACGCCAAACATGAGCAGGATCACGCCGATCTCGGCGAGCTCGTGTGCAACGTCCGGATTCGCGACGAAGCCCGGGGTGAATGGCCCCACGGCTACGCCCGCGACGAGGTACCCCACGATGGCAGGCAGGTGAAGCCGCGTGGCGGCAAAGCCACCGATGAAGGCGATGACTAACCCCACGGCGATCGTGAGGATGAGGCCATCGGAATGGACCATTCGACTTGTTCCTCCTAGCAGTTCGGCCGCTCGCGATTGGGGCAGCTACGGCCGTGGCCGCGCGGTGCGGGCCACGCAGGGAGGTTCGGTCAGTTCAAGAAGGCGTGGAGCAGCGCTCTCCCACGAAGACCGTGGGACGGAACGATGTCAGGCGGCTGCCACGCTGCGACAAAGGGCGTCGAGTGGCCGGAGACGGCCTGCTGGCTCGCTTCCAAAGGCTGAGCAAGCCGGTCTCTGGTGAGAAGCCCGCTCCGCACTGCGCCGCCCGCCGATGGCAAGCCGGCTTCTGCCGCGGTGTGGACGGTCTGAGCGACGAGGCTCGTGCCACGTGCCGAGGAGGTGCTATCGTCGGGAGCGAGAGGTGTCTCTGCTGTGGTTCCAGCCGTGAGAAGAAGACCCGAGAGAATCAGGATCGATGCGAGCCAAAACCCGCACATCGGGTGCACGTGGCGGTGCGGGCGTGGGCGCAATCTGAATGACGGCGATCCGACACGTGGCCATCTAGCAAGGGAGGACGGAGGCCCGATAACTGCCACCCAACAGACTCCAACAGGCGACGAGAGACCAACGGCATAGGACCGGACGTAAAATCCCCTAATTATAGAAGTGAAGGATCTGATCTACGCTGGTGGGAGGATGAATGAGCGGCTGGTTCAGGCGGATGTTCTCGCCCTCAAGCGATCGGTCTCAGGAGCCCCCTGCTCAGCTTACAGACGAAGAGTTACGCGTGCTTCGGGCGCAGCTCAGAGCCCGCATCATCGGCGACGTCGACCGCAATATGGATCTGTCCGACGCTACCGCCGTCCGCGAGACACTGAGGCGGCTCTTTGACCAGAACCTCCAACGCCAGCGCGTTGTTCTGACCGACGAGGACGCGGATCGCCTATTCGAAGAGTTGGTGGCGGACATCGTCGGTTTTGGTCCAATCCAGCCCATGCTCCAGGACGGGTCCGTCACACGGATTACGGTCATTGGCGCCGACCGGGTCTATGCCGAGACGTCGGGTTCTCCGGTTCTCACGGATGTCCAGTTCGAGGGCATCACCCACGTCCGCCGCATCGTGGACAAGATCGCCTACACCTATGGACGCCAGGCCACTGGCGGCACCGTCTTCCGCGGGGAGCTTCCGGATGGAAGCTCTTTCTCCGCACTTACCCCGCCCTCCGCCTTGGGTGGGCCGGTCCTCGTGATCGACAAGCTGCCGCGCGCGGAGCCCGTGGTGACCGCCGAGCTCATCCAGCTCGGTCCATTCACGCCGGAGCTGTTGGCGTTCCTCCGAGATCGTTCGGACACGCCCGTCGCCGCAAACGCCTGAACGATCGCTTTTCCAAGTCGCCGAGGCGTCGGGTTACAGCGTCACCCCTTTACCTAACGTCCGTTTGGCTACCAGATGTTTACGGTTTGTAGCCTAGCGTCAACGCTGTTCAATCGTCCCGGTAACCACAACCGTCGAGTATAGAAAGCGCGACGCGCCACGGCAGGCCCCCCGGGGAGCTAACGAGGCGGCGACAACTTAGGTGCGGAAGGTAATGAAATGAAGTGGTATCCACGCGGCTGCCCGGTCTGCCAGGGCGATCTCTACGACGATGTTATGGACCCATCCGAGCTCACATGCATGATGTGCGCCAGGAGCTTCCCGGCCCCCACCGCGAAGCTCACCGTCTTGCGTCCGATCATGGCGCAGCAGACGGAGGACGTGTTGGCCGAAGCAGCGTGATTGGGACCTTGCTCGCGACGTTGCTCGTCGCTAGCGAATGAGACGCGGAACGACCTGCTCGCAGAGGCGGTCGAAGGAGCGTAGGTCCGCTGTCGTCGAGCCGATGATCAGCGTCTCTACACCGGCGTCGATGTAGCCCTGAGCTGTCTGCACACACTCGTCGGCCGATCCCAGCATGGAGCCCGTCACGTCGATGGGACGACGGCCGCCATAGTAGTGCTGCCGGTAGCCGATGGCCTTCTCTTCAGCCGCCGAGCGGTTGTCGTCCACGCAAGCGTAGATCAGGCAGGCCGGATGGAGCTCAGCAGGGTCGCGACCGGCGGCCTCGGCGAACTGGCGAAGCTTCTCCCAGTTTGCTTTGAATCCCTCCGGGCCACTGGTCGAGCTCCCGATGAATCCGTCGCCGATCCGCACGATGCGACGGAGCGCGCTGTCCGCGCTGCCTCCGAACCAGATCGGGATGTGTGGCTGCGCGGGCTTGGGGCCGACCGGCCCCACGTCGATGTTGTAGAACTTCCCTTGGTGTTGGACGGCGTCGCCGCTCCACGCCGTCCGCAAGATGTGCACCAGCTCGTCCATACGGCTTCCGCGGTGCTCATAGGGAACCTCCGCGCCGGCGAAGTCATCCGGTCGGCTGCCGACCCCGAACCCCATTGTGACGCGCCCTCCGGACATGCTGTCGAGCGTCGCGATCATCTTCGCCACCATGGCCGGCGGACGGAGCGTCGCCAGCAGTATGGACGTGCCGAGCCTCACCCGCGTCGTGGTCGCGGCGACCGCTGCGAGGGTCATGAGCGGCTCGAAGTTGTCGAAGACGAGGCGATCCATGGCCCAGACGGAGTGTGCTCCGGACGCTTCGGCGCGCCGGGCGAACTCGACCGCCGTATTTGGTTGCGCGTCGGGCGCGGCTGTGGGAATCGCGAGGCCTACCTGCACCATGGGGCCCTCCGTCTTGGAGTGTGGTTGCCTGTGTGTTGCGTCTAGAGGCTCGAGGTGTAGAAGAGCTCTTCCGGTGGCAGAGCCCGCTCGATGGCGCCCAGACGGTATAGGAAGTCAGTGAAGGCGGTCAGATTCTTCCGCGCGTTCTCAGTTACGCCGTACACGTGCGGGTCGTCGCCCAGCAGCTCGATCTCTCGTTTCGCGAGCGCCTGCTCCTCCGCGGGTCGATACGCATCCGCCCGTGCGTTGGCCTGGGAGAAGGCATCCAAGAGCTGGCGTGGCAGCTCGGGATGTTTCTGAACCGCGTCCGCCGATATCGTCACGACATCCGAAATGGGATACAGGCCCGACTTGCGGTACGAGTCAGCCATGACCTGCGGATCCGAGAGGAGCCGGCGAATGCCAGGATGGGCAGCGACGTCGCGATCGACGTAGTCCCCGCCGAACATCGATCGGTACCGCGGCCCCGTCGTCTGCATCACCGCGTCCAGCTCGCCGCGCAACAATAAATCGTAGTTCTCATCGTCGTTGTCCGGACCCAGGTGGAGGTTCAATCCCATGCGGTTCACGGGCAGCAGCGCAGGGTCGCCCATGTACCATTCGATGCTTTTCACGTCGACGCCATACGCCTGCTCGAGAACCATGAGGACGGCGGCGCCCGTTCCGGAATGGATCGTGAGGCGAGACCCGATTTTCTTCCCTGCGAGATCGGCGAGGCTGTGGAGCGGAGAGTCCTCGCGGACCAGCAAGTTTCGCTGCATCAGCTCGCGCCCGAAGAAGACGGGAATCGCTCGGGTGGGTTTGCCATTGATCAGGTCGATGGCGAGCCGACGGACGCCGTTCTCCCCAACCTCGACCGCGCTGGTCGCGATGAATCGATCGGGGGCGTTGTCGATGTTGGAGTTCGTCTCCCAGGTGAGGCCCGGAATGCGAACACTGCCGTCGTCCATGGCGCCGGTCCATGGGGCGGGGGGAATGACCATCCGAACGTGAACGCCAGACTGCGCCATAGGACACTCCTCGCTAAGGTGGGGCACGGCAATGTTACCCATGCTGCGCGGCCCGAGCAACCGCCGTTGCTGCGCGCCACCTGAGCGCCCATAATCCCCCGACGTTTCCTATTGGAGGACTCATGCTGCAAGACGTACCCCTGGGGCAGGCCTATCGGGCCACGCCAAGTGGGCTCTACCTTTACACCACCAGCCGCGATGGCAAGCCCAACGTTCAGTTCGCCTTCCGCGCCATCGGTATCAGCGAGAACCCGCCGCTGCTGCTCATCGGCATGCAGACCGGCAACTTCAGCTACGAGACGGTCCTCCAAACGCGCGAGCTCGTGCTCAATACCTGTTCCGAGGCGCACGTCGCCGCGATCGGGGCGAGTCGTGGGATGAGTGGGCGCGACATGGACGACAAGTTCGCCGCGCTCGGTCTGACGCCGTTGCCCGCGACAAAAGTGAAGGCGCCACTCGTCAAGGACAGCTACGCGAGCGTCGAGTGTCAGCTCGTTCGCGAGCTCGGCGAGGCGGGCGGCGTGGCCCTCCTCCTGGTGGAGGCGGTGGCTGTCCATTTCGACGACTCGAATCCACCGGTTACGCGTCTCATGGGCAAGACGTACAGCCTCGGCAAGCTCCTGGACTGACGGCGAGCCCTCGTAGCTCGCGCCCTGAGGGCCGTGTGACTATACGATCGTCGGATCCTGCACATGAGAGCTTAGCAAGCAGGTTGTAATGGAAGTCCTCGGCCACTCGAACCTTGCCCTAACCATGAACACCTATAGTCACGTCATCCCCGACCTCCAGCGCGAAGCAGTGGCCAAGATGCACGCAATCCTAGCTGGCGCCGACCCCTCGCTCGTGAAGCAGAACGAAGCGCGGGTAAACTGACGGGCGAACCGCCAACCACTGTTCAGCGCGACGGAAGAAACCCGGGCGACACGTTATCCGCACCTTTCGAAGTGTCGTTTCAGGGTCACCACCGGGGCCGGGACCGAGGGCTGGGAGAGTACACGCCAGTGCCGGAATGGATCGCAGTCGCACTAGCTGGAGCTCTAGGTGGCATAGCTAGATTCCCCTGAAAAATAGCGACTGAGCTGAGGTGGGATCAGCGACCGTTTCGGGCCCGGGGCTGTTTGGTCGCGTCGGGTCCCTTTCGGGTCGAGTTTGGATCTG
>Ga0080064_1001966_pt1 | contig 37784 bp, 31 predicted proteins | sample Subgrocontami54m_FD_69260 | JGI IMG/M metagenome (GOLD analysis project Ga0080064, IMG submission 69260) | Subsurface groundwater microbial communities from S. Glens Falls, New York, USA - GMW46 contaminated, 5.4 m (SPADES assembly) (version 2) ...
AGCCGCACGCTTTCCTCTTCGAGCCGCCGCCGGTGGAGCCGGGGCGCCTCTTCAGCATCACGCCGAAGGTGACGGACCCGGACTGTGCTCCGGACCCGCAGGCGCCGGCGAACTACTGGATCTCCGGCCAGCCCGTCCTGGTATCGCTGGGTCTGCCGGGGAAGACGGAGCTGGAGGTGTGCGCGCTGGGCGATAAGACGCCGTGCGAGTACGCGGTGGTGAAGGGCGCATTCATCCGGCGCGGCGAGCCGGCCGTCCTACCCGAAGGCGCAGCGGCGGCCGCGGTGGAGGGGGCGTGGGTGGTGGAGAAGGCGTATTTCGCCGGGGACCTGAAGAAGGGCCTGCAGCGGTTCCGGTCCTCGACCGATGTCGCCGCCGCAGGCGCGGCGAAGCTGCAGGCATCGATCCTGCCGTTCCCGAAGGGGGCGGAGGACGACCCGCTCTCGCCGCCGGGATTGCTGGCGACGTGGGACATCGACTGCGTGAACTGCGAGTTCACGGTCGACCTCTCGGCGCTCGCGCCGGCGACCTCGGCCAAGAAGGACGCCTGGTACAACGGCGTGTTCGACGTCGTCGCCAAGCCGTTCCAGCTCGTGGGGACGGGCGCGAAGAAGCTCGTGAAGAAGACTGGCAACCTCGTGGGCATCGGCGGCGGAAAGAAGTCAACGCCGGAAGTCGTGACGGCGGGCGAGGCGCAGCTGCCACCGCTCATGCCGGGCGACAGCCTGGTGGCCGGGCAGAACAACGTGCTGCTGCAGCCGCCGACGTTCTATTTCCGGCTGCTGCCGCTGGACGGCGAGGCGGTGGCGGGCGCGCTCTCCAACGCGGTGCGCTTCCAGCAGGTGGACAAGCCGCCGAAGCTCAATCTCACTAACCCGACGCCGTCGCCGACGCCCGTGCTGGCGTACGAGGTGAAGTTCATCACGTACCACGGCATCATCCCGCCGTTGGTCCAGAACGACACCTGCTACATCGCGACGGCGGACGCGTGGCCGGCCGACATCTACGGGTTGAAGTACACGACCGACTCGAGCAAAGCGGTGATATCGGGTCCGCCCACTGTGAAGAAGGGCCAGCCGATCTGCCCGCCGAAGCCGAAGGAGCCATCGATCCTGGAGAGCATCCTCTCGTGGGCGGAGTACGTGGTGGACTGGACGAGCCAGGCGTGGAGCGACCTGAAGAGCTTCGCGGTGGACATCGTGCTGAAGTACACGCCGCTCGGCGCGCTGTGCACGTCGGTGGCGAAGTCCTCGACGTGCACGGCGGCGTTCAACATGGCGCTCGACGCGACGCTGGTGGCGCTGGGCATACCGCCTGACATACCGAACTTCGACGAGCTGATGGACCAGGGCATCGAGTACGTGGCGGCGCAGGCGGCAGCGCAGGTCGGCATCCCGAAGGAAGTCGTGCAGGCCGCCGTGGACGAGGGCGGCCCGCTGGCGGGTTGGGCGCTCGATGCGGCGGAGGAGGAGTTGAGGAAGGAGCTGCAGGCGCAGATCGAGGCGAAGCTCGGTGACGCCGCCAAGTCGATCCAGCTCGGGTATGCCGCGTCGGTCTCATGGGTGCCGGATGGCATCCCGGTCCGGCCGGACGACTACCTGCCGCCAGGCATGACGGCGCGCGTGACGCGCAAGGCGGGCGTGCCGGGCGGCGACGCCGGCTGCACGCTGCGGATCTACGACAAGCTGACGCTGGCCAAGGCGACGCTCGATACGCCGCCGGCGGGGTACGACGCGTACGTCAAGAGTCTCAAGCACCCGCTGAGCCACCTGACACCCTACGACCTGTTCGCGGACGAAGCGGGGACGGCGGGGGACAAGCAGCTGTTTGTGCCGCCGCTGGCGGCGGGCGAATCGTTCGAGATCCCGTTGACCTTCATACCGAACTACTACAAGAGCGGCTGGTCCCCGTCGGGGCTCACCCAGGTGACGGACTACATCTCCATCTGGAGGTTCCTGCACGATTTCGGGACGATCCACCTGAACGCGTTCGGCACGTGCGGGGAAACGACGCTGACCGCTCCGGCGGCGGCCATCCTGATCGGCGCCGAAATCGTCCCCTGAGCGTTACGCACAGCGCGGAGGCGGCGCCGCCATCGAGGTGCACCGCGCGGGCATGTCAGCCCGCCCCGCAACCGGAGGCACCGCTTCAGTGAACTGCCGGACGAGTTCGATGACGTCGAGGCGTGATGCGTCGTGAGCGCGTGTTTTGGTCCATCCGCATCGGCGCGGCGGCGGCGCTGCTCGCCGCGCTGCTGGCGCTGGGCAGCTGGGCCGCCGGCAGGCGCGGCGGCGATGGGCAGGACCGGACGACGGCCGCGCGGATCATCGACCTGACGAACGGCGCCAGGCAGCGGGAGGCGCAGCAGCCTCTCTCGATCAGCCCGCAGCTCACCGCCGCGGCGGAGGAGTACGCCCGCGTGATGGCGCGCCGCGAGTGGTTCGAGCACATCGATCCTGACGGCGTGACGGTGGAGCGCCGGGCGGAGGCGTTCGGCTACGCCGACTGGGCCTTCCTGGCGGAGAACCTGGTGACGGGCACGGGGGCGCGCGACGCGGCGTACCTGGTCGAGAGCTGGCTGAGCAGCCCGGAGCACCGCCGCAACATCCTCTCGCCCGAGCTGCGGGAGGTGGGGGTGGGCTGCTACGTGCGCGCCGGCTCGCCGAGCCGCTTCTGGTGCGCACAGGAGTTCGGCGCGCGGCAGTGAGGGGGGCGCCGCTCGGTCTCAGGCGCAGCGCGGGCGCCTGCGACGGATTCTTGTCTCGCCAACGGGCCGCCGCAACCGATACCGGGGGGTCGCGCGGCATTGAGTTGCGGATGATCTGGATGTAGCGCTCGGGCGACGGGCGGATGCCACTACTGGTGAGTGCGCAGGATGGCGCGCGTTCCACCAGCGAAGGCCGGGTGGGCGCACCTACATATCGACAGGGCACTGGTCACGACCAGCGGCGTTGGCGATACCCCAGCGATGAAGAGTAACGCGGGCGGCGGGATCCGGGGGCGAGTGCCACGCAAGGCGCTGATCGCCATTTGCGCGCTGGGCGCCGTGGTGTCATCGGTAGTGGTGTACGGCGTCGTCTCGCGAGGTGGGGACGGCCCTGATTCGCAGGTCATCGCCGTCGCGTTTCGCGCGGATGGCGGCTCACCCGCCGTCACGGTCGCCTACGGCCACCCGTACGACATGAAGCTCGACCTCCCTGACGGCGACTACTACGTCCAGCTGGTCAACGGCGCGGACACGATCATGAATCTGGACAAGGTGTCGTTCAGCGATGGCCGCGGCATGGGCTTTGCCAAATTCTCCGGACCGGCCAGCGATCAGGACCACGAAGATGCGGCTGCCCTGAGGACCGTCGCCAATTTCGTCAACGACGTCGAGTCGGCGCGGCTCGACCTGCTGTCCTCGGCGTCCGGTGGCTTCACGCAGCCGCTGTTCACGGCCGACGTCAGCGGCGACGACCTGGCACAGTTCTACGCAAGCTATCTCGCGCTCGGCGACGAGGAAGCGAACCTCACCGCGGCGCTGAAGACGCTCGACAGGGACATGGCCGCCAGCGAGCCCGTCCGATACGTACGCGCCGACGGAGCACCGCCGGCGGGGCTGGCCGACACACTCCTGGACAAGACGCTCCCTGACTTCTTCAACCGCATGCGCAAGCTGCCGGAGCGCGAGCGCGGGCGCGTGGCGCAAATCATCGCCCAGATGGACGCCGGCGAGAAACAAGAGGCGTTCGAAAGCATGCCTGCGAATCTCCGGGGCGATGCGGCCAATTTCGACGAGTGGCAGCAGGCGGTGCAGCGCGGGGAGCTGGACCAGCAGCTAGGCGCCATCCACGGCCACCTGTACGTAACGGCCACCGGTGCGACGCAGAAGGCGGGCCAGACACCGGGCAAGGCTGTGGCCGAAGAGGGCGGACCGCTCCTCGAGTCGGGAACGGATCTCATGGTCAAGGCATATGGCAAGGTCCCGCACGTTGGCAAGGCCGTTGACGTCACGAAGAAGGCGCTGGAGTGGGAGGGCTACGTCCGCAAGCTCTACAACGACCCGAACGCCGGCGCGGCCGGCATCCTGAAGGGCCCGTACCAGAAGCTCGCGAAGGACCGGATCAAGGCCGACCTGCAGAAGATGATGCCGAATGCGTCGCCATCCGTAGTCGACGCCCTCGCGGGCCAACTCGCCAAGCGCTTGGCCGCAGCGCTCGCGGCAGGACTGAATGTGCCCGCGGCAAACGCCGCAGCGGACGGTTCGACGCCGGGGTTCCCGCCGGCGGCGGGGCCGGACTCCACTGACGCGCCAGAAGCTCCGGCGTGGGTCGACGAACTGGTCAACGCCATCGCGCAACGCCTGCTGAGCGAGGGGCACCGCGGCATCGAGGTTGCAGTTGTCACCGACGACCTGCGCGTGTGCCTGCTGGCCGGCGTGGCCGGCAACCTCGGCCGCGAGCAGGCGCTGTCCGCGTGCGCTTACATCCTCGAACGCTTGCCTGAGGCGACGCCCACGACCGAAGCGGAGCCGTCGGCCGACACTCCTGTGCCCGCAGACCAGCCAGCGGATACTCCGGTGCCTCCGGCGCCCACGGCGCCGCCGGCTGACGCTCCGAACGAGTGCCCCACCCCCGACACGGACGGCATCGTCCACACGGATCTCGACGGCGTCCTGCGCTGCACGGCGCCGCCGCCACCGCCACCGCCGCCACCGCCTCCGCCTCCGCCGCCAACGCCGGCACCTTGCCAGAGCTTTGAACCGGCGTGCGGGCTGGGAGCCCGCTAGGCGACCCGAACGTCGGACCACAGTCGCAGCATTGCCCGCACGGCACGCATAGTGCCGTGACGTGCCAACACGCTGACATACATCCAGAAGCCGGCCCGCCGCCACCAGATCGAATCCGCGCGGCGGAGCATTCCCGCTGCATGCAGGGCAACATGCCGAATGCGGTGCAATGGCGGGACGCGTGGCCCGTTGCCGGGGGCGGCGCGGCGAGTATCCTTGCCTCCACCGGCGGGAGCACCGCCCGCGCGACGTAGCGCTATGTGCTCGACCCCGAAGAGAAGAGGAGAGCGGCCATGAAGGTACTCATGGTCTACACGAACACCTACCGCGGGTTCGCGCCGGCGCCGCTTGGCGCGTCGCTGGTGGCGTCGCACCTGCGAGGCGACGGGCACGAGGTGCGGTTCCTGGACCTGATGTTCGTGAAGTCGCCGGCGGCCGAGGCTGCTCGCGTGGCACGGGAATTCCAACCCGACCTCGCCTGCTACTCGATCCGCAACCGCGACAACCAGATGGCCGCCGCGTTCTTCGACCCGCTGCCGGTGGTCCGCTCGATCGTGTCGGCGGTGCGAGCAGTACGGCCCGTACCCGTACTGCTGGGCGGCACCGCGTTCACAACCTTCCCACACCAATGGCTCGACGCGCTCGACGCTGACTACGGCATCAAGGGGGACGACCTCGCGTCGATCTCGCGCTTCGTCGCATCGATCGCCGCGGGATCGCCCGACCTCGGCGTGCCGGGGCTAGTCCATCGCGCCGACGGCGTGATCCGCAGCAACCCATTCGCCATCCGCGGCTACGCGGACGTCGTGTTCGACAACTGGGACTTGCTGGACCTCCGCTCGTACCGGCGCTCGCTGACCACACTGTGGGACGCCGCGCTGGTAGTGCGGACGGGGTGCCCGTTCCAGTGCACCTTCTGCGATTACTTCCAGACGTTCGGCACACAGTGGGTCCTGCGACCTCCTGCCCAGGTTGCCGAGGAGGCGCTGGCGCTACAGCGGCAGGGCGCGCGATCGGTGATCTTCGCCGATGCCGGCTTCAACCGTCCGCTGGATCACGCGAAGCAGGTGCTGGAGGCGTTCATCGCCGCCGGCGTGCGTCTGAACCTGACGATGATCTTCGAACCGGGTGAGGTCGACCGCGAGTTCACGCAACTCTTTCACCGTGCGGGCGGCCGAGGCGCCGTCCTCTACGCCGGAAGCCTGTCGGACACCGTGCTGACCCGCCTGCGCAAGCCGTTTCGCGTCGATGACGTGGTGGACGGCGCCGAACTTCTCAGGCAGGCAGGGGTGACATCGTCGTTGTTCCTGACGTTCGGCGGACCCGGAGAGACGCCGGAGACGGTCGAAGAGACGTTCCGCGCGGTCGAGAGAATCCCGGCGATCCGCACGCTGGTCGACCACGGCTTTCGCATCCAGCCGGACACGGAACTACGGGAGATCGCGATCGGCGAAGGCGTGATCGCGGCGGACGACGACTGCTTCAACGCCACGTTCTATCACTCACCGGCGACGCCTCCGGAGATGCTGAAGGCGCGCCTGAAGCGCTACGAATCCGAACACCGGCTGGACAACCTGAAGGCGCTGCCGTTCCTGGCCGGCGTGCTGTGGAACAAGTTCCGGCCGTAGGGTGAGTTTCATCTGGCAGGATGCTGGGCAACCCGATGGCGACGCCACAGTGATCACTTTGAAGTTGCATCACGCGGCCTGAAAAGAGGCTGTCTCATAACTGGTTAGCGTGCGATCGTGGTACGGATGGCGGAGCAGGGGCAAGGAGGCCACGATGCCGGTACGACCGTTTAGCCGCGAACGAGCGTGGCTGCTGCCACCTTCCCTCGACGACGCGCTCGCGGAGGATCATCCGGCACGCTTCGTGGCCGCCTTCGTCGACGCGATCGACACGGAAACGTGGCTGAAGATGGGAGTCGCCTTGAGCGGCGACCCGGCCGGGGCCCCGGCCTACGATGCCCGCGCGCTCCTCGGCGCCTGGGCGCTCGGCTTCATGAGCGGCATCCGCACCTCGCGGACGCTGGAGGCGGCGTGCTGCGACCAGATCCCGTACCTCTGGCTGACGGGCTTCCAGCGGCCGGACCATAACACCCTGTGGCGCTTCTACCAGCGGCACCGCGACGGGATGCGGGTGCTGCTCAAGCAGACCGTCCGGGCGGCGGTCGCCGTCGGCCTCGTCGATCTCGCGCTGCAGGCGGTGGACGGCACGCGCGTGCACGGCAACGTGGCGCCGGTCGCACGCTCGATGCCGAGGGGCTGGTCCGGCTGCTCCGCCGCACCGACGCACGGATCGCGGAGCTCGAATCACAGCAGAGCGGCGACGATCCCGTCTTGCCGGCGCTGCCCGAACGCCTACGCGCTGAAGCGCTGCGGGCACAGGTACGGGAGGCGCTGGAACGGCTGGAGGCGGAGGACGCGCCGTCGCGGGTGAACCTCACCGACGCGGACGCGAAGCTCCTGAAGACGCACGGCGGGTACATCACCGGCTACAACGTGCAAGCGGTGGCGTCGCCGCTGCGCGATGCGGACGGTGGTGTGCACGGCCAGATCATCACGGCGGCGGACGTGACGTCGCGGGTGTACGACGCGCACGAGTTGCTGCCGATGATGCAGCAGGCGGAGCAGAACAGCGGGGTCGCCGCGGCGGTGACGCTCGCCGATGCCGGCTACCACACGGGCGCGAACCTAGACGCCTGCGCCGGGCAGGGACGGACGGTGGTGATCCCGGACCAGCAACAGGCGTGGGTGGGCCGCCCGTATCACAAGGAGCAGTTCACGTACGACAGCGCGCGCGACAGCTACACCTGTCCGGCGGGGCGGACACTCAGCTTCTTCGGGACGCGGCGCGACCGCCACGGCGGGACGGTGCGACGGTATCGCGCGGGCGGCAGCGTCTGCGCGGCCTGTCCTGCGTTCGGCGCCTGTACGCGCGATCGCCGGTTCGGCCGGACGATCCATGCCGGGCCGCACGACCAGGCGTTACGCGCACACCGCGCGTGGCAGGCAAGCGACGAGGCGCGGCGGCTGTCGGCCATGCGACGGTGGCTGATCGAACCGGTCTTCAGCGTGATCAAAGACCAGCAGGCCGCGCGCCGCTTCCTGCTGCGCGGCGCGAAGAACATACGCGCCGAATGGTCCTGGCTGGCGACGACCTTCAACCTGAGGACGCTGGCACGCGCATGGCAGCGCCAGGCCGCGCTTGCCCGCTGAGGCGATGGCCGGCCCGTTTACCAACCTCACACCGCACCGCATATTGAGACAGCCTCTGAAAAGGCCGCGCCACAGCAAGAGTCACTTGTTCAGCACCCTTGCCGGCTCAAGCGCTTTGCGTTGGCGAGATCAGCAGACGCAGGTGCGGGCGAACACCCGGACGCACTCGTCGGCGCAGCTTGCGCAAACGTTGTTGAGGTTGGCCGGATCGGTGATGACGAACGTGACTTCGTTGCCGGACTTCCGGCAGAGCGAACAGGCGGGCGGGCGGGTGGATCTCTTCGGGTCGCGCGCTTCGGCCTTCCGTTTCGCGAGCGATGTTCGGCTGCCGAGGCCGGACTTCCGCAAGAGGCTCGACACCTGGTTGCGCACGACGCGGACGCTGACGCTCCGCTTGCGGGCGATCTCTTCGTCCGTCAAGCCCAGCTCGAGGTCGCGGAGGGTCTCGCGCTCAGCCGGAGTTGGCGAGCCTCCCGAACTCGTGCGCGCGCGGCATGCCCTGGTTTCGACTATCGTCATAGAGAAATGCTACCGCCGACGCTTAGCGTCATCAATTCGCCGAAGCCCAAACGTCTTGTCATAGCGCGGCATCCCGCTGTTGGCGGGCCAGCGGGATTCATTGCTCGCGCAGGTAGTGCTTGATCCGCTCGAACAGCTCGCGGGCCTCGGCCTCAGCGCCGCCGGAGATCATCTCGCGGCGCCGCTCCGGCGACTTCGACTGCCTGACGCCATCGACGATGGTGGCGGAGCCGGCAACGCCGACTTCCTCCAGATCGACCGGCAGGTCCGCGAGCGCCCAGACGGTCACGAGATCGGCGCGTTCCCCCCACGGCCGCAACGACCAGTCGAGGAATCGCGGCTCGTTCGCGCCCATCTTGACCGATGCGACCGCCGGCAGGTGGACGAGCAGCAACTCGTGGCCGCCCTTGATCTCCCGCTTGGCGCGCATCCGGCGGTTGAACGGATCCAGTTCGGCCTCGAGCGCATAGGTCACCTGCGGCAGGTCCAGCCACTCGGCTATCCCCGGAGGCACCTGCGCGGTCGCGCCGTCCGACGACTCCTCGCCGCAGAGCACCAGGTCGTAGCGGCCGATCTTCTCGATGGCGGCGGCCAGCGTCCGCGACGTGCCCAGCGTATCGGCCGCACCGAAGGCACGGTCACTGAGCAGGTAGACGTGATCCGCGCCCATGCAGAGGGTCAACCGGAGGTACTGCTCGAAGAAGGGAGGGCCCATGGAGAGGACGCTGACGGATCCGCCGTGCTGCTCCTTGAGCTTCAGCGCCATCTCCAGCGCGTTCATGTCGGGAGGGTTGAAGATCGAGCGGGCGTTGGCGCGATCCAGAACCATGGTCTCCTGGTTGACCCGCACCTCCTCCGGCATCGGGACGACCTTCATGCAAACGATGGTGTGCAACTCGCTCATCGCATTACCCCGCAAGGGCTCCTGCCTTCGCCAGCTCCTCGACCAGGTGCGGGAGCACGGCGAACATGTCGTCGACGATGCAGTAGTCGGCGTGCTCGAAGATCGGCGCGTCGGGATCCGTGTTGATGGCGACGACGCACTCGGCCTTGTCCACACCGACGGTGAAGTGGATGGCGCCACTGATGCCGCAACATATGACGAGCGACGGAGCTGTGACCACGCCGGTCTGCCCGATCTGGCGCTCGCGCTCGATCCACCCAAAGTCGGCGGCGACGCGGGTACCGCCGATCTCGGCGTGCAATAACTCCGCCAGCCGCTCAAGTACGGCCATGTCGCCGCGCGCGCCGCGGCCGACAGCGACGATCGCACCGGCGCGCGTGAGGTCGACGCCCTCGCTCACGGAGCGCTCGAGCACGCGTACGCGGGCGTCCGCAGGGTCGGGCTCTACCGGGAAGCTGCGCACGTCGCCCTGGCGGTCGAAATGCTGCTCGGGCTGTCCGAAGATGCCCGGCCGCACGGTCGCCATCTGCGGACGGTGCTCCGGGCAGAGGATGGTCGCGACGATACCGCCGCCGAAGCCGACGACGTCGCCGCGGAGCAGCCGCCGCGCCGCATCGATGCTCAGGCCGGTGCAGTCGGCAGTGAGGCCGGTGCGGAGGCGGACGGCCAGACGCCCGGCGAGGTCGCGGCCGTTCGGCGTGGCGCCCAGCAGCAGGACATCGGGCTTGCCGTCCTGCACCATGGCGGTGACGGCGCGGGTGTAGGCATCGGTGCAGTACAGCTGGAGTGCGGGGTGGTCGGCGGTCAGGACGACGTCCGCGCCACAGGCAACCGCCAGCCGCGGCAGCTCGCCGAGCGCGTATCCAAGCAGCAGGCCGGTCAGGCTCGTCTGGAGCGCGTCGGCGAGTTCACGCCCCTGGCGCAGCAATTCCAGCGAGACGCCTTCCAGCTGTCCTTCCTGGTGCTCGAGGTAAACCCAGATGCCGCGCGCGTCCGCCGGCCCGTAGGTGCTCTTCGTCACGGCGTCACCCCCGCTTCGACGGCCGCCGGCTTGGCGAGCGCCCAGGCAACCAACTCGGCGACATCGGCCACGCGCAGATTCGCATCGCCGGCGACGCCGTCTTCCAGGCAGGAGACGCAGTGCGGGCACGCGGTGCCGATGATCTCGGCGCCTGTCTCGCGCGCCTCGGCGACGCGGATGTCGGCGAAGCGCTCGCTGGCCGGCGTCTCGAGCCACATGCGGCCTCCGCCTCCGCCGCAGCAGAGAGCGTCCTCCCGGTTGTGCGCCATTTCCACGAGCTCGACGCCGTTTATGCCCGAGAGCACCTGGCGCGGCGACTCGTAGTCGCCGCCCTGGCGTCCCAGGTAACACGGGTCGTGGAAGGTGACCTTGAGGGGCATCTCGCCCGTGATATTCAGGCGGCCGGCTTCCATGAGCTCCCGCAGGTACTGCGTGTAATGGAGGGCGCGGAACGCCTCCGGCATATCGAAGTGATGCACGAACTGGTCCAGGCAGTGCGGCGAGATGGCGACGACCTTCTCGACACCCAGCGTGCGGAAGAGCTTCGAGCCGTTGGCGGCGATCTCGTCGGCGAAGCCAGTGTGGCCGGCGGTGCGGGCGGCGTCGCCGCAGCACGGCTCCTGGTCCTTGAGCACACCGAAGCGCACGCCGGCGGCGTCGAAGATCTGCATGAGCGCGCGCGCCACCTTCTGGATGCGCGTGTCGTAGTTCGCCGTGCAGCCGAGGTAGAGGAGGATCTCATCGCCGGCGGCGAACTCCTTGACGTTGAGCCCCGCCATCCAGTTCGAACGCTCCGATGGCGGCCGTCCGTAGGGGTTGCCGTCCCAGTGCAGGTTCCACATGAGCGTCGGCAGCCCGGCCGGGGCGTGTCCGTCACTCGCGGCGATGCTTCTCAGCCCCAGGACCACACTGGAGATATCGATGCCGCGCGGGCAGTGCGCGGTGCACTGGCCGCAGGTCGTGCACAGCCAAAGCGCCTCGGTCCAGCCGGGCACGCCCAGTTGCGCCTCTCGCACCATGTGGCGGATGATGACCGGCTCGGGCCGGACGAGCCCCCACGGGCAGGTTGCCGAGCAGGTGCCGCACTGGAAACAGGCCGCCGCGTGGCCGTTGGTAGCGGCCATGACGCGGTCGAAGGCCTCGTCATTCAGTACGACGATGTCGCCGTCCTCGACCACGACGCCAGCATCGTTCATGAGGTCAAACCACAGCTTCTTCCGGCCCGTACGCGTGTATTCCGACACCATGGCTACACTTTCTCGGCGACGGGGCGCGGCTGCCGCCGCACGATCTCGTCCATCTCCGCGATCTTGCGTGCGAACTCCTTGCCCTCGGACGCGGATATCCAGGCAAGCTGCAGGCGGTCGCCCTCGAGGCCCTGTCGCTCGAGCTTGCGCTGCCAGAGCTTGAAGCGCTTCTCCGTCTGGACGTTGGCGTAGTTGTAGTGGCAGTCGGAACCCTTCTCGGTCAGCCGGCAGCCGGTGACGAGCACGGCGCCCGCGCCCCTCTCGAACGCCCGCATGACGAAGTCCTCTTCCACGCGCGCCGAGCACATGGTGCGAATGATCAGCGACGAGGGCGGGTACTGGATCTTCTCGACTCCCGCCTGGTCGGCGCCGGCGTAGGAGCACCAGTTGCAGGCGAACACGAGTGTCTTTTTCTCCGGCTCGCGGGCGAGCGCGGCATCGATCTGCGCGAGGATCTGGTCCTTGGTGAAGTACGGCATCTCGATGGCGTCGTAGTTGCAGGTGGCGGCGCAAGCTCCGCAGCCCTGGCACGCCGCCTCGATGAACTTCATCTCGCCTGTCTTCGCCTTGCCGATGAGCTCGATCGCGCCGAAGGGGCAGGAGGCGACGCAGATGCCACAGACGATGCACTTGTCGTTGATGAGCCGCGAGGTGATCGGCTCCTTTTCGATGATGTCGCGCGCGAGCACTGCGCCGGCCTTCGACGCCGCCGCGAGCGCCTGCGCGACGGTCTCGCGGACGTCCTTCGGGGCCTGTGCGGTGCCGGCCAGGTAGATGCCGGGCGATCCCGCTTCGGCCGGTCCCAGCTTGGGGTGGCGTTCGAGCAAGAAGCCGTCCTCGCTGTGCGCGACCTTGAGCTGGTTGGAGACATCCTCGTCTTGCGGCGTCAGTCCAAGCGTGAGCACAAGCGTGTCGGTAGGCACGCGCAAGATGCGGCCGCTCAACTCGTCGAAGAACTGCACGGCGCGCCCGTCGAACTGCACCGCCGCTTCGGGGGCGAGGGCGGGATCGAGGCGGAAGAACTGGACGCCCTTTGCCGATGCGTCCTGGTACATCTCGTCGGCGTTGCGGCTGAAGGTGCGGATGTCGCGGTAGAGGACGCGCACGCGCTTCCCCTGCTCGCGCAGGCGCACGGCCTGGCCGATCATGGACTCGCAGCAGTAGCGCGAGCAGCCGCCGCCGTTCTGGCGGGAACCGACGCAGCCGACGAACGTCACGTGCTCGCCCTCGACGGCGTGGCCCTTCTCGATCTCGAGATTGGTGACGACGTTGCGGCGATGGCCATAGTCAAATTCGGTGGGTTCGTACGGCTTCGCGCCCATCGCGAGCACGACGGCGCCTGCATCGATGTCCTCGCCGGTGGAGAGCCGGGCGTGGAAGTTGCCGATGTGGCCGCTGATCACCTCGATGTCCGCGCCGAGGTGCACCTTGACGCCGGCGTCCTTCGTCGCGCGGCGCGTCTCGTCGAGCAGCGCATGAGCGGAGGTGCCGGCGGGGGCGATCTCGTCGAGGTCGTTGAGCACGCCGCCCAGGTGGTGCGTCCGCTCGACGAGGTGCGTCTCGTAGCCCTGTTCCGCAAGGTTGGCCGCGGCCGTCATGCCGGCGATGCCGCCGCCGATCACGAGTCCCTTCTGGATCACCGGCTGATGGCTGATCTCCAGCGGCGTGAGGCGCCGCGCCTTCTCGACGGCCATCCGCACCATGTCGATGGCCTTCTGCGTCGCTTCCTGCTTGGTCTGCTTGTGCACCCAGGAGTCCTGGTTGCGGATGTTCGCCATCTCGAGCAGGTAGGGGTTGAGCCCGGCCTTGCGCATCACCCGCCGGAACGTGCCCTCGTGCGTTTTCGGCGAGCAGGCGGCGATGACGATGCGGTTGGCGCGCGACTCGCGCAGCCGGCGAGCGATCTCGGCCTGAGTGACGCCGGCGCAGGAGAACATGGAGGAGCCGGCGTACACCACTCCCTCCATCTGGCGCGCCGCCTCAACGACGGTGTTGATATCGATCGTGCCGGCAATGTTGCTGCCGCAGTGGCAGACGTTGACGCCGATGCGGACCGTACCTATGTCTTCCTGCGGCTCGCTCTCCTCGGGCTGCGGCCAGGTGCGCTGGTCCAGGTGGACGAGCGCCTGCGCGGCGGCGGCGCCGGCTTCGGACACGCTGTCGGGGATGTCTTTCAAGCCGGTGGCGCAACCGGCGGCGTAGACGCCGGCGCGGGTGGTGGCGATGAGGCCGCCCATATCCTCGCGCGCCTGGACGAACCCATCGGAGGCGATGCCGATGCCGAGGACGCCGGCGAGGCGCTCGACACTCTCGGGCGGCTTCGCCGCGGTGGCGAGGACGACCATGTCGACTTCGGCGGTCTGGACGCGGCCTTCGTCGGTGTTCTCGTAGCGCACGCGGATCTTGTCGCCGGCGGGCTCGATGCCGGCCGGGCGCCCGCGCACGAAGCGCGCGCCCTCATCGCGCGTGCGGTCGTAAAACGAGTCGAATCCCTTGCCGTAGGCGCGCATGTCCATGTAGAGGACGGTGACATCTTCGACGCCGTGGTCGATGGCCTGGAACGCTTCCTTTACGGAGTACATGCAGCAGAAGCGCGAGCAGTGCTTGTAAAAGCGCTCGTCGCGCGAGCCGACGCAGAGGACGAAGAGGATGCTGTGCGGGTGTTCGCCGTTGGACGGCTTGATGATCTCGCCGCCCGTGGGGCCGGCGGACGTGAGCAGGCGCTCGAACTCCATGGACGTCAGCACGTCGGGGTGCTTGCCGTAGCCGAACTGCTCCAGCAGCGACGGATCGATCAGGTCGAAGCCGGTGGCGACGATCGCCGAGCCGACCTTTCGCTCCAGGACGCGCTCGGGCGGCTGCATGAAGTCGATGACCTTGGGCAGGCAGGCGTCCGTGCAGCGGCCGCAGGGCAGGTAGTTCGGCGGGTCGTTGAGGCAATGCTCGAGGTCGATGACGTAGGCGCCCGGGACGGCCTGCGGGAACGGCGTGTATATCGCCTTGCGCGCGGCCATCGAGGCGTCGAACTCGCTGTTCAGGACGACCGGGCACGCATCGACGCAGAGGTTGCAGCGGGTGCACTCGTCGCCGACGAAGCGCGCGTGCTGGCGCACCTGCACGGTGAAGTCGCCCGGCTCACCATCGAAGCCGACGACCTCGGCCGGCGAGAGGATCTCGATGTTGGGGTGTTCGGCTACTTCGGAGAGCTTGGGCGCCTCGATGCAGATCGAGCAGTCAAGCGTGGGGAAGTTCTTGTCGAGCGCGGCCATCTTGCCGCCGACGGCGGCGCTGGACTCGACCAGCACGACCTTCGCCCCGGAATCGGCGAGATCGAGCGCCGCCTGCACCCCGGCGATGCCGCCACCGACGATCAGGACTGAGTCGCTCACGGCCTATGCCTCCTGGCGCGCGTGGGAGTAGCCCGCCTCGAACGCCTTCATGTTCAGCGGGATGAACCGCTCCTTCACCGAGGCCTTGATCGCCGCCTCCATGGACTCACGCCCCACGGCGCCGGTCACGGCCGTGAAGAAGCCCAGCATCACGACGTTGGCGGCCATGCGGTTGCCCAACTGCTCGGCGATCGCCGTCGCCGGGATCTTGCTCACGGTCCAGGGGACGCCCTCCGGCAGGTCGACGAGGTCCTCGTCGATCAGGACCTCGCAATCATCGGCGAGGTCGCCTGTGAATTTCTGCGCGGCCTCCTGCGAGATCACCACCAGCACATCGGGCCGCGTCACCATGGGGTAGTCGATCGGGACGTCGTCCAGCACGAGTTGGGCGGAGCAGGCGCCGCCGCGGGCCTCCGGCCCGTAGGCCTGCGTGACGATCGCTTCCTTGCCATCGTGGAGCGCGGCCGCGCGGCCGGTGATGAGACCGGCCAGGATGATGCCCTGACCGCCGAATCCCGCAAAGCGAATCTCGTGCCGCATCGTTAGGCCTCGTCCCACTCGCCATACGTGGCGCGCTCGATGTCGACGAAGTTCCCCAGCACCAACGGCTTGTGCGACCTGAGGTCGATGCTGCAATCCTGAAGGTCGGCGTTGTCGTCGACGATGCACTCCTCCTGGTAGAGGTGCATCTCGTCGAGCCCTTCGCCCAGGTCATTGGGGCGCCCAAAGCCGATGGGGCACGGCGCCAGCACTTCGATGAATGTCAGTCCCTTCTTCTGGAACGCACGGCTCATCGACTTTTCCAGCTGGCGGACGTGCAGCGCCGACCAGCGCGCAACGTAGACCGCCCCAAGCGAGGCCATCAGGCGCACCAGGTTGAGGGCGTCTTCGGGATTCCCCTTGGGCGTCGTGCTCGTCTTCGCGCCCTTCGGCGTCGTCGGGCCGCACTGGCCGCCGGTCATGCCGTAGTTGAAGTTGTTGACGCAGATGATGTTGAGGTCGATGTTGCGGCGCGCGGCGTGCAGGATGTGGTTGCCGCCGATGGAGAAGAGGTCGCCATCGCCGCTGAACACCGTCACCTGCAATTCCGGGTTGGCCAGCTTGATGCCGGTAGCGAACGGGATGGCGCGGCCGTGCGTGGTGTGAAACGAGTCGATGTTGACGTAGCCGGGCACGCGGCCCGTGCAGCCGATGCCGGACACGATGACGTGCTTCTCGAGCGGGATGCCCGAATCCGCCATGGCCTGGACGAAGCAGTTCATGGTCGGGCCCAGGCCGCAGCCGGGGCACCAGATGTGGGGCAGGCGGTCGTACCGCAGGAGATGGTCGACCGGGTGAACCTGGACGACGTTGCCGGCCGGTGCCATCAGGTCGCCTCCTCGATCGCTGCCATGATCGTCTCGGGCCGCAGTATCTCGCCGCCGCCGTGGTGCACGCCGATCACCGGCCGAGACGTGAAGCGCTGGACCTGCGTGGCGACCTGCCCGAGGTTCACCTCGGCGACTACGAACGCCTTGAGGCGGTCGGAGAGCCGGGCGATCTCGGCGCCGGGGAACGGCCACACGGTCACGAGGCGGAACATGCCGACCTTCAGCCCCTGCGCGCGAGCGACGTTGACCGCATGGCGGGTGGATCGCGCGCTGGAGCCGAACGTTACGACGCAGACGTCCGCGTCGTCCAGGAGGTAGGACTCCCACTCCATGATCTTGTCGGCGTTGAGACGGATCTTGTCGTTCAGCCGCCGCACCAGGACGTCGTGGACCTCGGCGCTGGTCACGGGGTAGCCGCGGACGTCGTGGGTGAGCCCGGTCACGTGGATGCGGTAGCCCTCGCCGACAAGGGGCATCGGCGGCACCAGGTCGTCATCGACGGCCTCGTAGATGCGGCCCTCGCCGGGGGCGAACGGCGGCTTCTTGCGCGGCATGTACGGGATCGCGCTGGCCTCCGGGATGATGACGCGCTCGGTGAGGTGCCCGACCGCCTCGTCACCCAAGACGAAGACGGGCTGGCGGTAGACATCGGCCATGTTGAAGGCCTTGATCGTCAGGTCGAACATCTCCTGCGGCGTCGATGGCGCGTAGGCGATGGCCTCGTAGTCACCGTGGGAGCCCCATTTCGCCTGCATGACGTCGGCCTGGCCGATGAGCGTCGGTAGGCCGGTCGATGGGCCGCCGCGCATGACGTTGACGACGACGCACGGCGTCTCTGTGAACATGCCGAGGCCGATGTTCTCCTGCATGAGGCTGAAGCCGGGGCCGGAGGTCGCGGTCATAGTGCGCAGCCCCGTCCACGAAGCACCGAGGATGCAGTTCATGCTCGCTATCTCATCTTCCATCTGGATGAAGCGGCCGCCGACCTCCGGAAGGCGCCGGGCGAGGTGCTCCGCGACCTCGGTGGATGGGGTGATGGGATAGCCGGCGAAAAACTGGACGCCCGCGGCCAACGCGCCCTCGGCGCAGGCGATGTCGCCGTTCATGAAGTGTTTGCCGGTGAGGACCGCCGGCGTCGACGCGACTTGGATCATGGCACCACCCGCAGGTCTTCGGTGTAGATGGAGAATTCGGGGCAGACGAGACGGCAGAACCCGCAGTTGACGCAGGCGTCTTCCTTCCCGCGGACGACGACGGGGTAGTGGTAGCCCTTGGCGTTGATGGCGATGGACTCTTCGAGTACGTCCCGCGGGCAGAATTCGATGCAGAACTTGCAGCCCTTGCAGCGCTCGGGGATGGTGTAGACCTGACCCAGCGGAACGAGCTGCCGGTCCAGATCGAGGGGCTGACGAGTCGAGACGGCCACCACAGCTACCGCTCTCCATTAGGCCTCACCGGGCGCGATGCCGATGGTTTGGCCGCACCGAACAGTCTGCCTCACCGTGTGGTCAGCGTTGAGTGCCGAACGGCACATACGGGGTCATATTCGCGCGGCCGTGGCAGTATCGAACGTCCTGCTGTCAAGCCGACAAGCACCCGCGCGGTGATGCGGCAGCGGGGTGTCGGGCGAAGCGCGGGTGCGTAGCACCAGATCTTGTCTTCGCCAAACGGGCCGCCCTAACCAGTAAAGGGCGGCCCGCTTCGTAGCTGCGTGTTGGATGTGCGGAGCCAGTTCGTGGCAACGCGTACCGATCTTGCCCGCGGAGTTGATCTGCGAGCGAATGGCAGACGTCCGCCGTTGATTCAGGCGATGGCTGCGCGATCGCCGGTCCGGATTGTCCCCGGTGTCGCGACGACGGCGTACACACCGGCGCAGGGGTAGTGGCCCATGGGGCCAAGTTCGAGCCGGTTGTGGCGGACGAGCGCCCGGAGCACCTCCGTGTCGCCCGGAAGATCGTCCTGGGCGAGGGTGGTCATCACGCATCGGGGGTCGGGCAGCGCCACAGCGAGGCGGGCAGCGCCGCCGATCGCGAGTCCCCGGCCGAGCCAGCCGTTCTCGACGAAGCCGGCGTCGGCGGTCTCGACAACCAGGTTCATCCGGAACCGGCGCGCGTCGAAGCGACTCGCCGGCTGGAGTTCGTGCAACCGCGCCATAGTGGACGTGGTCAGGACCGACACCGGGAACACGTCGAAGAAGGACCCCGGGGGCAGAGGCGAGGGGGCACCGATCTGCGCGAAGAGCGCCGAGCCGAGCTTCGCTTCCACCAGCGTGTCCCGGTGACCAGCCGGGTCGGCGTCCTCGATGTCCGGGTGGTACTGGTCGATCGTGAAGTCTTCCGGAGCGACTTGGGCGAGCCTGACGTCCCTCCGGAAGAACCCGGACAGGACTCGTTCGGCGTCGCCGGAGTCGCTGGTTGCCGATGTCCCGTCGGGAAGGGTGATCCGCACCGGCGGCAGTTCGCCCTCCGGCTGCGGCGGCTCGACGAAGGCCGCGCCGCAGCCGAGCATGCCCGGAAACAACCTGACGCTCTTCGCGCTCACGACCTTGCCGGTGTCCAGGTCGACGAGTGCGTAGGCACGATCGCCGGCGATGCCGTGCGTGGTGAGTTCGGCCTGATCAAGCCGCTCGCCCTTCATCGACTTGACCGGGAATCTCCAGAGTTCCTTGACCGAGCCGACCACCTGGTCTGTCGTCACGTCTTCCTCCTCGATTGGATTGCGTTTCGCGCGGCGCACGGGGGACTATCGCCTGCCCCGGTGGCCGTCCGTCTCCCGGCTGAAGGGCGTACCCGGCTCTATGCGGGCCGCCGAGGCCTTACGGCGGCGTGCACACTGCGCCGACCGTGTACGACAGCGATGTCGTGCTCGTCTCGTCGAGCGAGGCCTTGCTGCCGTCGGCGAGCGTGACGTCCGTCACCTTGACACCGTACGGTCCGAACTGCGTGATCGTCCAGATGAAGGTGAACTCGCCATTTGCGTCGGTCACGTCATAGCCCTGGACCTCCGAAGCGGGGCCGTCCGCATTTTCGAGCCCCGGGCCTGTCGCCGTCTCGAAGATCTCCACGCCTTTCAGCGGCCCGCCGCTACGGTCAGTGATGCGCCCCTTCTTCCGCAGCTCGCTCCGCACGCCGGGCTGCGTGTGCTCACAGCCGAGCGTTTGCACCAGGTGCACCTCGCGCGCCGGCGGCGCCACCTGGGGCGATGGTATGGCCTGCGGCTCCACCGTGCCCTCCCTGCACTCCACCGTCGCGTCGAGCGTCACCGCCAGCTGCGTGCTCAGGTTCGGAGTGCTCTCCACGTGGCTCACCGCCGTGACACGGACCCCGTAGCTTCCGATACCCGGCGTCAGGCACTTGTAGACGGGGTAGAAGTAGCTCTGGCCGTGTCCCTTCGACCGGCGGTCTTCGTGGAAGGTCTTCCTGGCGTCGGGCGCGAACTCGAGCACGCCGCCAATGAGCATCGTCCCGTCGACTGGCGCCAGCGTCACCTGCTCGTTCACAACTTGCACGCCGACCACCGGCCTGAACATCGCTCCCACCGCCTGCTCGTGCGCGACCGGCAGCAGTAGAACCGCCAGCGACCCCTTGGTCCGCGTGATCCAGCTGAAGTGCGAGATCTGGGCGCTCACGGTCACCGTGCTTCCATCTGATGAAGCATGCGTCTCGGAGTCCAGCACCTCGCGGCCGGCGGTCTGGTTGAAGCCCACGAGGGCGTATGCGGCCTGCGCCCCGGCCTCGTCGTCGAGCTCGCTGCGATCGATCGTGAGGGTCGCGGTCGCTGGCATGCCGAATACGAGCCGGTCGGGCTCGAGCCGGTACCCGCCGCCGGAACCGACGACCTGTCTCAGCTCGACGGGCAGTTGGTCCTGAGGCAGGGCGGTGATCGACACGTTTGTGCCCGCCGGAATCGCGCCGTCCGGGATGAACAGCGAGAGCTTGCCGTCGTCGCTCTTCACGGTCGTGCCGGGATCCGCCGCCGGCGTGGGGGAGGGCGACGCCGTCGTCGTCTTGTCGCCGGAGCCGGTGTTACTGGTTGGGCTGTCGCCTTTACCCGATCCGCCGCACGCGGCGGCGACGGCGAACAGCATCGCACAGAGGATCACAACGGACGGATATATGTGTCGCATGGTGACCCACCCCCAACAATCAGTTGGCGGATTATAAAACAAGGTGCGTCCGCCGTCCACCGGCCGCGCCGGCGCCGACCGCGACGCCTCTACCACCAGATCTTGTCTTCGATGTCGGAGGGGAGGTCTTCGTAGTTGGTGGTCCAGAGCTGGGTGCTGAGGTACTTCCAGCCGCCATCGGCGAAGAGGCAGACGAGGTTGCTGGCGTCGAGGCGCTCGGCGACGCGAGGCACGGTCAAGACCACGGCGTCTTCATGCGGACTGACGTGCGCGGATGGCGCTTCCGGCAGGGCCGCGTTTGCGCAAGGATTGGTGCATGAACGACGAGCGGCTGCAGCAGCTCCAGGCGTACGCGAACCGGCTGTTCGCCGGCATGCTCGGCATCCGCCTGATCGAGGCGGCGCCGGAGCGCGTGGTCGCGGAGGTCGTGGTGCGCGACGATCTGTGCACGGTGCCGGGAATCATGCACGGGGGCGCGATCATGGCGTTCGCCGACACGCTGGGCGCGATGGGCACGAGCATCAATCTGCCGCCGGGCGCGGGCACGACGACGATCGAGTCGAAGACGAACTTCTTCGCGGCGGGGAAGACGGGCGAGGCGGTGCGCGGCGAGTGCACGCCGCTGCATCGCGGCAAGCGGACGATGGTGTGGCAGACGCGCGTGACGGGGCAGGACGGGCGCCTGCTGGCGATGGTTACACAGACGCAGATGGTGTTGGAGCCACCGGGGTAGCGAGCCGCCCTACCACCAGATCTTGTCTTCGATATCGGACGGGAGGTCTTCGTAGTTGGTGGTCCAGAGCTGGGTGCTGAGGTACTTCCAGCCGCCGTCGGCGAAGAGGCAGACGATGTTGCCGGCGTCGAGGCGCTCGGCGACGCGCTGGGCGGTCTTGACGACGGCGCCGGCGGAGATGCCAGCAAAGATGCCCTCTTTCTGCGTCAGCTCTTTCGACGACGCGAACGAGGTGTGGGAGTCGACGACGATCTTGCCATCGAGGATGCTCTCATCGAGCACGGGCGGGATGAAGCCCTCTTCGAGGCTGCGCAGGCCCTGCACGAGGTCGCCCGGGTGTGGGACGGCGGCGACGACCTTCACGGACGGCTTCTTCTCCTTGAGGTAACGGCCGGTGCCGGTGAGCGTACCGCCGGTGCCCATGCCGGCGACGAAGACATCGATCTCGGGCAGATCGCGCAGGATCTCGGGGCCGGTGGTCTCGTAGTGAGCACGGGGGTTCATCTCGTTGCCGTACTGGTAGGGCATGTAGTAGGCGGGGTCTTCGGCGGCGATCTGGTTGGCGAGCTCGATGGAGCCGTTGGTGCCGCGGACGCCGTCGGAGTAGACGATCTCGGCGCCGAACGCGGTGAGTAGCTCGGTGCGCTCGGAACTGACGCTCTCCGGGATGACGACCTTGAGCCGGTAGCCCTTGATGCGGCAGATCATGGCGAGCGAGATGCCGGTGTTGCCGGACGTCGGCTCCAGCACGATGCGATCCTTCGTGAGCACGCCGCGGCGCTCCGCATCTTCGATCATGTACTTCGCGATGCGATCCTTGACGCTGCCGCTGGGGTTCTGGCCCTCGAGCTTGGCGTAGAGCCTGACGGAGGGCCTGGGCGACATGCGCGGCATCTCTACGAGCGGCGTGTTGCCGATGGCATCGATCAGGTTGTGGTAGAGCATAGTGGTTTTCAGTTCACAGTTTTCAGTTGACAGTTCACGGTCGACAGCTGACAGCTTGGGGTTCACGGGGCGGCGGAGCGCTGCCTGTGAACCGTTCACTGTGAACTGTCAACTCCTTCCGCCCGCCAGGGCGGGGAGGATGGAGATGGTGTCGCCGTCCTTGAGGCGCGTGTCGAGCTTGTCCAGGTAGCGGATGTCCTCGTCGTTCAGGTAGATGTTGACGAAGCGGTGCAGGTGCCCTTCCTGCATGATCTGCTGCTTGAAGCCCGGGTACTTACCATCGAGGTCGCTCAGCAGTTCGGCGACGGTGCCGCCTTCGCCGGCGACGACCTTGGCGCCGGTGACCTTCTGCAGCACCGATGTGACTTTCACTTCTACGGCCATGTCCTCTGTCCTTGTTCCCACGCCTGTGCGCTCGGCGCACCCACGATTGCGGGCACGGCGCACCGTGCCCCTACGGTCGCGGGCGCCGAAGCGCCCGCGTTCTTACACTTGCGCTTTTTCGCGCGCGGCTTTCGCCGCGTCGGCGGCCTTCTGCTCTTCCTCGTTCGTGTGGCCGAAGGCGCCGCCGCAAAACAGGTCGTAGTCGATCAGCTCGGTGACGGTGGGCTCTTCGCCGCAGAGCACGCAGTGCGGGTCGCGGCGGATGCGCACCTGACGGAACTCCATCGCCAGCGCGTCGTAGAGCAGCAGGCGGCCGTTGAGCGTGTCGCCCACGCCGAGGATGAGCTTCAGCACTTCGGTGGCCTGGATCGTGCCGACGGTGCCACAGAGCGCGCCCAGCACGCCGGCCTCGGCGCAGCTTGGCACCATGCCGGGAGGAGGCGGCGCCGGGTAGAGGCAACGGTAGCAGCCCTTGCCGGGCAGGTAGACGGTGACCTGGCCATCGAACAGCAGGATCGAGCCATCGATCAGCGGCTTCTTGAGGAAGTGGCAGGTGTCGTTGACAAGGTAACGTGCGGCGAAGTTGTCGGCGCCGTTGATGATGTAGTCGTAGGGGGCGATGATCTGCATGGAGTTGTCGGATGTGATCGGCATCTCGTGCACCACCACCTCGACATCCGGGTTGTAGGCGTTGATGGTCTCCTTCGCGGAGACGGCCTTCGCCTTGCCAATGTCGTCGTTCTGGTGGAGGATCTGGCGCTGCAGGTTGGAGATATCGACCGTGTCGAAATCGACGATGCCGATCTTGCCGATGCCGGCGAGCGCGAGGTAGACGGCGATGGGCGAGCCGAGACCGCCCGCGCCGATGATCAGCACGCTGGACTCCATGATCTTGCGCTGCCCGCTCGGGCCGACCTGCGGCATGATGATGTGGCGGGAGTAGCGGTTCACCTGCTCGGCCGTCAGCGCGCCGATGCGCTTGCGCCCGGGCTCATCGCCCGACCCACCGGCCATGGCGGGGATGACGGCGACCTCGTCGCCTTCGTGCAGCTTCGTGCTGATGCCGTCGAGCGAGTTGATCTCCTGCTTGTTGACGTAGATGTTGATGTGCGCGGGCACGACATCGCCGCTGCCGAAGACGAGCTGGCGAAAGCCGGGGTACTGCTTGTCGACGTTGGCGAGCACTTCGGCGACGTCCTTGCCCTCCGCCTCGACGCTCTGGCGGTTGCCGGTGAGCTTGCGGAACGGCGTGGGGATGTAGACGGAGACGGCGGGCATGACGGCACCTCCGGGTGCGTGAGCGAACAGCGCGGGGCGCGATGCGGGATCGATGACGCGCGTCGCGCGGTCAATGTGCAGGTGTCCGTGGTCCATCGTCAGTTCCTTCGCCGCTCCAACACGCAACTACAAGCTAACACTCAGGTACCGCTCGCCGGTATCGCAGAGCATGGTGACGACGCGCTTGCCGGATCCGAGCTTCCTCGCGACCTGGACGGCGGCCCAGGCGTTGGCACCGGCACTGATGCCGACGAGGAGGCCCTCCTCGCGCGTGAGGCGGCCCGTCATGGCGTACGCGTCCTCGTCTTTCACTTCGATCAACTCGTCGTAGGCGTCGCGGTTGAGGACGCCGGGGACGAAGCTTGCGCCGATGCCCTGGATGCCGTGCATGCCGGCCTTGCCGCCCGCGAGCACGGGCGAGCGCGAGGGCTCGACCGCGACGATGAGCACACCGGAGGTCTCTGCCTTCAGCACCTCGCCGACGCCCGTGATCGTGCCGCCGGTGCCGACGCCGGCGACAAAGGCATCGACCTGGCCGCCGGTGTCGCGCAGGATCTCGCGCGCGGTGGTGCGGCGGTGCGCTTCCGGGTTGGCGAGGTTGTTGAACTGCTGCGGCATGAAGTAGCGGCCGTTCTTTTCGATCAGCTCCTGCGCGGCGTAGACGGCGCCGCTCATGCCCTCGATCGCGGGGGTGAGGACGAGTTGCGCGCCGAAGCGCGTGAGCAGCCTGCGGCGCTCGACGCTCATATCCTCGGGCATGGTGAGGATGAGCTTGTAACCCCTGACGGCGGCGACCATGGCGAGGCCGATGCCGGTGTTGCCGGACGTCGGTTCGACGATGGTGTCGCCGGGCTTGATCAGGCCTTCGGCCTCGGCGGCCTCGATCATCGCCAGGGCGATGCGGTCCTTGACGCTGCCGCCGGGGTTCAGCGATTCGAGCTTGCCGAGGATCTCGGCGCCACCTTCGGGCGCGATGCGGCCGAGGCGCACGAGCGGCGTGTTGCCGATGAGTTCGAGCACGCTGCCGGCAATGCCAGCTACGCGTCCTGCCGCGGTCGTGTCAGATGACATAGCGTCCGCCCGTCCTGTCGTACTCCAGCTCGCGCGTCGCGAGGTCGCCGATGGTGACGCCTTCGAGAATCTTCTGTGTGGCCTCTTCGACCGTGTGCCAGACCTCGTGCGCGGCGCGGCACTGGTGGCCCTCGTCGTGGAGGTGCGAGACGGGCGAAAGAGAGCCTTCGAGCGTGCGGATGACCTCGCTCAGCGGGACCTCCTCCGGGCGGCGGATCAGCGCGTGGCCGCCCTGGGGGCCGCGGACGCTGCGGATGAAGCCGGCCTTGCGGAGCGTGGTCAGGAGCTGGTCGAGGTAGGGCTCCGGGATGCGCTGACGCGCGGCGATCTCGGCGCTCTGGATCGGGCCTTCGCCGTAGTGGTGGGCGAGCTCGATGAGGGCGCGGACGCCGTAATCACCCTTGGTGGAGATGCGCATTTGAATCTGCCTGGCGGGAAGTCACTAAAGTTAAGCGATTACATCAACAATGGTAGCGAGAGGGGTGCGGGGGACGCAAGGGGGGTTGCCCGAGGGGGGCGAACAGAGAGCAGAGAGCAGAGAGCAGGGAGCAGCGAGCAGCGACAGCGAACCAGCACCACCACAGTCGCCACGCCGCTACGGTGCGTCTTCGGCGGCGGGGAGGGAGAAGCCGATGTCGGCGCCGCCACCGGGGCGGGGGCGGGCCCATACCTGGCCGCCCTGGGCCTCGATGAGCCGCTTGCAGACGGCGAGACCGATGCCGACGCCGCCGGCGTGGGCGGCGGTGCCTGGTGAGCGATAGAAGGGTGTGAACAGCAGGTCCGCCTCTTCGGCCGGGAAGCCGAGGCCCCGGTCCAAGACTGAGACTTCGAGGCGGTCGTCCACGTCGGCTAATTCCACCCTGATGGGTTGGCCGGGCGAGCTGTACTTCTCGGCGTTGCTGAGCAAATTGCGCATGACCTGCTCGACGTAAACGGGCTCGCCGAGTATCGGCATCGGCTCGTTGGCGCAGACGATCTCAATCCGCCGTTGGGGGTAGCGGCGCTGGTGCTCGGCGGCGATGCGTTCGACGATACGCCGGACAAGCAGGGGTTCGGCGTTGAGTTCCTGGCCGCGTTCGAGCCGCGCGAGCACAAGCAGGTTGTCGATGATGCGGTGGAGGCGCTCCGCCTCGTTACTGATGTCGTGAAGGGCGGCGAGACGGCTCGTGTGGTCGAGCTGGTCCATGCGCCGGCGGAGGACCTCGGCGTTGCCGTAGATCGTGGTGATGGGCGTCTTCAACTCGTGCGAGACGAGGCCGAGGAACTCGTCCTTGGCGGCGTTGGCGCGCTTCAATTCCTCGGCGGTGCGCTGGGCGGCCTCGAAGAGGCGGGCGTTGTCGATGGCAACGGCCGCCCAGCCGGCGACGCCGGCAACGAGCCGTTCCTCACGCTCGCCAAACCTGCCCTGCTCGGGATGGCCGAAGAAGAGGCCGCCGAGGATGTCGCCGGACGGTGCGACGACCGGGACGGCGAGGTAGCTCCTGGCGGGCAGGTGATCTTCGGGCCAGTCGCAATGCTCCGGGTGCTGGCAGAAGCACGCCCGGGCCATCTCCTCATCGCATCGCAGGCTCCCCCGCTCAATGAAATCCGATCCCAGGCACGCCATATCGTGCGGCACCGGCAGCCGGTCGAACATCTCTCGTGGCACGCCGGAGATCGCGTAGAACGGAGCGCCTGCGCCGTCTGCTTCGGCCGGCTTGTAGAGGAAGACGCCGAACTGTGCGCCGGCCAACTGCGTCGCCGAGTCGGTGACGGACTGCAGGACGCGGTGTACATCGAGCTCCTGCGTGAGCGCGATACCGATGCCCTGCAGCGTCTCGACCGCGCGCGTCTCGTCCATGAGTGCCTGTTCGGCGCGCTTGATGTCCTCGATGTCGGTGGAGGTGCCGAACCAGCGGACGATCTGGCCCGCGTCGTCGCGCACGGGCAGCGCGCGGGTCAGGTACCAGCGGTACTGGCCGGTCGCCCGGTCCTGGAACCGGTACTCGACCTCGTAGGGCTGGCCGGAGCGCACGCAGGCGTACCAGGCTTCCCGCGCGCGGGAGGCGTCGTCCGGGTGGAGGACGGGCATCCATGCCGCGTCTCCGCCCCCGGCCGTCGCGCCGCCGGTGAAGTCGTGCCAGCGGCGGTTGCTGTAGTCGACGAAGCCATCGGGACGGGCGGCCCAGACAACCTGCGGCATGGCATCGGCAAGCTGGCGGAAGCGGCGTTCGCTTTCCTGCAGCGCTTGCTCCGCGCGCCTGCGGTCGTCGATGTCGGTGCTGGTGGCGAGCCATGCCGTGGTGACGCCGGCGTCGTCGCGCAGCGGCACCACACGGGAGAGGAACCAGCGCGCGACGCCGTCGCGAGCGATGACGCGGTGCTCCGCCTCGTCACCCTCGTCGGCCTCGACCGCATGCCTCCAGCCGGCGGCCAGTGCCTCGCCTTCGTCCGGATGAATCGCCTCGACCCAGCGGCCGGCGACGACGTCCTCGCGGGAGAGGCCGGAGTAGTCCAGGAAGTGCTGGTTGATGTAGGTAACGTTGCCGCTGGCGTCGCCGGCCCAGACGAACGAGGCAGGGAGCGATTCGAGAAGCCGGAGGTAGGCGCGCTCGCCACTGCGCAACGCAACTTCCGCGCGCTTGCCGGAGCGGTTGTCGCGCACGAGGCAGCGGGTGCGCACCCACTCGCCCTCGCGCCAGAGGACGCTGGAGTCGACGAGGACATCGATGATCGAGCCGTCGCGCGCGATGATGCGGGCCTCGCAGTCGCGCAGGATCTCGCCACTCCGGAGCCGCGCCATCATGTCGGCGGCGACAGCCGGGTCGGCGTGGAACTCGGCGGAGTTGTGACCGACGTACTCATCGTGGCTGTAACCGAGCAGGTCGAGCTCGGCGCGGTTGGCGCTGAGGATGGTGCCATCGGCGGCGAGGCTGTGCATGCCGATGGCGGCGTTCTCGAAGAAGTCGCGCAGCTCGGCCAGCTCCTGCTCCGGAGGGCGATGTCCGTCGCTCTCCGGCCGCGCTCCGTGGCGCTGCGCTGCACCCCGTTGCCTCTGCTCGATGGCGACGCGCTCCTGTACTCGTGAACCCGTGGCCCCGGCGTGCCGAGGCGCCCCAGCGGTGAGCGTGCGAGCCGCCGTCCGGCGGCCGCACGCGGTTGTCCGGCGCGGCGGGGACGGCATGCCGGACACATCGATGGTAGCAGAGGCCTATTTCCGTCGTGGAGCGCTCGGCGTTGCAAAAGCGTGTCAGCAGGCTAACTTGACCACCGCGCAGCACGCGGTTCAGGCAAACAGCAGCACGGCGGGAACAAGAAAGATGACGCCGAGGAAGACGGCGAAGCCGCGGCGGTCGCGCGTGGCCAGGTGGGCAACCTGGAGGATGGCGCGCTTGTAGGGCTCGTAGAAGAACACGAGCACGCACATGGAGACCGTGCCGCCAACGATCATCTCCACGAATACGATGGTGAAGGCGCGCGGAGTATCGAGCAGCAGCGCGGCGAACAGCGTATCGACCCAGGTGGCGATGTTCGCACCCATGACGTACGGGATGATGTTGTCGCGCTTCACGTAGCCCTTGAGTGTGAGCGGCACCAGGATGGTGAGCGAGAGGGAGACGGATAGCGTCATGCCCGTGACGATGATGCCGAAGAGGAACATGGCGTAGCGCTGGTGGAGGAACGCCGACGCTTTCTCGAACCGGGGGCCGGGCTGTTCGAGATTCGGCAGCACACGGTCGAAGATGCTGAAGCTCATGAGCAGCACGCCGACGCCGATCGCGAACATGGCCATCCGCGGCAGGTGGTCCGCCATGCGGTTGACCATGGGATCGTAGACGACGTTGACGACGGACGAGACGACGCCGGGGCTGCCGAAGCGGACGCCATCGAACCAGCCTTCGCGGAGCACGAACTGGCCCATGGGCACGACGGGCCCCCAGAGGCTGAAGGCCGTGAGCAGCGCGACGACGCCGATGTAGAGTCCGTCCGGGTTGCGCTTGCCGCGCACCCAGTAGAGGAAGCCGACGAACAGCACGATGAACGACGCCCCCATGCGGGAGCCGTTGATCATGGCGAACGTCTCGGTGTCGGAGAGGACGCCCTTCGAGAAGAGCGACAGGGCGATGGCGGCGACCGGCGAGCCGCTGAACACGGCGTACGAGCCGAGCCAGCCAAAGCCGAGGATGTTCGCCGTGCCGTGCGCATCGAACTCTTTGAGGATGGGCTTCAGGCCGCCGGCGCCGGCCTTCAGTACCTGGAGCGCGAAGATGAAGACGGCCAGGGCGACGACGATGTAGACGACGCGCAGCGCGATCGCGACGCCGATCTTCCAGGCAGACTCGGGCACGTACAGGTGCTTGCCTTCGGGAGCGTCGTGCTCGTGCGCCGCCAGCGCCGCCTGATGCACGCTCCCCGCCTCCATCGCTAGACCTTCGCGCGCTCCGCCGCAATCAGCACGCGCGCGACCTCGGGCCGCGAGAACTCGTGCGGCGGCTCGATGCCCTGCGTCAGGAACTCGCGCACCTGCGTGCCGGAGAGCGAGATGCGCTCTTCCGCGCCGTGCGGGCAGGTCTTGCTCGAGGCCATGCCCTCGCAGCGCTTGCAGAAGAAGGTGTGCTCGAAGAAGAGCGGCGTGATGCCGAGGCGCTGTGCATCGAACTCGTCGAAGATACGCTGCGCGTCGTAGGTGCCGTAGTAGGTGCCGACGCCGGCGTGGTCGCGGCCGACGATGAAGTGCGAGCAGCCGTAGTTCTTGCGCATGATGGCGTGGAAGATCGCCTCGCGCGGGCCGGCGTAGCGCATGGCGGCGGGCAGCACCGAGAGCAGCACGCGGTCCTTCGGGTAGTAGTTTTCGAGGAGTACGCGGTAGCACTCCATGCGCACGTCGGCCGGGATGTCGTCGGACTTCGTGTCGCCGACGAGCGGGTGGAGGAGGAGGCCGTCGGTGATCTCGAGCGCGGCCTTCTGGATGTATTCGTGGGCGCGGTGGACGGGGTTGCGGGTCTGGAAGCCGACGACGCGCTTCCAGCCGCGCTCGACGAAGGCGGCGCGCGTCTGCGCGGGGTCAAGCCGGTACTCCGGGAACGACGGGTTGGCCGGTCGACGGATCACCTGCAGCGGGCCGCCGATCAGGACCTCGTCCTGCGCGTAGAGCGCCGCGACGCCGGGGTGCTTGTCCTCGGTCGTGCGGTAGACGGCCTGCGCCTCGTGCTGCTTGTCGTACTCAAAGGACTCGGCCACGGTCATGACGGCGAGCACGTTGCCATCGGCGTCGGTGAGGGCGATGTCGCCCTTCAGCAGGTTGGCCTGCTCCTTCGAGACGCTGAGCGTGACGGGGATGGACCAGGGGAGGCCATCGGGCAGGTGCATGGTGTCGACGACGCTGCGGTACTGCGCCTGCGTCATGAATCCATCGAGCGGGCTGAAGCCTCCGTTGGCGAGCAGCTCGAGGTCGGAAAGCTCGCGCGAGTTGAGCTGACGCGCCGGCAACGAGCGCGCCTTCTCGGCGAGCGTACGGGCGGCGTCGCTGGCGACCTCGCGGGGGTTCAGCTTGCCGCCGTGCGGCGCGATCAATCCTTGTTCGACTCCGTCAGCCATGCCCGTTTGTCCCTTTCGTCTTGTTACCGGGCGCGGCGCACCGCGCTCCTACGCCCTGGCCGCCCGGATGGCGACGTGTTGTTGTCGTTCGTGACGGGGCGCAATGCCCCGCGCCCCTACGCCTTCGCGGCGACCGGGACGAAACCCTTGGCCTCCAGGGCCGCCAGCACCTTGGCGACGCTTTCGGCAAGGTCCTCCTTCTCCGAGTCGACCGTGACGTCGGCGTTCAGCGGCGCTTCATACGGGTCACTGACGCCGGTGAAGTTCTTAATCTCGCCCTTGATCGCCTTCTCGTAGAGGCCCTTCACGTCGCGGCGCGTCAACTCCTCGATGGAGCAGCTGACGTAGACCTCGACGAAGTTGCCGACGTTGGCGCGCACTTCGTCGCGGATCTCGCGGTAGGGCGAGATGGCCGAGGCGAGCACGCAGACGCCGTTGCGAGTCAGCACTTCGGCGACCCAGCCGATGCGGCGGATGTTCGTGTCGCGGTCTTCCTTGCTGAATCCGAGCCCCTTGCTCAGGTGCGTGCGCACGACATCGCCGTCAAGCTTTTCGAGCTTCGTGATGCCGCGCTCGCGGAGAAGCGGCTCGATGGCGTCGGAGATCGTCGTTTTGCCCGCGCCCGAGAGTCCTGTGAACCAAACCGTGAACCCTTGCTGCTCCAACCTGCCTGTTCCTCCCTGTTTCTATCGATTAAGTAGGATTTCGCTTTCACACGTTGCGGCGCGGAGGCGCGCTCCTGCACCGGTACTACCGATCAAACAACTGCACTGTGGCGGGCGTATCAGAGGGTACGCGCCGGACTCACTCCGCGGCAACCCCCTGCACCATCTCGACGTCGGGCACGTGAAGGCCGCACTCCGTCTTGTCGAAGCCCTGCCAGCGGCCGCTGCGGGGGTCATCGCCCGGCTTCACCGCGCTGGTGCAGTGCGTGCAACCGATGCTGGGGAAGCCGCTATCGTGGAGTTTGTTGTAGGGGACGCCGTTGTCCAGGATGTACTTCCAGACCTGCGACTCCGTCCATGCGGCGAGCGCGTTGATCTTGACAAGGCCGAACTTCTCATCCCACTCGACGATGCTGACATCGCCGCGGCTCTGCGACTGATCGCGGCGGACGCCGCTGATCCAGGCGCGCTTGCCCTGGAGGGCGCGGCGGCTGGGCTCGACCTTGCGGATGGCGCAGCAGGCGTCGGGGTCGCGCGCCCAGAGGGCGTCGCCGTGCTTCGCCGCCTGCTGCGCGGGGGTGAGCAGCGACATGTAGCCGACCGGCTTGAAGCCGTACTTCGCGGCCGCAGCATCGCGCAGCGCGTAGGTCTCGGGGAAGAGAAAGTCGGTATCGAGGTAGAAGACTTCGACGCCGGAATCGATCCGCATGATCATGTCGAGCAGCACCATGCCGGTGGGGCCGCCGAAGCTGCACGCGAGCGCGAGGCCGGGCTGGTACTGCTCGACGGCCCAGCGCAGGATCTCCTGCGGCGGCTGGCCTTCGAGCGCGTCAGCGGCGGCCTTGAGATTCGCTGCGGTAGCCGGGTTCAACACTTCCTGCGTCATCTCGTCTTCCTGTTGTGTTCGGTTTCGACCGTCGCGCGGGCTGGAAAGCCCACGTCACAATGCTGAGGCATCAGACGGCGCATTCGCCTTCGCCCATGTCGTCGAGGGTGAAGAGCTTCGTCTGGCCCCAGTCGACGAACGCCATCGGATCCTCGTTGAACTGCGGTACCACCTTGTACTCGGCCAACAGCTCCTGGACGTGGGCGGTGCCTGCGCGCACCGACCAAGCGCCGAAGCGCTCGCCGTCGGCGCGCTCGGCGACGTACGCGCCGATCAGGCGCTCGAAGGCGTCGGGCGCCTTGCGCGCCGGGATCTTCATGGTGAGCTTCGACAGCCGGCCCTCCCCCTGGGCGTTGCCGCCGAGCATGAGTTGGAACGCGGGGATCTGGCGCTCGCCGACGCGGATCGCCATGCCGTAGAAGCCGATATCGGCGACGTGGTGCTGGCCGCAGGAGTTCGGGCAGCCGCTGATCCTGATCTTGATGTCGTTGACGAGCGGGTCGCGGTACGTACCGTTGCCGGCGAGGATGCGCGTGCGCAGCTCGCTGCCAAGACCCTTGGACGACGTGACGCCGATGGCGCAAGTATCGGCGCCGGGGCAGGTCACGAGATCCGAAATCGTCAGCGCGTGATCCTCGGCGAGGCCGATCGCGGCAAGCTCGGCGTGGACGGCTGCGAGGTCGTCCTCGTGCACCCAGCGGAGGACGAAGTTCTGCGTGGCGGCGGTGCGGATGTGGCCGCCGGCGTACTTGCGGGCGATCTCGGCGAGCGCGTGCATCTGGTCGGCCGTGACATCGCCGATGGGCAGCAGCACGTGGGCCGTGAAGTACGGCGCCTGCTTCTGCTTGAGGGCGTTCGTGCGGCGCCAGACATCGAAGCCCGGCGCGGCAGCGGCAACGCCGCCGTGGCGCGATGCGTAAGAGCCCTCGGCGGGCGCCTCTTCGAGCAGCGTGAAGTCGGGCTCGCGGTACTGCCCCGCCGAGGCGGGCGGCAGCGTCGCCAGCTCCGCTTCGTAGAGCCGGCGGAACTCATCTATGCCCAATTTGGCGATGAGGAACTTGATGCGCGCCTTGTTCTTGTTGCGGCGCTCGCCGAGGCGGTCCCAGACGCGGATGACGGCCTCGATCGTGCGGAGCTGTTCGCCGACCGGGATGAAATCGACCAGCACGTCGGCGATGCGCGGAGCGGCGCCGAGGCCGCCGCCGACGCTGACGCCGAAGCCCTGCCGGCCGCCGCGCTCGATCGCCATGAGACCGATGTCGTGCATGGGGATGAGGCCACGATCCTCCGGGCTGGCGGAGTAGGTGATCTTGAACTTGCGCGGCAGCTTCTGGTTGACGGAGTTGCGCAGGAAGTAGCGCAGCGCTGCCTCGGCGTACGGCGTGACATCGAATACGCAGTCGTCGGCGATGCCGGTGAGAGGATCGGCGGTGATGTTTCGAACGGTGTGGCCGCAGGCCTCGCGCGTGGTGACGCCGACCTCGGCGAGGCGGCGCATGACCTTCGGCGTGTCCTCGAGCTTCACGAAGTGGAACTGGATGGCCTGGCGCGTGGTGACGTGGCCGACCTTGCGCATCGTGTAGTTCTCGGCCAGCTCGGCGATGGCGTGGAGCTGGTCGGGCGTCAGGGTGCCGTGGGGCACCTTGATGCGCATCATCTGGTTGTCGGCCTGGCGCTGGCCGTAGGTGCCGTGCTGGAGGCGGAAGGGGCGGAAATCATCGCCCAGGCCGCCGCCGGCGCGCCAGGCGAGGGCTTCTCTCTCGAAATTATCGATCTCGGCTTTGACGATCGGGTCGTTGGACTTGTCCTGGGCGAACTCCGAGCGTGCCTGGGTGACCATGACGTGCCTCCGGGCGCTGAGCGTAATAGTGAATCGATTTAGTCAACATTATGACGAAGGGCGAGGGACGGGGTCAAGAGGACGGCGATCACGGGGAACCACAGATTTCACCGATTACACAGATTTCAGATTCAGCGGACGCCGGGCTTACGGCCTGGGGCCGGCTACACCCTCCAGGGCGGTCAGCGGCGCCGGGCGGGCGGGCGCTCCGGTTGCGGCTTCGGGGCGCTGGGGCAGAGGTCCCGCAGGACGCAGGCGGGGCAGCGGGGGCGCTGGGCGGCGCATGTGCGGCGGCCGTGCTTGATGAGGCCGATGTGGAAGGCGTAGAAGTCCTCCGGGGCAACAGCGGCCTCGAGCAGGACGTGCGCTTTCTCCGGCGTCATTGCGGCCTTGCCGGCGCGCTCCGGGATGAGGCCGAGGCGCATGGCGACGCGGAAGACGTGCGTGTCGACGGGCATGGCGGGGCGGCCGAGCGCGAACATCAGCACGCAGGCGACGGTCTTCGGCCCCACGCCGTGCAGGCTGCGCAGCCAGGCGCGCGCCTCATCGAGCGGGAGGTCCGCGAGGAAGCTGAGGTCGAAGCTGCCGTTGCGCTGCTTGATGTCGCGGAGGGCGGCCTGGATGCGCGGCGCCTTCGTCGGCGCGAGGCCGCCGGGCTGGATCGCTTCGATGAGCTTCGGCAGCGGCGCGTCGATGACGTCGTCCCACGTGGAGAACGCCTGCATCAGCCGGGCGAAGGCGCGGCCGGAGTTGAGGTCGGACGTGTTCTGGGAGAGGATCGTCAGCACGAGTTCCGAGGTGGGGTCGTGGTGCGGGCGCCACTCGGGCACGCCATACGCCTCATCGAGCCGGGCGATGATCTCCGGGATGCGGACGATGTTGGGGTGCTGCTTCGGCGCGCGGGCGGGCTTGCTGCGGGCGGCGGTCTTCGGCACGGGCGCAGCATAGCGCAGCGTGGCGGCGACGGTGTACCGTCGCCGCGCGGACGGGAAACCACAGATTCCACCGATTTCACAGATTAGGTTCCGGCAGTTGGAAGCGCGTCGCTGACGGCGGGGCTCGGCCGCCGCGGCGTCTATCTGCAAGAAAGCAAGAGGCCGGACGCTTGTCCGGCCTCTTGCTTTGCCCGATGCCCTCGGTGCGTTAGTTCACAATGGTGATGTCGGCCGACGTGGCGCCGAGTTCGCTTTGCCACGCCATGCCGTCGGTCGTGTTCTCGAAGTAGACGTCGATCCAGGTCGCAGAGAGCGAACCGCGATCGAGGCACTCGTAGACGCGGCCGGTGGGGTCGCCCGCGATGGTCAGCTTCGTGCCGAAGGGCAGGTTGCTGCTGCAGGCGGCTGCGCCCTCGAACACCGCGGCGCCGCTGGCCATGTGGTTGCAGAAGCCGCCGCCGGGGCCGGTGCATCCGTAGATGGTCACCCGCGCCCGCATGACCGTGCCCGGCTCGAGGCCGGAAGCGGCGTTCGGGGACGAAGGCGCCGCGGCTGCGCGGACCTGGCCCTGCGTCGCCGCACGCTGTTCGGCGATCGCCACCAGCGCGGACATGAGGTCCTGGCCCTGCGTCTCGGCCGCTCCGGCCATGAGGGCGGCGCCCATCTGGTCGGCAGGGGGTGCGGCGAGGCTGTAGGACTGCTCCCAGTTGCCGCTGACGCCAGCGCCGGCCCGCAGTTCGTTCGGCGGACCGAAGGTCGGGGCGACCGTCGCCGGCGAGCGGAGGCTGCTGGCGAAGGCTGAGACGGCGGGAAGCGACGCTGCGATGAGAATGAACGCCAGGCCGATGAGGGTGGCGAGCAAGAGCCGGCGGGCGATGAAGTCCCGTCCGGCGGTGAGCAGATCGGCGATACTGCCGGCGGGCGGCATGACGACGGTCTGCGGCTGCGGTGCTGCTTCGACGAAGACCGGCGTGAGTCTTCGGTCGTTTGCGAGCGCCAGACCGGCCGATGCGGTCGCCGCGGCGACCATGATGGTCGCTCTCGCGCCCGCAACGAATCCTCGGTAACTCAGATAGTCCCTCCTTCAGCTTCACAACGGGGTCGTAATTCTCAGTTGCTCCCGCCGTGGGCGGGTTTCGGGCCACCAGGACAGGGAGCCCAAAACGGGCGCATTATAACCCTGAACTGGCCCGGGTCAAGCGTTCAGGGGTCAGGAATGACCCCTATTCGGGCCCTTCGGCATCCCTTGTTCCCGGACCGGCAAGGCCTTCCCGAATCTGGGAACAGCTCTTTTCGGGCCGGTTGGCCCTTCTTGTGCAGGAATTAACAATCGGGGCCCTGGAAGGGGCCAAAACGGCCGGATCGGCGGGCCTTCGACGCTGAGAAGCGGTCTACGACGGCCGCTTCCTCTTGTTCGCTGCTGTTGACGCGCTACGACTGATGCTCGGGCGCTACACGCGCTCGAAGATGCTGGCGATACCCTGGCCGCCGCCGATGCAGAGGCTCACAAGACCGTACTTTGAGTTGCGGCGCTCCATCTCGTGCATGAGCTTGACGGTGAGGATGGCGCCGGTGGCTCCGAGCGGGTGGCCGAGGGCGATCGCGCCGCCGTTGACGTTCACCTTGTCCGGGTCCAGGTGCAGCGCCGCGCTGCACGCGCCCGCGACGGAGGCGAACGCCTCGTTCAGCTCGATGAGGTCGATCTGATCGATGTTGAGTTTCGCCTTTTCGAGCGCCTTCTGGACGGCGGGGATGGGGCCGCTTCCCATGAGGGACGGCTCAACGCCGGCCTCGGCGCGGGCGACGAGGCGCAGGCGCGGCTTGAGGCCGAGTTCCTTCGCCTTGGCCGCCGTCATCATTACCACCGCGGCGGCGCCGTCGTTGATGCCGCTGGCGTTGCCGGCGGTGACCATGCCATCGGCCTTGAAGGCGGGGCGGAGCTTGCTGAGCGCCTCCAGGGTGGTCTGGCGCGGGTGCTCGTCCTGCTCGATGGTGACGGTTTCCTTGCCCTGCTTCACCTGGACGGGGACGATCTCGTCCTTGAACTTGCCGGCGGCAATGGCGGCGGCGGCGCGCTCCTGCGAGCGCATGGCGATCTCGTCCTGGACGGCGCGGGAGACCTCGTACTTCTCGGCGAGGTTCTCGGCGGTGATGCCCATGGGGTCCTTGCTGAAGGGGTCGCTGAGCAGGTGGTTGATGCCGTCTTCGAGGACGCCGGGGCCCATGCGGTAGCCGGTGCGGGCGCTGCGCAGGTAGTAGGGCGCCATGGTCATGTTCTCGGTGCCGCCGGCGACGACGACGGTGGCGTCGCCGCACTGGATGTAGCGGGCGGCGGTGTTGATGGCTTCGAGGCCGCTGCCGCAGATGCGGTTGACGGCGAGGGCGGGCGCCTCGATGGGCATGCCGGCCTTGACGGCGGCGTGGCGGGCGATGTAGCCGTCTTCGGCGGCCTGGCCGACGCATCCGAGGATGACGTGGTCGACGAGTTCGGGCTTGATGCCGGCGCGCTCGACGGCGGCCTTGATGACGATGGCGCCGAGGTCGGAGGCGGAGAGGTTGGCGTACGCGCCCTGGAACCGGCCGATGGGTGTGCGAACGCCGCTGACGATGACCACGTCTTCCATGTGAGGGCTCCTACGTTGCGCCTTTAAGGTGATCGCGGGTGACTCCGGAGTATAGGGAAGGGCTAAAGGGAGCGTCAATCGCTGCTAGGGACTAGGGGCTAGGAGCTAGGGGTTAGGGGACGGGGCGGCGTTTGATTGATATTTGAATTTTCGCGTTTTCGTCGGAGGGCTGAGCGGCGAAGCTGGGGGCGGGGGCGGGGCGGCGGGGCGTGAAGCTGGCGGGCGGTTGCGGCTGGTTGAAGGTGATTGAACCGGGGAAATTCAATCAAACGGGCGGACGG
>Ga0080064_1001967_pt1 | contig 37779 bp, 30 predicted proteins | sample Subgrocontami54m_FD_69260 | JGI IMG/M metagenome (GOLD analysis project Ga0080064, IMG submission 69260) | Subsurface groundwater microbial communities from S. Glens Falls, New York, USA - GMW46 contaminated, 5.4 m (SPADES assembly) (version 2) ...
GTAAGGGCGTGATCCTGCGGTCGCACGCCCTTACGGGCGTGATCCACCGCGCGCTTACGCGCGCGACTCCAAGTCGAGCTGGTTGGTGTATCCCGGGAAACTTAGTGGACGCTACTTAGTGTCCTGTCAGAGCCTATTCCAGGGGTTCGGTCCCCTTCCCTTTCCCCTTCCCTTTCCCAGCGTCTGGTAAGGCTCTGGGAAAGGGAAGGGGAACGGCTACTGCCAGGTTACGACTTGACGGACCACTAGGCTGCGAGGTATCCGATGGACACGCACGACCTGTCCCGCCGCGACTTCCTGAAGGCCGCGGGCGTCACCGCCGGCGCCCTCGCCGCGACCGCCCTGCTCCCCAGGGCCGCGGAGGCGGACCAGAAGCCGTCGGGCTACAAGACGAAGCACGTCATCTTCATCGCCCTCGCGGGCGGCGTGCGGGCCAAGGAATACCTCGGGATGGCGAACAACGCCCCGAACATCCACAAGATCATCCAGCAGGGGTGCGTCATCCCCGCGACGCAGGTCGCGAACCTCGGCCACTACGCCGCGGCCCTCTCGATGTTCACGGGCGTCCCGGAAAACATGGGGATCCGCGAGAACCAGCGCGGCGACTACCCGACGATTTTCGAGTACCTGCGCAAGCAGAAGGGCCTCCCCGGAAAGGAGGTCTGGCTCTCCGCGAGCGGCGGGGCGCAGCAGCTCAACATCGCCTACTCGCTCGACTCCGATCACGGCCAGCAGTACGGCGCGAACCTCGTCTCGAGCGACGGGATCTTCAACGCGGAGTTCAAGGAGGTCGTCGACGCGTTCGGCCGCCCGGAACTGCCCAACGACGACGATGCGAAGACGCTCTCCGAGATCCGCGCCGCGATGGACGCGGAGCTCGCCACCCGCGTCAAGGACGGAAACGCGATGAACGACGCGGAGACGGCGCGCAAGGTGGAGAGCTTCATCCTCTCCGAAATCTCGAAGAACACGACGCGCCTGACGGGCCCCGGGGCGGAGGACGTGAAGACACTGCGCGTCGGGATGAACATCATGCGGATCTTCCGCCCGACGTTCATGGGGTTCATGCTCACCAACGCCGACGTGGCGCACGGGAGCTACAACGCCTACGTCGAGGTGGTCCGCCGGAACGACGACGAGATCGGGGCGATCTGGCGGGCCGTGCAGGCCGACCCGGAGCTGAAGGACTCAACGACGATCATGATCTGCCCGGAGTTCGGCCGCGACAAGGACCTGAACCAGCGCAACGGCCTGGACCACGGGGACGGATCGAATGACCTGAACCACGTCGCGATGGTCGCGGCGGGCCCCGACTTCAAGAAGAACCAGGTGATCCAGAACGCCTGGCGCTCCTACGACGCCTGCGCGACGATCGGACAGCTCCTCGGCGTCAAGCCCGAGCGCTCGAAGGGAAAGGCCATCAAGGACCTGTTCGCGTAGCGCGGCGCTCAGCGCCCACGGCGGTCCTGCCACCACTTTTCCCAGCGCTCGACCTCTCCGGCGAGCCAGTCCTGATCGACCCGGTGCGCGTCGATCGCGCTACCCTCCGGAAGGAGCCGATCTTCCCATCGACCCCTCTTCCGGTTGGCGTAGTTGTCGAAGGCCACGACGACGGACAACCGCAGGACGGCGTCCCCGCGCTCCAGGTATGGGAGGAGGCGCATCATGAAGGCGTCGTCGTCCTCCACGTGGGTTCCGAAATAGGCGACCGCGTTCCAGGCGCATGATTCGCCCCCGAGCTCCTGCAGGTCCCACAACAGGTCGAACCATGCCCGCAGGTCGGCGTCCGACTCGCGCCTCAGGGTCGGTTCCCCCCACGCATGGACCAGAGGGTGAAAGAGCGCCCTCGCGACATCGGGGTGGATGGGCTTGGAGTTCTCCCTGCGAAGCACGTCCTGCATTGCGCGGACGACGTCCGACCGGACGCCGGCGCGGTCTTCCCGCGCCACCCCGCGGAGCATCTCGCTGACCAGCCCTCCGTACAGGCGATCGGCCTCGAGGGAATCGAGGGGACCTCCCCGTCCGAAACTCCCGGCTGCGGTGGTGACGTGGCGGGGGACGCTGGTCACGCGGTTCGTCGAGCGCGACTCCTCGAGCACCTCGCCGAGGGCGTCGAGGAATGGCGCCTTGCCGGCCGCCTCGTCGAGGAGGAGCAGGGCGGTGGCCGCGCGGGGGCGCTGGAGGACGTGGCCATCGGCGCAGAGCTGGCGAAGCAGGGCCGACAGCGATGGGGGCGGGTCCTCGCCCCGCTTCGCGAGGACCTCCACCGTGCGATCGAGCATCTGGGCACTGAGGGGAAGATCCTGCGCCTCTTCCAGGACCTCCGTGATCCGCGCGAGGGACGCGCCGCACAGGTTCTCCGCCGCGAGGGACGCCATCCAATGGAGGTCTTCCGTCGACCTCGACGGCGCCTCCCCGCAAAGCGAAACGAGCGTCGGGAGCGACTCCACGTCGAGCGCGCGCCAGAGGAACAGACACGCGTAGGCCCGCACCTCGGGGGGACGGTCCGCGCGCCCGGCCTCGGCGCGAAGCGTCTCGCAGGAGTAGCCCTTCTCGAGACGGAGGACCTCCGCCCAGGATGCGGGGGAGAACCAGTCCGGATCGACGGGGAGGCGCAGCGGGTCGGCGGTGTCCTTGAGTCGAATCGAGCCGCGGCAGTCCGTGAGGCCCGCGAGGAAGTGGAGGCGGCAGGTCCCGTCCAGCCCCTCCATCCGACGAAGGAGCGGAAGGAGGTCACCCTCTCGCGTTGCGGGAGCTGAGCGATTCCGACGGAGGTCCTTCGACCAGATCCAGCCGAGAATCAGGGCGCCCAGATTCCGGATGTCCGGGTCGGCGTGGGAGAGGGTCGCTTCGATCCGGCCGCGCGCGGGCAAAAGCTCATCGGCCTCGGTGCGCGCCATGTGGTACACGGACCGCGCCGCACGCCGGGCAAGGTCGGCATCCGGCGATCGGAGCCCCTCCAAGAGGAGCGGGAGGACGGTCTTGTCGTTGCTGGAACTGTAGAACTCCTCGGGATCACCGCGCTCGACAATCGCGTCCTCGATCCGCGCCTGCTCGCCGCGTCCCCTGGAGAGCAGCGCGAGCGCAACGAGCGCCGCGATCCCGACACCGATACCGATGAACCGCGCAGCCCATCTCATTCGTGGGGCCCCCTCTTCGCGAAGTCCCTGCAGGTGAATTCGCCGATTCGCGGCGAGATGCTACGGTGAATCGAAGGAAGGAGTCAATCGCTGGAAGGGGGACCCTGGATGGGTCCGCGCTCGCCCGCCGGGGTGGAGACCTCAGGGTGGATCCCCGTTCGGGCAGGCGCTACAATCCCGCCCTGTCATTCATCGTCCAGACCTCGCGTCCGCGGGGCGCATTTTCCCGGAGGACCCATGTCGGATCGCGTCGTCGTCTGTGCGGGGACAAAAAGAGGCCTGTTCCTTCTGGAGTCCGACTCGGCACGCGCCCGCTGGCAGTTGAGCGGCCCGTTCCTCAAGGGGTGGGAGGTCTTTCATGCCGTCGTCGACACGCGCGGCACGCCGACGATCCACGCCGCGGCCGTCTCTGGGAGCTTTGGGACGAACGTGATGACGGGCGGCCTGCGCGGACGGAAGTTCCGCGCGGCGAAGCACCCGCCGCTCCCGCCGAAGCTGCTGCCGTCGCAGCTCAAGACGATCCGCAAGTGGGGCATCTCGACGGCGCCGCGCGTCTGGCACGTGGAGCCGGGACGCCCGTCCGAACGCGGGGTGCTCTACGCGGGCACGGCGCCGGCGGGGCTCTTCCGCAGCGACGACAGCGGGCAGAGTTGGGAAGAGGTCCAGTCGCTGACCCGCCACCCCTCGCGCAAGTACTGGACGCCGGGGGCGGGCGGGATGTGCCTCCACTCGATCCAGCTCGACCCGGGGAACCCCGATCGCATGTACGTCGGGATCTCCTCGGCGGGGTGCTTCCGGACGGACGATGGGGCGAAGACCTGGAAGGTGATCAACAACGGGGTGAAGACCTTCCCTGGCGCTCCCAAGGAGATCGGGGTCGGGACCTGAGTGCACAAGCTGCTGCTGCACCCGGCGTCGCCGGGTCGCGTCTACCAGCAGAATCACAACGGGACCTACGCGAGCGACGACCACGGGGACTCGTGGAGGCGCATCGACCGCGGCCTGCCGACCGACTTCGGTTTCGGGCTCGCGCTCGACCCGGGCGATCCCGAGACGTGCTTCGTGGTCCCCATGGAGCCGATGGAGGGGACGTTCCGCGCAACGCCTGGCGCGATGCGTGTCTACCGCTTCGGCGGGAAGGCGGGCCGCTGGACGGCGCTCGGGAAGGGGCTCCCGTCGTCGGGCGCATACCTCAGCATCCTGCGAGAGGGGATGGCGTCGGACGGTCTCAAGCGGAACGGCCTCTACGTGGGCACGGGGGGCGGGCACCTCTTCCACAGCGCGGACGGCGGGAGGGGCTGGAAGACGATCGCGAGCTTCCTGCCGCCGATCCTCTCCGTGACGGCCACGGTGGTGTAGCGACATGGCCGCCGTCGGAGTGGAGGTGACACTCGTCCTCCCGCGGGTGCTGGCCGACGTCCTGGGCGTCGGACGGATGCGCCTGCGCGCGGCGACCCTCTCGGAGGCGCTGGAGGAGGCCTACGGGCGCCACCCGGCGCTCCGCTTCCACCTCTGCGAGGAGTCCGGCGCCTTCCGCGAGCACGTGCTCTGCTTCCACAACGAGACGAGCACGCGCGAGCTCGGGACGCTCGCCGTGCGCCTGCGCGAGGGGGACGAGATCACGATCCTCCAGGCCCTCTCGGGGGGGTAGGCGCCGGACTACTTCACCGCCTCGACGCGCACGAAGAGGAGCAGGGTCTGCGAGTCGACGCCGCCCGACCCCGCCATCGTGACGAGCCACGTCGCCTGGGCGCCTGAGAGCGTGGCAACCTCGCGGGCACGGGGCGCGCCTCCCTCGCGGCCCTCCGCCAGATCGAGGCGGAGCTGCACTGCGATTCCTCCGTCGGGAGCGGGCCGAAGGTCCCTCTCCGGCGGCATGCGATCCGAGGGCGGCTGGGGCGCGACCGTACCCGGCGCCGCCCCTCGCGTCGCGAACGACGCGGTCATCTCCAGCTTCACGGTGACCGGCGCCCCATCCTCGGCCGTTCGCCCCGCGGTCTGTTCGGAGCTCACGGGGCACCCCTCTTGCACTTGTCCGCGCCAGCGGTACAGGACCCGGACGCCATCCCGCCCGGCGCGCTCCATGAGGGCGGCGAGCAGCGCGCCGGCGTCCTGCGTCTCCTCCAGGCCGTCCGTCGGCGCCTCGATCAGGCGGGCCTCCACCCGGAACGACGTCGCCCCCTCCTCCACCCCCGGACGGTCCCATTGCCTCACGATCTCGCCGATCCTCCGGATGTTGTTGGCCGTGTCGGTCACGATCACCGTGGCCGCGCTCTCGATCGCCTGGACCATCCGCGGGTCCGATGCCTGGCTTTGGATGGCGATGAACGCGCTCCTCGCATCGACGTGCTTCAGCCGCACCACGAGGGTCACGAGGTCGTCCCCCGACGGGATGCGCTCCAGGTCGTCCATGGAGCGCGCCGGGATGCGCCCCTTGTTGACGGGATTCGCAATGGGCGCCGTGAAGGGAACAACCTTCCAGACCTCCGCCTCCGCCGGGCCCGTGCGGACCGCCGTGAAATTGTTCATCTCCAGGACCGAGAGCAGCACGCCGAACAGCTCCGTCTTCGGGATGTCCTGCGGGGACATCAGGAAGGTCTTTCGCTTCTGGATCTTCTCGTCGTACAGGAAGCGGACGTTCAGCTCCGTGCTGACGATCTGGAGGAGTTGATCGAGGTCGATCCCGGGCATGTCGATTGGGACCCGCGTCCGTTTCGAGTCCCCCTGCTCCTGCGCGAGGGCGAACGGGGTGAGCAGGAGGAGGAGGGTCAGGGCAGGTCCCTGGATGCGCATGAAGGGCCTCCTGGAAGGGGATCCCGTGGCTGGGTGACTGTTCACCGCAGAGACGCGGAGGACGCTGAGACCCGCAGAGATGTCATCGACGGCCACGGACCGCCTATCCAAGCGGGCGGCCCGGATTCCCCGGATCACGTCTCCGCGGGCCTCTGCGTCCTCTGCGTCTCTGCGGTGAACGAATACGCTGTTGGAACGACGCCGCCATGGCAGGGTTGGCTGCCGTCCGAGTTTCCCGGTTCCCAAACTCCCTTCGACCCCGGGCGTTCCAGGGATGGGGGAAGTCTTCGCGGAGGCCCGCCTCATGCCGCTGCGCCGTTTGTGGGTGTCGCTCCTCGTCGCCTCGGTCGTGATGGGCGGCGACGGGCCGCCGATCGGGCGGGCCGAGTGGAGGGAGGCGCTCGATCGCCAGGTCGACCGCCTGATCGAGGAGCTCGGGGCGGACGAGGTCGCGACGCGCGAGAGGGCCTCGGCGGACCTCCTCCCGCTGGCCGACATCCTGCTCGATCGGCTCCGCAACGAGATGGCGTCGACGGACGACGCCGAGCGGCGGGCGAGGATCGAGGCGCTGATCGATGAGGCGCCAGGGCTCACGCGGGACGCCGAGGCGCTCGAGCAATTCCTGCAGGCGGGGCCGGGACCCACGGGCTTCGATCGATCCGCCCCCCCGTGGACGCCGGCCCATCTGGCGAGTCGGAGCGTCCTCCAGATGGACCTTGCGGACCCGACGCGGGCCGCTCGGATCCGGGAGTGCTTCCCCCCGACGGACCGCCCGCCGATGCTCGTCGAGGCGCTGGTCCTGCGCATGGAGGACCGGTCGCCCTTCGTCGCGGCCGGGGCGTGTCGCATGCTCGGGCTGATCCAGGTCCGCGAGGCGATCCCGCTGCTGCGAGATCGGCTCTCCCACCCCCTGCGCTGGATGGCCCTGGCCGCGGTCGACGCGCTCTTCTCGTTTCCCGACCCCGACCTCGCCCCTCTCTTGATCGACGACTCCGCCCTCCACCTGGCCTCGGACAAGGACCGCGCGGTCGTGGCGGCGCGGAGGGGGACGTGGCTCGTGGACGTCTGCCGGCGGCGAGGCTGGGGCGCGCTGGTCGGAGTGCTACTGTCGGACGCGCGCTGGTGGACGACCCTCCGTCTCGACGCTGAGCAGGCGCGAACCGAACCGGCCGACTCGCCCACTCCCACGGTCACGGAGCTTCCCGACGAGCCCTACGCCCCCGCCGCCGACACTGAGCCCTTCGATGCGATGGACGGTCTACCCCCCGATGAGACGTACTACCCTGGGCCAGAGCCCCGATGAGGAGTCGGAGCGGCGCGCCTCGGGAGCCAGTCTCCGCGGCGGCACGAGAGAGGGAGGCGCCTATCGCAGGCCCGCGGATAGGAGGAGCTCGTGCGCCCAGCCGCGATCGTCGCCTGAGAGCGGAGGGACGGGCTCCGTACGATAGTCGAGGCTCAGGTCGTACGCGGCTCGCTCGTACTGGGCGTAGAGGATGTCACCGAGCTGCACCTGGGGCTCCTTGTCGCCCAGTCGGAGCGGCAGCGCGAAGGCGGGAATGGGGTCTCGCACGCCGAAGGCGTACAGGTCCGCCTTCGGTCGGCGATCGCCGCGGCTGATCAGGAGCCGGTAGTCGGAGGTCACATCCGGCCCCTCCACGGGCATCCGCTCTCCTGCCCTCAACAGGTCGACCTCTACCAGGTGCGTGAGGCTCTCGAAGACCCGCAGCCGCCGATCCAGGTACCTCCTCCGCCCCTTCCCCGGCAGTTTGTTCGAGGGGGACAGGACCTCGAGGATCGTGACGACTTCGCCCGAGCCGACCGCGCGCACCTTGAGGTAGGTCTCCCGGACGAAGTCCGGCACGGGCACTCGCACTTCGACTGGGCTGGCGCCCGAGGCCCTGGCGGCGTAGCGCCACCCTCCGTCATCCCGAACGACGTTGATGTCCGGCCGGCCGAAGAACTCGAGCCCGCCCGGCTCGGAGAGGTAGGTCCGCGCCTCGAGCCGCACGTAGTAGCGTGGGGACAGTACCGGCCCCAGCGCGTCGGCGAGCGCCGCGATGAGACGGTTGTGCACGTCGGGCCAGATCGACGGCCCTTCGAGGTAGGGGTCCATCCCAGGAAACGGCGTCTTCATCTCGCCGGCGATTGTCGCCCTGCCCGGAGGTCGCCGCAAGGCGGTCGGGGCAGGATGTGGGTGGAGCCTCAACTCTTGCGCTGGGGGCGCCGGGCGTGATCTAATGTGGGGAATCATGCGCCCCGCCATCGCGCTATTCCTAGCCACAGTCGCTGTCTGCCTCCTCTGGGGCAGGCTGGGCGCTGAGGACAAGCCCCCGCAGGACCCGCCCAAGAAGGAGGGGAAGAAGGACCTCCGCGCGAAGAACGACGAGGCGAGCGACGGGTGCCTCAAGTGCCACCTCGGCATCGAGGAGATGCACCCCAACCCCCACCTCGGGTGCGTCGACTGCCACGGCGGAAACGCCCAGGCCAAGACCAAGGACGAGGCCCACGTCAAGCCGAAGCAGAACGTCCCGAACGACGAGCGCACCCTCCCCTACGACTACGACCCCGCCTACCTCCGCTTCGTGAACCCCTCGAACCTCCGCGTCGTCCATGAGGCCTGCGGATTCTGCCACGACAAGCAGATCCAGGGGCTCGAGAAGTCCCTCCACGGCACCACCGCCGGGCACCTCTCCGACGGCCTCTATGAGAACGGCGCCTCGCCCAACAAGCGGACCTTCTTCAGCATCTTCCCCGTCTCCGACAACGACGGCGAGGTGCCCGCGAACGGCCTCGCGTCCCTCCGCCAGATCCCGCCCTTCAGCGACGGCGCCCCGAAGGACAAGATCGCCACCCACTTCCAGGACACCCCGCGGAAGAACTGCATGCGCTGCCACCTGTGGAGCCGCGGGCAGGCCGTGCAGGGGCGCCTGGGACAGGACGGAGACTACCGCAGCGAGGGATGCGCCGCATGCCACGTGACGTACGACGACACGGGGCTCACGAAGTCCGGCGACCGCACCATCAAGAAGTTCGAGCCTGGCCACGCCCTCATCCACCGCTTCACCAGCGCCATCCCGACGCAGACCTGCGTCCACTGCCACTATGGCGACGCCGCCATCGGCCTCCAGTTCCGCGGCATGGCCCAGCTCGTCCCCGGGATGCCCTCCGGCCCCGACGTGCCAGGCTCGACCCCCGTCCGCCTCAACGGCACCTTCTACCTCTCCGACCCCAAGGTCACCCCCCCCGACATCCACCACGAGAAGGGGATGGCCTGCATCGACTGCCACACGATGAAGGACGTGATGGGCGACGGCAACGCCTACGGCGCCATGGAGCACGCCGTCGAGATCGAGTGCATCGACTGCCACGGGACGCTCACGGAGCGCGCCACGGGGGTCACGCAGCGCGGGACGAAGCTCGAGCACGTCCGCGTCGAGGACGGGAAGGTCTTCCTCAAGGGGAAGATCGACGGCAAGGACCACCGCGTCAAACAGGTGATCGACGTCGTCCGGAAGGGGAGCCCCGACTTCAACCAGGGCGCCTCGGAGGCGATGACGAAGCCCCACCTCGACAAGATGGAGTGCTACGCCTGCCACATGGGGTGGACGAGCAACTTCTTCGGGTTCCACTTCGATCGGAACGAGGCGTTCCAGCAGCTCGAGATCCTCGCGGGCGACCGGACCGCGGGGCGCACGAACACGCTGGAGAAGGTCTTCGCGACGTTTCGCGGCTTCTACCTCGGCGTGAACAGCGAGGGGCAGATCGCGCCGTTCATGGTCGGCTTCTCGACGTTCACCACGGTCCACGGCAAGGACGGCCGCTACATCCTCGACCAGGCGATGCCCGAGACGGCCGCGGGGCTCTCGGGGATGACGATGATCCACCACCAGGTCCACACGACGCGCCCGCAGGGCCGCGCCTGCATCGAGTGCCACCGCAGCTCGACGACCTGGGGCATGGGGTCCGCGAACTTCCGCCTGACGCGCGACTTCGGCTTCGCGACGACGACGCAGGGGCTGGAGGTGATCGGCGTCGACCGGCGAAACATCGAGCGGTCGCTCATGGTCGCGACGCTCCCGCTCAAAGGGGCAGTCGACGTGGCGCTCGCGACCGATGCGGTGCAGGCGCACGCGAGGGAGGGGTACGTCGCGTGCGGAGAGAACGGCGTCGCCGTCGTCGACCTGCGCGTGCCGACCTATCCGCGGATGAGGGCGCGGATTCCCACGGCGGATGCGCGAGGCGTGCTCGTCGCCGGGACGCACCTCTTCGTCGCGGACGGCGAGGCGGGGGTGAAGATCTACGACGTGTCGGACCCCGCGAAGCCGAAGGCGGTCTCTGAGGTGAAGACGCAGGAGGCGCGCGGGCTCTACCTCCAGGGCCTCTACCTCTACGTCGCGGACGGGCCGGGTGGCCTCAAGATCATCGACGTGGGCGACCTCGCGGCGCCCAGGGTGACGCAGGACGTGCGGCTCGGGGGCAACCCGGACGACGCGAAGCGCGTCGTGGTCTTCTTCCACTACAGCCGCCCCGCCCCCACGCTCAAGGAGGGCCGCACGCGGGCGCGGCAGGTGGCCTACGTCGCCAACGGCTCCAAGGGGATCGCTGCGGTCGACGTGACCGAGCCGACGAACCCGACGCGCATCCAGGCGTACGCGAAGTTCCTGGGCGACCCAAAGGCGCTCGACGTGGTCTCGCTGACGGTGAACACGCACTACGACATCGGGAGCGAGGGGGGGAGGATCCCGAGCGTCGAGAACGACTACTTGTACGGGACCTACGCGGTCACGGGGGACGACGACGTCCCGCGGTCGTACGTGACGCTGTGGAACGTGAGCGACCCGGAGCACCCGCGCGGATCGGCCTCGACGGAGCTGCAGACGCCGTACGCGAAGTCCGCGGCGCTCCTGAAGGCGTACAACGCGCCGTTCGTGGCGAAGTACGTCCTCGCGGGGTGCGCGGGGCGCGGCGTGATCGTCGACGTGACGAAGACGGGGGACATCTCGCGGGCGGCCTCGATCAACGCGACGGCCTTCACGGGGGGGCTGGTCTTCGAGGAGATGCCGTTCGACCAGATGCTGGACGAGGACGGGCGGCAGCTCAAGGACATCTCGCACGAGGGGGCGAGGTACCTGAACCGGGCCGACATCCTGAAAATCCTGCGGGTCCCCCTGAAGGGGATGTATCGGGAGAGCGGAAAGTGATGGCTCGCTGGATGTGCGTGGTCCTGCTCGTAGCCTGTTCGGCGTACGCCGAGGACGCGAAGGCGATCGCCGCCAAGGTCCTGGAGAAGTACGACAAGGACATGAACGGGCGGATCAACGACAAGGAATGCTCGGATGACCTGGTTTTCCAGAAGTACGACAAGAACCGGGACCGCGTGATCACGCGCAAGGAGATCGAGGCAGAGGAGGACCCGCAGAAGGCGAAGGCGGCCGCGGGGGCGAGGAAGCCTCGCGGGATCAACGCCTTCATGGAGTTCGACGAGGACGAAGACGGGGATCTGTCGTCGAGGGAGTTCGCGGAGTTCCTGTTCAACGAGCTGGATCGGGACTACACGGACCAGTTGAACGCGGAGGAGCTGGGGAACGGGTACGTCCCGGTCAAGCTGCGCGGAGGGCCGCACCCTTTGCAGACGGAGCGCAAGAAGCAGGACAAGAACGACAACGGCGTGGTCGACAAGGAGGAGTGGGAGGTCCCGAAGAGCTACTTCGGGGCCTTTGACCAGGATAAGTCGAACACGATCTCGAAGGACGAGCTGGTCCTGGAGGCGCTGGAGGCGATCGGGGGGCTTCCGGGCTTCTCGGGCGTCGACATGTTCCAGCGGCGCGACAAGGACAAGGACAAGTACCTCTCGAACAACGAGTTCGAGGGGACGCGGGAGCTGTTCGACCGGATCGACACGGACGACGACAAGCAGATCGCCATCGAGGAGTACAACGCCTACATGGACGGGATCCGCGACGTGATGCGGAACGCGGACGACCCGGTCGTGCGGTTCGACCTGAACGGCGACGGCAAGGTCACGCGAGCGGAGTTCCCCGGCTCCGACAACTCCTTCACCCGCGCCGACACCAACGGCGACGGCCTCCTCACCAAGAACGACCAGGTCCCCAGGCGGTGACGATCACTTCGCCGCGTTCCAGCGCTCCCACCATTCGCGCCAGGCCTTGTCGTCCATCGAGGACGTCACGCCCGTGATGTCGCGGAGGGCCGTCTGGAAGGCCATCTTCGCGAGAGGGTCCTCCTCCTTCGAGAGCGCATCCAGCAGGCCCGGAACGGCCGAGGGCTCACCCAGGCCGCCCAGGATCTGAGCGATCGCGATCCGGAGCTGGCCGTGGCCGTCCGCCAGGTGCGCCGCGAGCGTCGCGACGTGCCCCGATCCCACCATCTCCAGTGTCCGCCGCGCGTCCTTCACCTGGTCCAGCTCGCCGCTCTTGAACGCCTCCAGGCACTTCTCCACGTCCGTCGCGGACAGCAGGTCCTGCCCCTCGAAGACCAGGTCGCTCGTCGAGAGCTGCTCACGCGAGAACTGACCCGTGAACACGGAGAGATACAGCCCCGAGAGCTTCCGTCGGAGGAGCTGCCCGTACTCGTCCTTCCGCTCCGACTTCATCTTCTCCGCCATCTTCGGCAGGTCGTCCGTCGCCGAGAAGAACGCCTCCCCCTCCAGCTCCCGCATCAGGTCCGCCTCCGCGAGGAGCTTGTCCGCCGAAAGCGAAACGGCGAGGTTCCGCCAGGCGCCCCACGACTTCGGGAAGTCGACCGCGCGGTTCGTCATGACGTAGATCTCGAACGGCATCCCCTGCGGGTAGATGCTCGCCACGCGCGTCGGGATCACGATGTCCTTCGAGCGGAACCGCACGCCCATGGGGCGGAAGCGGCCGTCGAACTGGCCCCCCGTCTCCTCCACGCGGACCTGCACCGCGAGGAAAAGCCACTTCTCGTCGATGTACGCCTGGAAGACCTTCCTCGCAAATTCGTCGTCGACGTACTTGTAGTGGTTCTCGTCGAGCCAGTTCTGGAGCGCGTCGAGGCGGTCCGCCTTGAGCGTGACCGAGTTGAACACCCCCGCGGCCTGCTTCCGCACGACCTGGACGTGCTCCCGCCAGTCGCTCTTCGCCGACTGCTCGGCGAGCATGCCCTCGGCCCGCGGCGCCGCGAACTGGTCGAACTGCCCCGCGGCGCGCGTGACCGCGTCGAAGAAGGCGTGCTGGACCATGCGGACGTCGGGGACGCTCGGGACGGGGAGGATCATCCCGAAGTCCTCCGCCTTCCCCTGGTAGCTGGTCTCGAGGACGAGGTCCTCCCAGCCGGCGCGGTGGAAGACGTAGACGCGCTGCGGATCGACGATCCGGATCAGGTCCGGATCGGTGCCGCACGGCGGGCACATCGCCGAGGCCGCCGCCACGGCCCCGAGCAGGACGAGCAGGACGTTACGGACGCTCATTTCGAGTCCTCCCACGTCGCCAGCACTCCGGCCACCTCGACCGCGCGCTCGCGACAACAACCCTCGGGCGCCTCGGAGCGGCGCCTCGCCTCGTCGGTGAACTTCTTCCAGGCCTCACCGGCCTCCACCGGGGTCAGCCTCCGGAGACCGGGCGTCCCATCGGGGAAGAACGCCGCGCCCAAGTCCCCTCCGTCCGTCGGCAGCGCCCACACGAAGGCGCGCCACCACTCGTATCCCCGTCCGTCTCCGAAGCGGAAGGACCCCACGAGGAATGGCACGCCCTCGCACACGGTCTGGCCCGACGGGCCGTAGGCGCAGAAGCGCCCCGTGATTCAGAAGCTCATCGTCCAGTGTTGCGGCAGGTCGGTTGGGTGCGGCGTGAAGCTGTACCTCAGGAACCCGAGTGTGTCAGGCTCGCCCGTGGCGCGGTTGACTCGCACGTCCATAGGGCAGGTGAGCGCGTCAGCGATCCTGACGGTCCCTCCGGAGTCGACGAGGAACACGAGGAGCCTCCGGGGGCCCGCCTCCTCGGCGCGCAGGGGCGCGAGGCTCGCCAGAAGGACCGCGAGGACTGCCGTGGCCCATCTCATGACCGACTCCAGCATGGACTGCACTCCCCGGGACAGACAAGTCATTGTCCATCAGGACCGCAAGCGGCGACAATGGAAATGCCGACGTCTCCTAGACCAGCGCGCCGCATCCGCTCCAGGCCCCAGGGCATTCCCCGTGAGGCCGCGAGCCACGGAGAGGCGCCCGCGAGAGGACCTGTGAGCGAAACGGACGCACACGTAGGGCCCCGGCCGGTCGGGGAGCCGATGATCCAGGGTGAGGGTCTCCCCGGCGCCGTGTGGGGCGCGTTCGGTCTGGCGATGGCCGTCCGGACGGTCCTTGCGCTCCGCACGGAGGTGATCAACACCGACGGCCCGATGTACATCGGGTTCGCGCGCGTCTTCCTCGAGGAGGGCGTGCTGCGCGGGATCGAGCGGGCCGGCTTCGCGCCCGTGTACACCGGCCTCATCGCCCTGGGCGGGGCGCTGGGACTCCCGCTCCCCGTCTCCGCCTACGGCGTCACCTGCCTCCTCGGCGCGCTGGTCGTCTTCCCGGTGTACTACCTGGCCCGCGCGGCCTTCGATGCCCGCGTCGCCCTGGTCACCGCCTTCCTGTACGCCTTCCTCCCCGTGCCGGCCCGCCTCTCCGCTGCGCTCTACACGACCGCGCCATTCCTGTTCCTGGCCCTCTCCACGCTCGCCCTCGCAGCCCGGCTCGCGCGGAAGCCCTCCGCGACCTCGGCGCTGGCCGCGGGATTCACCGTCGCGCTCGCGTACGCGACGAGGCCGGACGGCCTCCTCCTCGTGCCGTTCGTCCTCGCCGGGGCCGCCGCGGCCCGCACCTGGAGGCCGCGGGGGCGCGTGCTGCTCGCCCTCCTCGCCATGCTCCCCGCGGTTGTCCTCGTCATCGCCCTGCAACAGGCTGCGGGGACGCCGGAGGCGTCTCCGCTCACGAGGAAGCTCTCCCGCGAGGGGTGGGAGCGATTCCTCGAAGTGCTCGTGCCGACACAGTACGTGCTCAAGAACGTCTGGGAGGACGTCGCCGAGTCGATGTTCGTCCCGTTCGTACCCTTCGCGGCGATCGGCTTCCTCGCCTCCGCCCCCCGGGCGGGGCGGATGCTCCGCGTGGCCGGAATCGTGCTTTGCCTGCTTTGGGTCCTCAGCTTTTTCAAGTACGCGGGGACGACCGGGGGGATGAGCAAGCGGTACCCGACGCCCATGGTGGTGGTCCTCCTGCCCTGGACCGTCCAGGGGCTGCTCCTCTTTGCCGCGGGGGTGACGAGGGCGACCGGCCTGGTGCCCGCGCGTGCAGCCGCGGTCGTAGCCGTGCTCGCCTGCGCGGCGTGCGTGCCGAAGCTCCTGAAGACGCACGAGGGAGATCGGATCGTGGAGAAGGCCGCGGGCGAGTTCCTCCGCACGCTGCCCGAGCCGCGCGGGCCAATTCTGTGCGGCAGCACCTGCATCCCGTACTACGCCGAGGTCGACACCCGGTCCGTGCGCCTTGCGCGACTGCCGTTGCCGAAGCTCTTCCCCCGCCTGCGCAGGGAGGGGGTCCGGTATGTCGTTCGGGATCGCGGCCTGATCGACTACGCCCCGGAATTCGCCCGCTCGCTCGGCCCCCCGGATGCGACCCTGATCCGGCAGGTGCGCGTGCCGGGCTGCGACAGCGTCGTGGATGTCTTCCGCGTAGAGTATCCCGCGCCAACGGGGCGCAAGGACGGGGACTGACGGCATCCCGGGTTCCGGGCACCCGGACGCTATACTTCCCGCCCATCAGCCGCTAGAATGCGCCCCATTCCAATCGGCCGGAGGTCGAGCGCATGGGTGTCGGATTTCATCTGATCGGACGACACGAGGGGGGCCAGAGCTTCCTCGGACCCGTCGAGGACTGGCTTCGCCAGGAGTGCAAGGACACCTGGATGGCGGGCGGGAGCGTCACGGACGCGGACGGCCGCCCCGCGCTCCAGGTCGTGCTCCACCCGACGGCCGAGGCGATCGAGCTCGTCGCGTTCGACCCGCGCACGCTCGTCGTCTCCGCGAAGACCTCCTCGGTCGGCCCGGGCTACCACGTCTACCTCTGCGAGCTGCTGCAACGCATGGGGGTCGCGCTCGGGATCCAGTGGGACCCGCCCGACGCCGAGCGCGCGAACCTCGACGACACCGGCTTCTTCCACACCGGCGACCGGAGCGGCGTGGCGGGCGCGATGCTCGAGTGGCTCCAATCGAGCGCGAAGCGCGCGCTCGAGATCCTCGATCGAGGCTACGATGGGCTTGGCCTCTCCATGCCCGCCGACTCGCAGTTCCAGCACGAACTGGCGATCTCCACGGTCATGGGCCCGCGCGACCGCGCCTGGCTCGAGCGCGTCGCCGAGGACCCGGGGGCCGGCGTCGACATCTTCCCGTGGTGGGACGAGGGCTTGGGCGCGACGTACCTCCTCGGACGCGCGATGTGCCAGATGTGGACCGACGTACGCTGGCGCGACCCGATGTCGCCCGACGAGAGGACCCTGCTTAGCCAGGTCGTCCGCCTCCTGGGCCAGGCGTACCGGGTCGACCCCACCCTCCCCTACCCGACCCGCGAGTGGCAGGAGATCCTCGGCCTGCTCGGGATCGAGGACCCCTCGGTCGAAGAGGCCCTCCAGCGGCACCCCGTCATCGAGGACGCCCCGAAGATCGGCTTCCGTCGCCTCCCGATCCGCGCACAACTCCCCGAGGAGTGGACAATCACCGTGCCGGGCTCCTTCGCGACGCGCTACGAGGAGGACGGCCGCTGGACCGCCTTCGAGGTGGGCCGCTCCGTCTCCGTGGCATGCCAGGCCTCGCGCGCCCAGGATGGGTCGCCCGCGGCGGTGGAGGAGCTGCTGGAGGGCGTCCGCGCGATCGAGGGGGAGCCGCTCGACTATGCCGGCGAGAGGGTCGTCGGCGTGGCGCGGGTGACGCCGTCCGCCGAGGGGGAGGGATGGGTGCTGACGGGCGCCTGCGCCGTTCCCGGAAGCGTCGCGATGTGCTCGATCTCGTTCCACGACGAATCGCGACGCGCCTGGGCCGTCGCGACGTGGCAGTCCCTCGACCACGCCGTGGGCGAGGGCGCCTGACGGACGAATCCATTGACACTCCTCCCGGGTGCTTGGTACATGGACGGTTCATGAACCGGTTGGCCCGATCCCTGGCCCTCCTCCTCTACGCCGTGGTCTCGCTCGGCGGCGCGGGCCTCCACCTCCTCGAGTTCGCGGCCAGAGACGACTGCCGGGCCTGCCACACGACGTCCTCGGGTCCCGCGTGGGTCGCTCCCTGTGAGGACGGCCCCCTCCCCTGCGATAACGACTCCCACTCGCATCACAACCATGCCGTGCACCTGCATGAAGACGGGTGCACGACGTGTGGCGCCTTCGGCGCCCAACTCGCGGACGCGCCGGCGATCCAGACCGGGCTGCACGTAGGGTGCACGGGGACGCCGTTGCGCGCCGCGCCGGTCGCCTGCCTGCAGGCGCTCGTCCTCCCGCCCGATCGAGCCCCCCCCGCGGCATAGCCCACCGTCCGGCGCCCGGCTCGACAATCCACCCACCTACCAGGAGGGGATCCATGCGGAAGTTCCATTCCATCCTCTGCACGCTCGTCTTCGTCGGCGCAGCCCTCGCCGACGAGCCCGCCCCGCGGGGCGAGGTCGAGGCGCTCCGATCCGAGGTGGCCGCGCTGCGACAGGCGATGGTGGACCAGCAACGCCAGTTCCAGGAGGCGATCGAGGGGCTCGGCGCACGCATCGAATGGGTGAAGACCCGCCAGCGCGGAGTCCCGATCTCCGTCGAGGAGCCGAAGCCCGAGGACAAGCCCAAAGAGGGAGGCTCCGACCTCGAGAGGGAATTCGCGGAGGCCCTCAAGGGCGCCGAGACGCCGAAGCCCCCCCAGCCCGTCGCGGCCATCGCCCAGCTCAAGCTGATCGATGTCTCCCTGGACATCCTGACTGTCGCGGGTACCTCGACGGCAGACGAGGAGGAGCTCGCGAGGCTCCAGGGGGGCGGGCACGACCCGAACGTGCGCGGGGTGGAGGTCCCCAACGTCGAATTGACCCTCCAGGGCGTCGTCGACCCGTACCTCCGTGGAGACGCCCACGTCGTGTTCCAGGTCGACAGGGAGGGAGAGACGATCGTCGAGCTGGAGGAGGCGTACTTCACGACCACGTCCCTCCCGAGCGGGCTCCAGGTCCGCGGAGGCCAGATGTTCGAGCAGTTCGGGCGGCTGAACGCGCAGCACCCCCACTCTTGGGCCTTCGTCGACCAGCCCGTGATCAACACCCGGATGTTTGGCGGCGATGGGCTCCGCGGGCCGACGGCCGAGCTGTCGTGGCTCACGCCCCTCCCCTTCTACGCCGAGTTGCTCGGCGCCGTCGTCTACGCGCGCGGCGAGACCGCCTTCAGCTTCCTGAACACCGAGGGCGAGGAGTTCGCCGGGCACGCCCTCCAGTCCCGCGAGGTTGCGTCGCTCGAGGACCTGACCTGGCTCCTCCGCGCGAAGACGTCGTTCGACCTGTCGGACGAGTGGACCCTCGTCAACGGGGTGTCCGCGCTCTTTGGCCCAAACGACGCGGGGGATGAGGGGAACACGCAGATCTACGGCGCCGACGTCTACCTCAAGTGGAGGCCGCTCGACAACGACCACGGCTTCCCGTTCGTCACGTTCCAGGCGGAGGCGATGGGACGGAGGTACGAGACCGGGGACGGGGTCGACGCGGATGGAGCGGAGCTCGACAACGAGGTCCTGAACGATGTCGGGTGCTACGCGCAGCTCCTCTACGGCTTCCACCGGGGCTGGGTCGCCGGAGTCCGGTACGACTACGCGGACGGCGACGGCGAGACCCGGGACGACCCGCTGCGCGACTCGCGGCATCGCGCCTCCGCCAACCTGACCTACCTGCCGAGCGAGTTCTCCAAAGTCCGCCTGCAGTCGAACATGGACGAGGCGGATCACCTGGAGGACGAGGACTACAGCGTCTGGCTGCAGGTCGAGATCCTGTTCGGGGCGCACGGCGCCCACAAGTTCTGATCCACGGATTTCACGGATGCACACGGATACGGGGAGAGAGAAATGAGGATGGACTTGAAGTGCCTGGGGGCGCTGCTCGCGGTTGCGGTCGCGTGCGCGGCCGAGGAGAAGATCAAGGTCGTCGCGTCCCTGCCGACCCTGGGGTCGATCGCGGCGGCCGTCGGGGGGGACGAGGTCGAGGTCACGTCAATCGCGGCGGGAAACCAGGACGAGCACTTCGTCGATCCGAAGCCGAGCTTCATGACGCTGCTGCGCGACGCGCAGGTGCTCTTCGTCAACGGCCTGGAGCTCGAGATCGGCTGGATTCCGCCGCTCGTCGACGGGAGCCGTAATGCGGAGATCCGGCCGGGATCGGCGGGGTACGTCGACTGCTCGGCGGAAATCGTGACGCTCGAGATGCCGGCCGCTGGAGCGACCCGCGCCGAGGGGGACGTCCACCCTCTGGGGAACCCGCACTACCTCCTCGATCCGCTCAACGCGAAGATCGTGGCCAGGACGATGGCGGGCGCCTTCGCCCGGATCCGTTCCGGGGGCGCGGAGGGGTTCGAGGAGCGCTGCAAGGAGTTCTGCAAGCGGATCGACGCCGCCCTCTTCGGCGAGAGCCTCGTGGACGCGGTCGGCGGATCGAAGCTGTGCCGGTTGCTGGAGTCGGGCGAGCTGTGGGAATACCTGGCAAGGGAGTCCGTCGACGGCCAGCCTCTCGCCTCCCAGCTCGGCGGCTGGCTCGCGACCGCGGCGCCAGCGCGCGGAAAGAGGATCATCTCCTATCACAAGAGCCTCTCGTACCTCGTCGGGCGGTTCGGTATCGAGGTGGCGGAGTACGTCGAGCCGAAGCCCGGGATCGCGCCCTCTCCGGCACACCTGGTGGAGCTGGTCGGCCTGATGCGGGACGGCGGGATCCGCGTGATCGTGCGGTTCCCGTTCAACGAGGGGAAGTCGACGGACCTCCTCGCCGAGAAGACAGGCGCCAAGGCGGTCGTGGTGCCGCTCGAGGTGGGCGGCGCGGACGGGGTGGACGATTACTTCAAGTTGATCGACCGGATCGTCGGCGAGATCGCCGCGGCCTCCGGGTCGTAGGAAGGCACGATGCACATCTCCTGGACGTACCTGATGGAGCACATCCTCGACCCGCACAAGGTCGAGGTGCTCGTCTGGCCGCTGCTGGCCAGCCTCGTTGTCATCGCGATCCACGCGTATCTCGGGATCCACGTGATCGCGCGGAAGGTCATCTTCGTCGACATCGCGCTCGCCCAGATCGCCGCGGTGGGCGCCACCGTCGCGATCCTGCGGGGCTGGGAGCCGGGATCGACCCACACGTTCCTGTACTCGATGGCGTTCGCGACGCTCGCCGCCGCGGTCTTCGCCTTCACTCGGACGAAGGAGGAGCGCGTCCCGCAGGAGGCCGTGATCGGCCTGACGTACGCCATCGCGAGCGCGGCGGCGATCCTCCTCTCCGCCCTCTCGCCGCACGGGGCCGAGCACCTGACGCAGCTCGTCGCGGGGAACGTCCTCTTCGCGAGCAAGACCCAGGTCAAAAACGCGGCGATCGTGTACGCAGGCGTGGGGCTTTTCCACGTCCTCTTCGGGAAGCGGTTCCTGCTGATCTCGGAGAGGCCCGAGGAGGCTTGGGCGCAGGGGGTCCGGATCCGGCTGTGGGACTTCCTCTTCTACCTGTCGTTCGCCGTGGTGATCACGCTCTCGGTCCAGATCGTGGGCGTGCTGCTCGTGTTCTGCTATCTCGTGGCTCCGGCGGTCTTCGGCGCCCTCTTCGCGCGGGGGTTCTGGGGGCGCCTTTGGCTCGGGTGGGGCATTTCGGTCCTCGTGACCGCGACCGCGCTCTACGCCGGGTTCGACTACACGTCGAGCCCTGCGGTCATGTGCGTCTTCGGCGCGGCGCTGATCCTGGGCGGGGTCGTCCAGGCCATCGTCGGTGCGAAGAACCGCATCGGGGCGGTGGCCCTCGCGTTGGCCCTCGCAGGTGCGATCACGGGTCTGACCTGGGGCGTCTGGCGGTTTGATCGCGTCCCCGAGGACGCGCACGAGCACGGGGACGACCCCGAGCACATGCACCAGCACGGCCCCGAGGACGGGCGCCGGGACCTCGCACGCGAGCACCCTGTCGGGACGAGCGTCTCCGCCCTGCGCGCGGCGCTCCGCGACCCCGACGACGGCGTCCGTGAGCACGCGGCCGAGGAGCTGGGGAAGCTGGGAAACCCCGTGGTCGTGAAGGACCTCCTCCCCCTCCTGAAGGACCCGAAGGAGGGGGTGCGCGAGAAGGCCGCCGCCGCGCTCGGCCTCCTCGGGTCGTCGGATGCGGTCCCTGCGCTTTCCGAGGCCGTACGGAGCCAGGACGACGAGTGGGTGAGGATGAGGATGGCCCGCGCCCTCGTGCAGCTCGGCTCCAAGGACGGGATCCCGGTCCTGCTCGATCTTGCGAAGGCCGGCGAGGCGCGCAAGGTCCGCGAGGAGGCCCTCCAGGCCCTCCTCCTCGCCGCTGGCCGCGACGACAAGCAGGTCCTCCGCGAGCTGTCCGAGTGGTGGAAGGAGCACCGGGACGGCCTCGTCTGGGACCCCGCCAAGAAGGCGTTCGTCCCGACGAAGTAGGCCGCCCTACCACGCCGCGCCGAGGCCGCGGGCCACGGCGCTCGCCGAGGTCACCGCGTCCTCGTGCAGGCCGTAGCCGAAGTGGCTGCCGCAGTACCAGGTGTGCCTCGTGCCGTTCAGGCTGGGAAGCTCCCGCTGCACCTTGCAGGCGGCGAAGTCGAAGATCGGCGTCCTGAGCACCGTCTCGAACTCCGTCCGATCGGCGCGGATCGGGAAGTTCGGGTGCTGTGAGCTCACGTAGTCGCAGTCCTTGCGGACGCCCGGCTCGAACCAGAGGCACCCGTTCACCGAGGTGTCCATCCGCCGGCCCGCTCCGCGGGCACCCCGCTCGCGGTAGAGGAACGTGTAGGCCTGCATGAGCGGCCTCGGCGGGAACGCCGAGTGGTCCGTGTGGACCACGATCCGCCCGTCCTTGTAGCGCCACGCCCCGAGGACCTCGCGCTCCCGGTCCGTCGGCTCCGCGAGCAGCGCAAGCGCCTGGTCGGCGTTGCACGCCAGGACCACCTCGTCGAAGGCGCGGCGCGTCCCGTCCTCCATCAGGAGGTCCACCCCGTCCTCCCGCCGGAGGACCGTCCGCAAGCGCGAGTTCAGCTCCACCCGATCCCGGAACCCCGCCGCGAGGGCCTCCACGTAGGTCCGCGTGCCCCCGGGGATGCACCTCACCGACCAGAAGGCCTTCGGCGAGATCACGTCATGGTGCGTGCGGAGCTTCCCGATGAAGAACTCCGCAGGCGCCGCGAGCACCTCGTCGCAGGACATCGACGAGAGGAGGCAGAGGGCGCACAGGAAGAGGAGCCTCGCCGTCCCCCGCATCTCGCTGATCGCGGCGAGGGCCTCCTCGAGCGTCTGCCCCGAGAGCTTCCCCGCATCGAGGCGCCAGCGGAGCTTCGTGATCCCCTCGTTCAGGTCCCACAGGGAGCGGATCGTCGACGGGGCGAGCATCGCGAACCTCTGGGCCAGGAGCCCCGCGGGGGTCGGCGCGATGTAGACCCCCTTCCCGGTGTCGAGGTCCTGGCAGCTCATGAACGAGCCCGCCGAGATCCGCGGCACGACGCCGATCTCGTCGAGCAGGCGGTAGAAGTTCTTGTACCCCGCCCTGCCGAAGGCCGCGACGGCGATGTCGACGACGTCCCCCTGCCGCGTGTCGAGCGTGTAGGCGTTCCCGCCGAGGCGGCCCGTCCGCTCGAACAGCGTGATGTCGTGGCGTCGGCGCAGGAGGTGCGCCGCCGTCAGCCCCGCGATCCCGCCCCCGACGATGGCGATCTTCATGTCACGCTCTCCGGCCGGAACAGGATGGCCTCGCAGCGGGGCGCGTAGAGGTAGCCGATCTGCATCCCGAGCCGCAAGGAGCGGTACATCGCGGCCCGTGGTCCGCCTCCAGGCTCCACGGTCATCCGCCGGGAGAGCATCGAGGACGCCCACGCCCCGAGGCGCACCCGCATCACCGCGTGGAGCGTCCCGCCGTCTTTGCGCGGGTAGGACTCGAGCGAGATCTCCCTGGGCTCGTCCCTCGTCGGGACCCTCTCGCCCGAGACGCGCAGGACGACGTCGTCCCCCTCGCGCACGGTGCAGGTGCGCCGACCGCCCTCCTCGGCGAAGTCGATCCGCGCGAGCCACTTCGGGAAGCCGAGGATGTCGATCCCGCCGTGGACGGCCGCCTCGGTCGTCACGGGGAGGTCCGCGACGAAGGCGCTGTAGCGCCCGTGCGCCTCGGCCGAGAGCAGCGCGCCCCAGCTCGACCACGGGCGACGGCCGTGCGCGACGGCGATGGAGAGCGAGACCTCGTTGTACGGCCCGATGTCGGTGTCAGCGTACTCGAGGCAGTGGAGGGCCGCCACGCCGCGCCCCGGGAAGATGCGCAGGGGGTGATGCAGAGGGGTGGGCATGAGCGAACGCGCCGCGGCGAGGTCGCAGGTGAAGACGCCGCCCATCATCCGCACGTCGCGGAAGAACATCGGCACCTTCCCCGAGAACCCGTGGAAGGTGATCGGCCCCTGCGCGATTCCCTCGAAAAACGTGCTCATGCGTCGAGCACCCCGTCGCGCTGCAGCTTCCGGTAGAGCTTCCGCACGATGAACTCCGTCAGGCAGGGAAAGAACCGGTGCATCTTGTGGAGCAGCCAGGCGTCGGGATTGACCATCACCAGGCGCCTCCTCTTGACGATCGCCCGCACGATCGCGCGGGAGACCCGCTCCGGCGAGGCCCCGAGCCGGTGGAGCTGCGCATCCATCTCGCCCCGGCGCCTCGCCGCATCCGCCTCCTCGCGCCCCGCGACGGCGGACCGCGCGATGATTGCGGTGCGCACGAGCGTCGGGCAGATGGCGCAGACGCCCACGCGGCCGGCCAGCTCGATGCGGAGGGATTGGGAGAACCCGACCACGCCGAACTTCGAGGCGGCGTAGGCCGCCATCCCGGGCGCGCCGAAGATGCCGGCGGCGCTCGCGATGTTGACGACGAACGCGCGCGGGCTCGCGAGGAGCCTCGGGAGGAGGGCGCGTGTCATGCGGACGGTCCCGAGGAGGTTGATGCCGATGAGGCGCTCGAACTCCTCGATCGGCGTGCGCTCGAACGGGCCCGTGCACAGGACGCCCGCGCAGTTGACGAGGACGTCGAGGGGGCCCTCGCCCACCGCCGCGGCGAGTGCGCGGACGGACTCCCCAGAGGCGATGTCGACGACGTGCGACGTCAGGAGGCGGCCCTCGGATGAGGCGGCGCTCCGAAGCTCCTCCTCGATGGTGGCGAGGCCCGCCGCGTCGCGGTCGGCGAGGCGGACCGAGCACCCCTCGCGGACCCAGAGGTCGGTGCAGAGCTGGCGGCCGATCCCCGAGGCGGCGCCGGTGACGAGGACGGTGAGTCCCTGCACTGGCGAGGCCAGCTTGCTGGGGGGACCAGGCATCGCGTGGATCCGTCGGACCGCGGGCGAGGCGTTCTATCACGCCGCGCCCCGCGTGTCGACGAATCGCGCCGCGACGGCTACTCCGCGTGCCACCAGGGTTGCCGGCAGGCGATCCGCCCGCGTGGGGTGGCTACCTCGGGCCTCGGAGCTCCTCGAGCGACGCCTCGACCTGCGGGCGGAAGGCCCAGCCCGGGGGTGCGAGATTGAGGGCCTTCTCGAGGCTCTTCCGCGCCTCCTCGCGCTCGCCGAGGGCGAGGAGCGCCATGCCGCGGTCGGCGTTCGCCTCCGGCGAGTCGGGCGCGACGGCGCAGGCCGCCTCGTAGTCGGACAGCGCGCCGCGCAGGTCGTTCAGCGCCGCCTTCGCGTTGCCGCGGTAGATGAGCGCGTTCGGCTCCCGCGGGTCCTTTGCGAGGGCCGCGTCGAGGTCGGCGATCGCCCCCTCGTTGTCCCCGGTGTTCGCCCGGAACATCCCCCTCGTCGCCAGGACCTCCACGTTGTCCGGCTCCCGCTTCACCGCCTCGTCGCAGTCCGCAATCGCCCCCTTCATGTCCCCGGTCTGGGACTTCACGACCGCGCGGTTCCTCCACGCATCCACCCACGAGGGGTCGACGCGGATCGCCTCGTCGAGGTCGGTCATCGCACCCTCGAGGTCCCCCCGCATCGCCTTGATGCCGCCTCGGCTGGCAAGGGCCATCGCGCTTCCGGGCTGGAGCCGCACCGCCTCCTCCAGGTCCGAGAGGGCCCCGGCGAGGTCCCCCTGCTGCCCGCGGAGCGCCCCGCGGTTGTACCAGGAGTCGAAGATCGTCGGATCGCGCTCGATCGCCGCGGTGAAGTCCGCCACCGCCTTCGCGCGGTCCCCGAGCTTCAACCGCACCGATCCGCGGTTGTAGAACGCCGTGCCGAACGCCGGGTCGCACTCGACGGCGCGATCGAGGTCCGTCAGGGCCTCCTTCAACTCCCCTCGTTCGATGTGAACCCGCGCCCTGCCCGCGAGCGCCACCGCGTCCCTCGGGTCGAGAAGGAGCGCGGCCTGGTAGTCGACGAGCGCGCCCTCCAGGTCGTTCATCGCCACCCTCACCGAGCCGCGGTTCACCAGCCCCTTGACGCTCCGCGGGTCGAGCCGGAGCGCGGTCGCGCAGTCGGCCTGGGCCCTCTCGAGATCCCCCTTCTCCCGCCACACGTCCGCCCGATTCGTATAGGCGTCCACGCACGCGGGGTTCGCCTCGATCGCCGCCGTGAAGTCGGCGAGGGCGCCGGCGTGGTCCCTTCCCTTCGACCGCATGTACCCGCGGTTCACGAGCGCCGAAGCGTGCCGCGGGTCGATGGCGAGCGCCGCCTCGTAGTCGGCCAGCGCGCCGGCCTGGTCTCCCTTCTCCAGCTTCACGTTCCCCCGGTTTGCGTACGCGGTCGCGAAGCGCGGGGAGACGCGGATCGCCTCGTCGTAGTCGGCCAGGGCGAAGTCCTCGTCACCGGCCAACTGCCTCATGAGCGCGCGGCAGAAGAGCGCGAGGGGGAACTTCGGACGGATGGCGATCGCCTGGTCGAACGAGTCGTCGGACCCGAGCCCCACGCGCGCCAGGCCTCGCAGCCAGTAGAGGTCCTCGCGTCCCGCCGCGCGACCGTGCGCGCGGAGCCCCTCGTCGCAGAGCCGCGCGGCGAGGAGGTGATCCCCGCCGGTGTAGGCCGCCATCGCGCGGGCGATCTGACGCTGGACCGCGTCCTCGAAGCCGCTGCCGTCCGCCAGGGCCGCCTGGACCTCCTCCCCCGCCAGCTTCGCCCACCTCTGCGCCCCCGGCGCGTTCCAGTTCATCTCAGGCTTCGAGGAGCCGAGCGTCGCGAGGAAGGCGCGCTCGAGGTCGATGCGCGCGAGGCGGTAGTGCGCCGGGCCGAAGCGGCGGTCGATCGAGAGGGCCTGCCGATAGCACGCCTCCGCGCGGTCGTCCCACCCGCGAACCTCCCAGCCGAGGCCCATCAGGTAGTGCGCGGGCGTCAGGTCCGGGCAAAGAGCGACCGCCCGGTCGATGAGCGCCTGGGCGGACTCCACCTTCTCGAGGACCTCCTCGACGCTCGCGTCCTTGTCGTAGAACGTAGGCTGCACCCTTCCGTACATCGCTCGGGCTTGCTCGACGAGCGTGAGGGCTTCCCTCTGCAGGCGCTCGCGCCCCTCGGCGGCTCGGCGGTCGGCGTCGGCCTGCTCGGCCATGCGCACCTGCGTGCCGCGGTCGTGGAGCGCGTACCACAGGCCTCCCGCGAGCACGACTGCGACCGCGGCGGGGATCAGGACGGCGCGGCGCTTGGCCGCCCTGCGCCACACCCGCTCGACCCACGGCACGGGGCGGGAGAGGATCGGCTCCCCGTCGATCCAGCGGCGCAGCTCGGCGGCGAGCTCGGCGCCATCGGCAAAGCGGCGCGCGGGGTCCTTCTCCAGGCACCGCATCGTGATCGTCTCGAGGTCGCGATGGACGCGCTCGTTTGCCCGGGTCGGCGGCGCGGGGTCCTGCGAGAGGACGGCGAGGATTGCCTCGATCCCCTCCCCTTCGAACGGCAGCGTCCCGGTGAGGGCGCGATAGAGGACCACGCCGAAGCTGAAGACGTCGCTCCTCGGGCCGATCTTGTCGGGACCGCCGCCGGCCTGCTCCGGGGACATGTAGCGCGGCGTCCCGAGCACGGCGCCGCTCACGGTGAGGTCCTGGCCCAGCTCGGTCGCGGAGAGCTCCTTCGCGAGGCCGAAGTCCATGAGCATGGCGCGACCGCGCGCGTCGACCATGACGTTGGAGGGCTTCACGTCGCGGTGGACGATGCCCTGGGCGTGGGCGTAGCCGAGGGCCTCTGCGACCTGGGCGAGCACCTCGACGCGGCGGCGGAGGGGGAACGAGGCCCAGGAGTCGTCGACACGCAGGCACTCCTCGAGCGGCCTGCCGTCGACGAGGTCCATCGTGAAGTACGGTCGCCCCTCGCTCTCGCCGACGTCGTGGATGGCGACGATGCCCGGGTGGTGCAGGCGCGCGGCGGAGCGGGCCTCGCGCAGAAGCCGGACGGAGGCCTTCTCGTCGACCATGCCCCCTCGCGCGGTGAGCATCTTGAGCGCAACCACGCGGTTGAGCTGGGTGTCCCAGGCCTCGTGGACGACGCCCATGCCTCCGCGTCCCAGCTCGCGACGGAGGAGGTAGCGGCCGAAGGGGACACCGTCGGCGGGTTCCCCGCGTGGGGCGGGAGGCTGGAGGGGCGGCCCGGCCTGAACGGGGCGGAGGGGACCGCCGCAGGTCGGGCACTGGACCGCTCGTGCGAGGTCGCGACCCGCCGCAGGATAGACGCGGTCGCAGGGCGGACAGAGGAGAAACGTCGGGACGAGGGTCCCCGGCGTCGGGGCCTCTCCCGGAAGGGTCGGCTCGGCGGGGACGGGGAGGGTCGGGTCCTGGGGCGATCGCCATTCCATGGATGGCCCGAGTCTATCCCCCGGACGCGAATCAGGGCAACCCGAAGCTCACGCGGCGACCTCAGGGCCCGTCACGAGATAGCCCATCCGACCCGGGACTGCAGGACCGAAGTCAGGCATCCTATCGAACAGGCCCCGAAGGGGCCGAGAGAATGTAGCCAGGGCCGTCAGGCCCTGGATCCAGCGTCGGGAGGCGTCGGAGCCCCGAACCAGGCTCAACGCTGTTTCCCAGGCCTGCTGCCTGGGCTACATTCTATCGGCCCCTTCGGGGCCTTCCCGACCTTCTCGCTACAGTCTCGAGTTGGATAGGTTATCTCGTGACGGGCCCTCAGCGCAGGTCGACGGCGTAGAGGCCGAAGTCGTACGAGCCAAAGAAGGCCTCCGGCACCCCGTCGCCGTCGGCGTCCGCGAGCGTGACGCCCCCCTCGCAGTGGGCGCGCGTCTCGATTCGCCAACGCTCGGCGCCCGTGCGCAGGTCGAGCACGAAGAAGCGCCCCGCCGCGTCGATGCCGACCGCCGATCGGCCCGACGGGAGGTCCGCCACGCCGACAGCGCCGCCCACCGTCGATGCGGGGTAGCTCCAGATCGGCGTGCCATCGAATCGCAGGAGCGCCACGCCGGTCGAGATCCCCGTCAAGAGCTCGCGGGTTCCGTCCCCGTCCGCATCCACGAGGACGGGCGGGTAGATCGACCCGCCCATCCCCTTCCAGGTGGCCCGCTCGCGCCCCGCCGCGTCCAGCACGATCATCGTCTCCGTGCCGCGCAGCAGCACCTCGGGCGCGCCGTCCCCGTCGAGGTCGACCGCCGCCGGGATGCACCGCGTCGGCTCCGGGGCGCGGCATCCCCACCGACTCGTCCCGTCGATCCCTGCGACGAGCATCAGACCGGCCGTCCGGTTCTGCACCTCGCTCGCGACGAGGACCTCCGGTGCGCCGTCCCCGTCGAGGTCTGCGAGCCCCACGCCGGACAGCACCCCGCCCGAGTTCGCGGTCCAGAGCGGCTCCTTCCCCCCCGCCTTCCACGCCTGCGTCCCCTTGTCGAACGTCGGGGCGATCAGCTCCTTCTCCCCGTCGCCGTCCACGTCCGCGAAGCCGGGGCGGCCGTACGTCAGGTCGCAGCCCGGCCACGATCGCACCACGCCGCCGGTCCTCCCGCTCAGCGCGAGCATCCCGTGGGGCTCGTCCTGGCAGGAGACGACGACGTCGAGGACTCCGTCGCCGTCGATGTCCTCGAGGCCGGGCTCGAAGAGGACGTCGAGCTTGCCTCCGAACCGCCACTCGACCGCGCCGGTCGCCGCGTCGAGGGCCCTCATCTCCATCTGCCCCTCCTCCCAGACCCCGGCGAGGACGATCCACGTCCGCCCCTCCACCTGGATCGCCACCGGCCGCGGCCGGACGGAGTTGGAGAGGGTCCGCTTCCACACCACGCGCGTCGACGGGAGGGCCTGCACGCCGTTCCCGATCAGGACGAGGTCTGTCCGCCCGTCCGCGTCCATGCGGCAAGGGACGATCATCCTTGGCGGCGCCGGGAGGAGGACCTCCCGCGCGGCCCTCCCTGTGGCGTCTAGGACGACGATCCGGCGGTCGTCATAGGCGACGTACGTCTCCGCCCCCCCGAGCCCGGCGGCGCACGCGGCGGGGCACGCGGGGCGGCCGTTCAGCACGTACGTCCAGGCCACCTCCCCGGTCCGCGCCGAGCGGCCGACGAGGCGGGCACCCGCGTCCTCGAGTACCAGCCCGGGGGCGCAGGAGAGGAGGCCCGTGCGACCCGGCGTCGCGACTCGGAACCGCTCGGCCCCGTCGGCGATCTCCACGCAGGCCAGTTCGCCCTCCGTCGCGAGGAGGAGGGCGTCTGGCGGGAGGAGGTGCACACGCGCCCCGCGGACGGCTCCCTCCCGCTTCCATCGCACCGAGCCGTCGGCCGGGTCGAGCGCGACGAGGTCGGCTCCGGCGACGAGCAAGACGGGTCCCATCGCCGAGGCGACCCACGCCTCCGAGCCCGTCTCGTGGCGCCAGCGTCCCTCTCCGGACGGCCCGATCCGGACCACGGCGCGGCCCGAGGTCACGATCGCGTCCTCTGTGCCGGGGAGTCGGGCCACGCCCGCGTTGGTGCCGTACGGCAGCACGACGATGGTCTTCCCCGTCGAGCCCTCGACCAGATCGAGTCCCTCCGCGCGGCGGAGCACGACATTGGGGCCCACGGCGGAGACGGCCAGCGGCCAGTTCCGCTCGGGGACGGGGAGCTCCCTCCTCCAGAGCCGCCTCTGCGACGGGACCACTCCGCGCGCGGGCTCCTCGGGGTCGGGACGGGCCGACCACCCCTCGACCAGGAGGACGGCGGAGGTCCCGTCGGGGCGCACCTGGACGTGGCTGATCACCTCGTCGGCGACGCCATCGCCGTCCAGGTCGCCGACGCTGTCGCAGCGGGCGAAGCGGGAGTTCGTCACCCCCGTCGACAGCACCTCGGCGCCTGTCCGACCGTCCCAGGTCCTGCGATGTCCGTAGAGGTAGAGGGAGACGTCGAGCACGCCGTCCCCCGTCGCGTCGCGGAGGGTTGCAGGGTCCATCCCGACGTCGGCCACGAACGCGTGCCATGCGCCGCTTGGAGGGAGGGCGACCCACGCCGCCGTGTCCAGCGCGCGGCGGACCTCGACGCGGCGCTCGCGGGACTCGTGGCCCGTCTTGCGCACCTTGACGACGTACTCCCCGATCGGAAGCGGGTGGCGCGTGAGAGGCGTCCCGTGAGCCTCGCCGAGGACCTCGACGGCGCACCCCTCGAGGTTCGTGTTCACGGAGAGCGTCCCCATGGAGGGCCGCAGGCGAAACTCGGCGGTCCGCCGTTCACCTCGTCGCACGTCGACCTCGCGCACCTCGGGATCGTGCCCCTCGGCGCTCACCTTCACGAGGTGTCTGCCCGCGGGGACCGCGGCGACTCGCGGGAAGGGCTCGCCGTCGACCTCGACGAATGCCCCCTCGATGTCGGAGCGGACCTCGATCTCGCCTGGCCGGGTGAGCTGCCACGCGAAGACGCCGAGGAGGCCCAGGACGGCGACCGCGGTGGAGGCCGCGGCGACGGCATGTCGGCGGACCCAGCGAATCGTCCGGCGCGAGACGGTCGGGGGCCTGGCGTGGATCGGGTCCCCGGCGAGGTACCTCCCGAGGTCGGCGGCGAGGTCGCCGGCGGAGGCGTACCGGCGCGCGGGGTCGCGCTCCATCGCCCGGAGCGTGATCGTCTCGAGGTCAGGCGGGAGCGTGGGGTTCCAGGTCCGCGGCGAGACGGGCTCCGAACCGAGGACCATCGCGAGCAGCTCGAACTCGCCGCGGCCCCGGTACGGCGGCTGCCCGGTGACCATCTGATAGAGGATGGTCCCGAGCGAGTAGACATCGGACCGCGGGCCGATCGCCTCGACGTTCCCCTCGGCCTGCTCGGGAGGCATGTACGCGAGGGTCCCCACGACGACGCCCGGGAGGGTCCTGGGCCCGTCGCTCGGCTTCCCCTGATCGAGGAGCTTCGCGAGGCCGAAGTCGAGCACGCGGGCGCGGCCGTCGAGTGCGAGGACGACGTTGCTGGGCTTGAGGTCGCGGTGGACGACGCCGTTCTTGTGGGCGAAGTCGACGGCCTCGGCGATCTCGCGTGCGATGCGCGCGGCGTCGGGGAACCTCAGGCCCTGGCGCCCCTCGGGTGCGGGGAGGGAGGCGCGCGAGGGGTCCTCGAGGACCTCGGCGAGCGAGGTCCCCTCGACGTACTCCATCGCGAAGTAGGGCCTGCCCTGCTCGACGCCGATATCGTGAACGGCGACGATGCCCGGGTGGCGGAGGCGGGCGGCGACCTGGGCCTCTCGATGGAAGCGGCCGACGGCGTCGGCGGAGCCCTCGGCGCCGGCGTGGAGGACCTTGACGGCGAAGAAGGCCTGCAGGTCGGCGCGCCAGGCCTTGTACACGGCGCCCATGCCGCCTCGGCCCAGCTCGCCGACGAGCTCATACTTCCCGAAAGAGGCGGCCGGCTCGGCTGGGGTGAGCTGGAGTGGGGCGGAGGCCCCGGCGATCGTGGGGGTCTCGCTCCTGGACAGCGCGCCTGCCGCGGGGTCGAAGCCCGGCAGGGTCCGCTCGTCGTCCTCGCGGTCGTCGGTCGTCAACTGGCGGGGCCTCCGAATCGGCCGCGCCCAGTCTACCCGCCCGCCCGCCGCGTGTGCCAGCGGCCTCATCGGTACGGATTCTGTAGGAACGGAGCAAGCTGATGCCAGGACAGATGGGCGCCGTTGACATGCCCAACGCGCTGCCGGACACTGCTCCCATGACCGAAGAGCCTCTCGCATGGCCCATCGGGCCGAACGGCTACGCCATCGTCGAAGGCGTCTTTGCACAGCACGACGTCGATCTCCTCATCCAGGCCGTCTCGCGGGCGCGCGGCGAGGTGTATGCAGCCCGCAATCTCCTGCGGGAGGTCCCGGAGGTCCGGGCACTCGCGTCGTCGCCGGCGGTCCGAGCCCTCGTCGAGCCGGTGCTCGGGCCCGACTGCCGCGCCGTGCGTGGGATCCTCTTCGACAAGACGGCGGCAGCCAACTGGAAGGTCGGCTGGCACCAGGACCTCGTCGTGGCCCTGCGCGAGCGGCGAGAGTGCGAGGGGTTCGGGCCGTGGTCCATCAAGGCCGGCGTCCTCCACGCCCAGGCGCCCGCGCACGTCCTCGAGCGGATGCTCGCCGTGCGCCTCCACCTCGACGATTGCGGTCCGGACCGGGGGCCGCTCCGGGTGCTGCCAGGCACCCACCTCCGCGGAAAACTCGACGCCGCGGCCATCCAGAGGGCCCGCGATGCCACAAGCGAGGTCGTCTGCGTCCTCCCGCAGGGCGGAGCCCTCCTGATGCGCCCGCTCCTCCTGCACGCGTCGTCCCAAGCACGTCGCCCCGGTCACCGGCGCGTCATCCACATCGAGTTTGCCGCCGGCGCCCTCCCCGGCGGCCTGCTCTGGCACGACCCCGTCGGACGGTGACAGGAGAACGGGGCCCGCTCGCCCCTCCTGAGACGATGGGGCGCGTTGAGAGTGCCCCCAGTCCAAGCCGGCCGTCCCGGAGACTCGAGACTGGCGGATGGGACACGGGTCGCATAGAGTACGGGGCTCGCAGGGCCGACCGGGCCCGGACCTGACGCGCCCTCGAGGACGCTGCCGCAGCCATGCCCACGCCACGCACGGAGAACACAGGGCCCGCCGGAGCCTGTGCCTTGTGCCAGTCCACCGGCGTGGTGACGCTGTTTCTGGCGCGTGACTACCGCTTCGATTCGGGGCGGACGAGCTGGCCCATCGTGCGGTGCACATCCTGCGGCCTGGTGCGACTGGGGCTGACGAAGGCGATCGCCTACGATGCGGCGTATCCCCAGGCGTTTCACGACCATCGTCTCGCGGGTCTCGAGGACGAAACCGAGACTCGCCGGGTACGCCGCTCGGATCGCTCCGCGAGACGTCGCAGCCGGGCGCGCCGCATCTTCTGGCAGCGGGCGGCTCGACTCGGCGCAGGCTCGGGGGGACGCGTCCTCGACCTCGGCTGTGGCGCCGGTGACTTCCTGATGGCCTTGGACCCGGTCCGCTGGTCGCGGATGGGGATGGACCTCTCCTCGGAGACCTGCCAACGTGCGCACGCGGTAACCAAACTGCCCATCACCGCCGCCGATGCGGCCTGCCTGCCCTTCCCGGACCACACCTTCGATGCCGTCACGGCCTGGGGTTCGATCGAGCACCTGTCCGAGCCGGTCCTGGCGCTCGCGGAGGCGTACCGCGTCCTCCGCCCCGGCGGGCGGCTGCTCCTCTTCGTGCCCAACGCGCTCGGCCCGATGTTTCGCGTGTTCCGCCTGGTGGACCCCCCTCGGCACCTGTACCACTTCTCCGAGCGGACCCTGCGTCGCGCCCTCGATCGGGCTGGATTTCCGCCCGACGGCGTGACCCGCTGGCCCGCGGCAGGCGAGAATCTGACGGGGCTGATCCACGCGTTCAAGGGGTTCGCGCGCCGATTCAGCGACCAGGCGAGAGTCGAAGCGGAGAAGGGCCACCGCGCTCGGGCCTTCTGGCTCATGACGCTGCATCGCGTGGTCAAGCTCGTCGGGTTCGCGATGCACCCGCTCGACGGATGTCTCGTCGCGCTCGGGCTGGGGGACTCGCTCGTCCTGCAGGCCACACGAGGGCCAGCGAGATGAACGGCTACGCCATTGTCGAGGGCGTCCTTGCAAAGCACGACGTCGATCTCCTCATCCAGGCCGTCTCGCGGGCGCGCGGCGAGGTGCACGCGGCCCGCAATCTCCTGCGGGAGGTCCCGGAGGTCCGGGCACTCGCGTCGCCGCCGGCGGTCCGAGCCCTCGTGGAGCCGGTGCTCGGGCCCGACTGCCGCGCCGTGCGTGGGATCCTCTTCGACAAGACGGCGGCAGCCAACTGGTTTGCCGCCGGCGCCCTCCCCGGCGGCCTGCTCTGGCACGACCCCGTCGGTCCGTAACGGGGCCTCCCCACCTCCCCTTTCTCGCGGGCGGAACAGGTTCGCCGGCGCGGGAGAGTGCGATGACGGCGAGGGAAACGGCAGTGGCGAGGCGGCGCAGGAGACCTCCTTGAGGGGATGTCAGCCATCCCGCTGGCGAGGGTTCCGGTGGTGGTGCGCGTGGCCGATGTCGACCGCAAGGGCCGACGTCGCGAAGCAGGAGGCCCTACCCCTTCCTCTCCGCGCGCGCGAGAAGCTCCTCGCAGACGACCCTGCCGTCCACGAACGAGAAGGGCGCCAGGCGAACGAGGCTGCCATTCGCCGCGGCCAGGTGGTAGCCGAGCACGACGCCCGGGCGATTCGCGTTCACGATTGGGACCGGCGACAGTTCCCCCCAGCCGTAGCGTCGCCCCGAGCGGGTCGTCACGCCCTCGTCGTCGTAGAGGCGCGGGAAGGACCGCGCGCTCCACCAGCCGATGAACAACGTCAGGCCGAAGGTGAACGGCGCCATGCAGCCCATCATCGTCCAGTACTTCCCCGAGAGCTGGACGACGCGCGGCTCCCTGACGAGCGTCGGATTCGGGTCGTTGCCCGCGGCCGGTGGCACGGACGGAGGCGGCGCGATCGGCGCAGGCGGCACGGTCGCACGGGCCCGCGCGCGCTGGAAGGCCGCGGAGATCGGGGCTATCTCGGGCCGCGACGAGTCGGAGGACGGGAACTCGACCCGGACCCCCTCCCCCGCCGCCTGCACGTCGAGCGTCACGATGGTGGCGCCCGGCCTCGGGACGGCCAACGAGCGGATCTCGTGGAAGCGGCAGCGGTCGAGCGTCGCGGCGAGCTCCTGGACCTCGGCGAGGTCGACCCTGCCGACAGGCTGGGCTCCACCCATCGGGAAGCGCCCCTCCGTGACGGCGCCGTCTCCGAACACCTGAAGCTCGGTAGAGCCCCGGATCCCCTCGTGGACGGTCCAGATGAACGCAATGCGCCCTGGAGGGAACCGCCCCTGGGCGATCTCCCGCACTACGGCCACGAGCTTGTCGGACATGCGCTGCCCTCGAAAGGCGTCGGATGCTACCGCTCCGCCGCGACGTCGGCAAGGTCCCGTCGACTCACGCGCCGGGGCGCGCCGGGCCGCCCCAGGGGACAAGCTCGCGGCGGATGCGCTCGACGTAGGAGGGGACGTCGAAGCGTGCGCCGACAAGTTCGCGCTCGACGCGCGGAATCCACGCCTCCACCTGGGCGCACCACGCCGCGCGGTCCCCGTCCCAGGTCTCCCAGCGCAGGATCATCTCCGCGAGGATCGCTCGCTGCCAGGCGTGCTCGGCCTCGGTTGTCTCACCCGCGCGCGCGGCGCTGGCGGAAGTCTCCTCGGCGCCGAGGGCGGGCTGCGCCCAGTCGCAGCGGGTCTCCGGAGTGGCCACGTCGTCGGACTGGGTGCCCGCGGGGTAGACCACCCACAGCGCCTCGGGCTCCACCCACGTGCGCACCATGGCCGCGGCGCGCCACACTGCCTCCGCCGCGAGCTCGCCCCGGCTGCGATCGCCGCGGAATCGCTGCCAGGCGGCGCGCCGGAGGACGCGGCAGCCGGCGTTCCATTGACCGTAGAACTCCGTGCACTTCCGCAGCCGCGCGAGCGTCTCCGCGCCGGGGTCCTCGAGCGCGGCGACGGCCGCGTCCCACGCCTCGCGCGGGCGCCTCTCCTCGTGGAACTCCTCTTCGAATGTGCGGAGGGCGCGCTCGGCGCAGGCGAGCGCCCAGGCGACGAGGAGCCGGGGCGGCAGGCCGGAGCGCAGCGCCGCACGGAGATCCTCGGGCATCCTGGCTTCCCGGGGACCGCGGATCAGGGGCTCGGGCGCCGGACCGAGGTTGAGGCACACAGAGGCCTCGTGGCCGAGCGAGGCGGCGAGGCGGACCCGATCGCGGTCGAGACGGCCCTGCGCGAGGCGCGCCTCGATCTCGGCCTGGGAGAGTGCGACGGCGTCTCCGAGCGTGCCCTCGCCGATGGGGACCTGGACGCCAACGAGAATGCCCTGGGGCGCGGGCGGCGCCGACGGGCGGCCGCACCTGCATCGAAGCACGGCGGGCTGGAGGAGTCGCCCGATGCCCGCGACGAGGGAGAAGAGGAGGACGACGACGACCATGCCGGCGATCGGCACGAGGATCCCTGCGAGGAGGCCGATGGCGAGGCCGCCGACCAGGCCGAGCATGCCGTGCCGTGCGCCGATCCGGGCCCCGATTGCGAGGCCGGCCATGGCGCCGCCGGCGACGATGAGGCAGCAGCCCATCTCGAGGAGCGTGACCCCCGCGCGTCTGTTCCGCTTCTGCGAGCCGGGCCTGGGCACTCCGTCCTCCATGCGAGGGACTGCGTGGAATGCTACCACGGGCCGGGCTGCGGGGGGACACTCGCGACGCTGGCGGCGACACGAGCATTCTGCTTCCTCTACCGCGCCCGCCGTGATGGAATCCCCCGCGACCATGGCATGAGGGACTCGCGCATGATGAACCACCTGCCGGTACTCCTCGTCCTCGTGTCCGTCGCGTGCGCGGACGACAAGCCGGACGGCGACGCGCAGCCGTTGGCGAGACCGAAGATCGCGCTCCAGGGGGAGGTCGATCAGGACGCCGAGCAGATCCACCTCGCGGGAAAGGTCCTCGGAGTCCGATCGACGGAAAAGGACGGGTGCCATCACATCGAGGTGGAGGACGGGGAGAGGGGCAACGTCACGCTGACACTCGAGGTCCCCTCGACGCTCCCGATCGACCTCACGCCGGGCCGCGAGGTCGAGATCGACGTATGGTCGCGGATGGGCTTCAAGGGGCCCGCGCGGGGCGTGCGGGTCACGGACGCCGACGGTGTAGTCTTGCTGGTCGACGATGGGGCGTACGGGAACGCGATCCATCGCGAGGACCTCGCGCCGTTCCAGGTCTCGCAGGAGGACGCCGGCTGCCGGAATCGCGCAAACCACCCCGGTGAGCTCAACAACTTCTGGCTGGTGGTGAGCGCCGGGGAGACCTCGGTGAAGCTCATCCAGGGGCAGAGCGGCGACCTCGCGATGAAGGAGCGGACCTGGCGCGTGGTCGCGATCAAGTCCGTGGCCCGCGTCGGCGACGTGATCTGGACGGACGCCCCCTACGAGGAGGTCTCCTTCGCGATCGGGCGCGTCCCGAAGGAGTAGGCGGGTCGCAAGGGCGCCGCTGCGCGGCTGGCGCGAGAGCCATGGTGTCAGTTCCAGGCGCTAAGGCTCTGTAACGAAACAAGGTATCCGATTGGGGAAACGCCTTGCTGGAGTCGCGCCCGTCAGGGCGCGGTGGATGACGCCCGTAAGGGCGTCAGGAGCGGCTCGGACGCCCTTACGGGCGTCGATCCACCGCGCGCTCACGCGCGCGACTCCAGCGTTGCATCGAAAAGTGGACTACT
>Ga0080064_1001968_pt1 | contig 37774 bp, 38 predicted proteins | sample Subgrocontami54m_FD_69260 | JGI IMG/M metagenome (GOLD analysis project Ga0080064, IMG submission 69260) | Subsurface groundwater microbial communities from S. Glens Falls, New York, USA - GMW46 contaminated, 5.4 m (SPADES assembly) (version 2) ...
GGATGGCCGCGGCGGGGGATTTGATTGCAGCAAGCGATAGGGCCGAGAAGATGAAGACGTTGGTCCCCATAATCATGCGCCAGATGAAGCCCGCCATTACGCGGGGCCGGCCGGAAATCGAAAAGGCCTATGATGAGGTCATGCCCTTGATCCTCAAGGCCATGAATTCTCACATCGATGAATTCATCGAAGCGGCGGCTTCAATTTATGCGCGCAATTTCACCATCGATGAGATGAAAGAGATCACGGCTTTCTACCGCCAGCCGGTCGGTCAAAAGTTGCTGCAGAAACTGCCCGTCGTCATGCAGGAAAGCATGGCTCTCGGACAGACGTTTGGCCAAGTCATCGCGGACGACCTGCGCGATCAGATGACGCGCGAATTGCGCAGCCGCGGATACGATATTTAGATTTTGCTCCGGCGCGAACGCGGCTATCGCGCGCCGAACGCGCCCAGTATCGCGCCCATCAGCAGCAGCACGGCCAGCCAATGGCCGCCGTCGATCAAGAGCAGGCGCCGGTCGCGCTGGGCGAAGCTGTTGTTGACCAGTATCGTCGTGATTACAAAGCCAAGCCAGCAAAACGCGCCGGAAATGACGCCGTTCTTGACGGTGAATTGGCCAGGCCCGAGATGCGCGATTAGTCCCGCCAGCACCCAGGCCATGACGATCTGCGCGAGGAAAGCGTAGATGAAGGGAAGATAGAACCCGGCCTGCCTTTGCGCCTGCTTCATTCTATCGGCCGTCATGCCAACGGCTTGCTGCCAGACCTTGCCGAGCACCATGTACCAAACGGCGCCGACCAGCCATCCCGCCACGGCGGCGGTAAAGATTGCGAGAAAACTTACCCCGGCGAACCTCATCGGAACCTCCTCTCGACGATCCGGCCTTATCCTATTCCTTCAGCCCGCCCATGCGGCAAACAATCTTCCATTCGGCAGGGGTCACAGGCTGGACGGACAGGCGGGGATATTTCACCAGCGGCATGTCCGCGAGCCGGGGTTCGGCCTTGATGGCGGCAAGCGTCACCGGCTTGGGCAACGGCGCGCCGGCTTTGACATCCACGGTCACGAATACGCCCTTGGGATCGGTCGGATCCGGATAGGCTTCGCGGATGACCTCGACGATGCCGACGATCCGCTTCTCATCGCCCGTGTGATAGAAAAAAGCGCGATCGCCTTTTTTCATGTCCTTGAGATGCCGCCGCGCGGTGAAATTGCGCACGCCGTTCCAGGACTCGCCTTTCGCGCCCCGCTTCACCTGATCGTCCCAGGAAAATTCCTCGGCCTCGGTTTTCATCAGCCAGTGGGACATCGTTGGTTACTCCGCCCCGACCGGACGCATCAGCAGGGACGCAATCGCTTCATCGAGGCTGCTGCGGCCTTCGACGACAGCGGCGACAGCGGCGCAGATCGGCATGTCCACCTGGCTGGCCTGCGCCATTTCATGCAGTACGGAAGCGGTAAAAGCGCCTTCCGCCAGCTTCGCTTCCGCTTGCGCCTTCTCGGGCAATGTGCCGCGCCCGAGCGCAACGCCGAGGGAAAAATTGCGTGATTGCGTGCTGGAGCAGGTAAGAATGAGGTCGCCGAGGCCGGAAAGGCCGAACAGCGTTTCGGGCTTAGCTCCATAAGCCTTTCCGAGACGCACAAGCTCGGCAAAGCCGCGCGTGGTCAGCGCCGCCGCCGCACTGGCGCCGAGGCCGCGGCCGGACACGATTCCCGCCGCGATCGCCAGCACATTTTTCGTCGCGCCGCCGATCTCGACGCCGCGCACGTCGGTCGACTGATAGGCGCGAAACAAACGCGAGCCGAGCGCCTCGGAGAGAGCGGCCGCGAGCGCTTCGTCATGCGCCGCCAGCGTCACCGCGGCGGGCAGGCCGCGCGCCACTTCGGCGGCGAAGCTTGGTCCGGAAAGAATGGCCGGAACCGCGGCGGGCAAACTCTCCGCGATCACCTCGGTCATGAACTTGCGCGTGCCGCGCTCGATGCCTTTGGCGCAGGTGACGACGGGCGTGCCCGCGGCGAGATGGGGCTTGAGAGCACTCGCCACCGCCCGCGCCGTTTGCGACGGAATTGCAAGCAGGATCACATCGGCCCGCGCCGCTTCCGCAAGCTGCGCGGTGATCGCGATGCGCTGGTCGAGCTTGATGCCCGGCAGATATTCGCTCTCGCGCGTGCGCGCGAGCTGCGCGGCCTTTTCCGCGTTGCGCAGCCACAGCGTAACCTTGTGATTGCCGTGCAATGCGACGCCGGCAAGCGCGCTGCCCCAGGCGCCAGCTCCCAGCACCGCGATGTGATTGAAGGCCATGCGCGTTCCGCTGTTCAGGCGCGCCGTCCGGCGCGATAGGAAACCGGGCCAGGCTTGGCGCCGGCGATTTCGTCCATCGGCCAGCGCGCGCGCGCGGTGACGTCGAGCGTGTCGGTCAAGCCCAAGGCGAGGCGTTCGCAGCCGGCCCAAGCAATCATCGCGCCGTTGTCCGTGCATAGCTCCGCGGGCGGAACGACCAGCACGGTCCCGGCTTCGAAAGCGAGTCGATGCAGAACCTTGCGGAGGGCTTGATTGGCGGCGACGCCGCCGGCGGCCACCAGCGCGGTCGGGGCGCCGTAGCGTTCGCGGAACAACCGCATCCCCGCGCGCAGGCGATCCATCACGACATCCACCACCGCTTGCTGGAAGGACGCACAGAGGTCGGCGACGTCCTGATCGTTGAGCGGCGCGATCTTTTCCGCTTCAAGCCGGAGCGCGGTCTTTAATCCCGAGAGCGAAAAATTCGGCTCCGGCCGCCCATGCATCGGCCGGGGCAGGTTGAAACGGGCGGGATCGCCGGCTTGTGCTTCCTTTTCCACCTGCGGCCCGCCGGGATAGCCGAGGCCGAGCAGTTTCGCGGTCTTGTCGAAGGCTTCGCCGATGGCGTCGTCCACGGTGGTTCCGAGCCGCACATAATGGCCGACGCCAAGCACGGCGACGATCTGGGTATGACCGCCGGAGGCAAGAAACAGACAATAGGGAAAGAGCGTGCCGTCGGTGAGCCGGGCGGTGAGCGCATGCGCTTCCAGATGATTGATGGCGATCAGCGGTTTCTCGCGCACCAGCGCGATGGCCTTGGCGGTCGTCAGCCCAACGAGCACACCGCCGATCAAGCCGGGGCCGGATGCGGCCGCGACGGCATCGATCGATTCAAATGAGCGCCCGGCTTTTTCCATAGCCTCGGCGATGACATGGTCGAGCGCTTCCACATGCGCGCGCGCGGCGATTTCCGGCACCACGCCGCCAAAGGCCGCATGTTCGCTGACTTGCGACAGGACGATGTTGGACAGTATGCGGGCGCGGCCTTCGTCCCGGCGCTCGACCAGGGCGGCCGCGGTCTCGTCACAGGTCGTCTCGATGCCGAGAACTATCATTGAGCCTCTCTTATACCTCCCCCTGAAAGGGGGAGGTCGACTGCGAAGCAGTCGGGCGGGGGTCATGCTATCAAGGAAATGACCCCTCCCCGGATCGCTAGTGCGATCCGACCCTCCCCTTGCAGGGGAGGGTTAGGTAATTTGGGGCGTAGCATTGCGGGGTCCCATGGCGCAATCCTCGGTCATGCCGGCACAGTTGCGCATCGGATCGCGCGGCAGCCCGCTTGCGCTGGCGCAGGCCCGCATGGTGCAGGAACGGCTTGCAAAGGCGCAGAGGACGGATGCCGGGCGCTTTCCCATCGAGGCCATTCGTACCACCGGCGACATGATCCAGGATCGGCCGCTTGCCCAGGTGGGGGGCAAGGGCCTTTTCACCAAAGAGATCGAGGAAGCTTTGCTGGCAGGGCGGATCGATCTTGCGGTGCATTCGGCCAAGGATCTGCCCGCAGTATTGCCCGCCGGCTTGGTTCTGTCGGCTTATCTGCCGCGCGAAGACCCGCGCGACGTTTTTATCAGCACCAAGGCAAAGACCCTGCGCGATCTCGCCAAAGGCGCGCTGGTCGGCACGGCGTCATTGCGACGGCAGGCTCTGGTCAAGCGGCTTCGGCCCGATCTCAACGTGGCGTCGCTGCGCGGCAACGTCGAAACACGGCTGCGCAAGCTGGAAGAAGGGAAGGCTGACGCGACCATTCTGGCGCTTGCGGGGCTCAAGCGTCTGGGTCTTGCGAACGCAGCGGCGACGGTTTTGGAAACCGATGAATTCCTGCCCGCGGTCGGGCAGGGTGCGATCGTGATCGAGACGCGGAAGAACGACGCAAGGACACTTGAATTGCTGGCAGCCATCGACCACGCCGATACTGCTGTGGCGCTTGCCGCCGAGCGCGCGTTTCTCGCCGTGCTCGACGGCTCCTGCCGCACCCCCATCGCGGGCTATGCGAAAATGAACGGGGATAAGGTGGAATTCCGCGGCCTGATCCTCAAGCCGGACGGCAGCCAATGGTTCGAAACCACCCGCAGCGGCGCTCGAAATGACGCCGCCGCCCTTGGCGCGGATGCCGGCCGCGAGTTAAAAGGCCGCGGGGGAGCGGATTTCTTCGCGGGGGGCTGACAATGCGCCTGCTCGTCACGCGGCCGGAGCCCGACGCGGAACGAACCGCGTCGGCTTTGAGCCAGCATGGGCATCAGGTGACGGTTGTGCCGCTGCTTCTCATCGAGCCGGCGGCAGCCGATCTTGGGCCGGGTCCATGGGATGCGTTGGTGATGACCAGCGCCAATTCCTGCCGCGCGGCCGCCAAACATCCGCGGCGCAAGGAGTTTATGACTTTGCCCGTCTTTGTCGTGGGGCGTTATAGCGCCGATACCGCACGGGCTGCCGGGTTCGCTGACGTCACGTCGGCGGGGGGAAACGCTAAAGAACTGGCAAAACTGTTGAAAGCGCGGTTCAGCGCGCGCGATCGGCGCCTGCTCTATCTTGCCGGAGAAGACCGCGCCGCCGATCTCGCCGGCGAGGCCGCGGCGCAAGGTGTCTTGCTGAAGACCGTGGTGATCTATCGCGCCATCAAGGTAATGCAATTTCCCCCGTCCGCGCGAGACGCTATCGCCAACGGTGAAATCGACGGGGTGATGCATTTTTCCCGCCGCAGTGCCGAGGCTTATTTGAACTGCGCCGCCGCAGCAGGCATCCTCGACAAGGCACTCGCGCCCTTTCATTATTGCTTGTCGCCGCAGGTGGCGCGGCCGCTCACGGAGGCTGGAGCCAAGACGGTACGTATTTCGCCACGGCCTGATAAGCCCGCAATGATGGAGCTTGTCGGGACGCGTTGATGACACGTTGCCGCCATCCTGCGTCCGCAGTATGCGAGAGTAGGGTGGCCGCTAGGAAACGCACCCCAGGAGACCCCGGGCATGGCGGATGAACAGGACGACCCACCGGCGCCGCCGAAGCCGCCCCCGCGCCGCCGTCCCACGCCGACCATCGATTTGAAGGCAACCGAAGTCGCCAATGAAACCATAGACCAGCCCGCAATGGAGGGTGGGGATCCTGCTCGCAAGCATAAGGCCGGGACATCGTCTTCCGGCGCTTCCGAAGGGAAGGCGCCGCCATTCGCTGGCAACACATCGGCGGGACACCCCGGCCACTGGCAGCTTGCCGGGGCCGGCATCGCAGGCGGTCTGGTTGTCGCTCTTGTATTCGCTTTGCTGTGGCTGGCCGGAATATTCCCGCAGAAGGACGGCAGCTCCGCCGCGCTGAGCCAAAGGCTTTCGGCGGCGGAAGCGCGGCTTGCGGAAATTGCCGGCCGTCCCGCGCCCGCCGGTCCCGACAATAGAGCGGGCAATGAGCTCGCGGCGCGTCTGACGAAACTGGAACAGGCCGTTGCAGCCCCCACGGCTGCGCAACCAGGTGCAGGCGAGCCCGTAAATGCCAGCCGTCTCGCTTTGCTCGATGCGGCGATCAAATCCCTGCAGGACAGTGTCAGCGATCTTGCCCGCCGCGCTGACGACAACGCGGCGGCAACGCGCGAGGCGCGCGGCCGCGCAGATGCTTCGCTGCTTGCGGCGGATGCGGCCCGGGCAGCGGTCGAGCGCAGCAATGTGCAGTCCCTCGCCAATCGTGTTGCGGAGCTGGAGGGGGCGACCGATGCTCTCATAAGCGAACTAGCCAAGCGCACGAGCTCGGCCGGCGAACTTCCGCTGCGCGTGGCCATCGCCGCGCAGGCTTTGCGCGCGGCGGTGGAGCGCGGCGATCTTTTTGCCGCCGAACTTGCCGCCGTGAAAGCGCTCAAAGTCGATACGCAAAAATTAGCGCCGCTCGAGCCTTTCGCGTCGTCCGGTCTGCCACCGGCGCAGGTCTTGGCGCAGCAATTGTCCGATCTTATTCCCGCGATGCGGCGGCTCGCCGACGTTCCCGCGCCGAGCAGCAGCTTTCTCGAACGGCTTCAAACCAACGCCGAGCGCCTTGTGCGCGTGCGCCCTGTCGACGAGGCGCCCGGCAGCGAGCCCGCCGCCGTCATCAACCGGATCGAGGCCAAGGCGGCGCGGAGCGATATCACCGGGGCGCTGGCCGATCTCGCGCAACTTCCCGCGCCGGTACGTGCGCCGGCGGAAGACTGGATCAAGCAAGCGCAAGCGCGCAACGCGGCGGTGGCGGCGAGCCGGCAATTCGCGGGCGATGCGCTTGCCGCGCTCAGCGGACCGCCGCCATGAAGTTGAATATCCGATGATCCGTATTGTCGTCTTTCTCGCCGCCGTCGCCGTGCTTGCGCTCGGCGTGGCGTGGCTGGCCGACCGGCCCGGCGAGATCACCATCTTGTGGTCCGGCTGGCGGATCGAAACATCCGTGATGGTTGCCGCTTTCGCCGTTGCGATTCTGACAGTGATGCTCGTCTTTTTCTGGTCCGTTCTGCGCACTGTGGTGCGCTCGCCGGATCTCGTGGCGATGTTTTTGCGCAACCGGCGCGGGGCCAAAGGTTATCTCGCCATAACGCGCGGACTTATCGCCGTTGGCATCGGGGATGCACGAGCGGCCCGTAAATTTGCGCTGGAGGCAAAAAAGCTCTCACCCGGCGAGCCGCTCGCGCTGTTGCTCACCGCGCAGACGGCGCAGCTTGCCGGAGACCGGCCGGCGGCGCAGCGCGCTTTCGCCGAAATGATGGAGCGCCCCGACACGCGTATGCTCGGCCTGCGCGGGCTGTTCGTCGAGGCGCAACGCCGCGACGACTTGCCGGCGGCGCGCGCTTATGCGGAAGAAGCGGCGAAGAGCACACCCGCTTCCGGCTGGGCCGGCCAGGCGGTGCTGGAATTCCGCGTCGCCGCGGGCGACTGGAGCGCCGCGCTTGCCGCGCTGGAAAGCAATATGCGAAGCCGCCTGATCGACAAGGCCAGCTACCGCCGCCAGCGCGCGGTGCTGCTCACCGCGCGCGCTCTGGAGATCGGGGAAACGGACCGCGATAGCGCCGTGACGTTCGCGCTTGAAGCGGTGAAGCTCGCGCCAACGTTCGTTCCCGCGGCGGCGCTGGCGGGAGCGCTGCTGGCGGAACGCGGAGAACTGCGTAAAGCTGGCCGCATCGTCGAGCGGGCGTGGAAGGCCAATCCGCATCCGGATCTCGCGGAGACTTATGCGCATCTGCGCTTCGGCGATTCCGCACGCGACCGGCTTGCGCGTGTGGAGACGCTGGCGAAAAAAGCGCCGGGTCATATCGAGGGCGCGCTTGCGGTGGCGCGCGCCGCTCTCGATGCGCGCGAATTTGAAAAAGCGCGGGCGGCGCTCGCGCCTTTCCTTTCCGCTCCGACGCGGCGCATCGCCTTGCTGATGGCAGAAATCGCGCAGGTCGAATACGGCGACGACGGACGCGCGCGCGAATGGATGGCGCGCGCCGTGCATGCCGGGCGCGATCCCGCCTGGACCGCCGACGGTCTTATATCGGAGCGGTGGCTGGCGGTGTCGCCGGTGAGCGGACGGCTCGATGCGTTCGAATGGAAAATCCCGCTCGCCGAACTTGCCCCGGCTCATACCGGAGAGACAAACCAGTTTCCGGCCATCGTTGATGCGGGTGCAGCTCCGCAAAAGCCAATTTTTGCCGAAAAGACCAGCAGCGGCAGGCTCGCGGCTTCCGCGAAAAAAGCCGCCGCATCCGCCGAAGATTCGACCCCGGCGGCGCGCGCCAAGCGCCAGCGCAAGGCGAAAGTGGAAACGGTAATCCCGCTCGTCCATGTGCCGGACGATCCGGGGCCGGAAGCGGAGCCGGAGCCCGAACCGGTGCCGGAACAGCCGCCGGCCAACTGGACTAAATTGCGTCAATTGTTCAAGTAACGGTCGCGCGGCCTCGCTTGCAAACGGGCTGCGCGCTCGATATCAGAGACGCGGATTTAGAGCGCAATCCGGTGAAGCGGGAACCGGTTCACCGCAAGATTGCGCGACGACTTTAAGGCCGCAATAGCTCAGTCGGTAGAGCACGTCATTCGTAATGACGGGGTCGGGGGTTCGAATCCCTCTTGCGGCACCACTTCCTCGAGATCCGAAAATTAGGTTGTAACCGTTGAAGAACACTTCAGGCGCTGCATGAGCAGCGCAGGGTGAAGCGGTGGTTGCTTCAAGAGAGAGCCGCCCCTACGATCAGCGGCAACGAAAAGATTGCCTCGCCCAGATCGGAACCAAAGCTGCAAGGAACAATCATGCCGGATGAAACGAGCCCATCTGAAACCGAGTTCTATGTGCGGCCGGGAGAGCCGGGCCACAACCAGAACAAAGAAGTGGTATGGGCCAGATGGCAGAAGAAGCGCACCTTCGTCCGCGCCCTGGAGGGCACGTATGGAGACTTGGTGCGCGAGCTATTCACGCAGCCGCGCGTATATCGCTCGAACGACATGAAATGGAAGGGAGGCCCGCAGCTTTACAGCAAGACGCCGATCAACCCCGGTCATGCCCGCGTGTCGCAATCCATTGAGTGCCACCTCAACGTCCTTTCCCCGCGCGGCGCGGGGCAGAAGCATGGCCACATGAATTCAGCCGTGCTCTACGTCATCAAAGGCAAGGGGCATGACGTCCACGATGAAGGCAGGCTGGACTACGGGGCAGGGGATGCGCTGATCGTCGAGAATGCCTGCGTGCATCAGCATTTCAATGACGGCGATGATGAGATGATCGTGCTCACGATGAAAGCCAAGCCGCTCTTCCTCTTCATGCACCTGCTGTTTCAAAAGAATGTTAAGTTACCGCCGAGCGAGATCCCTGCCGGTGCCGCGAATTATCTGCCGCCCGACCGGTTGTGATCCGTAGCGCGGCACGGCGCTTACTTCTTCAGGAAATCGAGTTCGCTGGACCACTTGCGCCGCACGGCGTCGGCATAGTCTTGACTCACTGAATTCACGGTGGGGAACTTATCGCGCCAATGGAACGGCCGCACGGCATAGATGATCATGCGGCTTGTGGTGGTATCGCCATTCTCACGCTTTTCTTCCGGCAACCGCGGGTCGATCAGGCCGGTCCAGCAGCCGTCGATGATGTCCGTCTGCTCCTTCGGATCCCAGCGCGTTGCGACCGCCCACATCACCTCCGTTGGATTGGTGATGTCGATGTCATCGTCGACCACGATGATCAGGCGCGTCATGTAGCTGCCGGCGCGACAGCCGGCCGCGACAAGACCCGCCATTTTGGCATGGCCGGCATGAAGTTGCTTGATGGAGATGATGTTGATGAAACTTGAGCCGCCGCCCGGCATCTTCCAGACACCCTGAATTGCCGGCACGCCGGCTGCCTCAAGCGCATCCCACAAAGCCGCAACCTGCGGAATCTTGATCTGCCGACCGGGATAGGTGGGCTTGGTCGGCGGCTGGCCGATAATGATCGGATTATTGCGGTGATAGATCGCTTTCACCTGCAAGACGGGCTCACGCCGCGTGTCCGATGCGTAATATCCCGGCCACTCGCCGAACGGGCCTTCAATCCGTGAATCCACTTCCGGCGGCGGCATGTAGCCGTCGAACACGAGTTCCGCATCGGCAGGAATCGGAAGCCCCGTTACCCGTCCGGGAACAACGTCGATGGGCCGCCCAATGCGGCCGCCTGCGGTCGCGTATTCCGACTCGCCGTTTTTCGAGGCGGCCGATGCAACCACACCAAGGATCGGCGCCTGACCTACGGAAATGGCCATCGGGCATGGCTTTCCCCGCGCCCACCATTTACGCCGGATGACGTCGCCGTCCTTGCCCTCTTCGATAAAGACGCCGAGCGTTTTATCGTCATGCACCATGACTCGATACGTGCCGAGATTGACCCAGTCGCTGTCTGGATCCTTGACGATGACGACACATTCCGTGCCGATATAATTTCCGCCATCGTGCTCGTGCCATTTGGGCGACGGGAAGCTGCCGATCTTGACGGCATCGCCTTCATGGACGTTTTCAAAAACAGGTCCCGTATTCACCAGCCGCGGCGGAATTGGCTGTTGCTTTTCCTTGGGACGGCGGCGATAGGCTTTCACCGCTTCGAGATTCAGATCGCCGACCACAAAATGCGCAACGCGCACGTTGCAAAGGATGCGATGGCTCGGCGCGCAGTTCTTCATGTTCTCGAATAGCAGAACCGGCGGATAGAGGAGCTCGTGGCTCAGCTCGAACAGCGCGCCGATTTCCAGATTCGGATCGGCGCCCTGTACGCGCTTGAGTTCTCCGGCGGCTTCGGCGCGATCGAGGAAAACACGAAGGTCGCCCATTGCCGCCGCATCGTAGCGCGTGCGCTGCTTGTCAGTTACGTCGTGCATCGGTCCAGCCATCCCGCTCAATCAAAGTTCTTGCCCGTCCTTTGGACCGAGCGCCGTCTTGATTTACTCGCCTTCGAGACCTTGCTTGTTCAGCATGCCGCTGATGTAGGTCAAGGCTTCAGGCGAGGTCGCGCCCAGCTTATGGATCAGCGCGTCGACGTCTTCATGGCTCATGGGCTCAAAACCTTCGCTGACTTTTTTGCCCGCCTCGGCGAACTCGGGATCGTTGAAGGCCGCTTGATAGGCGTCCCGATAGGCTCGAATGAAGGGTTCAGGCGTCTTGGGCGGCAGCGCGACCCATTTATCGAGCGCTGTGATGCTGACCCAATAATCAAAACCCTGCTGCGCCAGCGGGTCCCTAATCTTGCCTTGAATCAGTGTGGCCATCAGAGGAGCATCTCCGAATTCAGGCCGCGGCACCATCTTGCCTTTTTGCAACGTGCCGGACTGGACCAGAATCTTGAATTTGCCGGTGTTCAGCAGCTTTTGGATGTGAAACAGATTTGCCGTCGACGTCATGTCGATCTCGCCACGCTCAAGGGCGAGCAGGAGTTCGTTGGTTCCAGGATATCCAACCACCCATTTCGCGTTCCAGTCCAGAAAGGCGATGCCCCATGCGGTCATCTGCATTCCCGAACGTGGAATGCCCCCGAGCGATCCCATGATGACGGGCGGGACGCTTTTGTCATGGAGCCGCGCTTCCGCGTCCTTGCGAATAAGGAGCACCGTTCCGCCCCGGGCAGCGCCGCCGATGGCGATAAACTTGGTCGGATCGAAATGCGAGTTCGGCTTTCGATACAGAAGCGGGTCCGCCTGGCTGGTCGACCCCATGATCATCGAAAGCCCATCGGGAGCGACCTGCTGGACGAAATAGTTCATCGCCGTAACGCCCTGCGCTCCGGGAATGTTGTGCACCAAGACGTTCGGCTTGCCGGGCAGGTGAGAGGTAAGAAAATTGGCGATGACCCGCCCGGACAGATCGGTGCCGCCCCCCGGGGAACTGCCTATGATCATCGTGACGGTCTTGCCCTGAAACGAAACCGGCTCCGCCGCGCGGGCGGTAGGCTGGCCGAGCAGAATAGCAAGTACGAGGATAATGACCCGCTTCATCTTTGATCCCCCCTGGGAGGTCGCCGCGCTTCTTATCGCGATTAACTGCCTTGTTGGCCGGCAGGCAAGAATAGACCCCGCTTGCGTCACTTCGCAACATTAGTTTCATTTTTTGATGGGACGGCCTGGTGGGCCGGAAATCATGCCCCAGCCTCACTTCAGGCCTTTTGCCTTGAGACGCCGGTTCGCCGATCAGGCGCGAAACGGCGCCGATGATTTACCGCGCGTTGCCTGCCAGCAGCGGCGTGATGCGGCGCACGGTAACGCGCCGGTTCGCCGGCTCGGGGCCGTTAGTCGCGACTTTCAGGTACTGCTCGCCATAACCTTGCGTGACAAGGTTTTCCGGGGGGACGCCGAATTCCTGCGTCAGCACCACCGCAACCGATTCGGCGCGCCGATCCGACAATGAGAGATTGTCCAAGTCGGAGCCGACCGCGTCGGTATGGCCTTCGATCAGGAAGATCTCGCGCGGGTTTTTTTGAATGGCCCGATTGACGCCTTCGGCAATGCCCGCAAGCCGGCCGATCTGGTCCGGTGGGATTTCCCACGATCCTGTCTCGAAGGTAATCGTGTTCAAGTCGATCCGCGGCATGCGATCGCGCAAGGGTTGGCTGTAGCGGATTTCGTCGAGGGTATAGGCACGCTCGATCACGTCGACCGGCGGCGCCAACAGAGTCTCATAGATGAGAGCCGGATTGGCCCTGTCGTAGTCCACGATGTAGCGGTCGCGTGGAATGCGAACACGTGCCGGAGCGATCTGCACGAAGAAATTGCCGATGCGGAAATTCGCTCCGCGCGGGCGATTGTCGATCAGCACGATCTCGCGCCCATTCACCACGCGCACGCGCCGGAGCAGATAACCGTTAGCGTCGTAGGTGGAGACGATGCGGTCGCCATTGGGACGCACGGCCACGGTAACGGTTTCATTGCCGCGCCGGTCCACGGTCACGTCGCGCGCGCCATAGCGGAAGCGCTCGAACTCGTCGTGGCGGATGATGGTGCGGTTGCCCTCGCGAATGATCGTGCGGTCCGGCTCTCGGATGAATGTGCGTCCGCCTTCGGTGGTTTCGCGCCGTTCGCTGCGCAGTTGGTCGACCCGCTGGATGGTCTTGCCTGCTGCCGATTGCGGGGCGAGGCCGGCGCCCGCAGCGGCGGGAGCGATCGGCTTGGCTTGTTCGGCCGTCGGCTTGGCCACACCGGCTGGCGTAATCGGCGCAGCCTGCGTATTTGGCACCACGGCAGGAGCGGCAGTGCCTTGCGCCGCGGGCTTTGCCGGTGTGCTCGCGGCCGGCTGCTCAGCCGGTTTCGCGGGAGTGCTTGCAGCAGGCTGCTCCGCTGGCTTTGCCGGCGCGGTCGCGGCGGGTTGCTCAGCGGGTTTTTGCTGCTGTGTTTGCGGCGAGGAAGGCGCGGCGGGAGTTGCAGCCGGTGCCGCGCGATTGGCCGGAGGCGTGCCCGGCTGCTGCGATGAAGGCGACGACGAACGGTCGCGCCGGTCGCCTTGTCTGCCGCGGTCTCGTTGATTGTCCGGCGGTAAAGCCGGGGTGGGCGCCGCCGCGGGAGGGGCCGGCGTTGCCGCCGGAGCGGGCGGAGCCGGACGATCGCGACTTCTGTCGCGATCCTGGTTGCGGTCGCCGCCGCGTTCTCTTTGTGTATTGGGCTGGGCAGGCGCCGGCACGGCTGGACGGCTGGGCGCGGCCGCGGGAGGCGGCGGTGGGGGCGGGGCAGCCGGTCTTGCTGCCGGAGGCGGCGGAGCGGAGGGTGGCGCGGGCTTTTCCGCAGCCGGCTTTTGCGGGCCCCGTTTTTTCTGCTCCTCTTCCTTTTTCTTCTCTTCTTCTTTTTTCTTCTTCTCTTCTTCCTCTTTTTTCTTCTGTTCCTCGGTTTTCGGCGGCTCATTCTGCGCCAGCAACAAGGCTGCAGTTATAGGCATGGCTTGCGGCGGCGTTGAATTTTCGTGGTTACCAAGGGCTTGGGCCGATGGAATTCCGACGAAGCCGGAAAGAACTGTGCTCGCTATCAGCAACCTTCGAAATTCGCTCATGATGATATCCTGGCTGACGTCCAATGAATGGCCTATGAACAGGCCTATGAATGACTGTTAAGCTCTGGCACGCCTGAACATGGCGGCAACCTCGATTAAACGCTCAACGTCCTGTTTGGTTGCATTGCTTAGGCTGGCGATCTCGCTTAAATTTCAGATTCAGAACGCCGTTCGGCGCAGCGGAATATTGCAACCCGGCACCATTCTCACTCTCCGGCCCATACCCCATGGACAGAAAGAGGCCGAACAGCAAGCCCGAAGCGGCGAAACGCAAGCGCTTGTCGTCGGTGGCGACCGCCATTCAATTGCTCAAGTGCTTCTCCGAGGATCAGGTCGATATCGGCATCAGCGATTTGTCGCGGCGGCTCGGCGTCGCCAAGAGCACGGTGCACCGGCTGGCGGCGACGCTGGTTTCAGATGGGTTGCTGGAGCAGGACCGCGAAAGCGGAAAATACCGGCTCGGCATCGCGCTATTTCGTCTCGGCGCGCTGGTGCGCCGCCGCATGGATATTTCCAGCCAGGGCCGGCCATTTCTTTACGCGCTGCGCGAGAAGACCAACGAGACCGTGCACCTCGCCATCCTCGACGGCACGGAGATCATGTACGTCTATAATCTCGAAAGCACGCAGGCGATCCGCATGCGCTCCGACCTCGGCGTGCGCAAGCCGGCCTATTGCACGGCGGAAGGACAGGCGATCCTTGCGTTCCAGCCGCAGGAAGTTGTTGATGAGGTGATCGCGCACGGGCTGCTGCCGCGCACGCCGCAGACCATCACCGACGCCGGAAAGCTGCTCAAGGCGCTGGCGGCCGTGCGCCAGCGCGGCTGCGCGATCGAGGACGAGGAAAGCGAGATCGGCATGCGCGGGATTTCAGCGCCGATCCGCAACGACGCGGGCGACGTGGTTGCCTCGGTCGGCCTTGCCGGGCCGGTGACGCGGCTTTCGAAAAAATCGATCGCCGCCTTCATCCCGCATGTGATCGAGACGGCCGATCTGATTTCGCAGCGGATCGGTTATTCCGGAGTGCCGCGCACGCTAAACAAGACAGCGAGTTAAGCGCGCAGCGCCACCAGCATGGATTCAATGTAGTCTTCATCGTCGGCGACGACGACCATCGAAGCATAGGGCCGCAAATGCAACAGCGTCTCGGACAGCGCTTCGTGCGAGGCCGAACCTTTGTCGAGGATGAGCGCGGTCGTCATGACGCGCTTGAGCGCGGCAGCCTCTCCGATCACCGACGCGGCTTCCGCCTTATTGCCCGCGCTTGCGACCATTACCACCAGGTCGGCGCTGTTGATTTCATCGACGAGCTTGCTGGTGCGGCCGGCGAGATCATTGAGCCAGGCTTTCATCGACCAGTCGGCGCCGGTTTGCGGCGGGCTTTCGAAATGCACCGAGGTGAAAAACGAAGCCTTGTTCCAAGAAGCCTTGGCGAGGCGCTTGACCACGTCCTCGCTTCGCTTGTCGAGCGCGATCACCTTGATGGCGCGCGGTTTCGAATTCGGCGCATTGATGCGGAATTTTGCTTCCGCCGCCGAGGCCATGCGCGCGCTTTCGCTGAGCATCGTCAACTCCCATTAGATCTCGATCATACCGAGGCATGAGCTACGCCGGACCGGACCGCCAGCGCTTCCTTCGCCGCATCCTTGAATGGCTGCTCTGCTGGAAGCACGACCGATGCCGAGCGCACGCGCTGATGGGCGGTATCGACGCCCGGAGGCGTAGTGCCCTTTTCCGCCAGCGCCTTTGCCGCGCGCATGATGCGGTGACGCGCCATGATGATGCCATTGTCGGTGGAGACCAGGTTTTCCTTGGTGCGGTCCACAATCGGCCCCATGCTTTCCTGCAAGGACGAGTCCTGAATGGCGATGCCTTCAATGCCGCTATAGGTGTGACCGGCCTTCTGCGCTTCGCGGTTCATCAAGTAATCGTTGTCCTTGTTGGCGACGGGGCGATATGTGCCGGGATCTACCACGGCATGCACGCCCTTGCCCTCGCGCATGGCATTGCGTTCGGCTGCCGTCAGCGGCCGGGTGGCATGGTAATCGTAAGTCCAGGCCCAGCAATTCTCGTCGTCGATCGGGATCCAGAAATGCCCGTGCACCGGATGGTCGCCGCGCGGAGGGACCATGGTGAAGAACGGCAACACCCATTGCGTGATGCGCCAATAGTAGCGGCCGGTTTCGGCACGCCGCCGCGCCCCGATGTAGAGCCCGCCGGCGCTTTCCACCACCTCGAAAACCGGCGCCAGATCGCTGAGATTATATTTGTTGCCGGCTGCGCCCTTGAACAGGGGGTCCGATTCCAGATTATCCCGGTGGAGGAAAGAAACGTGGCTTGAGTCGATGCCGCCTTCGAGCGCTTGCAGCCAGTTGCATTCCTCAAGCCGCTTGGAAACGAAGCTTTGGCTGCGTGGCACGGTGGCGAATTCCCATTCCGGCAGCGGCGGCTGTTTTTCCGGCGGGCCCATATAGGTCCACAGCACGCCGCCGCGCTCCACCAGCGGATAGGACTTCAATTTGACCTTCTGGCAATAACCGCTTTCGGGCGGCTCGGAGGGAACGTCGATGCATTGCCCGGTCACGTCGTATTTCCAGCCGTGATAGGGACAGCGCAGACCCGCTTCCTCGTTGCGGCCGAACCACAGCGAAACGCCGCGATGGGCGCAGAATTCGTCAATAAGACCGTATTTGCCGTTGCTGTCGCGGAAGGCGAGCAGGCGCTCCGACAAAAGCTTCACCCGCACCGGCGGGGAATCGTTTCCCGGCAGCTGTTCGGCCAGCAGCGCCGGTATCCAGTAGCTGCGGAATAACTGGCCCATCGGCGTTCCGGGGCCGGTCTGGGAGACCAGATCATTTTGCTCTTTGCGCAGCATCGCACCCTCCAGCAGATCGTTATGACTGTTCCTGCTCGCAATCTTCCGCAGGAAGCCCTAAGTCCGAAAGCGCGGATAAAAACGGGGTTGACCGCGCCGGAAAGCTATGGGAAACCATCTTTCACCTCGTTCCTTTATGCGGAACGCCGTTCTATAATAGATGAGTGGTTTATATACCTCGTCCACAGCACAATCAAGAGCGCCATGAGCACGCCCGTGAAAATAGAACTATGCAGTGCCGATGAAGTTGCCCCCGGCGAAGCCAAGAGGGTCGAAACCAATGGGTTGGCCCTCGCGGTCTATAATCTTGAGGGGCAGTTTTATGTCACCGACGACGCCTGCACCCATGGTCCAGGCCTGCTGCACGAAGGCTACATCGACGGGGATGTAGTGGAGTGCAATTTCCACAATGGCTCATTCAACATCCGCACCGGCGAGGTGGTAGACCCGCCCTGCATGATCCCGGTGAAGACCTACCGGACCATGGTCGAGAACGGCAAAGTCTTCATCGAAACCTGAACCCTCGCCATTACGTCTTAGACCTTGGTTGCAGAGACAGCAGGATTCAGCCATTTCACGAATCGGTGTTTACATCGCGTTTCGGGCTGGCGTGGGCTGATCGCCGCGATCTATGTTCGTGCCGCGAAAGCTAAGGCCGCAAGGAGCAGACAGGAATGACAGGTCTTTACGATCGGCCCGCCGGCGCCGGGCACAACAAGCCGCAGGACGAGCCTTTGCCGGGTGGTGAGAATTGGGATCGCTGGTCAAAGAAACGCATCTTCGTGCGCGAACTGGCCGGCACTTACAGCGATCTCTACAAGTCATTGATGGAGCAGCCGCGCATCTATCCTTCCACCAAAGCTCCGTGGAAGGGCGGGCCGGAGCTCTACGGCAAGCACATCATCAGCCCGCAACACGCGAACGTGGCGCAATCGATCGAGACGCATATCGAAGTCTATGCGCCGGGAGCCTATGGCCAGAAGCATGGGCATCTCAACAGCGCCGTGTTCTACGTCATCAAGGGCCGCGGCCATGATGTGCATGACGGCCGCCATATTCCCTGGAAAGCCGGCGACGTGATGCTTGTCGAGAACGGCTGCGTGCATCAGCATTTCAATGACGACAAAAACAACGAGGCCTTGCTGCTGGTGTTCAAGGCCAAGCCGCTATTCCATTTCATGAACTTGGTGTTCCAGAAGATCGTTTCCTATCCGCCATCCACGCCGGCCAAGGGCAACGAGAACTTCAAGCCGCCAACCGACCTTTAGAGCGCAATCCGGCGAAGTGGGAACCGGTTTGCCGCAAGATTGCGCGACAACGTAAGAAAAGGACGACGGGGAAAACGCATGGCAAAAGTTCTCGACGAACGCGACGTCGCGCGCGCCAGCAAGCGCACCTGTAACTTCCGCGCAGAGGATGTCGCAGCTTCAGAGGAATTCCGGCGCGAGTATGAAACGCGCCCGAACGTCATCCAGTCGGATGAGATGCCATTCGAGCAATCCGCCGATGGTCTGATCAAGCATCTTATTCATCACAAGATGAATACGCGTGAGTGCTGCGTGGAAGCTTATATGCAGTTCCTCGAACCGGGCGGAAAGTCCGGCAAGCACCGACACATGTGGGAAGAGGTTATCTTCGTGATGGAAGGATCGGGCTACGACCTGCACTGGGACTTCCGCTTCGATTGCGTCGAGGAATTCGAGTGGAAGTGGGAGGACGAGCCGAAGCGGTTCGAATGGAAGCGCGGCGACTTCATCTACGTTCCTCCTTTCGTGACGCATCAGCATTTCGCCAACAACGGCGCCGAGGCGCGGCTGATCGTCATCAGCAACCGCATCATCAAGGAAATGGGTTTCGACTGGTTCGACCAGTTGGAAAAGGCGCCGGGCGTCTAATCTTGGCCGCGCGCGGGAATGCTGCGCGCGGCGAGGAAGGAAACCGCAAGGTTAGCTCCGCCCAGGGCGATAAATAGGCCCGGTATTGTCGCGCCTTGCTTCTGCGCCAGCGCTACGCCAAGCGAGCCGCTCACCATGAAAGCGGCATTGAGCACGTTCACCGCAGCAACAACCCGCGCGCGACGATCTGCGCCGGCCCAGGCTTGAACGGCGGCGAAGGCGGGCACGATGAACAGCCCGCCGCCGATGGCTATTCCTGCCAGGTCCAACAGGCTGCGCAGCCCGCGCCATGATGCCAGCACCGTGCCGATGTCAGACATCGTCGCAGTTCCCGCCGTACTATAATTTGCCCAGCCGAGATCAAGCGCGCAGAGCCCGATCATCACCGCGCCGATCGGCGTGGGCCACAACACGATGCGGCCTGCTGCCAGCCAGGCCGCAAGGCCCGCTCCGGCGGCGACCGCTACCGAGAAGAGTGCGAGAAAAGCTGTGACCACCTCTTCGTCGCCGCCGAGCACGTTGCTCGCGAGCGGTGGCAATAGCGACAGGACGACGATTCCCACGAGCCAGAACCAGCTCGTGACCATCGCGCCCCACCACAGCCGCGGCTCGCTCCAGAGATGTCGAAGAAGTCCAGCGGTGGACGCGGCGATATTCCAGGAAATCGCCAGGCTCGGCGCGGCTTGGCCGGTGGCGGGAATAAAAAGGCTTGAGCTCCAGCACAAAAGAGCGAAGACGATCATCAGCAAAGACAACCAAGCCGGGTCGCCGCCGCCTTTCGCCGCGAGCCCGCCGACGATGGTGCCGAGCAGGATCGCTATAAAGGTAGCGCCTTCCACCAGCGCATTGCCGCCCGGAAGTTCTGCGCGCTCGAGATGATCAGGCAGGATGCCATATTTGATCGGGCCGAACAGCGCGCCGATAACGCCGAAAAGAAACAGCGCGATAAACAAAACGTCGATCGCATGGAGAAGGAATCCTGCTACCGCAACCGCGGCAACACCGATCTCGGCGAATTTCAGCCGCCGCGCCACCTGTGCCTTGTCGAAACGGTCGGCAACCTGTCCGCCGAGGGCAGAAAGAAAAAAATACGGCGCAATGAAAATCGCGCCCGCGAACGAAATCAGCGCCTCGGCATTAGGCCCGCCCAGTTTGAACAGGATGAGGAAAACGAGAGCGGTTTTGAGAAAATTATCGCTGAAGGCGGAAAAGAACTGGCACCAGAACAGCGGCGCGAAACGCCGTGACAGCATCAGGGGCGTCGGCATCCCCTGCCAATAGGTCCGATTGCCTTGCCGGACAAGCGGGTGGCGAGGCCAATGAAAAGGGGCGGCCCCAGAGGCCGCCCTTTACGTCGATTTTGGTTTTGGATTAGCGAACCGTTTCCCGTCGGCTGGGGCTCTGAATCATGATCGCCGCCACACTGAACGCGATAGCGGCTGCGGCGGTAATGGTGAAAAGCGCAATCCACATTTGCCACCTCCGATGCCTTTGAAGTCTATTCTCGTGGCAGACAAACGCCGGAGTTACGGGTGGAGTTCCTGGTTTTGTGCAACCACAGATAGTATTTCGTGCACCGTACAATTTACCCTCGGCGTATTGGCCGCTCCGGTAAGGCCGACCATATTGACGTGGCAACGCGGCAAGCAGCGCAAGGTAGATAATTTGACCGGCACCCAGGCAGCGGCGTTTTCCTCCAGCTCCGGCCGCCATCAGGAATCGTGGCACATCGCTCTCGTCAGCGCGGCGCATTTCGTCAGCCACTATTTCATCATGCTGCTGCCGCCGCTCTACGTGTTCATCCGCGCCGATTATGACGTGAGCTATACCGGGCTCGGGCTTGCCTTTGTCGCCTTCAATGTCGTTACGGCCTTGCTGCAAACGCCTGCCGGGTTCCTGGTGGACCGGATCGGTGCGCGCTGGCTGCTGGCCGCAGGGCTTGCGCTCGGGTCTGCTTCCGTCGCGGTGGCGGCGCTGGTGGATTCGTTCTGGGTGTTCCTCGCCATGTTTGCCGTCGGGGGCCTTGCGAACACCGTCTATCATCCGGCCGACTACAGCCTTTTATCGCGGCGGATTTCGCCGGAGCGCCTGGGCCAGGCCTTCGCCATTCATACTTTCGCGGGAATGCTGGGCGGCGCGGCTGCGCCGGGAAGCCTGTTGCTGATCTATGCCGTTGCCGGCTGGCGCGGCGCGTTTCTCGCGGCGGCGGCGCTCGGTTTTGCAGCCGCAGTTTTGATCGCGCTGTCGCGGGATCTCGAACCGGTGCGGATGCCCGCGGATAAGCCGGCCGCAAGCGAGGCGGACGGCGGCTGGCGTTTATTGCTGTCGCTGCCGATTTTGCAAAATCTTCTATTTTTCGTGCTGCTGACCGTGGCCAGCGCCGGCTTGCAGAATTTTTCCATCGTGGCGCTGGGCGAGCTTTATGGCACCTCGCTGGGTGTCGCCAACACCGCGCTCTCCGGCTTCTTGCTGCTGACCGCGATCGGCGTGCTGGCCGGCGGCGTGATTGCCGGGCGCACCACGCGGCATTCTCTTCTGGCAGCTTTTGGATTGATCGGGGGCGCGCTCATTGCTGTCGTGATCGGGATTTGGAATCTTGGCGCGGCTTTCCTCGTGTTGATGATGTCTCTTGCCGGCTTCCTGCAAGGCGTCATCATGCCCTCTCGTGATTTGATCGTGCGGGAGAGCACGCCGCCCGGCTCCATCGGCAAGGTCTTCGGCTTTGTCACCTCGGGCTATAACATCGGCGGCATTATCGCGCCGCTCGTCTTCGGTGCTATGATGGACAATGCCAGTCCGCGTGCGGTGTTTTTCTTTGTCGCGGCGACGTCGGTGGCGGCGGCACTCGCCGTCATGACCCTGCCGAAAACACGCGCCAGCAAAAAGTTCGGCAAAGCATGAACCCGCCTGCGTCCTCCTTGCGCCCCATCACGCTTGTCACCGGCGCATCTTCCGGCATCGGTGCGGCGCTCGCGCAGGTTTTCGCGGCACAAGGCCATGAACTCGTGCTTGTTGCGCGGCGCGAGCAACGTCTGAGTACGCTGGCCGATGCCGTTGCCGCGCGCGGCCATGCCCGTCCGATTATTTTGCCGGCGGATCTCGAACGCGCCGACGCGGGCGACCGCATCGCGGCGGAGCTGGCGAGCCGCGGGGTGGAGCCAAATATCGTCGTCAACAATGCCGGGTTCGGCCTGGTAGGGGAGGCGGCGGAACTCGATCTGCAAGAGCAACTGCGCATGATCGACGTGAATGTCCGCGCGCTCACCGACCTGTCGCTGCGCTGGGTGGATAGCCTGGAGCGGCATCGCGGCGGCATTCTCAACGTCGCGTCTATCGCGGGCTTTATGCCGGGGCCGCGCTCGGCGGTTTATTACGCCACCAAGGCCTATGTGCTTTCCTTCAGCGAAGCGCTGCATCGCGAGTTGGAGCCGCGTAGCATCCGCGTCACCGCGCTATGTCCCGGACCGGTGCCGACCGAATTTCAAGAGCGCGCCGGGGTGCCGCAAAAGCCCTCAGGGTTTCTCACTTTGCCGGCGGAGCGGGTCGCGCAAGAAGGCTACCGTGGTTTCATGGACGGCCACCGCGTGGTCGCGCCGGGCTTTGGCAACCGGATGGTGACGGTGTTGTCACGTCTCTTGCCGCGCCGGTTCGTGCTCGCTGTCATGGATCGGCGGCAAAAGGCGCGACGCACCGTTTAAGGCGAAGCCGCGTCCTTGCGCGCGTCCTCGACGCTGTCGATACGGGCCAATTGGGGAAATAATTTCAAGCTCGCCGCCACCACGATCAGCGTGCCGATGCCGCCGATCAACACTGACGGAATGGTGCCGAACCATTCCGCGGTGAGACCCGAGCGGAAATCGCCAAGTTGATTGGAGGTGCCGATGAACAGCGAATTCACGGCGCTGACGCGGCCACGCATGTCGTTCGGCGTGCCGAGCTGAATGAGCGTCTGCCGGATCACGACGCTGACCATGTCGGAAGCGCCGAGAACAATAAGCGCGAACATGGATAGCGCAAAAGACTCCGATAGCCCGAACACGACAGTCGCCGCGCCGAAGCAGGCGACCGCCGCGAACATGACGGGCCCCGCCTTGTGGTGCATGGGCCAGCGCGCCAGCAATATGGACATGGCCAGCGCCCCGATCGCCGGCGACAGGCGCAAAACTCCAAGGCCCCACGGGCCGGTGTGGAAAATGTCACGAGCAAAAATCGGCAGCAGCGCGGTCGCGCCGCCGAGCAGCACCGCAAAGAGATCGAGCGTAATAGCGCCCAGGATGATGGGACGCTGCCGGATAAAATCTATCCCTGCGAATACGGTCGCGATCGTGATCGGCTGGCGGCTTTGGGGCGCACGCTCGACCTTGATAAGCGAGATCAAGACGGCCGCTAGGAAATAGAGAAGCGCGCATAGCGCGTAGACCAGCGGCGCGCTAACCGCGAACAGCAAGCCGCCTATGGCCGGTCCCACGATGGTGGCGATCTGATTGGACGACGAGGATGCTGCGACCGCGCGCGAGAGGAGCGGAGCAGGCACGATCAGCGGCAGCAAGGTCTGCTGGGTTGGCTGCTGGAAGGCGCGAGCGGCACCGAAAACGAGGACTACCGCCAGAATCAACTCTCGACTGAGCCAACCGCCCGCGGTTCCCGCTGCCAGGACCGCCATCGCAACCCCGTCCACGATCTGACTGATGCGCACGATGGTCTTGCGGTCATAGCGGTCGGCGACATGGCCGGCCACCAGCATGAGCGAAACCAGCGGAAGGAATTGAGCGAGCCCCACCAGCCCGAGGTCGAAGGGGCTGCTGGTCAGCTCATAGATCTGCCAGGAAACGGCGACGGTCTGCATCTGCGTCGCCAGGCTTCCCGCCACGCGAGAAAACCAGAAAAACGCAAACGACCGGTGGCGCAGGACGGAAAGCTGCGGCGTGTCTCCGGCGCTCATCGCTTGCCGTTGCCTCCCGAGTCGTTAGCTGCGCGCCCGATGTGACGGGTTGCTGCGCAAAAAGCAACGGCCGGGCGCGCGCCCGGCCGTAGCCGCCAATTCGTCCTTGAAGCTATTACTTCTTGGCCATCGCCGACAGGGTGCGGCAAAGGGCGAGCTGATTGGCGTCTACCCCTTGCGGCTGGGCAAGAATGTCCTGGCAACGGCGCATGACACGGTTTTGCTGGGCAGTAGAGAGTGTGGCGAAAGATCCGCCTACATCAGCGCCGCTCAATCCGAAAGCCGAAGCTGCTGGGGAACCCAAAGCGGGGTCTCCAGGGCTGCCGACAGGAGCCGTTCCCGCACCGTCAGCCGGGATCGAAGGTCCTAGGCTGGCGCTGGCGGCCCCGGCCCCAAGAACGCCCGCGCCTGCGCTGCCGCTCGCGGAACCACCACCATGCTGGCGCTGCCGGAAGCGTCGCCCGTGGAGCCGCCTGCTGACGCACCGGCGGAACCACCTGCTGATGCGCTGCCACCATCGGTGCCCGTGCTGGCCCCGGCACTTGAGCCGCCCGCATTGGCACCTGCGCTGGCTCCTGCACTGCCGTCGCCGCCCACGCCCGCGCTAGCGCCGGCACTCGCACCACTGGCATCAGCACCGGCCCCCGCGTCGATTGCATGAGCCGGAACAGAAAATGCGGTCAAACCACATAGCAGGATGCCGATGCGTATCGCACTCACGACATCATACTTCAGTTCTTGAGAGCGCATCGGATCCTCCCTGTGAGTTCCCTAGGCGATGGCTCTAACAATGGAACAGAGGAAATAGCTCCGCTTGCGCCAGCTTGTGGTGCGCAAACGCATGCGCCCGCGGGCGCCGTAAGAGCGTGTTCCGCGGGGGCGGGTGTGGCGGGCGTCAGCTTGGAGGATTACTGCCGCGCGGATGCAACTGTCACTGGAATTTCACGATAAGAAGCCGGAAAAAGTTGCTTCAAACTTTTCACCTTCGGCAGATCGTGAACGACGATATAGGGATGTGTTGGATAATTAGTCGCAAAATCCTGATGGTATCCTTCGGCCGGATAGAACGCCGTTAACGCGCCGACCTTTGTCACAATAGGCGCCTTGAACGCGCCCACTTTGTCGAGTTGCGCGATATAAGCCTCGGCGATGCGCTTCTGCTCAGCATTCGTATAGAAGATCGCTGAACGGTATTGCGTTCCGACATCCGGCCCCTGACGGTCCAGCTCGGTCGGATCGTGCGCCACGGAAAAATAGATCTTCAATATTTGGCCGTAGCTGATCTCGCGCGGATTGAATTTGATCTGCACGGATTCCGCGTGTCCCGTCCGGCCGGTGGAAACTTCCTCATAAGTCGGCAGCGCCTTGCTGCCCCCGGCATAGCCGCTGATCGCTTGCTGCACGCCCTTGGTATGCTGGAACACCGCCTGGACACCCCAGAAGCAGCCGCCCGCCAGCACCGCGACTTGTGGTTCTTCCCCGGCATTTTGTTGATCGACCACAGGGTCGGGCAAGGGAGTAGCGGTTGCCACGGAGGGGGTGGCGGAAAACCACAAAAATCCGGCCAAAGGTACCAGCGCGAAGGCGGGCAAGAAGCGCAGGAAAGCAGACTTGATGGGGGGTGCAGGAGACATGGTTTCCTCCAATGTGATATTCGCCGGCGCCACGCTTCGGCGTGCCTCGCTTTGCCCTACTATACGGTTCTAGCAGGAATAAGGTTACACACGGGGGCGGTTTGATAGCACTCTGGGCCAGCCCGCCTTCGCTTTGTTACGGGGCGGAAGCCACGCTCTAATCTCGCTTCGGTCGGCGCGCAATCTGGCCTGCCAAGCCGAAGCTCGAAGAGCGGAGGCTGGTGGAGCCGAGGGGATTTGAACCCCTGACCTCCTCATTGCGAACGAGGCGCTCTCCCAACTGAGCTACGGCCCCGCCGGAACGGCGCGCGTGAGATCACGCGCCCTTGAGCGAGTGCGGCCATTTAGGGCGCGGCTTCCGGAGTGTCAAGGAGACAAGGGGTGTCTTTCGGAGGCTTGCGTCATCGAGTACGGTGACGACATCTCTAATGAACAACGTGCAGGAGCGAATAGGCCCGATGCTCGAACTTCTTGCATTTTTCTCCTACCTGTTGACGCTGTATGTTTACGTTTTGATTGCCGCCGCCGTGTTGAGCTGGCTCATGGCATTCAACATCGTCAATCCCCGTAACCAGTTTGTCGGCATGATCGGCAATCTCCTCTACCAGATTACGGAGCCGGTGCTTCGGCCCATCCGCAATATCCTGCCCGATCTCGGCGGCATCGATATATCTCCGGTCGTCGTCATCCTGATCATCATCTTCATTCAGAGCGTCCTCATCCCGAATATCGCGAAAGCCCTCATTTAGTGACCGCGCGAGCGGCGGTCTGGTCCGTTGTCTCGGCTGGATTGACTTTGTCTGTCCGTTTGACGCCAAAAGGCGGCCGTGATGCCATCGACGGAATCGAGCAGCTTGCCGACGGCCGCGCGGTGCTGAAGGTGCGCGTACGCGCAGCCGCAAGCGAGGGAGAGGCAAATGCCGCGCTCATTCGCCTGATTGCAAGCAAGCTCGATATCGCGCCGCGCCGGGTGTTGCTTGCGGCTGGCGCTGCGGCGCGCATCAAACGGTTGATGATCGAAGGTGATGGCGTTGCGCTGGCGGCGGCGCTGGAGAAGATATTATTGATGTTGCCTCCCCCCCTTGCGGGGGAGGTCGCCACCGAAGGCGGCGGGAGGGGGGTGAGCGTTGCTTACTCATGAATTTTCGAACATACCCCCCTCCCCAACCCTCCCCCGCAAGGGGGGAGGGAGTGAAGAGGCGCTTGCATGACCGCGCGCATTATCGACGGCAAAGCGATCGCGGCGGATTTACGCGGCAAGGTCGCTGCCGAAGCGCGAAAGCTCACGGCGCACGGGATCGTGCCGGGGCTGGCGGTGGTGCTGGTCGGCAACGATCCGGCCAGCGAGGTCTATGTCCGCAACAAGACCAAGGCCGTGGCCGATGCGGGCATGCGCTCGTTCGATCACCGGCTGGCGGCGAGCGCCACCGAGGTGGAGTTGCTGGCGCTGGTGCAAAAGCTCAACCGGGATTCCGCCGTGCATGGGGTCCTGGTGCAGATGCCGTTGCCGTCCCACATCGACGCGGCAAAGGTTATCGCCGCCGTCGATCCGGCCAAGGATGTGGATGGCTTCCATCCGCTCAATGTAGGCAAATTGAGCATGGGCGCGCCGGGGCTCGTTCCCTGTACGCCGCTCGGCTGCGTGATCCTGGCGAAGACGGTTCAGCCGTCGCTTGCCGGTTTGGAGGCGGTCGTCATCGGCCGCTCCAACATCGTCGGCAAGCCGCTCGCACAATTGCTGTTGCGCGAGAATGCAACGGTGACCGTCGCCCATTCCAAGACGCGCGACCTGCCCGCGGTCTGCCGCCGCGCGGACCTATTAGTGGCCGCCATCGGCCGGGCGGAGATGATCCGCAGCGATTGGATCAAGCACGGCGCCACCGTGATCGACGTCGGCATCAACCGCGTTGCGGGCGAGGGCGGCAAGACGCGGCTGGTCGGCGATGTGGCCTTCGCGGAAGTGGCGGAAGTTGCAGGCGCGATTACGCCTGTGCCCGGCGGCGTCGGGCCGATGACGATTGCTTGTTTGCTGGCGAATACATTACAGGCGGCAAGTATGGCAGCGGGATTTCCGGCGCTATTGCTCTGATTGTGAATTGTCATGGCCGGGCTCGTCCCGGCCATCCCGCTTAGGCTGACAATACCCTGCGTCTCTAAACGAGATCGCCGGGACGAGCCCGGCGATGACGATTAAAGAGATGCGGAATTGCCTTCAGCTATTCCAGCCGTAGGCGACTTTGTCGAGCACGCGGGTGCCGAAGCGCTCCGACGAGCGGGCGACAGCGCGGCCGCCCAAGGCGCGGTAAAATTCCACCGCCATGTCGTTGTCCGACAGCGCCCAAACTACGAGACTCTTCATACCGCTTTGCGAAAGATCGCGCCGCACCGCGCTGAACAGGCGGCGGCCAAAGCCGAGCCCCTGAAACTCCGGGCGCAGATAAAGCTCGTAGATTTCGCCGTCGTAAGAAAGGCTGCGCGCACGGTTACGCCCGTAGTTGGCGTAACCGGCGACGTTGTCTCCGAACACCAGGATGGAGATGCGGCTGCCCTTGCGGATGGCGGTGTCCCACCAATCCGCGCCGCGGCGGTTGATGAGCTTGTCGAGTTCGACGCTGGGGATGATGCCTTGGTAGGCCGAGCGCCAGGCTTCGTCATGGGTGGCCGCTACAGCCGCCGCATCGGGCGGTTTGGCTTGGCGGATTTCGATGACGACCGTGCCACTCATGCAGGAATAGAAGCAAGCGCGAGGCCCGCCTTCAAGTCCCGTGTTTAATCGTGGGTTAACGGTGTGGATTACCGGGCATGGAACACGCAAGATTTGCTTGCGGTAGCGGCAAAAATGTCACGGTCGTTGGAACCGATGCCTTACCGCGTCACCGTGGCTTGGTTTTGTGAGCGATTGCACAATGGCTCGGCACGCACCTTTTTGGCGAATCACTTGCCCGTTTTTTCCAGGCTGAGAGGCTGGACGTTGACGACTGAGAGACGAACCGGAAGAGTCCTAGACCCGTTCGGCTTCTTTCTTGCGCTCGTCGCGCTTGCGCTCATGCGGATCGAGCAGCTTCTTGCGCAAGCGGATCGACTTCGGCGTCACTTCGACCAGTTCGTCGTCCTGGATATAGGCGAGCGCCTTTTCCAAGGTCATGCGGATGGGCGGCGTGAGCCGCACCGCTTCGTCCTTGCTGTGGGTGCGGATGTTGGTGAGCTTCTTGCCCTTAAGGACGTTCACTTCCAGGTCATTGTCGCGGGTGTGCTCGCCGACGATCATGCCCGGATAAACCTTCACGCCCGGATCGATCATCATCGGGCCGCGCGCCTCCAGATTCCACATGGCATAGGCCACGGCTTCCCCCGATTCCGTGGAAATCAGCACGCCGTTGCGCCGGCCGGGGATCACGCCCTTGTAGGGCGCATAGGCATGGAACAGGCGGTTCATCACCGCGGTGCCGCGCGTATCGGTGAGCAATTCACCTTGGTAGCCGATCAACCCGCGCGTCGGCGCATGGAAAACGAGCCGCAGCCGCCCGCCGCCGGAGGGACGCATCTCCAGCATCTCGGCTTTACGCTCGGACATTTTCTGCACGACGATGCCGGAATGCTCTTCATCGAGGTCGATGACGACTTCCTCGATCGGCTCCATCAACTCGCCTTGGTCGTCGCGCTTGAGCAGCACCTTTGGCCGCGACACGCTCAGCTCGAAGCCTTCGCGCCGCATGGTTTCGATCAGGATGCCGAGCTGCAATTCGCCACGCCCGGCGACCTCCATGGAATCCTTGTCGTCAGCCTCGGCGATACGCAGCGTCACGTTGCCTTCGGCTTCCCGCAGCAGGCGGTCGCGGATCATGCGGCCGGTGACCTTGTCGCCTTCGGTGCCCGCGAGCGGGGAGTCATTGACCCGGAAATTCATCGACAGGGTTGGCGGATCGATCGGCTGCGCCGGTATAGGGATGGTTACTTCGGGATCGCAGATCGTATGCGAGACGGTGGCATTCGGCAGCCCGGCGACGGCGACGATGTCGCCGGCCTCCGCCTCTTCGATGGCGGTGCGTTCGAGGCCACGGAAGGCGAGGATTTTGGTGATGCGGCCGGTCTCGACCTGGTTGCCGTCGCGGTCGAGCACTTTCACATTCTGATTGGCCTTTACACGCCCCGAGGTGATGCGCCCGGTGATGATGCGGCCGAGATAGGGATTGGCTTCGAGGATTGTGCCGAGCATGCGGAACGGCCCTTCCTCCACATGCGGCGGCGCGACATGGCGCAGCACCAGATCGAACAGCGGCTTCATGCCCTGGTCCTTCGGGCCTTCGGGCGTGGCTGCCATCCATCCTTCCTTGGCCGAGCCGTAAAGGATGGGGAAGTCGAGCTGTTCTTCCGAGGCATCGAGCGCGGCGAAGAGGTCGAACACCTCGTTGACCACCTGCGTGGGCCGCGCGTCGGAACGATCCACCTTGTTGATGACCACGATGGGCTTCAGCCCCATCTTCAGCGCCTTCGAGACCACGAATTTTGTCTGCGGCAGCGGTCCTTCGGCGGCGTCGACCAGAACCAGCGCGCCATCCACCATGTTGAGGATGCGCTCCACCTCGCCGCCGAAATCGGCGTGGCCGGGCGTATCCACGATGTTGATGCGCGTGTCCTGCCAGTCGATCGAGGTGGCCTTGGCCAGGATGGTGATGCCGCGCTCGCGCTCCAGATCGTTGGAATCCATCGCCCGCTCGGCCACGCGCTGGTTCTCGCGGAAGCTGCCGGATTGCTGCAGCAGCCGGTCCACCAGCGTGGTCTTGCCGTGGTCGACGTGAGCGATGATGGCGACGTTGCGCAGCTTCATACAAGTTCCGGAAAATCAATCGCGGGCCGAAATAGGCCCGCGCTATTGCGCCGCAATATAGTCAGGAGTACGGCGGAAGCAACCCGCTTCTGGCCTGCTACGGCCGGAACGTTAACGGTCAGCGAAATGGCGGTTGTAATGGAAACACGGTCGGGTCACGATCGTTTCGCTTTTAGCTCTATGAGGTACGCAATATGCCCCAAAAGCTCAGCGGCGAGGCGCGCAAGATGGCGCTGGCCAAGCTCGGCGGTTGGATCGAGGTCAAGGGTCGCGACGCCATCGCCAAGAAGTTCGTGTTCAAGGATTTCAACGAGGCCTTCGGCTTCATGACCCGCGCGGCGCTGGCCGCGGAAAAAATGGATCACCATCCCGAGTGGTTCAACGTCTACAAAACGGTGGAAGTGACCTTGTCCACCCATGATGCCGGCGGCGTGACCGAGCTCGACATCAAGCTGGCGCAGGCGATGGACAAGATCGCGGGACCGTAATGCTTGTGGCCTCATCCTTCGAGACGCGGCCTTCGACCGCTCCTCAGGATGAGGGTTAAATCCTCATGGTGAGGAGCGCTGCGAAGCGGCGCGTCTCGAACCATGTGGCCCATGCCTTGCCGATGCCGTTTTCCGTGGCCATCTTGACCTCATGATTTTTGAATCGGCCTGGACCCGGTTTGGCGGCGCTCCACGCGAAGAATCCTTCGTGCGGCGGCGCTTCTGGATCAAAACCAAGCGCGTGGCGGCGCGCCTTCCTTTCGCGCATGACCTGCTGGCTGCTTATTATTGCGCCTTCGACCGCGACACGCCCTTGCATGTGAAGACAGCGCTGATCGGCGCTCTCGCTTATTTTGTGTTGCCGACCGACGCGGTGCCCGATTTTCTGCCGGTGCTCGGTTATGCCGACGATGCGACGGCGCTGGTGACCACCTTGCGTCTTGTCGCCGATCACATTCGGCCGCTGCATCGCGATGCCGCGCGCACGGCGCTGGAAAATCTCTGCCGCGAAACCTGATCACACCCGCAGCACGATCTTGCCCATCACCTTGCGCGCGGCGATATCCTTGAGCGCCTGCGCCGTATCGGCAAGCGGATAGACTTTCTGCACATGGCCGCTGACTTTGCCCTCGACGCACCAGCGCGCGATCTGCGCGGTGGCCGCGCGGTGGGCATCAGGATGGCGATCGAGCCAGCCGCCCCAGAACACGCCGCGGATGTCGCAGCCTTTGAGCAATGGAAGATTGAGCGGTATTTTCGGAATCTCGCCGGCGGCAAATCCCACCACCAGCAACCGCCCTTCCCAAGCCAGCGCGCGCAGCGCCGCTTCCGAATAAGCGCCGCCGACCGGATCGAACACCACATCGACGCCACGCCCATCGGTCAGACGCCGCAGGCTGTCTTTCAAATCTTCCTTGGCGTAATTCACCGCGCCGTCCGCGCCGCGCTCGCGGGCGAAAGCGAGCTTGTCGTCGGACGAAGCGCAGGCGATAACGCGCGCGCCCAATATCTTTCCAAGCTCCACCGCGGCAAGGCCGGTGCCGCCGGCCGCGCCCAGCACGGCCAGCGTCTCGCCGTGTTTCAGGCGGCCACGCTCCTTGAGCGCGTAATAGCTCGTGCCATAGGCGCAGGTGAGTCCGGCGGCGCGCTCGAAATCCAGTGCCGGTGGAGTTTGCACGAGGCGGTCGGCGCGGATGGCGACGCGTTCGCGCGCCGCGCCCCAGCCCAAGAATCCCATCACCCGGTCGCCGGGCTTGGGCGATAAGACATCCGCGCCCACGGATTCCACAATGCCGGCGAATTCAGCGCCGGGTGAGAAAGGGAAGGGCGGCTTGTACTGATATTTTCCCGCGACGATGAGCGTGTCGAAAAAATTCAGCCCCACCGCCTCGACCTTCACGACCGCCTCGCCCTTGCCCGCAACAGGGTCCGGTAGGTCACGGAGCTCAAGATCGTCGGGTCCGCCGAAGCGGGTGCAGAGAATTGCTTTCATGGCCATCCGCCGAGAGGGGTCTATTTGTTAACACGGCGGGGGCAGGATTGCGCCTGCGCCCTGGGTAACTATGCCGCCTTCACATTGTCGATTTCCCGCCTTAAGCGTGATCTGTACTACCCGTATATTCCGCATCCGCAACGAGCGAGGGTTCATGCAGCCGATCCGGATTTTCGCGCCCGCCTGGGCACTGGTTTGCGCCGCGACGATTGTGCCCGTCTATTCGTGGGCGCAGACAACGACACCACCCAAGCCCGCATCTCCTGCGGCGAAGCCTGCTCCCGCAAAGCCTGCCGCGGCGAGCGAGCAGCCGAAGCTGCTTGGGCAATACGGCGAATGGGGCGCCTATACGGCTTCGCCCGGCGGCAAGAAAATCTGCTTCGCGCTGGCCAAGCCCGGCAGCTCGCAGACCAATCCGCCCAATCGTCCGCGTGACCCAGCCTATCTTTTCGTCTCGACGCGGCCCGCGGAAAAGGTGAAGGACGAGGTATCCGTCCTTATCGGTTACACCTTCAAGCCGAATTCCGAAACGACCGCAGCTATCGGCTCCACGACCTTCAGCATGTACACGGATGACGATGGCGGCTGGGTGAAGAACGCACCCGACGAGGCCAAGATGGTGGAGGCCATGCGCAAGGGAGCGGACATCGTAATAAAAGGCGAGTCCAACCGTGGCGCCACGACCACGGATACCTTCTCTCTGAAGGGCGTGTCGCAGGCGCTCGATAAGGTTGCGCAGGAGTGTAAGTAATCTCTTCCCATGTGGGAGAGGGGGTAAATAGCGCTGCGCACTCTAGTACCTATCTATGCTAGAACGCCAACGCGCCATGACTATGCAGAACCTCGCAATCGAAAAGACGCCGCTCGAGCGCTATGTCGCGCCGGCGAAGCCCTCGCTCGTCGGCATGTCGCGCGCGGCCCTGGGCGAGGCGCTGGCCGCCATCGGCGTGCCGCCCGCGCAGGTGAAGATGCGCGTGCAGCAGATCTGGCATTGGCTCTATGTGCGCGGCGCAACCGATTTCGAGGTCATGACCAGCATCTCCAAGGAGGTGCGCGCGACGCTCGATCGGCATTACACCCTGGCGCGGCCTGAAATGGTCGCCGAGCAGATTTCCGCCGACGGCACGCGCAAATGGTTGCTGCGGCTGCCGGGCGAGCAGCCGGGCGAAAATCCGCACGAGGTGGAGTGCGTCTATATTCCCGAAACCGACCGCGGCACTTTGTGCCTGTCGAGTCAGGTCGGCTGCACGCTGAATTGCTCCTTCTGCCACACCGGCACCCAGCGCCTCGTGCGTAACCTCACGCCGGGCGAGATCGTCGGCCAGATCATGGTGGCGCGGGATCGGCTCGGCGATTGGACCGCAAATCTCGAAGGCGCGCGCAAGGTATCCAACATCGTGATGATGGGTATGGGCGAGCCGCTCTATAATTTGGAAGCCGTGCGCGATGCGCTGCTGGTCGCCGCCGACGGGGATGGACTTGGTATTTCGCGGCGGCGCATCACGTTGTCGACGTCCGGCGTGGTGCCGATGATCGCGCGTGCGGGCGAAGAGATCGGCGTCATGCTTGCGGTGTCGCTGCATGCCGTGCGCGACGAATTGCGCAACGAGCTGGTGCCGCTCAACCGCAAATATCCGATCAAGGAACTGCTCGACGCCTGCCGCAACTATCCCGGTGTTTCCAACGCGCGGCGCATCACCTTCGAATACGTCATGCTCAAGGGCGTCAACGATTCCATCGAGGACGCCAAGGCGCTGGTACGGCTGCTCAAGGGCATCCCGGCCAAGATCAATCTCATTCCGTTCAATCCCTGGCCAGGCACAAAATACGAATGCTCCGATTGGGAGCAGATCGAGAAATTTTCCGAAGTGGTTTTCAACGCGGGCTATGCCTCGCCGGTGCGCACGCCGCGCGGGCGCGACATCCTCGCCGCCTGCGGCCAATTGAAAAGCACGACGGAAAAGCTCTCCGCCCGCGAGCGCCTGGCCCTGCGCGCCATGGCAATGACGGATTGAGCTAACCGATGGCTCTCATCGGCCGCATCTTCGTGATCTTTTTCGCCTTTCTGATCGCCAGCATGGCGGCGGGGATGACCGCTGCGTTTGGCTTGCTGGGCATGGATTGGCCGGTGGTGCATGGCGACCCGGTGGCGCGCGGCTGGTTCTGGGGTTTTGCCGTGGTCGGATCGGGTTTACCGGTCGCGGCCGGTTTTCTTCCGCTGCTTCTGCTCATCACTTTGGCGGAAATGTTTCGCCTAAGATCAGTGCTGTTCTATGGGCTGGCGGGGCCGGCCATCATGCTGCTGGCTTATTACGGCTCCGGCCTCGGCAACCCGTATGCAGAATCCATCGATTATGCGGGGCCGCTGACGCGCGATACCGAGTTTGTCATCGCTATCGGTGTCGTCTTCGGCCTTGTCTATTGGGCCATTGCCGGGCGCAGCGCTGGTGCGTGGCGCGATCGGAGCGGAAGATAATCCCTTAATCGAAAGGTGTGCGATGCAGCGGCAGGGGCCGGTCATGCCCTTGCGGCCAAACCCTGGAAATTGCAAGATTGGGGCGGCATTCAAGGGGATGCCCAATGGGCATGCCAATGTGACGTGGGAGGTGACCGTGCCAGCTTTTGACAGCCAAGAATTTCTCGTTGGCCTCGCCGTCGCCGGGATCTTGCTCAGTGCGCTCGTGGTGTCGTCCTTGTTCCGGAACGTCGCCTTCGCGCTCGCGGCCGGCGCCATCGTGCTGCTCTATGTGCAGGGCGGCGTTCCCGGCCTTATCGCGACCTCGAAAGTCGTGGAAAGCGAATTCCGCTCCATCCCTGAATTTTCGCGCGGCTTGATGGTCGGTCTGGCCATGGCCGCCGTATTCCTGCTCGGTATCCGCCAGCGTTCGTCCTCGTCCTAGCCGGCCCCGCAGAGATAAGCTTGCACGGCGAGGCGTTCCGCCTATAGTCCGCGCGAATTTTCGTCATGGCCGGGGCAATAAGCGCAAAGACGCGCTTCGCGCTTTTGCCCGGCCATGACGGCAAGAGGGATCGGCTCGCGCCGCGCTTTACACATGCCAAAAGGTGACGTGACAAAAGTAGTGCTCGCCTACTCGGGCGGGCTCGACACTTCGATCATTCTGAAATGGCTGCAGACCACCTATGGCTGCGAGGTCGTCACCTTCACGGCGGATCTCGGCCAGGGCGAGGAGCTGGAGCCGGCGCGAAAGAAGGCGCTGCTGCTCGGCATCAAAGAGCAGAATATTTTTATCGAAGACCTGCGGGAAGAATTCGTCCGTGACTATGTGTTTCCCATGTTCCGGGCCAACGCGGTCTATGAGGGGCAATATTTGCTCGGCACCTCGATTGCGCGCCCGCTGATCGCCAAGAAGCAGATCGAAATTGCCGAGAAGGTCGGCGCCGACGCCGTGGCGCATGGCGCGACCGGCAAGGGCAACGATCAGGTACGCTTCGAGCTCGCTTATTACGCGCTCAAGCCCGACGTGAAAGTTATCGCGCCCTGGCGCGAATGGGACCTCACCTCGCGCAAGGCGCTGATCGAATTCGCCGAGAAGCATCAAATCCCGATAGCCAAGGACAAGCGCGGCGACGCGCCATTTTCCGTGGACGCAAACCTGCTGCACGCTTCGTCCGAAGGCAAAGTGCTGGAAGACCCAGCGCAGGAAGTGCCCGACTACGTCTATTCGCGCACCGTCGACCCGGAGAAAGCGCCGGACAAGCCCACCGTCATCACGGTGGACTTTGAGAAGGGTGATGCGGTCGCCATCGACGGCAAGAAGCTGTCACCCGCTGCTCTGCTCACGAAGCTCAACGAACTTGGCCGCGCCAACGGCATCGGCCGGCTTGACCTCGTGGAGAACCGCTTTGTCGGCATGAAGTCGCGCGGCATGTATGAGACGCCGGGCGGCACGATCCTGCTGGCGGCGCATCGTGGCATGGAATCGATCACGCTCGACCGCGGCGCGGCACATCTGAAAGATGAGCTGATGCCGAAATATGCCGAGCTGATCTACAATGGCTTCTGGTTTGCGCCCGAGCGCGAGATGCTGCAGGCGGCGATCGACAGGAGCCAGGAATATGTCACCGGGAGGGTGACGCTGAAGCTCTACAAGGGCTCGGCCGTCGTTGTCGGCCGCGAGAGCAAATATTCGCTCTACGATCAGGACCTCGTCACCTTCGAGGAAGGCGCGGTGGCTTACGATCATCGCGATGCCGCGGGCTTTATCAAGCTCAACGCGCTGCGCCTGCGCACCCTGGGGCAGCGGAAGCGGAGGATGAAATTACGTTGAGGCGTCTGGGGCGGCCCTAGGTTTCCGGGGAAACATCATGGCTAGAAACGCAGCAACAGGATGTTTGTTATCGGCGTCGATCCTAACGCTGGCGGCCTGTGCATCGGACAGTAAGCCGGCGGCCGAGAATCCCAACCTGTATCCCAGCAACTATAAGAAGGAAGTCACCGACACTATGCGGCAGATACTGAGCGATTTCGCCCGTGTGCGCACCGCTTTCATCAGCGATCCGGTGCTGAGTCCGGTTGGAGCCGATCAGCGCTATACGCTCTGCGTGCGGGTTACTTGGCAGGATGCCAAAGGTAATTCCGGCGCCGATGATCGGATCGCCTATTTTTACGCTGGCCGTCTCAGCCAGTTGGTCGATGCCACCACCGAGCAATGCAACAAAGCTGCCTACAAGCCTTTTCCTGAGATGCTAGTGCGGTAGCCCAGGAATGGAATGTGGGAGCAATTCGGTGCTTATGGCGCCGGGCTTTCAGTCGTCCTTTCCTGGTGGCGCTTGCGTGACGGCGACAGGTTTCTGTTCTGGAACGAGTGGCTGGCGCAGCCGTATCTTCTCACCGATTTCCGCGTAGGTTTTATCCATCTGCAGAAACCGCTCCGGCGACGTCGGATGCAGCCCGGCAAAGAAAATCACTTTGGGATTTTCTTGCGCCATCGCGCGCCAAAGCCTCTCGCCAGATAGTTCGTAGCCTGCTCGCGCGGCGTAGTAAGCGCCAACATAATCGGCTTCACGTTCGAAAGCGGTCGCATAAGCTGTGAGCCCCGCGTCTCCGCCGCTTTTGGTGAAGGCGCCGCCAGTATTCACGCCAACCATTGCCACAGCCAAGTCGGCTACGAATCCGGCGGCGGCGCCGGTTATCTGGTTCTGCCTTTGTTTGTCGAGATGACCCATCGTGACATGCGCAAGTTCGTGTCCGACGACGGTCGCCAGTTCCGAGTCGGTCTGTGCCACGCGCACGATCGCGGTGTTGATGACGATCTTTTTAGCGTCGGTGTAAGCGTTGACCTCGCTGTCCTCCGCCAACTCAACGGGAATGCTGCACGTGAAGACCGGAACCGACGACAGCATGATTGTGCGGCCTGCTCGGCGGACTTCAATCGACATCGGCCGTGCACTGCCGACGTTAACGACATGCTCCTTGAGCCAGGAGGGCCAGGCCTTTTTCGGTGCCATGTGCCCGTCAACGCGGATTACCACATCGCCGGGCAACATACCGGCTCGTGACGCCGGACCGCCCTCGACTACGCCGATGACGGTGGGACGCTCCTCATCGAGTTGGAGTGCAACGACGGTTGCCGCGCGTTTGGCCTCGCCGACGTCACCTTGAGTAAGGGCGCGGAACCCAAGCTTTGGAACAATGTTGGCTCCGCATTCGGTCATGTTCGCCGCGGTGATACGGAACGCGACATTGTCCAGCCGCGTGGCTTTGGCATTGAAATTTTGGATCTGGAAAATTTGCTGGCGAGCCTGTTCGGCGGCATATTCCTCGGCGGAAATGCTGGGCGGGCGCGTGCTCGGACC
>Ga0080064_1001969_pt1 | contig 37766 bp, 34 predicted proteins | sample Subgrocontami54m_FD_69260 | JGI IMG/M metagenome (GOLD analysis project Ga0080064, IMG submission 69260) | Subsurface groundwater microbial communities from S. Glens Falls, New York, USA - GMW46 contaminated, 5.4 m (SPADES assembly) (version 2) ...
AGCAGCCCCTCCACCACCGTACGCAGATCGGTCTCGCGCGGCCGCCCGATCGGTTGTCGCGGCGGCATCAAGGGCGCGATCAAACCCCACTCGGCATCGGTCGTATCGCTTGCGTAGCGCAACCCGTCGCGCCGATAGTGTCGGCGAGTGATCTCGCTCCAGGCCATCGTGCACCCCACCGTTTGTGTCGCAACAACGATGGAATCACAACCTGTTGAGATCACTCAATTCCTTTTCAGTCAGGCTCTAAGAGATCATTCCTGGTACGTCATCTTGCGTTTGACCTGCCCCCGCCCGGTCCAGGCCTGACGATCGATTTGGCCTTTCAAACGGCCGTACCAGGCGCACGATGCCGAGGCAGGAGCGGAAGCCCTGTTCGGGATGCGGCCGGCGCTCCAGGATCAGCTCGCACAAGGCCGCCGTGGCGCGAACCTCGAGGCCAATCTTGATGACCTCCTGACACGCATCAAATCCGGCCGCTACATCGCGCCGCCGGTGCGACGGCACTACACCCGAAAGCTGACGGAACGAAGCGGCCTCTGGGCATCCCAACTCTGGAAGACAAGGTGGCGCAGCGGGCGATCCTGCTGCTGTTGGAGCCGATTTACGAAACGGACTTCTTGCCCAGCTCGTACGGCTTTCGTCCTGCGCGGTTCAGGTCGCACTGGCGCGATCGGCATGAGCGCCATCGACGGTTTGATCGCCGCACTCGTCGCCGCCCCCAGCTTTGTCCACCCCGACGAATGGATACCGCTGATCTTCGGTGGCCGTCAGCCGCCAATGCACGAGAACAGCCTCGAGCTCCGCGCCGTCAAAACGATCTTCAATCGCTACAACGAGGTCTCGGAAATCCTCGCCGATCGGCCGCAAGCCTATCGCCCGATCTTCATGGCCGATGACGACGGCAGCATTGTCGCGCGCGATTGGGCGGTCGGCTTCGCACTCGGCATCGGGTTACGCCCCAAGGAATGGGGAGAGCGCATCCTGCTCACAAAGCACCGCGAGGTGCTGATCCCGGTCCTGGTCTACTGCGAGGGTAACCTCGACCTCTTGCCGGAAATGCCGGCCGCGGAAAAGCGCCGGCGCCAAACCACCGCGCATGAGCAGATCGCCCAGGCCGTCGCTTCCGCTCGCGCCATCTGCAATCCCTATCGCGCCGTTGAAGCACGCCGCCAACCCGGCAAAAGCCGCCGCTCGACCCCGCACGCGCCGATAGCCGGAACCGGCCTACTCCGATCGGTCAAGCTCCATCCCCAATGGTGCCGCCGCATCGCTTACCATTGAAAATCTTGCCAGATCAAGCGCTCCGCGGCGCGAAGCGCTACTGGCCTTGGCCTAGCCCCGCTCTTTTGGCCAGCCATCTCCTAACTGCCAGGGCTATATCTCTGGCAAGCCGTCCAGCAGTAATAATACCGATCCCATAAGCAATTTCATTCGGTTGTCCACGATCCATTATTAAGTATATGCGAGGAAATGTTGTATCTGTTCGTGTTTCGATAGTCTTAATAGGCGAATAACCTGTTTTCTCTATCCCCATTGTATGTATTTTTTGGTTTTCATGACTCGCTTGGACGATCCTTTGTAGATCGGGGAGACCTAGTGCAAACATATCGACGGCGATGATCACTTCTTCCACTGACGTATCAGAGGTCGAAAAAACCATCCGGATAGCGGCACCATGATCGATGAGTTCGATCGCGGTGAACGCTTTTGCCTTTATCGCCATGGATCTTGATCCTGAATGAGGATTGCTTGGCTTGCGTCAGGATAGCGAAAAGCCCGCGAGGTGCCATAGGCCCTGCCTTACCGGTCAGGCAGCGAGCGCTCCGCCGGCTCCATGCCGCAGCCCAAGCCCCTCCCGATCGAACCGCGGTGGTATTTGACCCCTATATGCCCGGTGGGTGCTGGAGAGGTGGCGCCGCGAGGCTTCCGCGCCAATAGGGGCAACCCCTCCACGCCGGCGCGCGCTGCGACTGTTGTGCCCACTGCAATTTATCGGCCACGCCGTGATCCGAGTGGGGCGTGGCCGCAGGCGTCAACGGCCGCCATAAAGTGCCTCGTGACCATAAAGTGCCTCGTGATAAGAAGCGACCCTTGTCCCACGTCGCCCCTTAGTTAGAGCCGTTCCGGAAAGGAGTTGATTCGGTTGTGATTCGATATGTGGTGCCGCTGATTGAGGGGACACCACATGTGGACGGATGAGCATCGTCGGGTGGCAAGCCGCAAGGGGCTGCGCTATCCGAGCGATCTGAGCGATGCGGAATGGGCGTTGGTTGAGCGGCTGATCCCGCCGGCCAAGCATGGCGGACGCAAGCGCTCGGTCAATGTGCGCGAGGTTGTGAACGGCATCTTCTACGTGCCGTCGACCGGCTGCCAGTGGAACGCGCTGCCGACGGACCTGCCGCCGAAGAGCACTCTGGCGCGGCTGGTAGAGGGTCTGTGCCCACTTTACTCGAAAGGTGAACGCGGCCGGCCGGTCCTCGCGAAAGCGGGGATCGGGCTGGAGCGGGTGCTGCGGATCTATTCCCTGCAGCAATGCGCTGGAGGATGCGCCGTACGACAGCCAGACATTGCGCGGCTTTGCCAGTATCGATCTGGCGGTGGAACCAATGGGACAACGTGGCCGTAGAATCGGACGCAGCCGTAGAGTCCAATGGATGCCAAAACGATCTACGCGGGGTGCCGATGGCCAATGCGAACGTGATCGTCGGCAATGACGGCACGAACACGCTGCAGGGTGGTGCTGGCGCCGATCTGATTTACGGCTTCGATCCCGACGGGCCGCAAGGCAATGTTTCCTCGATCTCGGCCGCCCGGGTCGCCATCGGTCTTAGCCAACCCGTCTTCGCGATTTCACCTCCAGGCGATATCAGCCACCTCTATATCGTCGAGCGTACCGGCCAGATCAAAATCCTCGACCTGACGACGGGGGCCACCAGTATCTTCCTTGATCTGTCGAGCCAGATCACGACGATCGGGGAGGGTGGGCTCCTCGGTCTCGCCTTCGATCCCGAGTATGCGCAGAACGGTTATTTCTACGTCGATCTGACCAACCCCAGCGATGATACAGAAATCCGCCGGTATCAGGTCTCGTCGGGCGACCCGAGCCAGGCCGACCCATCATCGGCAACGCTGGTTATTACGGTCGACCAGCCCAATGGACTTACCAACCACAAGGGCGGGTGGGTCGGTTTTGGACCCGACGGGTACCTGTATATCACCCTCGGCGATGGCGGCGGAGGCGGCGACCCGTTTGGCAACGGGCAGAATGCCGGGACATTGCTCGGCAAGATCCTCCGCCTCGACGCGCATGGCGACGACTTCCCGGCTGATCCTACCCGCAATTACGCGATCCCACCCGACAATCCGTTTATCGGCACCGCCGGCGCCTTGCCGGAAATCTGGGCGCTCGGGCTGCGCAATCCGTTCCGGGCCGGTTTCGACCGCGATCTGGGCGATTTCTACATCGGCGATGTCGGTCAGGGCGCGTGGGAGGAGATCGATATCGGGCAGGCCGGTGCCAATTACGGCTGGGATGTCTTCGAGGGACCGGCTTCGTTTCAGCCCGGCCCGCTCGGCCCCGGCACGCTGACAGCGCCGATCCATTCGTATGACCATGCGGTCGGTCACGCGGTCATCGGGGGATACGTCTACCGCGGCGAGAGCGAGGGGCTGCAAGGCCAGTATTTTTTCGCCGACGAGGTCGACAACAAGGTCTTCACCTTGCGGCAGCAGGGCGGATCGTGGGTAGCAACCGAGCGCACGGCCCAGATCGCGACTGATACCGGCTCGATCGACTTTCCCAGCGCGTTCGGTGAGGACGGGCTCGGCAATCTTTATCTGGTCGATCTCGACGGCGACATCTTCCGGCTGACGCCGAATGTGGTCTCGGCGGATACCGGAGACAATCTCGACGGCGGCAGCGGCAACGACACGATCTATGGCGGCTCCGGCAACGACATGATCGGCGGCGGGGACGGCGACGATGTCCTCTATGGCGGCCCCGGCGACGACCAGATCAACGGGGGCACCGGCGCCAATCTGCTGATCGGTGGCGACGGTAACGACATTTTCAACAGCGGGCTCGGCAGCGACACGATCGACGGCGGGACCGGTACCAACACCGTGGTCATCCCTTTCGCCGCCGCGAACTACAGCGTTGTCAGAAACGGCGCTCAGGTGACGGTAGCGTCGGGGAATACGACCGAACTCCTGACCAACATCGGGTTTTTGCAATTCGGCGACCTGACGATCGATCTAGGCGCCGCGCTGTTGCCGCCGACCGCGCTGGCATTGTCGCCGGCCTCGGATAACGGGGTGCCAGGCGACAACGCGACCAGTTTGATGACCCCGGCGATCACCGGAATCGGGGTCGCGGGGGATTCGATTACGCTCCGGGACGGGGCGACCATGGTCGGTTCGGCCACCGTGGCGGGGGACGGGACCTGGTCGATAACAACCAGCCCGCTGGCGATCGGAACGCATCCTCTGACCGCCACGCAAAACGACGGCGTCAATACCAGCGCGGCCTCGCCCGTGTTGCCGCTGACGATCGCGCCCGATCTGACCTTTGTCGGCACCGGCGCCGTCAACGGCAACAGCTCGATCGTCTGGTCGAGCGCGGGGACTGGCGTGTTGTGGACCAACAGCGGCGGCTCGTTCACCCAGGTCGCGATCCCCAATGCCAGGATGGGCGGGGAGTGGACAGCGTTCGGCGCCGGCAAGGACGCTGCGGGGCACACCGAGATTTTCTGGCACAACGGCGGCGGGGGCAACATCGCGGTATGGCAGCTCACCGGCACCGCGCTCTCTAATTTCGTGATCCCCGCCGGCCACATGGGCGCTGAGTGGCAGGCCGCCAGGGTTGGCGACTTCAACGGCGACGGCAACACCGACGTGCTGTGGCAAAGCACCGTCGGGGCGGTCAATGTGTGGACGATGAACGGACTCACCCTGGGCTCGGCTGTGCAATCCAACGGCCAGATCGTCGCCGGATCCCGCGTCGTTGCCACCGGTGATTTCTTCGGCACCGGCAAGGATGCTGTGCTGCTGGAGGGCGACGATGGCCAATTGCAGAGTTGGTCGATGAACGGTGCGAACGTAGTGCAGACCGCTGCGGTCGGCCAGATGGGCGCTGAGTGGCGCACGGGCGGGAGCGGGCGTTTTCCGAATGCCGGAGCGAGCGACATCGTTTGGGTGGATACCAATAACAACGTCCAGATATGGGCGATGAGCCACGGGATGGTATCGCAATTCATTACCCCGACCGGTCGTGACGGCACCGAATGGCGCCTTGAAGGCGTCGCTGACTTCACCGGCGACGGAAATAGCGATCTGCTGTGGATTACCGCCGCCGGCGCGACCGACATATGGCAAATCGATGCCAGCCAAGTGCAGTCGACGTTGGTTCCCGCGCCAACGGGCAACACTCTCCATCTGTAGCGGCCGTGCCGTTCTTCGAGAAGGGGCAGGCACCAACAATAAGCCCGCTTCAAGCGCGCCAGTGGATATTTGATGCCACACTCACTTGATTGCCGCCACGCGCATTTTTGCATTATCGATGGAGCGACGCTATCTGTGTATCGTTTTTGCCGTAGCGGTTACAGAACCTGTTGCGCGGTGTTTTCGTATCGGGTTATGGACCCGCGATCGGAGCGTTGATGAGCGAGCGCTCTTCGGACCTACCCAGCTACATCGGCTTTTCCGAGCCGAGCGCCGCCGGTTTCGACTCGGCGGACGGGCTGGCGGCGGTGATGGGCGCGCAGAAGACCGGGGCGCTGGGCAAGCTCGACACCCGGCTGGCGAGTTTGTCGCTCGGCGCGTCGGCTGACGCGCAAGACAGCGCCGTTACCCCGGATGGAAACTACGTCGTCGTCGACGTGACCGCCGCGGACCGCGACGGCGCGGGGTTGCTGCCGGTGCTGGAGGCGATCGGGCTGACCCACGGGTCGAGCTTTGGCGCGGTGGCGTCGGGGTTGCTGCCGGTCGATGCGATCGAGGCGCTGGCCGGGCTGGCCGAAATCGCCTTTGCCTATGCGGCGATGGGGGCGACCGGCGCCGGGCGGGTCACCACCCAGGCGGACATCGCGGAACGTGCCAACCTCGCCCGCTCGACCTATGGCGTCGACGGCACCGGCATCAAGATCGGTGTCATTTCGGACAGCTTCAACACGTCGAGCAACTCGGACACGATGGCGAGCGACATCGCCAGCGGCGATCTGCCGAGCCAGACCAGCATCCTGCAGGATTTCTCCGGCGGCACCGACGAAGGCCGCGGCATGGCCCAGCTGATCCACGACCTCGCGCCCGGCGCCGCGATCCAGTTCGCCACCGGATTTGTCGGCCAGGCAGGGTTCGCCAATAACATCACCGCCCTGGTCAACGCCGGGGCCAAGATCATCGTCGACGATCTGATCTACTACGCCGAGCCGGCGTTTCAGGACGGCGTCATCGCCCAGGCGGTCGACCAGGCCGTCGCCGCCGGCGTCGCCTATTTTTCGTCGGCCGGCAACAACGCCAACCAGGGCTACGAGCACGCTTTTGTCGATAGCGGCACGGCGGTGACGATCGCCGGCTATCTCGAGGAACTGCACGCGTTCGCGGCCGGCCAGACCACCTTGCAACTGACCCTCGGCCGCGCCACCCAACTGGAATTGCAATGGAGCGAGCCGGCCGCCTCGGCGGGGGGGCCGGGCGCCGCCAGCGATGTCGACCTCTTCGTGTTCGACACCAGCAACCAGCTCTTCAGCTCGGTCGCCAACAATATCGGCCGCGATCCGTTCGAGATCGTCAGCCTGTCCCCGGGGACCTACCGGGTCGAGATCGGCCTGTATTCCGGCGCGGCGCCGGTCGACATGAAACTGATCGCGCTCGACAATTCCGGCAGAGCCAGCTTCGCCGCGGTCGCCAACGCCAATGACGGCAGCGTGTTCGGGCATGCCGCCGCGGCCGGCGCGATCGGGGTGGGCGCCGCGTATTATGGCGACACCCCGGCCTACGGCACCAGCCCGCCGGTGGTCGAGGGCTTCTCGTCGACCGGGCCGACCCGCGTCGATTTCGACAAGAACGGCAACCGCCTGGCCACCCCGGTGACGCGCCAGTCGGTTGCCTTCACCGCGGCGGATGGCGGCGACACAACGTTCTTCGGGTCGGATACCGACGGCACCGGGTTTCCCAATTTCTACGGAACCTCGGCCGCGGCCCCCGACGCGGCGGCGGTCGCGGCGCTGATGCTGCAGGCCAATAGCGCGCTGACCCCCGCCGACATCCGGACATTGCTGCAGGCTTCCGCGATCGACATGGACAACCCCGACACTACGGGATTCGATACCGGCTACGACAAGGCCACCGGATCGGGTCTGATCCAAGCCGACCGCGCCGTCCAGGCGGCCATCGCTGCCCAGCCGTCGCCGCCTACGCCACCGGTGCCCACGCCGACTCTGCTCGATCTGACCTTTGTCGGCACCGGCGACCTCGCCGCTGACGGCAGGAACGCGATCGTCTGGTCGAGTTCGGGCGGCGCGGTACTATGGACGAATAACGGCGGCGCGTTCACCCAGCAGCCGATCCCCGACGCCAAGATGGGCGGCGAATGGACCGCGTTCGGGGTCGGCGCCGACGCGGCCGGGCATACCGAGATCTTCTGGCACAACGGCACCGGCGGGGGTATCGCCATTTGGCAACTCACCGGCACGTCATTCTCGAATATCGCGATCCCGCAGGGCCATATGGGCGGCGAATGGCAGGCCACGCGGGTCGGCGACTTCAACGGCGACGGCAGCGCCGACGCGCTGTGGCGCACGTCCGACGGCGATGTCAATGTCTGGTCGTTGAACGGTCTCAACCTGGCGTCGGCGCCGCAGTCGAACATGCGGATCCCGGCCGGGTTCAACATCGCCGCCGATGGCGATTTCTACGGAACCGGCCGCGACGCGCTGCTGCTGGGGAACGCCAACGGCCAGCTGCAGAGCTGGTCGTTGAACGGCGCCACCGTGGTCCAGACCGCCAGCGTCGGTCAGATGGGCGGCGAGTGGCGCGCCGCCGGCAGCGGCCACTTCCAGAACGACGGCGTCAGCGCCATCGCCTGGGTCGACACCGCCAACAACGTCCAGCTCTGGCAGATGCAGAATGGAATCATCGCCCGCTTCATCACCCCGAGCGGCCATAACGGCAGCGAATGGCGGCTTCAAACCATCGCCGATTTCACCGGCGACGGGTTCGACGATTTGCTGTGGATCACCGCCGCCGGCGCGACCCAGATCTGGGAGATCAACGGGACCGACGTGAAGGCGACGAATTTCCCGTCGCCGACGGGCTATATCCTGCACCTCGGGGTAACGCCCGATCCCGGCGCGGCCGCTCACGCCGCTGCCATCGTGCCCGATGACTTCGTCAACACCAGCGCCTATCTCGCCGCTCAGTCCGATATCGCCGACGCTGGGCTCGACCCGATCTTTGGCGCCGCTGGATACGACGCTACGGGCGTCCGCGATCCGTCCGGATGGATCGACCCCGGCTATCGCGCGGCCAATTCCGGCGCCGTCACCGCAGTAGACGACCCGGTTGCGCGCCACTTCGTCCAATACAGCGGTGGGGCGATCTGACCAGCGGAGTGCCCCGGGGTAACGACCGCTCGCTGCGACACCACCTGGATTGTGGCCGGGTATTCGTCCGCGACTCGGGCCTATGCCTGGTCCTCGCCCATAGAGGGCAGCACCAAGCAGCGGCTGTGCGCCGTGCTGCATCAGCCGCCGATTGATGGTCCGCAGGCGGCGGTACGAGCGGCGATCATGGCAGAATGTTGGTAACCGGCCGGTCATTGCGCCTCACCGTTTTCCTTCCTCAGGTCGCCCAACATCGCCGCGAGCCTCCGCTCCGTGTGTCGGAACTCGTGATCTGCCGCTTGTGCGAGCGCGCGGTCGATCCGCTCAAAGAATTCGCCCACGCCCCTTCGATTGCTCCGTGATCCCGCACGTCGTCCGCGAAGGCGCGCGCGCTCGACCCTCGTGCACGGAACATGGCATCGGTGTGGCATCCCCGGCAGATCGTGCCGCGCGCGCGACGGCCCGTCCGGAGAGATCCGCGTTGGTAGGGTTCCCTTGTGTGTCGCCTCGGGCCAGGTAGGCAAGCCCTTTTGGGTCCTTCCGGGTGCCGCTTGTACACGGGCAGACGAAGCGCGGCATTGCGCGAGAGTGAGACGAGTCCTGACTGTGAAGTTCTGAGCGGATAGAGATCGTCATGTGCTCCACCGCCTACACCTCGGATGGCGGACAGGTGCGGGCAACTGCGGACAGCCCCATGTTGTCCGCGAAAATCCGAGATACTCCATTGACTTAAGTTCCCGCGGACGACGCCGACAACCTATATACATCTTTTAATAGAATTGAAAATATAGTGATCACTGTCAGAGAGACGTCCGGCCAACTTGTAGCGCGTCAATCTGGATGCAAGGCAATGCGGCCTCTCACCCTGTTTGCCGCGCCGCAGGCCGACTAGTAATTCGTTACGAATATGACCCACGCCGCTGGTCAGCAGATCGATGGACTGACCAGAAGCCACCCCGCCAGCCCCGACAGGTGGCGGAATTCATGTGGTCAAGGCGCGGCGCGCCGATATCATTAATCGTCCGGGTGCCAGCGCCGCTCGGAAGGGCAATCCATGGATGGGTTGTAAGATGGGTAGAAAAACATAGAGTTGTCTAACCCTGTATAAAATATGGATGAATATCCGCTTGTGGGCGGACTCCCTCTCCGCCATCCTTTTGGTCGTCTATAACCAAGAAAATACAAATATCCCATTGAAAACCGTAAGTTAGGAGCCCGCTTCTTCCACGGCTATCCGTCCTTGATCGTCACGATCCAATTTGTGATGATAGTTTGTATAGCGGATGGGGATGTTGGGTAGATGCCCAAGAGAGCTGCGGGGCTGACTGTCCGGCAGGTTGAAACCCGAAGAGTGCCGGGCTTTGTCGCCGATGGCGGCGGGTTGTATCTGCAAATCACCGCGCGATGCGGTGTGAACCCGGCTGTAGCGCTCGTCGAAGAAACGGCTGACCCGCTTGCCCTCTACATCGATCGCCAGCAGGCAGAACGTCGCCTTGAGCTCGGCCGAGGCGCTGACGCCTGGATCCTGCCATTCAGCCGAAAATCTCATCCCACCGTCTCGAATTCGATCCGGCGCGCCTCGGTGACCCGCGTGGAAGCATCCAGTATCTCCAAGGAAACCAGGTTCCCATCCCCATCATAGTCGAGAATGACGCCCGGCTTGTCCTCGTCGCCCTCGACCACCGCGGCATCGGCTTTCAGGATGATGCTTAGGGTGTCGGTCCTGGCGTCATAAGTGGCTTTCATGGTTCTGGCCTCCAATACGTGGCGATACGGCTCGTCCGGTTGTCTGCAGCTGGTGCCTGCAGCGGTCTTCGGACCTTCCCGTTCAGCCGCCAGGCGCTTCGCGGCCGCTGCTAGTGTGATCGGCAGGCGTCGTGTCAACCGCTTGCCGTCCTTCAGTCCGATCTCTAACTCGACCCACACCGCCAACGGGTGGGACTTCAGTTCGTCGTCGGTCATAAACGCCGGCAGATCGGCGTCGATGGCCTCTTGCAGCTGCGGGACTAGATCGCCGGGCTTCAGGGAAGGATCGGTGGCGCGCCATAGGCTCTCGTCATTGACCGCGTCGGGCGGGATTTCTGCCCCAAAGAGGCGCGTCGCCACAGAAGCGATAACCTTCGAGCGACGCTCGTCATCGCCTTCGTTGGCCATCGTTGCCGAGGTGCCAATGCAGATGGGCGGACAGTCGTGACAGAGTCGATCTCGCACCCGCCGAACCAGCATCGGGAGTTTGACAACCTGCCGGCGCGCTCCTAGCAACTATCGAGTTTATGTTGGCGGCAACGCTGTCTTACTGGTCGGTTCCTGGATGCAGCGCCGGTTATTTGCCTTATCGTTGCTTAGTCACAAACGGACGGCCGCCACTCATGAGCACAATTGAGCTTGTCGATCCCGAGTTGCGCGATGCGCTCGCTCAGCAACTGCCGCCGCTGACCGCTGAGTCTTTGCCACAGCGCCGCGCCAATGCACTGGAGCTGGCCGCCGCCCTGCCGAAACCGAACCTGCCCGATATCGCCACCGACGAGATCCATGTCGAGAGTGCGTTTAGTGCAAAGCCGATCCGCGTTCTGGCCTACCGCCCGATCACGTCCAACGATCCACTGCCCGCCATCGTACACATCCATGGCGGCGGCTTCGTGATGGGCGCGCCGGAAATGAAGGATGTGGAGAATCGCCTCTTCGCGTCAGAGCTGAAATGCGCGATCTACTCCGTCGATCATCGCCTCGCGCCGGAATCACCGCACCCGGCGCCCGTAGAGGATATATACTCGGTTTTCGCTTGGCTGCACGCGAATGCAGGCCAACTCGGGCTTGATCCCGCCCGCATTGGTATCAAGGGCGAAAGCGGCGGCGGCGGTTTCGCGGCAGCCGCCGCACTCTATGCCCGCGACCGGCAGGGACCAAAATTCGCCTTTCAGCATCTGATATATCCGATGATTGACGACCGCACGGCGGTGCGCAAAGACCTGCATCCTAACGTCGGCGAATTTATCTGGACGCAAGCGAACAACTATTTCGGCTGGTGTTCGCTGCTCGGCGAAGAGCCGGGCGGGGCCGCGGTCTCGCCTTATGCCGCGGCTGCACGGGCAGCGGATGTGTCGGGCTTGCCGCCAACCTACATTTCGGTCGGCGGTCTTGATCTCTTCCTCGAAGAAAACTTGAGTTATGCGGACCGATTGAGCCGCGCCGGGGTAGCGGTCGAGTTCCATATGTATCCGCGGGCGTATCACGGCTTCTATCGGGTAACGGATGCCCGCGTTACCAAGCAGGCCGAGCACGACACTCGGGAGGCCCTGCGTCGCTTCCTGCACGGATAGGCCCTGAACCGGTCCTGCCGAGCTTTGACGCACTGAGCCTCAGCAAGGTGAACCCGGTCCCTTACCGCGCTACAGCGGACATCCTAGTCTCCAGCGTGAGGCAGCGGATGCCGCGCCGCTCGGTAGGGCATCGCGACCCACGGCCTGGCTCGCCGAAATCAGGAATCGGCTAGCCGGATCAAGCTCGCCGCACGGCAAAGCCTCAGCGGGACCTTTAGGGATTCACCCGTACGTACACCCCGGCAGAACCCGGTGCATGCGTCATGGCCTGCCGCATGCGCGGCGAATTGGGCGAGGAATGTTGTTGTTGCTCCTTCCATTCCGGGCTTTCGGGCACAGCCGTACTAGCAAATTCGTAGACCGTGCTGTAGCCGCTGGTACCGTCGACCACCCGATAGCGACGAGCGCAGATCACTCCCGGCACCTTGCGGTAGCCTGGCACATATTCCCCGCTGTACCAGGCGTTCCACTCCGCATCGACCTCGGCTTGGACCGACATGCGGCCAATCTGCAACACCGGCGCCATGCCACGCTCGGGCATTTCCACGCCGTCCGGGTAAATCTGTTCCCCCACGATGCGTGCCAAATTCTTCCCGATCACGGACGGCGAGACTTTCTGTCCCCACGGCGTCCGCGGCCGGTTGGTAAACGCCGGCGTCTGCATCACCGCCACGCTTTCCAGTTCATAGCATGCCAGGTATTTCGGGCCGCCCTTGATCGCCTCGTAGCGGGCCGCTGAAAGAATCCCGGGCACCGACAGCAATTCTGGTAGATGTTCCTTGTCATACCACTCGTTAAATTCCTGCGCGTGCTGGGCGTCGATATCGACGTACACCATGAAAATCCCGCGACCTTTTTGTGCCATGTGTCTGTCTCCTCTGTGGAGCGTAGCCGCCAGCCTTTTGTCTCGTCTTGTTGGAACCCGTCCTCTCGCCTGGAGAACCGCTATAAGTACCGTCCTCTACGACTGGATGCTCGGCAGCACCCGGCCCTAGGTTTGGATCATCTGCGCCTCGACGATCTGCGCGTCCGTATGCGACGGCTCTTAGTGATCGAAGCCAAACAGCTTCTGCGCGTTGTGGTGCAGGATCTTGTCGGTGACTTCCTTCGGTAGGCCGAGCCGCGCGATATAGGCAAAGGTCTCCCGGTAGACCTCCCAATCCTGCAATACCGGATAGTCGCTGCCGGTCACGATGTGATCCGCGCCGAACGCTTCGAGGGCGCACAGAAACGCCGGCTTCGAGCCGTAGCACACGGTGTCGTAATAGAACCTCCGGGCCGTGACGCTCGGCGCCTCGGCGAGGTCAGGATGGCCTCGCGGGCCTTGGCCTTGTTTGTCGAGGCGGTTCATCAGCATCGGGATCGGCCCGCCGAGATGCGGCACGATGAATTTGATCCGCGGGTAACGGTAGGGAATCTGCTTAGCGATCATATGCAGCACGAAAGTCGCGTCTTCGAGCGAGGTGCCGACCGACCCGCCATAGTTGTAATCGATGATGAAGGGCGAGCAGATGGCGCTGCCGGCCGGGTGCACGAACAGGACGGCGCCGCGGCGGTTCATCTCGGCGTAGAGCGGCTCGAACTCGGTCTCGGCGATCGAGCGGCCGAGGCACACGATGTTCATGTTGACGCCGACGCAGCCGAGCTCGTCAAAGCCGCGCTCCATCTCCTTCAACGAGGCGTCGATATGCGGCAACGGCAGCATTACATACGAGCTGATTCGGTCAGGATAGCGACGCGCGAACTCCGCATAGGCATCGTTCAGCATCTTGACCGCGGTGACGCACTCCGCCTCATCCGGCAGATAGGGCGGGTGGTTCGGTGACAGCACCTGCCGCCCGACGCCGGCGTCTTCCATCAGCCGGAAACGGGCCTCGATGTCCTCCTGCGTATCCGAGAACGGGTGCCGCGCCAGCCCGCGCTTTACCGCCAGATGCGTCGGCGAGGCAAAGCGGTCGCCCATGAACTCGCTAAAATTCTTCGGGGTGTAGTGTGCATGCACATCGCAGATCATCCCACACTCCTCTTAATGACACGGGGTTCGACGCGACCGGATCGTCCAAGCTCATCGAGTACCTACGCCACCACCTCCGCACAGGTGCATCGCCTTATCCAGCATCGCGTCCCGCACCGGCGCGAGATCGCCCGCTGAGGAATTGATGACGCGCAGCAGTCGGCGGTCGCCGTTGCCGTCTACTGCATCATCCCCCCAGCAAGCTGGGGCCGCAGGTCGGCAATGATCGGATCGAGCCCAACCGAGGTGTCGTGAAGGTGGGTTTTCTATTGGCGGACCTCCCAGGGACCGGGCGACCGTTCGATCATACGATGATCAGGCGGCCCCGCAAAATCCCGTTGGGCGCCCTTTCTAGAGGGGACCGAAGGCAGTATTACTGCACCGGCCCGCCAAAGGTCCCCTATCTGATCACATACTAGCCGTTCAACCCCGGCGGCGGGGGGCTCTTAGTGCCCCGACCGAACGGTAGTGACTGCAGCCGTTGGCGTGACGACGACGGAACCACCTGGCTCGACGCTACCCCGCCGTTCGCGCTGCGGTTATTTTGCTCAAAGACCGCCGTCGGGCCCGTTCACCTCGCGCCCTGCCCGTACTCGGAGGTCTTGGACAATGCTGTGACTCCCATGTCTAGCCGGGGGGAGAGGAGTGGCCGAAAGAACAACCCTCAACGCGAAAAACCTCGAGGCCCTCGGCCCCGACCGGTTGGCCGAGTTGCTGATCGAGATCAGCACCGGCAACGCGGCCGCCAAACGACGCCTGAGATTGGAACTGGCCAAGGCACAGAGCCCGGCCGAACTCGCGAAAGAGCTGCGCAAGCGGCTCTCGTCCATCGCACGGTCGCAGTCGTTTGTCGACTGGCAGGGCATCAAAGCCTTGGCCGATGATCCGACAATGCCGCGCTGCTGATCGTCGGCGACATCGACCAGCTCCCCTCTGTCGGCCCGGGGGCAGGTGCTGGCCGATGTCATCTGATCGACATGAACGAAGTCGCCCTTAAGGCCTATGCCGCCGCGAAGCAGGTGGATGGCGGCTTGGAAATCACGATCACCGGCGATGCCCGCACTGCCGTCGCAATCCAGAGTATGATCCCAGCCTGGGCTCAGACAATGAACGGCCATCTCGGCTGGACCACGAAGGCGAGCCAACTGCCAAATGGCGATGTGCTCGCCGTCACCTCGACCGACCCAAAAGAGATCCGGCATATTCGGGGGCGGCTTTATCGGGTTGCTGGTCAGTGGCTCCCAACACCAGCCGCACCACCTCATGATGGCGAAGGGCGAGTTTGCCCACTATGCACTAAGCAATAGCAGGCTGATCGGTCGTACCGACGAAAAAGGGGGCGGCGAACCACCACCCCCTTTTCTTTGGGCCCTTTGTCAGGCCGTGGCACCGGCCTCGGTGCCCTCATAGTACGCGAGCAGCCTAGCCCGATATCGCTGCAGCTGTTTGGCCTGCGTGTTGTTGCTGTTGATCGCGTAGGCCTTGACCGCCGCCCAGTCTCCCACAGCCGCGCGTTCAGCGAGGTAGTCGAACCGTTTCTGGCCTCGGATATTCGCCTGCGAGGTCACGATGGGCTTTTCCGGCATGAACCCCGCTGCGGCGGCGGCATCCAGTTCGACATCCTTGGGTGGGGGCCGCCCCTTATTGCCGGTTGGCACCACCTCACCCGCCGGCGCCGCGGCTTGGCTCTTACGGCTCCGCTTGGGCTTTGCCGCGTTCACCGGAGCTACCGCTGTCTTGCTGGGCTCGGCCGGCTTGCCCCAAACGACCGCGTACCGTGCGTCACGCGCGCCCTTTGCGCCGACTCGCTCGATCTCGAAGTTGGCACCTGGTGCCGTGCCGTCCACGATCGCCTTGCTGGCAGCGCGCCGGTCATTGCTGGCGTTGGAAAAAGTGCTCGTTTTCATGTGCTTAACCACCTTTCGGTCTGGAGGGACCGACAGGTAGGCTCGTCGCTGCTTCGAGCAAGAGGCGATTAGGGTTTCTCGCCTCGTGCGCTGGGACCAGATCAGCCTGGCAGCATGCGGTGCATGACGCGGTCTTTATAGACAAACAGGTGGACGAGCGCGGCCAGGACATGGATCGCGACCAGGGTCACCAGCACCCAGACCATGGTCGAGTGCAACTCGCCGATGGCACGGCCCGTCGGTGAACCCTCCTCGACCAGCCGCGGTAACGGCAGGACGCCATAGAGGCTGATCGACCAGCCGCGTGCCGACTCGAACATCCACCCCGTGAGTGTTGTTAGAAGAACGACGAGATAAAGCAGCCAGTGAACCCCTTCCGAGCTTACCCGATGCCATGCTGGCAGGTAGCTCTCGGGCGCAACGGGATGGGTCAATCGCCACAAAAAACGCAATACGATCAGAATAAGGATGGTGATCCCGATCGAGATGTGCAGCGACATCGCCGAGCCAGGGCTCATCCCGCGTCTTATATCCGGCATGAGCCAGCCGAGCGGCAATTGGACGGCGATCAGAGCGACGATGACCCAGTGAAACGTTTTGGCGGTTGTGCCGTACTTCGACTGCTTAGCCGGCATGTACCCGCACCTCATGAGGGAAGACCAAACCACGTCCGACGGTCGCCGGCTCACTTTTGGCCGATGATCAGGTTTTCACGGTGCACGAAGCTCGCGAGCGCCGCGACAGACGCGCGCCCCTCTCCGGCCCACCGCGCGCAACTCGGTCTGTAAGAGCCAGGAGCATCAGCACCAGAACACCACTGCCGATCGCCACGGCGACATCATCGCTGTGAAGCGGACCAAAGTGGAACAGCCGACGCGCCGGCTCGATCGTCAGGATCGCGGTGAGGACGGCAGCGGTGCCGCCGGTCACCCACCATAGAGCGGCATTCCGGCGGCGCAACCCAGTCCAGAAACGCGCACCGCGCGCGCGATTCAGCAGGACCAGGCAGAGGTTGGTGACAACCAGCGCGGCGAAGGTCAACGCCCGCGCATCGGCCTCGGGAAGGCCCCGGTGCAGCGCCAGCACATAGAGCCCGGCGACAAAGCCCAGCACGATCACGCCTTGTCCCAGGCTCCAGGTGATGTAACCGAAGCTGAACAGGGGCTCCTCGGGATCGCGTGGCGGCCGGCGCATGATGTCGCTGCTGGCGATCTCGGCCTCGAAAACGATCGAGCACATTGGATCGATGACCAGCTCGAGAAAGGCGATGTGCAGCGGCCAGAAGATCAGCGGTAGCCCGAACAAAAGCGGGATAAGCGCGAGCCCGGCGATCGGCACGTGGATCGCCAGGATATAGGCCATCGCCTTTCGCAAATTGTCGTAGATGCGGCGCCCCAAGCGGATGGCGCCGACAATCGATGCGAAGTCGTCATCCAGCAGCACCAGCGACGAGGCCTCGCGCGCTACGTCGGTGCCGCGCCCACCCATCGCGATGCCGATGTGCGCGGCCTTCAGCGAGGGCGCATCGTTCACGCCGTCGCCGGTCATCGCCACCACCTCGCCATTGGCCTTGAGCGCTTGGACGATGCGCAGCTTCTGCTCGGGCATCGTGCGCGCGAAAATCGTCGCGGTGCGGGCACGTTGCGCAAGCTCTTCGTCGCTCATGGCTTGGAGGTCCGCGCCCGTCACGATGTCGGCGGTATCGAGGCCCGCTTGGTCCGCGATAGCCCGCGCGGTCTGGGGATAGTCGCCGGTGATCATCACCACGCGGATACCGGCGGTACGGCATTCTCTGACGGCCGCCGGTACGGTCGGGCGCAGCGGATCGGCGAGGCCCACAAGACCGAGAAACCGGAACGGGAGCCCGCGCGGCGTTTCCGGCTTAGCCTGGTTGGCGGACAATTCTGCCAGTGCTACGCCCAGCACGCGCATACCGCCACGGGCCAACTCGTCTACCGTCCGCGCAACCTCTTCCCGCGCGTGGCTGTCGAGGCCGCATAGGTCGGCGATTGCTTCCGGGGCACCCTTGGCTGAGGCAAGCAGCTCCGCTCCGCGCTGCCAGATATTCGTCACGGCCAACAGGTCCGATCGCAGACCATACTCCCACCTAAGCGAAACGCCCGCGTGCGGGTCCGCGCCCGGCTCTACCCCCTTGCCGAGTACGTAAAACGCCTTCTCCATCGGATCGAACGGTTCGCGGGCGCTGGCAAGGATGCCGCAGCGGATCAGGTCGTCGAATTCGCGCGCCGGCCGTCCATCTCCGTCTCGCTGCCAGCGTTCGTTCCCCGCGCGCAGCTCGACGATCGTCATCCGGTTCTGGGTCAGCGTGCCGGTCTTGTCGGTGCACAGCACGGTCGCAGCACCCAGTGTCTCTATCGCTGAGACCCGCCTAGTCAGCACCCGCGCGCGCGAGATGCGCCAGGCGCCCATGACCATGAACACGGTCAGCACCAGCGGAAACTCCTCGGGCAGCATCGACATGCCGAGCGCGATGCCACTCAGCACCGCGTCGAGCCAGCCGCCGCGCAACAGACCATAAAGCGGCACCGCGAGCGCGCTGAGGCTCAAACTCACCATCGCAAAGCGGCGGACCAGCCGGCCGGTCTCAGCCTGCAACCGCGGCGGCTCGCTCTCGACACCGGTGATCGCGACACCGATCTTGCCTATCTCGCTACGCGGACCGGTCCCGGTCACTACCGCACGACCGTGGCCGCGAACGATTAGGCTGCCAGAATAGACGTACGGCAGATCGTCGCCGCCCGGCCGCGCCCCGATGGCAGCGTCGAGAGCTTGGCTCTTGCGCACAGGAGCAGACTCGCCCGTCAGCAGCGACTCGTCCGTCATCAGATCGTGAGCGGCAATCACGATCGCATCGGCCGGCACCCGGTCGCCCTCGGCGAGGATGATCAGGTCGCCACGCACCACATCGGCCCCGGCAATGCGCGTCTCGACGCCGTCCCGGATCACCAGCGCCCGCGGACTCGTCAAGTCGCGCAGGCTTTCGAGGACGCGCTCGGTGCGCGCCTCCTGCACCACCGCGATACCGACCGAGGTGCAGGCGAAAAGGAAAAGGATCAGGGCTTCCTTGAGGTCGCCAAGCAGCAGGTAGACGGCGCCGGCGCCGAGCAGCAGCGCGAACATCGGCTCGCGCAGGATTTCGGTGACGATTCGGAACAGGTTGCGGCTCTCCGGCCGCGGAAGCAGGTTATGTCCTTCTGCAGCCAGCCGAGCGGCGGCCCCTTGCTTTGTTAGGCCGCGAGACGAGTTGTCAGTCGCGTCCTGCCTCACGGCGCGTCGCGGGCGACGAGCACCGAGCAGCTCGCGTGACGCACCACGCGACCCGCGTTGGTGCCGAGCAGATGGTCCTTCATCGCCGGTCGGTGCGAGCCGACCACGATCAGATCGACACCCGACTCCTGGGCGATGCCCAGGATCTGGTCGTAGATGCTCGCGCCGTGGGTCACGACGAGTTTAGGGTGCAGCTCATGGGCATTGACCTCGTGGACCTGCGCCGAGAGTTCGTTTTCGAGGTCTTTGGCTATCATCTCGTAGGCTAGCGGTCCCACCTTCGCGTAAATGAGGGCCTCGATCTCACGCACGACGGTGAGCACGATCAGCTGTTCCGAGCCGAACTTGCGGGCATGCTCCGCCGCGGCCACCAAGGGTCCCCGCCAGCCGCTCTCTTCGTTCGGGTCGATCGCGACCAGAATGCGCCTGTACATCAGGGGCTCAGCGGATGGCGATGTATTTGACCAGCGCGATGGCCGCGAGAACCAGCACCACTGCCAGGAGGGCCATGCCGGCGCCCATCGGCCAGGTCATGTGGCCCGTCGTCATCATGTCTTGCATCCAGCCAAACATCGGCACCATCCACTTTCCGGTGTCGAAACCTAATAGCTGCCGGTTGCAGCCGCCCTGATTCAGATCAAAACCCACTGTAAATCCGCCCGCCCTGTCCACCCCGGATCACCAATACGGGCCGGCCGAGTTAGGCGGCCCTGGGCGGGTTTAGCCGATCGAGACGAAGCCGGTGGCGCGCGTCGGTGAGGCGGTAGACGCCGCCAAGCACCGCCGTCACAGCGCCCAGGCCGGTACCGCCCGTAATCAGGAACATCACCAGTATCTGGTATTTAACCGCCTCGGCGGGCGGCACCCCGCCGAGAATCTGGCCTGTCATCATGCCTGGCAAAGAGACGACGCCAGTTGCCGCCATGGAATTGATGATGGGCATCAATGCGCTTCGAAGCGCCTCGCGCGAGACGGGAGCGGTAGCTGCCCGCCTGGACGCACCGAGCATGAGTTGTGCCTCGACGCCCGGACGGCGAGCGACGAGGTTCGTCGTCAGCGTGTTGAGACCCAGTCCGACGCCGGTCATGTAATTCCCTAAAATCATGCCGAGTAGCGGAATCGCGTAACGCGGGTCGTACCACGGGCTCGGCTGCAGGGCGGTTAGCAGGGCGAAGACCGTCACTACGACGGAGGACATCATCATGCAGCCGGTGCCCAACCCGTACGACCACCACCCTGAGAGGCGCCGGTCCTGCCGTTGTGTTGCCTCATACCCGGCAAAAAGCACCATCACGAGCGCGGCGAGACCCGTCCACAACGGCGAAACAGCAGCAAATAGCGTCGTCAACACAAGGCCGACGAGCGCCAATTGCACCACCATGCGGGTCGCCGCGATCAGCATGCTGCGGTGAACTCGCAATCCAATGCGACTGAGAGGGCCGCGTCGATAAGAACAAAGACGCTGGTGGCAGCCAGCTGCCAGTAGCTCAGCGCGATATAACCGGACACTCGATCAGCTCCTCCCGCACCTGCCTGCCGCTGACGATGAGCAACCGGCCCCCGACGCGCCGAGCTTGCTCCACGTCGTGGGTCACCCACAGCACTCCGAACCCCGCGCTCGCGCGCACCTGAATCAGTGACTCGACAGCCGCTACAGAAGCCGGATTGAGCGCTGCGGTCGGTTCGTCGAGTAACAGCACTTTTGGTGCGACGGTCAGCGCCCGAGCAAGCGCGAGCCAAAGCCTTTCACCGGTCGATAGTCGCGAAATCGGCCAGTCCCTGGCTTCGTCGGGAAGCCCAAGCTGCCGGACGATATCGAGCGCCGTCGTCCAGTCAGTGAAATCGGCCCACCAGCCGGGCTCCGCCGGCAAATAGCGAACCAGCCGACGCCATTTTACGTGCTTCGGCGTCTCCGCGCCAAACGACGGCAATTTTGAACGGTTCAGAGTTGAGTCCGGTCATGCGACACTCCTCGCTGAGCGAGAGGCGCAGAGCTTGGACGGGCGTCTGACGGGGCGCCTGCAACGACCCCGCGAAGATGCTATTAGGTCTCGCAACGATGTGCAATATCGACGGTGGCAAAGAAATGCTGGTTGGAAACGGGGCCAGCCATAGGCATGGCGGAGCGATGTTGGCGCTCGCAGCAGCAGCCCTGTTCGGCGCTAGTACGCCGACCGCCAAGATGCTGTTGAGCATGCCCATCCAGCCGGAATTCAGCCGCTTTGGTCAGCCTTACGGGTCGATAATGGCGATGGCGCCCTTTCCGTAGCCTACTAAGGGGAAATGAGCAAGACAGATGAGCAACTGAGGCGTGTAATATCCGCCAGCGAATTTCGGTCGGAATTAGGCGCCTGGGCTATAGTAATCGGGTTAATCTTGGAAATTGGCCTAGCGCTCGCGTTTCCCGAGAAAAAATCCTTTATCGAAAACTGGGGACCAGTCGGCGCGACCGGACTTATTGCGCTTGGAGTGTATGCAGAAATCCATTTTGGTCGCAGGACATCGGCTGCACATAGCGAATTACAGCGGCGCTCCGAAGAGAGGGTGGCCGAGGCCAATGCGAGCGCAGCCAAGGCACAGAAGGAAGCTGCGGAGGCTCGCAAGCGGGCGGCAGAGCTTGAGCGGCTGACCTCTTGGCGGCGCGTCGAACCCGAGCAACGCGCGAAGATTGCCGTAGCACTGCGCGATAAGCTGCCACTGACTGCCGAGCAGCAAGCGCACGGCAAAATACACCGGAATGAAGGCGAGGCAGTTATCTTGGACCCGCATATAGAAGCCGCTGATGATATAGAAGCTATATTGTTTGCAAACCAGATAAAGCAAATCTTCGATGAAGTAAGAACAAACTTTCCAGTACATCTTTTGATTTCTAATACGTCCCATTTTGGACATATAATTTTCGGATTACATGCAGCATCCGTTCCGCCGGAATACGCTGATGTTGTACGAGAAGTGTTTTCGGATGCAGGCGCGCCGATGCCGGAAAACGCAGACCTTACGAAAGTCTTTCTCAACCGAATGACGCATGCTAGCCACCCTGCGCCTAAGATTTGGCTATATGTGGGACACAAGCCCCGCGATTGACGCAGGCGCGAGTGAAGGGACTTAAGTATATAAATCCCTAATTTTTGCCCTTTTCCGGCTCTTCTGGCGGCGTGTTGTTGCCGTTGCGTTCCTCACGGGCGGGTGCCCGTGGCGCCAGTAGCGAAGCGGCCCCCGCCCCTAGCCGGGCGCGGTTGACCTGGCGGGTGTAGCGGCTCGCCTCCTTGGACTAGCGGTAGATGCTCGGCGGTATCGGGTTCGCGATCGATCCCCGCATCGACCGTCGTTAGCGCTTGATCCCGGACAGGCCGTTCTGTATCCCGGCCGTCGCCCAGGGACCCCACGGCATGGTGAAGAACTTGAACCCCTTCTGGACGAAGAAGTTCGGGTCCATCCCGGGCGGGATGAAATACATGGCGGCGACGATGCCGTGCTTTGCGGCGGTCGCCGCGATTTTATCGAGCGCTCGCTGATAGAGGTCGCACTGGTAGTCGAGTGGCACCCCCAGCTCGATCGAAAGATCGGACGGGCCGACCAGCAGGACGTCGACGCCCGGGACCGAGGCGATGGCGTCGAGGTTCTCCAGCGACTCGTTCGTCTCGATCATCGGCACGATAACGAGCTCGTTGTTCACGGTGTCGAGGTAATCGCGGTAGTTCTTGAACTCGCCCCACTCGCCGCGCACCCCGGCGTTGCTGCGGTTGCCGAGGGGAAAATAGCGGCAGGCGCGCACGGCGGCCTCAGCCTCCGCTCTGGTGTTGACCATCGGCACGATGATGCCTCGTGCCCCGGCGTCAAGCGCGAAGCAGATCTGATAGGCCTGGTTCGCGGCGACGCGCACCAGCGGCGCCGCCTGCTTGCCGCGCATCGTCTCGATCGACGGCCGCAGCTGCTTGATCTCCCAGGCGGAGTGCTGGGTATCGAACAGCAGGAAGTCGTACCCGGCGTTGGCCAGGATCGACACGTCAACGTCCGGTGTCACGGTGGTCCCGACGACGGTTCTGCCTGACTTGATGGCGTCTTTGATGGCGTTCATCTGGGTCGATGCCTCCCACAGTAGCTTTAGCGCCGGTTCAACCCGACCGACGTGACAGGCGCGTTGGCACGGTATTATCACGTTGCTCCGGTTTCGCGGCAGGTGCAACAGAACGGCGGATCGCTGTTGAGCCGCATTCCTAGCCGCATACGGCAGCCCGTCATGGTGCGAAGGAGAATACGCATGGATTTTCTCGAGGCGAACGGGGTCGGGCTTCGCTATGACCTTGCCGGCGATGGCGGCAAAACGCTGGTGTTGGTGCACGAGATGGGCGGCAGCCTCGACAGCTGGGACCAGGTGTTGCCGACGCTTTCCGTCGGACGGCGGGTATTGCGCTACGACACGCGCGGCGCCGGGCAGTCGGAAAAGGTGCGCGGCGTCCTGGGCCTCGACACGATGGTCGATGACCTCGCCGCCTTGCTCGATGCCCTCGGCATCAACGGGCCGGTCGCGCTCGCCGGGTGCGCCGTCGGCGCGGCGATCGCGATCCACTTTGCCGCGCGCTTCCCCGATCGTGCTGCCGCGCTGATCGTCACGAGCCCGGCGACCGGGCTCGCCGGCGAGCGCCGCGCCGCCGGACTGCAAAGGGCCGACACTGTCGAGCGGGACGGCATGCGCGTGGTCGTCGACGCCAGTCCCGCTGCCTCCTATCCGCCGGTCTTGCGTGGGGACGAGGCGCGTTACCGCGCCTTCCGCGCGCGCTGGCTCGGCAACGATCCCAGTAGCTTCGCCGCGATCAACCGGATGATCGCCAATGCGAAGATGGATGGCGACTTCGCACGGATCCGCTGCCCGACGCTGGTCATCGCCGGGACCCACGACCGGCTGCGTCCGCCCGAGGCGGTGGAGCAAATCGCCCGCGCGATCCCCGGCGCGCGTTTCCGGGTCCTTGAGACCGGTCACTTCATGGCGATGCAGACGCCGCAGCCGGTCGCCGATGCGTTCGCCGCGTTCCTCGCCGAAGTCGGGAACTGACGCGGCCGCCCATCATTGAGCTGCCCTCAACAAACGACATACGCGTCAACCGATTGTCGAGGCGGCGCGTGTGGCGCCACGTTCGGCCACCACTTTAGTAGGGCAGCGCCGCGGCCGTGTGGTGGATTCAGGTGGCGGCCTTCGGCGCAACCCACCCGCTCGTCGGCCGTCTGGCGAAGGTCTGCTACCTAGGGGCAAGCGGTCCCATTATCGTAAGCCGCTGCTTGCTTGTCCGCCGGCTGGAAAGTCACCATGATCCGCGTCCGTTTTGGCCCAAGGGACGGGCCCAATTGGATACGGCTGGCGGAGATCGAAATCACATGAAACGCAGCACCGATCGGCTTCTCACGACGCATACCGGCAGTCTGCCGCGCGCCGCCAAGGTGATCGAACTCTTGCTCGCCGAACAGCAACATCGTGGCGCGCGCAAGGCCGAGCTCAACGCCGCGGTCGGCGAGGCGATCGCGCATGTGGTGCAGAAGCAGATCGAAAGCGGCATCGATGTCATCAACGACGGCGAACAGGGCCGCACCGACTATACCGTGCACGTGCTCGACCGGCTCGCCGGATTTGACGGCGAGAGCACGCCGCCCCTCGGCACCGGCGATGCGGAATTCCCCGAACTCGCCCAGCTGCTCACGCATTTCGCCTCGCCGTTTCAGTATCGGCCGTCCTGCACCGGCGAGGTGACCTGGAAGGACTGGGCCGCCGCGCAAGCCGACATCGATTTGTCTAAAGAAGTGATGCGCGGCGCGAGCGCCGCCGAATTGTTCATGACGGCGCCGTCACCTGGACAGATCGCACGCTATCTCAAGAACAAGCACTACGAGACGGAAGAGGCCTATGTGTATGCACTCGCGGATACGATGAAGCAGGAATACAAGGCGATCGTCGACGCGGGCTTCATCCTGCAGCTTGATTGTCCCGACCTCGCGATGCTTCGACACACCGTATATCTCGACAAGAGTCTTTCCGATTTCCGCAAGATCATTGAGGTGAATGTCGCTGCCCTTAATCAAGCGGTCGCCGATATTCCGGCTGACCGAATGCGCATGCACGTGTGCTGGGGCTCGACTGTGGCACCGCATCACACCGACGTGCCACTCAAGGACATCATTGACATCGTGCTTTCGGCAAAGCCGATGGCGGTGTCGTTCCCTGCCGCCAACGCGCGGCACGAGCACGAATGGAAGATCTGGCGCGAGGTGAATTTGCCCGCCGGAAAGGCGATCATTCCAGGCGTTATCGATTCAACCGTGAACACCGTGGAGCATCCGGAGGTCGTCGCCGATCGTATCCTGAATTTTACCGACGTCGTCGGGCGCGAAAACGTTATCGCTGGAGTAGATTGCGGCTTCGGAACTTTCGCCGGCCGCGTTCAAGTTGACACCAAGATCGTCTGGCTCAAACTGCAATCGCTCGCCGAAGGTGCCCGCCTCGCCTCCGCGCAGCTATGGGCAAAGGCAGCCTAGTTAGCAGGCCACTGAATTCCCGTTCCTGCTCGATCGTCGGTCCGATGACGGTCACGATGCTTATTGTCAATACGACCGCGTCCGCCGGACGCTCCGCGCTATCGTCCTGATCTTGCAGGGGCTCGTCGCCCGAGATGATAACTCCTTCGATGGTCCGGGCTTAAGCCGACCAAGTCGTCCTGGAATAACCGGAAGCGGCGCAACTCGCGCATCACCGCACGTGTCCCGGAAGGTGGCCCGCGCGATCCGACAGCGGACACTCGGACAGGTCGAGGGGAACCGCTGAATCGGCCCCCGAGCGGCGCCCCACTCGACCGTTGGAGATAATTTGAAGCGGGCATTTTGAGGCGGTGCGAAGGTTCTGAACCGCGTGCTTCCGCGCTCTTTTCCGTTTGCTCGCTCCCGGCTAAGGATAGCCGGTGAATTGCCAGCGTCAGCCCTACTGGACCACCGCCGACGATCAGCACCCTCGTCCTCATGCGACCAATCCCGCGCGATGGCATAGAGGGCGGACTCCCTCTCCGCCAATTTATCAATCTAGGGTCACTGTCGCCGGCGCCGCGGCTTTCGCCCGGGCGGTAAAGGCATCTGCGACCATCGCGGCTGCCTCCTTGGTCCAGGGATGGTCGCGGCCCAGGTTGCGCCTGAGATCGATCAGCGCATCCTGGGCAAGGCGCAGGGCCTCGCCGAGGCGGCCGGCGAGGAATAGCAGACGCGAGAGGTTGTAGCGGGCGCGCAGGGTGCTGGGGTGGTCCGCGCCAAATCCCGCCTCGAACTTGGCCAACGCACGCTCGGCGCCTGGAACGGCCGCGACAACCTCGCGCTGATGCCGCAGCAGGATCGCTAGGTCGGAGGGAGCCAGAAGCCCCAACGCGACCAGATTTGTCGCCAATCGACCGCCCGCGACCTCTTGGCGTTTGAGCGCGACATCAAGATCGGCTTCGCTGACGAGGCCGCGACCTACCAGGATTTCGCCTAGACGAATGCCCTGTTCTGTCATTGGGTTTTTCCACACACGGTTATTAGTCGCGATAATTCGGCGTGCGTTCAGGCGTCTGAGGTTGGTCGATCGATGGGAATCGTCAAGGCGGCGTCGTACTTAACAAATCGCGACAAAGGGCAGACCTCTCCGGAGGGACGTGATCAGCCGAATGCCAACATCGCGATGTCGGCCACAAACCCCAAGCCGGTCGCCACGCCAGTGATGAAGATCACGCGATTTTTGGTCATGCCGAGAAAGAAAATGATGGATCCCGGCATACCGAGCAACCGCCGATCGTGGTTAAACAAAAAAGCCTCTACATTCCGGCTGGTGTTGCCCCGGATTCCGGCCCGGCGCCGCTCGGCGGCGTGCAACGAGGGGTGGCCCATGCATTTGCGTTCGCGAATTCGGGTCGCCGCGATAGTGACCTTGCTGGTGCTCGCGGTGCCCTGGGCGATACCGGCCGCCGCGGCCGATATCGTCGTGTTCGCCGCGGCGAGCCTCAAGAACGCGCTCGACGATACAAACCGGCAATACCAGCGCGACACCGGCAAGCGGGCGACGATCTCGTACGGCGCGAGCTCCGCCTTGGCCCGGCAGATCGAGGCGGCGGCGCCGGCGGATTTGTTCATCTCAGCCGACCTCGACTGGATGAATTATGTCGCCGAACGCAAATTGATCAGGCCCGAAAGCCGCGCGAACCTGCTCGCCAACACCATCGTGTTGATCGCGCCAGCCGACAGCCCGGCGACGGCGACGATCGGGCCGAATTTCCCGCTCGCGGCGTTGCTCGGCGACGGCAGGCTGGCGATGGCCGACCCGATCGCGGTCCCCGCCGGCAAATACGCCAAGGCGGCGCTGGAAAGGCTCGGCGTATGGGGATCGGTCGTCGATCGCCGCGCCACGGCTGAGAACGTGCGCGCCGCGCTGTTGCTGGTCTCGCGCGGCGAGTGCCCGCTCGGCATCGTCTACAAGACCGACGCCGTGGCCGATCCGGGGGTCCGGATCGTCGCCGCTTTTCCGGCGGACACCCACCCGCCGATCGTCTATCCGATGGCGCTGGTCGCGGCCTCGACCCATCCGGACGCGGCCGGTTTCGCCGCCTATCTGCGCTCGCCGGCGGCGCGGGTCTTGTTCGAGAAGCAGGGGTTCACGGTGCTGGGTTCGGGGTCGACCCAGTGACCGATCCCGCCTATCCAATCACAGCAGGCCGAGCCCGCCCAGCGCGCCGGCGGTCAACAGCATCCAGAACGGGTTGAGCCGCGTCCGCAGCATCAGCACCGCCGCGGCGACCGTGACCGCGGCGGCTTGCCATTCCGCGTCGGCCGCCCGCGCCATCACCACGCCGCTGGCGACGACCAGCCCGGTGGTGACCGGGACCAAACCGTTGCGTACGACCCGCTGCCACGGCGCGTCGCGGAACCGGTCCCACAGGCGATAGGCGACGTAATACATCGTGCAGGGCGGCGCGAAGGTCGCCACCGCGCTGGCGATCGCCCCCGGAATTCCCCACACCTTCCAGCCGACGAACCCCATCATCAGGATCATGTTCGGCCCCGGTATCGACTGCGACATCGCGAAAAAATTGGAAAATTCCTGATCGGTCAGCCAGCCGTTCGTGGCGACGACAAAGTTGCGGACATCCGGCAGTACCGTCGGAAACCCGCCGAAACTCAGCGAGGACAGCACCGCGAGGTGCAGGATCAGGGCGAACAGCGCGGAGGGGCCGTGCATCACGGTCTCGCGCGTTCGACGCAGGCGACGGCGATGCCCAGCGGCACCAGACCGAACAGGACGACCAGCAAGGGCAGCGTGGTAAACGCCATCAGTCCTAGCGCGAGCGCGGCGAAGACGAGGGCCGCGGGACGGCGGCGATGCGGCATCAGCATCTTGATCCCGGTCGCGATCAACATGCCGGACGCGGCGGCGGTGAGGCCGCTGAGAATGTTCTGGAGCACCGGGAGGTGAGCGAACCGGAGGTACAGCACGCCAAGGGTCATGCCGATGATCCAGGGTATGACGAGAAATCCCGACAGCGACGCGATAGCGCCGGTGCCGCCGCGCAATTTCGCGCCGACACATACCGAGATGCCGACGACGTTCGGTCCCGGCATGAACTGGCACAGGCTGACGATATCGGCGAAATCCCGCTCGCTGATCCAGCGGCGCTGCTCGACGACGATGCGGCGCGACCACACCAGCCCGCCGCCACCGCCGGCGCCGCACAGCGAGACCGCGAGCAGCGCCAGGAACAGCGCGGCGAGCGAAACCGGCGGGGCGGGTGTCGGATCGTGCGCCGCCTCGGACATGCTCGACCTCCCGTTGCCCCGGGCGGCCATTCGCACCCCGACGCGAACCCCGAAATCCATTCTCCCCCGACAAGAGGGCGCGGTGCGGCCCTCCCTCGAAGCGCTAGCTCGCCTGGAGGGCGGCCTCCCTCGCCGGTTCGTCGAAGGCGCTGCTCGGCCAATCGAGGCCGTAATGCTCGCGCAATGTCTTGCCCGCGTATTCGGTGCGGAACAATCCGCGGCGCTGCAATATCGGGATCACCTCGGCGCTGAACACGTCGAGCATCGCCGGCAGAATCGGCGGCATGATGTTGAACCCGTCCGCCGCGCCGTCGGTGAACCAATCCTCGATCAGATCGGCGATCTGTTCCGGCGTGCCGGCCGCGGTGAAATGGCCGCGCGCGCCGGCGAGATAGGCGAGCACCTGGCGCAGGGTCGGCTTGTCGCGCCGCACCAGGTTCAGGATCACCTCGGTCCGGCTGCGCGCCGCCTCGACCGAGCCGGGATCGGGAAAATCCTCGGGCGACAGCGGGCGGTCGAGCGGCAGGTGCGAAAAATCATGCCCGCCGAACCGGCCCGACAGGCGCTTGCGCCCGACCTCGGGGTCCGCGAGCTCGTTGACCTCGCGTGCCATATGCCGCGCCTCGGTCTCGGTCGACGCGATCATCGGACTGAGACCCGGCAGGATCACCACCTGGTCGGGCGACCGCCCCTCTTCCGCCACCAGCGCCTTCAAATCGGCGTAGAATTCCTGGGCCGTCCGCTTTTCCAGATGGGCGGTGAACACGGCGTCGGCGTGCCGCGCGGCAAAGCGGCGGCCGGTGTCGGACGATCCCGCCTGCACCAGCACCGGCCGTCCTTGCGGGCAGCGCGGCATGTTGAGCGGTCCGGCCACCTGATAGTAGTCGCCCCGGTGATTGATCGGCCGGATGCGATCGGCCTTGGCGTAAATCCCGCCGGCGCGGTCGTCGACCACCGCGTCCGCGCCCCAGCTGTCCCACAATGCCTTGACGACGGTCATGAACTCCTCGCCGCGGGCATAGCGGTCGGCGTGGCTGACCTGGCCGGTGCCGCCGAAATTGCGCGCCGCCGTGGCCAGCCACGAAGTGACGATGTTCCACGCCACCCGCCCGTTGCTGATGTGATCGAGCGAGGCGAACTGCCGCGCGAGGTTGAACGGCTCGGTATAGGTGGTCGACGCCGTCGCGATCAGCCCGATCCGGCTTGTCGCCACCGCCACCGCCGCCAATACCGTGATCGGCTCGAGCCAGGTGCGCGCCGCCTGCGCCGCGTCCTCGCCAAGCGCGAGCTGGTCGGCGAGAAAGATCGAATCGAACCGCGCCTCCTCGGCCCGCCGCGCCAGATCCTGGAAGTAGCGGATGTCGGTCAGCGCCAGCGGCGACGAATCGGGGTGCCGCCACGATGCCTCGTGGTGCCCCCGGCTAGCGATGAACAGGTTGAGGTGCAGCTGCCGCTTCATCGCGCCTATCCTCGGTTCAACACGGACAAACCGGCGTCATCGCGAGCGCCGCGACGCACCCGCGATGCGTCGCGCGCTCGCGATGACAGCGAGTTGGATAGGCGATCAGGCGACCCGGTCGTAAGGGTAGCGCTTGACCCTCTCCATGTTGCGGCCTTCGATGCGGATCAGCTTGGTCGGGCCTTCCCGCCGCGGCGAGTGCAGGTCGCCCTCGTTGTAGAGATAGGCCGTGCCCGGGGTCAGAACGTAATCCTTGACCGGACGCGCCTGGCCGGGCTGGCCCTCGCCGGGGCGGGCGACCGGGAAATAGTCGGTCATCACGGTTTCGCCGCGCGCCTGGCCATAGATCGCCCAATACGGGCCGTGATCGTGCGGCTTGCTGTTGCTCGGCGCGTCGTGGTGCACATGCGCGAGGATGCAAAAGCCGAGTTCGCCATCCTCGTAGAGGATCTTGCGCGCGGGTACGTCGTCGGCGAGGTGGGTCGTGACGAAAGCATCGTCCTTCAACACCTCGCTTACCAACGCGCAGACCTGCTCGCGCCCCTTGGGGCTGGGATCGGCTTTGAGGATGCGGTGGCATTCTGCCGAGAACTGATCGAGGCTGTAGCCCATCGAAGAGACCTCCTGGGATGTTCCTGCGCGCCGATCGACCGGCGGATCGGCACGGCGAAATTCTAGCGCAGACGGCGCGCGTTGTATCTCCCATTGAGCGGGATACCGCCACTCCCGCGATGGCGTGGTCGGCGCGCGGACCCCGCTTACCGTCGCGGCCGGCGCAGAAACCCGGCGATCAGGCCGCCGACAACCAATACGCCCGCCACCGCGACCCCGATCAGCGCGGCGCCCAGCAGCAGCACCAGCGCCGCCGCGAAGGCGATTCCGAGCAGCAGCGCGGCGAGGATGACGCCGATCGGGCTCGGCCGCGCGATATAGATCCGGGCGGTATGGTGGGCACCGGTCGAGTTCCACCCCGGCGACATCCACACCCGCGTGCCGGCCGGCTCGGCCCCTGCCGGCTTGGCCCCTGGCGGAATGATCTCCGGTTCGGCTCGCGGCTGCTCGGGCTTTGGTGTCGGTCGCTGTTGCATCATATGATCCGGAGCAGGGGGTCCCGCTTGATGTGGGTCCGTGATGCGCGCGGAGCAATGCGGCCAATTGGGCGGCCAACCGGATGGAGGGATCGATGGCAAAGGGTATCCTGATCGCGGCGATGGACTTCACCACCTGCCCCGAGGACGAGTTCCACGACTGGTACGATCTGGAGCACGTGCCGGAGCGGCTGCGCATCCCCGGCTTTATCAACGCAGAACGTTGGATCGATGTCGGCAATCCGAAAATCTCGGTGGCGACCTACGATCTCGACCATGTCGGGGTATTGCAGAGCCCGCCCTACGCGGCGATCGCCGGGGCCAATTCATCGCCGTGGACCAAGCGCACCCAGCGTTTCCGCAAGAGCCTGATGCGCTACGAGGGCGAGCAGCTGTTTCCCGGCGACAAGGTCGCCGCCAAGGACGCCGCGGCGATCCTGCTGATCGCGATGAACGTCGCCCCCGAGCACGAGGCCGAGTTCAACGAGTGGTACAACACCGAGCACATCCCGGCGCTCGGCGGGGTCACGGGCACGTTGTCGGCCCGCCGCTACCGCGGCACCGGCGCTACCCAGCGCTACGCCGCGCTGTATCACCTCGCCGCGCCCGAGGTGGTGCGTTCGAGCGAGTGGCGGGCGGCGGCCGACACGCCGTGGACGCGAAAGCTGCGGCCGCATTTTCGCGACCATTTGCGCTTCGAGGCCCGGCGCTACACCCGCGCCGGCTGAAGCGGAAGCGGAGCCTACCCCGCGCCGAACATGTCCTGCGCCAGCACTTCGCGCACCGTGTCGAGGTCGAGCCGGTGGGCCGCGATCAGATCGGCGCTGTCGGCGACGATCTGGTCGATATCGCCGATCAGGCGCAGGCGCTTGTAGAGATCGGGGATGTGGATGCCCATGCTCTCGCCGATCAATTCCATGAAGTTCAGCAATTCGAACGACACCAGCGGCTGATAGGCGATCAGTTCGCGGTGACAGGCATGAAAGATCGAGGCGAAGGCGGTGACCCCGGCCTCGGCGGCGGCGCGGAACTCGCGTTCGCGCAATTCGGCCTTGAATTTCGGCAACACCGAGAGATGGCTGGCCTGGGTGCTGAGGATCGGCACGTCGAGCTCGACGAGTTCGAGGCCCGGGATGGCGCCCAGCACCCGCTTGACCGCCGCCATCACCCCCGGCAGCGCCGAGCGCTCCTGCAAGGCGACCCGCTTGTCGACCCGGTGGACGAAGAGCGGCCGCAGATCGTCGAGCCGCTCTGCGAAGAACTCGGCGAGCGGGTTCATGTCGAACGGCGCCGCGCCGAACGACTCCCGGTAGGCCGGCAGTGCGACCTCGGCGATCTGGATCTGGCAGCTCGGGCACCAGGCGACCACCCGCGACGCGCCCGGGCGGCTCAGCCGATCGATCGTGTTGTACGAGACGCGGCCGGCGGTCTTGGCGTCGCCGCGCTTGAATTGCTGGATGCCGCAGCACGCCGCGGTACCGCCCATGACCTCATACGACACGTTGAGCGCGTCGAGCACCTCGAGCACGAGCAATGCGATGTGCGGCGTCTTGATCACGTTGCAGCCAGTGTAAAAGACGATATCCGGCGCGGCGGCGTATTCCTCGGCCGCGCGCAACGGCGGGGCCACCCGCGCCAATACCTCGGGCGCGAGCTGCAACCTGGAGATCACCCGCGTCCCGCGTCCCATCGTGTTGAAATACTCGTTGGCCGCGCGGCGCACGGTATCGTCGCCGAGCTTCGCCTTGGCCGCGATCCGCGCCATGTTGACCATGAAGCGCGGGTTGACGCCGTAATCGCAGGCGGGGATGCACTTGCCGCTGTTGGTGCAGACCTGCGCCCACCGTTCGGCGTCCTTGGTGCCCGGCCCGCCGGCGAGCAGGTCGAGGATGCCGCCGACGATCGCCGGCGCGTTGGCCGCGTTTGGGCCGAGATCGATCCCGGCCGGCTCGACCATCGGGCAGGCGGCGACGCATTTGCCGCAGCGCGTGCACGCGTCGAGGATGTCGTCGACCCGCCCGTGCAGCGCGTCGAGAAAGGACACCGCGGCCTGCTCTGCCATTACCGGCCCTCCCGGCGCGCTATGAGGACGACCGGGCGCGCGAGCGGGTCACCGATTTGATCGGGTTCGGCGGCCGCCCGGACATCTCCGCGATCTTGCGGTCCTGCGCCTCGATATAGGGCTTGGCGACGGCGTCGCCATCGAACCCCGCCAGTTCCGCGCTCGGCACCTTGCGGTTCGAGCTGCGCGCGCCGTCCTCGTAAACGACGTCGAACATCGTGAATTCAGCGACGTGGCGCACCTTATCGCGTCTGGCCATGGGCGACTCCCGAAATTAGGCGGCGAAAAATTGGCGATTGCTGGTAGCACGCCCAACGCCATATAACACGTCGGAACATTTCTGCGTCATGGTGAGCGCTCTCTGACTGGTCCGGACACGGTGCCGGAGCGGCGGCAGAGTTGCTTATGTCCGCCACAAGGAGGCTATCGATGAGTTTTCGGCCGTTGCATGACCGCGTGGTGATCCGCCGCGTCGCCCAGGAAGAGAAGACGCGGGGCGGGATCTTCATTCCCGACACCGCGCAGGAAAAGCCGATGGAAGGCGAGGTCGTCGCGGTCGGCCCGGGATCGCGCGGCGAGGACGGCAAGCTCGTGCCGCTCGACGTGAAGGCGGGCGATCGCGTCCTGTTCGGCAAATGGTCGGGCACCGAGGTCAAGCTCGACGGGGAAGAGCTGATCATCATGAAAGAATCCGACCTCATGGGCGTCATCGTCAGTTAACCGGGAGACAATCATGGCTGCCAAAGACATTCGCCTCAGCACCGACGCGCGCGACCGGATGCTGCGCGGCATCGAGATACTGGCCGACGCCGTCCGCGTGACCTTGGGTCCCAAGGGCCGCAACGTCGTCATTGATAAATCGTTCGGCGCGCCGCGCATCACCAAGGACGGCGTGACCGTCGCCAAGGAAATCGAGCTCGCCGACAAGTTCGAGAACATGGGCGCGCAGATGGTCAAGGAAGTCGCCAACAAGACCAGCACCGAGGCTGGCGACGGCACGACGACGGCGACCGTCCTCGCCCACGCGATGGTACGCGAAGGCGTCAAGGCCGTCGCCGCGGGCCTCAACCCGATGGACCTGAAACGCGGCATCGATCTCGCGGTCGAGGCGGTCGTCGCCGACATCGAGAAGCGGTCGAAAAAGGTCTCGACCAACGCCGAGATCGCCCAGGTCGGCACGATCTCGGCCAATGGCGATTCCGAGATCGGCCAGATGCTGGCCGAGGCGATGAAAAAGGTCGGCAACGAGGGCGTTATCACGGTCGAGGAAGCCAAGAGCCTCGAAACCGAGCTCGACGTGGTCGAGGGCATGCAGTTCGACCGCGGCTACCTGTCGCCGTACTTCGTCACCAACGCCGAGAAGATGATCACCGAGCTCGACGACGCCTACATCCTGCTGCACGAGAAGAAACTATCGAGCCTGCAGCCGCTGTTGCCGATCCTCGAAGCGGTGGTGCAAAGCGCCCGGCCGCTGTTGATCATCTCGGAGGACATCGAGGGCGAGGCGCTGGCGACCCTGGTCGTCAACAAATTGCGCGGCGGGCTCAAGGTCGCGGCGGTCAAGGCGCCCGGTTTCGGCGATCGTCGGAAGGCGATGCTCGAGGATATCGGCGTGCTGACCGGCGGTCAGGTGATCAGCGAGGACCTCGGCATCAAGCTCGAGAACGTCACCCTCGAGATGCTCGGCCGCGCCAAGAAACTCAGCATCGACAAGGAAAACACGACAATTATCGACGGCGCCGGCAGCAAGGACGACATCGCCGCCCGGGTCGCCCAGATCAAGGCGCAGATCGAGGAAACCACCTCGGAATACGACAAGGAGAAGCTTCAGGAGCGGCTCGCCAAGCTCAGCGGCGGCGTCGCGGTGATCCGGGTCGGCGGGTCGAGTGAGGTCGAGGTCAAGGAAAAGAAGGACCGCGTCGACGACGCGATGCACGCGACCAAGGCCGCGGTCGAGGAGGGCATCGTCCCCGGCGGCGGCGTCGCGCTACTATACGCGTCGCGCGTGCTCGCCGGGCTCACCCCGGCCAACAACGACCAGAAGGTCGGCATCGACATCGTGTTCAAGGCGATCCAGGCGCCGGCGCGGCAGATCGCCGAGAATGCCGGGGTCGAGGGCTCGGTCGTGGTCGGCCGGCTCGCCGACAAGAACGACCCGAACTACGGTTACGACGCGCAATCGGGCCAGTACACCGACATGGTCGGCGCCGGCATCATCGACCCGACCAAGGTCGTCCGGGTGGCGTTGCAGGACGCCGCCTCGGTCGCCGGATTGCTGATCACCACCGAGGCGATGGTCGCGGATCGGCCCGAGCCGCCGGCGGGCGGGGGAGCACCGCACGATCACGGCATGCACGGCATGGACTACTAGCGCCGCTCTGCCGGCGCGACAGGCAAAAGAAGGCCCCGGCATCCCGGGCTCGTCCAACGTGTCGGGCCCGGGCGGGGCTTTCCCACCAGGCGGCGCCATGTCGGGCCGCCGCGACCACACACGGGCTCCGCCGGCGGCGACTTGCCGGTTATGGGCCAACAGTATTTGCGCCAGCCGACGAAAGGTCAGGACGGAGATGCAAGTCTATGTGCGCGATAACGACGTCAACGCCGCGCTTCGCGTCCTCAAGAAAAAGATGCAGCGCGAAGGCACCTTTCGCGAGATGAAGCGGCGGCGCTCGTACGAAAAGCCCTCGGAGCGCCGCGCGCGCGAAAAGGCCGAGGCGATCCGCCGGCACCGCAAGACCTTGCGCAAGCGGATGGAGCGCGAGGGTTATTGATGCGAATGGCGGGTTTGATCCTATCGTGACCGAGGAGAGCACCCAGCTATCGTCGCCCGCGATCGAGCGGGCCGAGGCGCGCGGCAACCTCACCGACGATACCGGGCGTACCGACGACACGGCCCGGCTGTATCTGCGCGAGATGCGATCGGTGCCGCTGCTGTCTCGCGAGGGCGAGATCGCGATCGCCAAGCGCATCGAGGCTGGTCACGAGATGATGATCGGCGGCATCTGCGAAAGCCCGCTGACCGCGCGCGCGGTCATGGGTTGGCGCGACGCGCTCAACGAAGGCAAATTGCGCTTGCGCGACATCCTCGATCTCGACGCCGCGTATCGCGCCGCCGGGTTCGGGCAGATCGACGCGGTCGCGGAGTTGGCCCTTGTTCCCGGTCCGCCGACGGGCGCCCCCCCGGGCGCGGATGATGTCGCCCCGTTTGCCGCGGAACTCGGCGGCGAGGAGGACGAGGGCGACGATGCCTCGATCTCGCTCGCCGCGATGGAAGCCCAACTGCAGCCGGGCGCGGTCGCGAGTTTCGACGCGCTCGCCGATATCCACCGGACCTTGCACCGATTGCAGGACCGGCGCGTCGCGGCGTTGCACAAGGGCGAGGAATTGCCGCGCGCCACCGAGCGCCGCTACGACAAGCTCAACGGCGAGTCGATCGCGCTGCTCGGCCGGGTGCGGCTCAATAACGCGCGCGTCGAGCACCTGGTCGAGCAGCTCTACGACCTCAATCGCCGCCTCGTCGCGGAGGAGGGCAGGCTGTTGCGCCTGGCCGAGGGTTCCGGCGTCAAGCGCCCGGAATTCCTGCAATATTATGTCGGCCACGAACTCGCCCCCGATTGGCTGGCACGGGTCGCCCTGTTGCCGGGACGCGGCTGGGCGCGGTTCGCCGAAAAGCACGAGATCGTCGCCGGGCACCGCGGCGCGATCGCCCGGATCGCCGGCGAAGCCAAACTGCCGATCGGCGAGTTCCGCCGCGTCGTGCAGACCGTGCAGCGCGGCGAGCGCGAGGCCAGCCGGGCGAAAAAGGAGATGGTCGAGGCCAATCTTCGCCTCGTCATCTCGATCGCCAAGAAATACGCGACCCACGGACCGCAATTCCTCGACCTGATCCAGGAGGGGAATATCGGGCTGATGAAGGCGGTCGATAAGTTCGAGTACCGCCGCGGCTATAAATTCTCGACCTACGCCACCTGGTGGATCCGCCAGGCGATCACCCGCTCGATCGCCGACCAGGCGCGCACGATCCGCATCCCGGTGCACATGATCGAGGCGATGAAGCAGTTGTTGAGAGCCTCGCGGCAGATGCTGCACGAGATCGGCCGCGAGCCGACCCCGGAGGAGCTCGCCGACAAACTGGCGATCCCGTTGGACAAGGTGCAGCGGGTGCTGAAGATCGCGCGCGAGCCGATCAGCCTCGACATGGCGATCGGC